>Ga0209624_10000085_pt1 | contig 87493 bp, 73 predicted proteins | sample JacPinW_OM2H0_O1_FD_188565 | JGI IMG/M metagenome (GOLD analysis project Ga0209624, IMG submission 188565) | Forest soil microbial communities from Algoma, Ontario, Canada - Jack Pine, Ontario site 1_JW_OM2H0_O1 (SPAdes) (version 2) | ecosystem: Environmental > Terrestrial > Soil > Boreal... | reverse complement strand
GGCGAGAACGGCCTCGGGTTGATCGCGGTGCGGGGAATGGCGGCACCCCGGCAGGGCCAGCAGTTTCGACTGCGGAGCCGCGCGCGCGATGCTCGCAATCTGCTCCATCGTTCCGTACTCATCGTCCTCGCCTTGAATCGCGAGGATGGGGCAGCGGATCGAGGGTAGCAGCGCCTCGATGTTCCAGTCGCGGAATGCCGGGTCGAGCCAAATCCGGTTCCAACCCCAGAAGGTCGAATCGGCGTCCGCATGGTGGCGACTCAGGCGCGCGGGCAGGTCGGAGTGTAGATACGCTACCTTCGCCGCGGCAATGCTGCGCACGGTCAAATCCTCGACTTTGACATGCGGCGCGAGGGCCATGATTCCCGCCGGCTCGCTTGCGGCGCTTGCCGCGTAGATCAACGCAATCGAGGCGCCGTCGCTGTGGCCGAACAATATCGGTCGGCGGATCCCCAAGCGCGCGAGAACGGCCGGCAGCCAGCGGCGGGCTTCTTCGTGCATGTAATCCACGCTTCGCGGTTCATCCAGCGGCGATGAGCGGCCGTAGCCGTACCGGGAATAGAGGAGCGTGCGGCAGCCGGTGGCCCGCGCCAACTGCTCGGGGAACCCGCGCCACATCGATACCGACCCCAATCCCTCATGCAGCATGACGAGATCGCCGCCGCCCGCGGCGGCAGGGTGCACGAAACCGTACTCGATGCGACGGCCCTCGATGTTCAGCTGCTCGGTTTGCATGCCGCGCGCAGCTTGAACCGCTGGATCTTGCCGGTGCCGGTCTTGGGAAGATCGGCAACGAACTCGATCCATCGAGGATACTTGTAGGGAGCGAGCCGAGATTTGACGAAATTCTTGAGTTCGTTCCCCAGGGTTTCCGAGGAGGCGAAGCCGGCGGCGAGCACGACGTAGGCGATCGGCTTGATGAGGCGGTCGCTGTCTTCCTTGCCGACGACCGCTGCTTCGTGCACCGCCGGGTGCGCCGTCAGTGCGGATTCCACTTCGATCGGCGAGACATAGATGCCGCCCACCTTGAGCATGTCATCCGTCCGTCCGGCGTACACGTAGTCGCCGTTGTCGTCGACGCGGAATCGATCGCCGGTGCGCGTCCACTGACCTTCGAATGTCGCGCGGCTGCGCGCGTGCTGATTCCAATAGAATTTCGCGCTGGTCGTGCCGCGCACCAGCAGATGACCGATCACGCCCGGCGCAACCAGATTGCCCTCCTCATCGATGATCTTCACCTCGAAGCCCGGCACGGGCTGCCCCAAGGTGCCGTAACGCACTCGCCCGGGCCGATTGGAAATGAAAATGTGCAGCATCTCGGTCGAGCCGATCCCATCCACGATGTCGACGCCCGTGCGTTCGCGCCAGCGCCGCGCGATATCCTCGGGCAACGCCTCACCCGCCGAATTGCACACCCGCAGCGACAATTCCTCCGTTCGCGGCAACTGGTCGCCGGCCAGCAGCGACGCGTACAGAGTCGGCACCCCGGAGAAGACCGTGGGTCGATGCCGCCGCAGCCGTGCAATGATCGATACCGGTGTGGTGCGCTCGGCCATCAACACCGCCGTTGCGCCGACCGCCAATGGAAAGGTCAGCGAATTGCCCAGGCCGTAGGCAAAAAACAACTTCGCCGCCGACAGCATGACGTCGGACTCCCTGAGTCCGAGCGTGGCTTGGGCATAGAGCGCGGCGGTTTCGATGAGACTGGAGTGCACGTGCACGGCGCCCTTGGGAGTACCGGTCGATCCGGATGAGTACAGCCAGAAGCAAGGTTCGTCGCGCAATGTGGGAGCCGGTTCGAATGCATCCGCCGACGCTGCGAGAATGTCGCCAAGGGCGACCGTGCCCGGCGGCGGCGCCGTGGTTCCCGAAACCAGGACGTGTTTCAGGAAGGGGGACCGGCTCAGGATGGGCAGAAACTGCGGCAGCAGCGGCGCTGAAATCACCAGCACCGATGCTCGGCTATCGTCCAGCATGTAGGCATAGTCGGCCGGCGACAGCATGGTATTGGCCGGGATGGGCACGATTCCCGCCTTGATCGCGCCCAGGAACACCGTCGGAAAATCGATGCCGTCTTGCAGGCAGATCAGGAGTCGCTGCTCCATGTGCATGCCGAAATCGTGCAGGGCATTGGCAAAACGGTTGACGCGGGCGGCGAGTTCCGCGTAGGTGTACGAACCCTCATCATCGATGATGGCAGTCTTCTGCGAGCGGCCCGCTCGAAGGTTGCGCTCCAATAGGTCGTGGGCGGCATTGAAACGATCCGGAATCCGCACCGACGGCGGGCTTGACGCGGCATCTATCTCGCACAGATCCATGCAGGCACTATAATGCATTTAAGGTTGCCCAGGTAAATACTGCAGTGCGGTGCAACGGGAGACTTGACGTCCAACTCGAGCTCGACTAACAATGCACTATATTGCATTACCTGGGAACCCTATGGCGAAACCCGCAGCGACGATTCCTCAGCCGGACGATGCACCCGTGAACTTCGAGACGGATCCGTCGCGTTATCGGCACTGGCGCCTCGGCGTCGCGGGTTCGGTGGCGACGTTGACCCTGGATGTCAACGAAGAAGCGGGCATTCGCCCGGGCTACCGATTGAAGCTCAATTCCTACGATCTCGGCGTCGATATCGAATTGTACGATGCCTTGCAGCGCATCCGTTTCGAACATCCCGAGGTGGGCGCCGTGATTCTCACCAGCGGTAAGGAACGGATATTCTGCTCCGGCGCGAACATCTTCATGCTCGGCCTCTCGAGCCACGCCTGGAAAGTGAATTTTTGCAAATTCACCAATGAGACTCGAAACGGAATGGAGGACTCGAGCGCGCACTCCGGGATCCGCTTCCTCGCCGCATGCAATGGCACGACTGCCGGAGGCGGTTACGAACTGGCCCTCGCCTGCGATGAGATCGTGCTCGTCGATGATCGGTCTTCGGCGGTGAGCTTGCCCGAGGTGCCGCTGCTCGGCGTGCTCCCGGGCACGGGCGGTTTGACGCGATTGACCGACAAGCGGCGCGTGCGCCGGGACCTCGCCGACCTGTTCTGCACCACCGTCGAGGGCGTCCGCGGCCAGCGCGCGCGGGATTGGAGGTTGGTCGATGCCATCGTCAAGCCGCAGAATTTTCAGGACCATATACAGCATCGCGCGCAGACACTGGCCTCGCAGAGCGAGCGCCCCAAGGCCGCCGCCGGAGTTTCGCTGTTGCCGCTCGATCGGGCCGTTGCGGCGGACGGCTTCCGCTATCGCCATGTCGAGGTGCGCCTGGACAGCGCCACACGGCGCGCCGAACTGACGATCTCGGCACCCGATGCGGCGCCCCCCGGGTCGATCGATGCGGTGCTTGCCGCCGGTGCGCAGTGGTGGCCTTTGCAGATGGCTCGGGAACTCGATGATGCCATCCTGAACCTGCGCACCAATCATCTTGACTATGGCGTGTGGGTATTGAAGACGCGCGGCGCAGCGGCCCACGTCCTCGTCACCGATGCATTTCTCATCGCACATCGCAAACACTGGTTCGTTCGCGAGGTGATAGGCCAGCTGCGGCGCACATTCGCGCGGCTCGACGTCTCATCGCGTTCGATGTTTGCGCTGATCGAGGCGCAGAGCTGCTTTGCCGGATCATTGCTCGAGCTTGCTTTGGCGGCGGACCGCACCTACATGTTGAACCAAGCGGCGTCGGATGGCGGCCCTGCACTGATTCTGTCCGAGGCGAATTTCAGCCTGTTTCCGGCGGTGCACGGGCGGTCGCGAATCGAGGCGCGCTTCTATGGCGATGCCGAAGCACTCGCGAAAGCGCGGTCCGTCATCGGTGTCGAACTGGAATGTCCTGCCGCGCAGTCGCTCGGGCTCGTGACCTCAGGACCCGACGCGCTCGACTGGAACGACGAAATCCGCATTGCACTCGAGGAACGAAGTGCACTCTCGCCCGATGCCTTGACGGGGATGGAAGCCAACCTGCGCTTCGGCCCGGGCGAAACGTTGGAAACACGCGTGTTTGGCCGGCTGTCGGCATGGCAAAACTGGATTTTCATCCGGCCCAACGCCGTGGGCGATGCGGGCGCCCTCAAGGTATTCGGCACCGGCCGCAAGGCGAAATTCAATCGGGATCGCATCTAGGACGCAATTATGACCATCACCTACGCGGACAAGATTCCCAACAATGTCGATCTCGGCAGCGACAAAGTCCTGCAGCGCGCTCTCGAACACTGGCAGCCAGAGTTTCTCGAGTGGTGGATGGAAATGGGCCCTGAGGGTTCGCAGACCGACGATGTCTACCTGCGCACCGCCATCAGCGTGCATCCCAGCGGTTGGGCGCACTTCGATTACGTGAAAATGCCCGATTACCGCTGGGGAATTTTCCTCGCTCCGGGCGACGGAGAACGCAAGATCAATTTCGGCGATCATCGAGGCGAACCGGCCTGGCAAGACGTTCCGGGGGAGCACCGCGCCAACCTGCGGCGGATCATCGTCACCCAAGGCGACACGGAGCCCGCCTCCGTCGAGCAGCAGCGCCATCTCGGTCTCACGTGCCCGTCGCTCTATGACCTACGGAATTTGTTTCAGGTCAATGTGGAAGAAGGCCGCCACCTATGGGCCATGGTGTACTTGCTGCATCGCTACTTCGGCAGGGACGGCCGGGAAGAGGCAGAGGCCCTGCTGCAACGGCGGTCGGGAGATCGCGACAATCCGCGGATCCTGAGTGCCTTCAACGAAAAGACGCCGGATTGGCTGGCGTTCTTCATGTTCACCTACTTCACGGACCGCGACGGGAAATTCCAGCTCCTGGCGCTGGCCGAATCGGGGTTCGACCCCCTGGCACGGACGACGCGCTTTATGTTGATGGAGGAAGCCCATCACATGTATGTCGGAGAGTCCGGCATCGCCCGCGTCATCCAGCGTACCTGCGAAGTGATGGCTCAGCACAAGACCGATGACCCTGCCCGCCTGCGCGCGCTGGGTGTCATCGATCTGCCGACCCTGCAACGGTATCTCAATTTTCATTTCAGCGTGACCATCGACCTGTTCGGCGCCGACGTGTCGTCGAATGCCGCAACCTTCTATTCGAGCGGTCTCAAAGGCCGTTACGAGGAAACCAAATTCGCCGACGACCACCTTTTGCGCGACGCGGTCTACCCGGTGCTGCAAATCGTCGACGGACGCCTGGCGAGCTGCGAGGCACCCGCACTCAACGCGCTCAACGAGAAGCTTCGCGACGACTACATCAGGGATACGGTGTCCGGGGTAGGGCGCTGGAACCGCATCATCCAAAAGGCGGGGATCCCGTTCGAATTGACCGTTCCGCACAAGGCGTTCAATCGGCGCATCGGGCCTTTGGCGGGACTCAAGATTGCGCCCGATGGACGGGTGATCAGCGAGTCGGAATGGGCATCGAACGAGCGCGAGTGGCTCGCAACCGACGAGGATCGGGCATTCGTCGCGTCATTGATGGGCCGGGTGGCCGTCACCGGTGCCTACGCCAATTGGATTTCGCCGCCGACCCATGCCATCAACAAACGGCCGGCGAATTTCGAATTCGTGCGCTTCAACTAGAGACCCTGGGCATTGGCGCTGGTACCCGCCCCGCGCTGCCTCAACAGGTTTTCGAAGTCATGCATCTTGTCGTCGATCTGATTTAGCTTGCGGGCCAAACCCTGGATCTCCGTTTCGGCACGGCGATTGACCTCGAAATCGAGGTCGCCGCGCAATCGATCTCGCGTATTCTGACGGTTCTGGCTCATCATGATCACGGGCGCCTGGATGGCTGCAAGCATCGAGAGGAACAGGTTGAGCAGAATGAACGGGTAGGGATCCCACGCCTTCTTGTCGAGTACGACGTTTGCGACCGTGTAAATCACCAGGACGATTCCGAACAAGGAAATAAAGGCCCAGGAACCGCCAAAACCGGCGACCGCATCGGCCACCCGCTCGCCAAGGGTGGCTTCCTTCTCTATGATCTCATTCGGATTGCGGCTGGCGCGAACCCGCGCCAATTCCTGCGCCGCATGAAATTGACGACCCATCACCGTCAGAAGGTCCATTCCCGCGTGCGGCTTTCGCTCCAACAAAACCGCGATGTCTTCGCGGCCGATCTCGAGGCATGTGGTTGCCTCGAGCGCAATCGCATTGGTCTGGTGCGGGGTTTGCTCGAGCATCGATGCGAACCCGAAGAACTCGCCGACAGCGGGCTGATCGACGATCACCTCTTGCCCGTCCTCGTCCACCGTCGACACGCGGACCATCCCGCTGATCATCACATAGGCTTGACCGCCCGGCGCTCCCCTCTTATATATGCGCTCTCGCGGCGAGAAGTCCTTCAGTTCGACCTGGCTGGCCAATACCGCGGTTTCCTCTTCATCCAACAGTGCGAATAGCGGCACGCTCTTCAGTAACTCAGGCTTGCAGGGCATGAATATCTCCATTGCATTCAAAGGCTAAACCGATGCTTCTGGCAAAGTTGCGCAACGCATTGCAGCGGGCTGGTGACCCGGTCAAGGCACAGGCAATGCAAGCGTACATGAAGTCTTCGATGCCGTATCACGGCGTGCCGACGCCCCTGCTGCGCGAGCTATGCAAAGCGACGTTTGCAAAGCTGCAGTTTGCGACGGCGCCGGATTGGCAGGCGCAGATACTGGATTTGTGGCGCGGCGCGCGGTTCCGCGAGGAGCGTTACGGAGCCTTGCATCTCGCAGGGGACAAACGCTGGCAGCCCTTTCAGACGCTCTCCGCAATGAAGATGTATGAGGAGATGATCGTCACCGGCGCCTGGTGGGACTACGTGGACGACATCGCATCGCACCGGGTCGGACCGCTCCTGAGGGACCATCCCGCGCCGATGCGGCGCAAGATGCTGTCCTGGAGCAAATCGAACAATCTGTGGAAGCGGCGCACCGCCATCCTATGTCAGCTCGGCTTCAAGGCGGAAACGGATCTCGAGTTGTTGTACGCCTGCATCCATCCCTCGCTTGGATCCCGCGAATTTCTCTTGCAGAAGGCGATAGGCTGGGCGCTGCGCCAGTACGCATGGACCGACGGCGCTGAAATAAAAAAATATGTACAGCTCAACCGCGACCGTCTGAGCAACTTAAGTCGCCGAGAAGCGTTGAAAAATATCGATACGCGTCGCCCTCGCCTGGTTGCCTGGGAAGACGACCGCGATATACACTGAAATTCAGCGCATGCGCGGACCGCGAAGCGATCGAGAGACCATGATTCACAGCACATCCCGATTCCGCGAGAAAGCGTGTCCGGCTATCGCCATCCTTGCGGCGTGGAGCGTGTTCGCGGCGGGCATGACAGAACCATGTAACGCCGATCCGGCGGTGCGTGGGACCCCGTCGGCGCCGGCAAAAGCAAGCGGATGTCCGGGCGACGATAGTGGGCTCACACTGCCCGCCGGCTTTTGCGCGACCATTTTTGCCGACGAGATCGGTCACGCACGGCACCTGACGGTCGCCTCCAACGGAGTCGTCTACGTCAATACCTGGTCCGGCGTCTATTACGGGAACGATGCGCCACCTGCGGGAGGATTCCTGGTCGCATTGCAAGACACCTCCGGACGCGGCAAAGCCGACGTTACTCAGCGCTTTGGGGAGACTGTGCAAAGCGGGGGTGCGGGCGGCACAGGAATCGGAATTTACAAGGGCGCTCTGTATGCGGAGATCAACGACAAAATCGTGCGCTATGCGCTGCCGGCGGGATCGATCGTTCCGCGAGATCCGCCGCAAACGGTCGTCGCGGGCCTGCCTCTCGGGGGAGACCACCCGATGCATCCCTTTGCGATCGATGCCGCAGGCCTCATGTACGTGGATATCGGCACGGCAACGAATTCCTGCCAACCGCAAAATCGGACTCTAGAGTCTCCGGGTACCGACCCCTGCACCGAACTCGTCACGCGGGGCGGTATATGGCGCTATGACGCGAAAAAGACCGATCAAGTGTTCTCTCCCGCCGAGCGCTTCGCGACCGGAATACGCAACGGGGAAGGATTCGCGATCGATGCAACGGGACGCATTTTCGTCACTCAACATGGGCGGGACCAGTTGTACTCGAACTGGCCTGCCTTCTATGCGCTGAGCCAGGAAGCGACGCTACCGGCGGAAGAGCTGCTGCATCTACGGCAGGGCGGCGACTACGGCTGGCCGGAGTGCTACTACGATCCGGCGCTGCACTCGCTGGTGCTGGCGCCCGAATATGGCGGCAATGGCAAGCGGGTCGGCGGGTGCGCTCAGAAGATCGGACCGATTGCGTACTTTCCCGCGCATTGGGCACCCGATGGCATGGTGCTCTACGACAAGCAGCAGTTTCCGCCTCGATACCGTGACGGTGTGTTCATCGCGTTTCACGGTTCGTGGAATCGCGCGCCCTTTGCACAGAAGGGCTACAACGTCGTATTTCAGGCGCTCGCGGGGGATAGGGCTTCGGGGAAATGCGAGATATTTGCCGACGGGTTTGCCGGGGTCGAGAAATCTCCCGACAAGGCGGCCCACCGTCCCACCGGGATCGCGGTCGGGCCCGACGGGGCGCTGTACGTTTCTGACGATGTGCGCGGACGAATCTATCGCATCGTTTACCGCGGGGGCGAGGATGCCGCGGCCATGCGTCCGGTTCCGTGCCCGAGCGCATCGGCTCCGGCCGGGGAAATAGTCGCCGTCAATGCGAACCCGCCGGAAGGGACTCATGCGAATGCCGGGGTACGCGATACGGCGAATTTGCCGGTTCCGGAAGGCGCCACCAAGGAGATGATCGTCCTAGGCGACCGCATTTATCATGGGCAGGTGGGTGGTGCGGCCTGCACGGGTTGCCATGGATCGGGAGCCACGGGCACACCGCTGGGCCCGGACCTGACCGGCAATCGATGGTTTTGGAGCGATGGCAGCGCTACCGGAATTGCAGCGACCGTTCGGGTCGGAGTCATGCACCCCAAGAACTATCGCGCACCCATGCCGCCCATGGGTGGCGCCCGGCTGACGGCGGACCAAGTATCCGCGGTCGCGGCCTATGTCTGGGCCTTGAGCCAGCCGCCCACGTGACACATGCCCACTATTTCGCGCTGGCCAGTACCGGCCGCCCGCTGTAGAGCTCGGGAAACATCTTCTTGAAATTCTCGACTTTCGGGACATCGTACATTGCGATGTAGGGTACGTAGGGATTGCGATAGAGATAATCTTGGTGATATTCCTCGGCCGGATAGAATCCTTTGAGCGGATCCACCCGCGTCACGATCGAGCGGGGGAATGCATGCGATGAGTCGAGTTGGCTGATATAGGCTTCGGCAATATGCTTCTGCGTCTCGTCGACGTAGAAAATCGCAGAGCGATATTGCGAGCCGACATCGGGTCCTTGTCGATTGAGCTGCGTCGGATCGTGCACCACCGAGAAAGCGATCTGAAGGATCTGACCATAGGAAATTGCCGCCGGATCGAATGTGATCTTGACCGACTCGGCGTGACCGGTGGATCCGGAGCTGACCGTCTCATATTGCGCGGTCGATCGATCGCCGCCGGCATAGCCGGCAATTACCTTTTGAACGCCGCGCACATGTTCGAAGACCCCTTGCACTCCCCAGAAACAGCCGCCCGCAAGCACGGCGGTTTGCGGACTCCCGGAGGCCTTTGGGTTATCGACAGCGGGCGGCGCAATGGCGATCGGCGCTTCCGCGCCGAAAAGGGGCGACCGCCAAAGGACCATACAGACTGCTGCCAGCGCAAGCACAGGAAACAAGGGCTTCGACAGGCGTTTAATCGGGAAAGTCATAACTGATCCTCGAGAAATAACTTGGTTGATGGGACCGCGTCGTTACGCTCGCGGCACGAAATGCAACGACACTGAATTCATGCAATAGCGCAACCCGGTCGGCCGCGGGCCGTCGTCGAACACATGTCCCAAATGCGCGTCGCAGCGTCGGCATGAAATCGCATCTCGCTGCATGCCCAGGCTGGAATCGGAGCTCTTCACGACGTTCAACGCGGAGATCGGTTGCCAGAAGCTGGGCCATCCCGTCCCCGACTCGTACTTTGTCTTTGAGTCGTACAGCGCCGTGTCGCAGCAAATGCAGCGGTATAGCCCGTCCGCATGATTGCCGGCGTACTCGCCGGAAAAGGGCGCCTCGGTGCCCTCCTGGCGGGCAACGCGATAACTCAGCGCCGACAACTGGGCGCGCCATTGCGCATCGGTTTTCACGACTTTTGCAACACGTACGATACCTTCGCTCTTCCCCGCGGCGGAGAAATTCTCGATCGACACATCGGAACTCGATGCCGGCGCCGATTGCGTCGCTGCGAACGCTCGGGTGATGCCGGTACCGGCGGCCAGGACTGCCAGACCGACGGTCAGAAAACGCCGTCGATCCAGAGCAGGGTGGGTTTGCTTGCCTAAAACGTCGTTCTTTAGTGTCACGGTGCGGCCCTCATCCAAATGTGAACGAATATGCTTCAACGCCGGTGTCCAAGAATTCGATTGAAAAGACATGCTGGCCAACGGCTTCGCCTTGCCGAATCAACTGGTATAGGCGTTGTTCCTTGATCACACCCTCGCCATGCGCGTCGGTATCTGCACCGTGGTTGGCACCGGGAGATGAACCGTCGAGCTGCACGCGAAAGCGGATCGGCTTTCCGTCCGGCCCGGGGCCCAGCACCAGATGAAGATCTCGTGCGTAGAACCGATAGGTAATCGTCCCCCGCGCCTTGGTCAATGCGGCCTTCTCTTTGTCGACGTACCATATGCCGCCCAACGCCCATTGATTCAAGTCCAATGAAGGCGGAATGGCGTAATTTTGAATGCGGTCTTGCACCAAGCCTCCGGGCGAGCGAAAGTTTTGCGCACGCGCATATCCGATGTAGGTCTCGGGCGACTGATCGTTCGCCTCGTCGGCGGGAGCCTGCACGCCCAGGGCCGCGGACAACTCCGTGCCGGGCGGCGGTAAATTCGTGTATCCCGCCTGGGCGAGCAATTGGCGAATGGTCCGCTCGGATTCCTCGTAGTCGCCCTCGCCGAAATGGTGGCTGCGTATATGCCCGGCCGCGTCAATGAAATAATGCGCCGGCCAATACTGGTTGTTGAATCCCTGCCAAATCGCATAGTTGTTGTCGAGTGCCACGGGGTAGGTGACGCCCAGGTCGCTCACGGCGCGCCTCACATTGGCAGGCTCCTTTTCGAAAGCGAACTCCGGCGCGTGAACACCGATGACGACGAGACCATGATCCTTATATTTCGCGTACCAGGTCTTCACAAACGGCAGTGCCCGCAAGCAGTTGATACAGGAGTAGGTCCAGAAATCCACCAGGACAACTTTGCCGCGCAGATCCTCGGGCGAAAGCGCCGGTGAGTTCAGCCACGATGTGGCACCGCTGAGGGAGGGCATGTCCCCCTCGATCGGCAAACCTCCGGAGGATTTTCCCGACATCATCATGCCCTGGCCGCCGGTCATTGAATTGGTCATTGCCATGGCATTGGCATTGCCCGGTGCGGCGTTGTCCGGTTTGATCGCGTCGATGAGCGACTGCTCCAGCCGATTCGTGCCGGCCAGCGACAGGCGCGTCAGCACACTACTGTCCCAACCGAATGCGATGGCCGCGACGGCCAACAATATCGCGACGCCCAGAGCCCGCCGCACCCACTCGCCCGCGCCGAGCGATCTTTTCAATGCACGGAATACCCGGCCGCCGGCGAGGATGGCAATAGCCAACGACGTCGCCGCGCCCGCCGCGTAGGCAAATAACAACGCTGTGGTATGGGCGTTCGGCCCCGATATGGCCGCTCCCGTGAGAACGAGTCCCAGAATCGGGCCGGCGCAAGGCGCCCATAAGAATCCCGTGGCGACTCCCAGCAGCAAAGAAGGGACAACTCCGACTTTTGCATCGCCTCCAGTGCCTGGCGGCATCAATCGATTTCCCAGCGCGACCAGTGGGCGAGTCATCCAATCCGCCAGCCGCCGCGACAGCAGGGTGGCAGCGAAGGCCGCGAGCAACACCATCGCCGCCAGGCGGCCATATTGATTGAGGCCCACCGCCCAGGCTCCGCCCACCGCAGCCAACGTGGCAATGCCGGCGAAGGTGACTGCCATGCCTGCCAACATAGGTAATCCGCTCGTCAGGAATTTCTGTTCCGATCGAGCGAACACAAAGGGCAGTACCGGCAGAATGCACGGGCTCACTATGGTCAGTACACCGCCCAGAAATACCAGGAGCACCAGAATCATCGTTTCATGTCGTCCGTTTCGCCCGGCCGTAAGCCCGCCAAAAAGGTGCGCCTTCGACCGTCTCGCGAGAAATCGCGGGTGTGTTCCATAGTTAAGACCGGCGCCAAGTGAGTTAAATTTCAGCTAGCCGCTATATACCTCGTTCCATGGGTCAAAGTATGCCATTTCCCCTGCCGGCAGCTCAGGGAGGAGCCATGTTTCGCAAGCGAATCTCAACGCACCTTGAGCACTTTGCAAGCCATGACGCCGGCACTGCCGCATTCTGTCACCAGCACTCGGGTGCTGGATCGATAGGTAGCATGACAGGAGATGGGCATGTCGAACAAAGTAGGTGTCTGGATCTATGCTGCGGTGTTGGTGGTGGGCGGGGCGTGGCAGTGCGATGTCCAGGCGGCCGCGAGCAACGCGCCGAGGGCAGGGGACGTCGGGCAAATTACCGTTCACTTCGGCGATTTGAATTTGGATCAGCCGGCAGGCGCCGCCGTTCTCTACCGACGCATCCGGCACGCGGCTGAACACGTCTGCGGTGTCCCGCAATCGCCGGGGACGAATATACCCTCGCACGCTTGGAGCAGCTGTGTGGCAGATTCCGTCGAGCGCTCCGTCGTTGCGGTGGATAGGCCGGCCCTTACAGCCTACTATCGCACTCACACGACATCGACCGACCGAAAGCTGCTGATGCTATCGGCAGCATCGCCGAAAAGGTAACGAGGAGAGTCAGGTATCGCCACAGGTAAACGCGTCCAAGGCCGACGCACTCAGGCCGGTTCAAGCCGGGTCACGGTCAAACCATTGCGCAGGCTGCCGCTCGGCAGCTTGCGCGTTTTCGTCTCCGTCGCCCAGCATCTGAACTTCACCCGCGCCGCCGATGCGCTCGGAGTGACTGCAAGCGCCGCCAGTCTGCAGATTCGGGCACTCGAGGAGTATCTGGGGCGGCGTCTGTTTAGACGCAACGGCCGGCAAGTGCTTTTGACGGACGAGGGTTCCATCCTGCTTCCGCGTATTCAGCATGCGCTCGCGGAAATGGAACTGGCTGTCGACGATATGCGTCTCGACCGCTCGGCGGGGCCGCTGCGAGTCACGACATTGACCTCCTTCCTGCAATTGTGGATGTTGCCCAGAATTGCCCGGTTTCGCGCCGACCATCCGGAGATCGACCTGCATATCCACACATCCGCCGACATGGTCGACTTCGTGCAACAAGACTTTCACCTGGCGATTCGACTCGGCATGGGCGATTGGCCGAATGTCTGGTCGGAAAAGGTATTCGACGAGTGGCTTCTGCCGGTATGCTCCCGAGGCCTTCTCGCCAAGCACGGGCCCGTGAGAACGGCCGACGACCTCAAGCGCTATCCTTTGATGCACAGCGTCAGTGAGCCGTGGACTGCCTGGCTATTCGATGGCCGAGCCGATCACTATCCGGGCGAATTGCGCGGCGCAGTGTTCGAGGATTCGGATGCGGTGGTCCGCATGGCTGTCCACGGGGAAAGCTTGGCGCTTGCACGTTGGACTCTGGTTGCCGATGAGATCCACCGCGGCGCCCTCGTTGCCGCCGGCCGTGCCGTGAAATACGAACGCAGCTATTGGCTGGTGTGTCCGAACCGCGCCCGGGATCAGCAAGGCGTCAGGGTCTTCATGGACTGGATACGAGCCGAAGCGGATTTGTTCACGACCACCCGCGGCGTTCCCCAACTGTCGTTCACATAGGTATTCCCGTGCAATCCATCAATCTCGCATCGAAGTTGTCGACATTCTCAGAGCACTGGCAACCGCGCGTGGTCGGTCAATTCAACGGCAACGACTTGATGGTGGTCAAGGTCAAGGGCGAGTTTGTCTGGCACAAGCACGAGGACACGGACGATTTCTTTCTGGTGCTCAAAGGCAGTTTGGATATTCATCTACGCGACGGCGTCGTCACACTGGGGCCGGGCGAAATGTTCGTTGTCCCCAAGGGCGTGGAGCATCGCCCGGTTGCGGCAGAGGAAGCCCACGTCTTACTGATCGAGCCGCGGGGAACGCCAAACACCGGAGATGCGGCGACAGCTGCGGTTCGCAGGGTCATATGAAATGGTCTGACCCACTTACTCCCGCTGTCGCTAGGCCAGCAGCCACGGGCTATCCTGTCGAACTTCGATGAGGGTCGGACGATCCGCGACGAGCGCATCCCGTACGGATGTCGCGAGATGTTCGGCGCTCGCGGCACGGGCGGCATGACAGCCGAGGCTCTGCGCCAATAGCAGGAAGTCGGGGCTCTTGGGTTCCACCCCGATGCGCGGAATGTGCCGCTGGTCCATCTGTTCCACGATTGCGTTCAGGGCATCGTTGTTCCACACGATGACCGGAAGTGCGAGGCGTTCCTCCACCGCGGTGGCGAGCTCATTGATTGTGAACATGATCCCACCGTCGCCCGCGACCGCGATCACCGGCCGATGCGGTGCGCCGATCTTGGCGCCGATGGCCATCGGCAAGGCGACGCCCAGGGCGCAATACGTGCCGGAATAGTACCAGCAGCGCTCCGTTTCCATCGGCATTGCAAAAGAGCCCGTGTACACGATCTGCGTGGCGTCGCCCATCACGATTGCGTCGGCGGGAAGGGCGGAACGCAGTATCTTCCAGACACGCGCGTGCTGCCTTTCGAGGTCGGTCATTTTCGCGGCATTGCGCGCGAGGACATCGCGGACCCATATCTCGCCTTTCGGCCTCTGCGCCGTCGGCGCACCGCGGGCGAGGGCGGACGACAGGGCGGACATGGCGGAACGGGCGTCGGCCTGAATGGGGACCGCCGCGGAATACATCGATGTCAACTCCGTGGGATCGATGTCGATGCGAATGATATCGCCCGAAATATCGAGTTTGGGCAGGAAGTGGTCGCCTTGGCCCACTTCCGACCCGACCAACAGCACCACCTCGGCCTCGGCCAAGGCCTGCTGGCTCCCCGGCTGCACGATGGAGCAGCCCAGAGACAAGGGATGGGATTCCGGAAAAATTCCCTTGCCGGCGTTGGTGGAAAGAACCGGAGCCCCGATCCGCTCGGCGATGGCAGTCAGCGCCGTGCGCGTGCCGACCGCGCCGCCGCCGACCAGAATCAGAGGGCGCTTCGCCAGCGCGAGGCGATCCGCGGCCTCCTCGATCGCGGCCGGATCGGGCATGGGCAAGGACGGGGCGCGGCGAATCTTCCAGCCGTCCGCGGCGGGTTCCGGGAGGACGTCCCGAGGCAGCGATAGATGAACCGGTCGAGGCCGGGTGCCGCGAAACACCGCATAGGCACGAGCAACCAATTCCGGCAGCTCTTCCGGATATCGGACCATGGCGCTGAACGCGGTGAACCCAGCCGTGACAGCCGCTTGGTCGGGGAGCTCGTGGATCGCTCCCCAGCCCTTCCCTTGGCTGAGCGCGGCGCACGCTCCGGACAGCACGAGCATGGGCTGCGAATCGCAGTAAGCCTGGGCGATGCCGGTCGCCGCGTTGGTGACTCCAGGGCCGGCAATAATCGTACAAACGCCGGGCTTGCCGGTCGCTCGTGCGTAGCCGTCGGCCATGAGGCTGGCGCCTTGCTCGTTGCGACACTGCACGTGGCGGACCCCTGCAAGCGCAATGCCGCGATAGAGCTCGACGGTCATCGTCCCGGCCATGCCGAACACCGTGTCCACATCATAGGCCGCGAGCAACTTCATCAAGGCCTCACCGCATGTCATGGATTTCACCTGCTTCAGATTAGCCGCGAGCGGCGGGATTGCCATTTTATACGCGGCCGATGCGATGTACGCGGAGATCTTGCGCCCGCAGGACGAGCACCGTTGACAATCCGGGCGGGCGGCCCCGAGTCAGTTCAGGCGATTTGCGCTCGCCATTTCTTGCAGCTTCAGGTTGAGCGTGGTTACCGCCTTGTCGCCATGCGCGATGCCGGTCAAGACCAGCTCATTCGACCGGGTAAACCGGTGGCCGATGCGGATCGAGTAGGATTTGAACAACCAACTGCCCATACTCCGCGTGTATGTGGCATCGTCGAGATCACGCCACTTGACACCCCTGACACCCTTGTTCCACGGCAAGATGCCGGAATACAGCCACACACCCATGTCATTGTAGTAAAGGCGGTAAGCGCGCAGCTCCATCAACTTGTACGCCATCCATACGACGGACACGATCAGCACCCCGGCGCCGCCGCCGACTGAAAAGTGCCAGACGACCGGAACAATCAGAACCAGAAGCACGAGCCCGACCAAGACCACGCCGATATAGGCGGTCCAAGCCTTCACCCCGATGGTTGTGCCGTCACCGCCGGCAGCGGGTTGAGTAAAATCCGCGTCCATGATCGTCATCCTCGCGTACGGGAAACACCCTCGCCTGCTCGATCATTCTACAATAGACGGCCGTTCACGGTTTCGGCGGTGTAGCGGAGGCCACTAGAGAACCGGAGGCTTTGTCGCGTTGCTTGGCGATTTGATCTCTGCACGTCTTCCTCGCCTCATTGTATGAGGCGCCTTTGTCGTCGGACATTCGCTTCTTCATGCAATCGGCCAACTGTGCGACCGCATGATGCTTGCTCATCCGCGGCTGACTCGCGGCTTCGCCGAGCCCCCGCTGGCCGGCGAATATCACGCCGGTCAATGCAACGAACGTAACCAGGCGAATCATGGTCATTCTCCGAATAGCCGAAGAATTGCGATGCCGTACACGTCGGTCACTTGCTGCAAGGTTCCCGGCGGTGTCCGCGGAAAAGGCGATGAACGGCGCTTTATGCCCGGCGCACGAAATAGACGATGAGAGCGATGATCAGTAATGTTCCCAGGCCGATGTACATGGAAATCTCCAATGGATTGTATTGAATGGACATTAGGGCATAAGCGACTCGGCCCGTCGGGACGCCACCGCACTTAACCGTACCGTTCATGCTCGGCGACGGTTTAACACGAGCCACGCCCGATCGTTGTAGGAGCCCGGGCGACACCCGTTGTCCGCAAAAGGCGGACATCGGTTTGCATCGGCCTGAGCCATTCTCGGTTCAATTAGCGCAACCAAGGAAAACGCCGATGAAAAACGATATGCAAATTCAGAACGAGGTCCTCGCGGAGCTCGGCCGCGAGCAGGCAATCGCCGCCGGTTCCGTCGGTGTTGAAGTACACCATGGGGTCGTGAAACTCTCGGGCCGGGTCAGTGACGGTGCGACGAAGGAAATGGCCGAGCGGGCCGCGCGCCGTGTCACGGACGTTACCAACGTCGTCATGGATATCGACGTTATCGGCGCGGGCGCGGTTTCGCAGCCGCCTGGAAAAATTGCGCGCGTAGCTTGAGAGCGGGCACCGAACCGCGACTCCGTCAGCCCAGCCGGCGTACCCCCACGTCCACGCTCACCTTGTGCCGGCCGCCGCCCACGATCATGCCGCGGAGCGGCGACACGTCGTCGAAATCCCGTCCCCAGGCGAGGGTCACGTGATCTTCGCCGACCACGCAGTCGTTGGTCGGATCGAAATCGATCCAGCCGTGCGGCGGGCAGTACACCGACACCCAGGCATGGGAGACATCGCCTCCGACCAGGGCATCGCTCTCTCCGGCGCGGGAGGTCCTGATGTATCCGCTCACGTAGCGGGCGGCGAGACCCGAGGAACGCAGGCATCCAATCATGAGATGTGCGAAGTCCTGACAAACGCCCCGACGGCTCGCGAGCACGTCCGTGATCGAAGTGCGGGTGTTCGTCGAGCCGGGGACGTAGTCGAAGTCGCGGTGGATTTGGCGCGTCAGCGCCCGGGCGGCGGCGCCGATGGGCCGGCCGGACGGCAAGCATTCACGAGCGTAGTCCTCGATCGCCTGTCTCAGCGGCACGTGGCTCGAGCGCATCCGGAATCGACAGGCATCGAGATCCGCGTGCTTCACGGGCGCGGCGCGGTAGCTCAAGCGCTCACGGACGCGGTCCCACGCCTCGCTGTCCTCCAGGGGACCGGACTCGCGCGGCAGCACCTCGACCTGCATCTCGGCGCTGACGAACAGCCGATCGTGCGAGCGGTCGTACTCGAGCCGCGCGATGCCGTTGCCGAAGGCATCCAGATCCTCATGCAGGAAGCTCGGCTGCGGGTCGAGCCCGAGAGAATACGAGAGGCGCCGCTGGTATTCGAACTCGCGCGGCGTCAGGTGCAGGAGGTGATGCGAATGAGCGACGTCGCCGCCGTATTCGTACACGGTGGTATGACGGACGGCGTACCGCGTCACGCGGTCACCGCCCTGAGATCGAAGTCGACGTGCGAGAAATGCTGCGACGAGAGCTGATCCGAGACTTGCGCAGCCGCCGCATTCAGCTCCTTCAGACACTGCGACAGAATACGGCGCGACGCTTGCACGATGAGTGGATCATCGGACGGCTCGTTTTCATTGAGCGCGATCAAATCCTCGATGGGCTCGTACAGCGCATCCTGGGGACGGGTGCCGAGCGATTCCGCCACCTCGATGAGCAGGGTGTTGATTGACCGCCACTGGAACGCGAGCGCCCGGGGGTTGTGCTCGTCGTAGACCAGCAGCTCGATGGTGTTGTCCCATACGGGCGGCGCACGATAGCGGGTGCGGTAGGTTATGGCGCTGTCGCCAAGTTCCAGCAGCCACTCGAGCTCTTGTCGCAGCGGCGTGTCCGCGGCGGCGAGGCGCCGCGCGAGAACGTCGCCGAGAAACTGCAGCCGCTCCAGGCGCCGGCCGATCAGCATGAGCCGCCAGCCGTCGTCCTGAGTCATGTCGTCGAGCGCGAACCCCGCCAGGGACACGAGAGACAGCAGCAATCGGTCGAGCGTCTCGCGGGCATCGCTGCGCGCAGCCTCGGCACGTCGGAACTCGCGCTGCAGTACCGTGATCGCGCGCCAGTTCTCGGCCGAGAGGGAGCTTCGTACCTGAGCGGCGCATTCGCCCAGGCGGCCGATGTCGCCGCTCAAGGTGAAGCGCTTTTCGGGGTCGAACACCGAAGCCGCGCCGAACTGCTTGCAGATCTCGAGCGCCTGAGCCCAGAACGGGAGATTGCGGCGCAGGCCGAGCGTCGCGCGCAGGAGCCGGGTCTTGTCCTCGCAGCGCTCGGCATAGCGGCCCATCCAAAATAGATTCTCGACCAGCGTGGAAGGCAGATCCTGATGCCGCCCTGCGGCCCGCGGGTCGGTGCGCGCGATGGGAGCGGTGGATTCCTCGGAGACCTCGCTGGAGTCGCACAGCACCCAGATATCCTTGCTGCCGCCGCCCTGTTGCATCGAGACGATTTCCGCGTGATCGTCGGCGGCGAAACGCGCAAGGCCCCCCGGCATCACTCGATAGCCCCCGGGTGTGGCGATGGCGTAGACACGGATGCCGAGCGCGCGCGCGGAGAAGCCGTCGGAGTTCTTGGTGTACCACACCGGCGCCTGCGAGAAGGCCAGATGCTCCTGGGCGACGAAGGTGTGCGGCCGGGCGCGCATCCGGGCGATCAGCTCGGAGCGCTGCTCGGCGGACAGATCGCAGCCGAACACCGGAGCACGGTCCTGATTGGGGAACGTGGGCTTGATCACCAGGCGCGGAAGCTGCTCGATGACGGACTCGAATGCGGGGCGCTCGCCGCACCACCAAGTCGCGACCGACGGCAGCGTCAGGCGCTCGCCGATCAGCGATTCGGAGAGCGCGGGCAGGAAGCCGAGCCAGGCGGCCGATTCCATCACGCCGCTGCCGAGCGCGTTGGCGACGACCACGTTTCCCTTGCGGATGGCGGCGAGCAATCCGGGCACGCCGAGCGCAGAGTCGACGCGCAGCTCCACCGGATCGCAAAAGTCGTCGTCCAGTCTCCGGAACACCGCATGCACGCGCTTCAAGCCGGTGAGCGTCTTCAGAAACACGGTTTCGTCGCGGACGGTGAGATCGCGCCCCTCGATCAACGGGAAGCCGAGCTGGCGCGCGAGGTACGCATGCTCGAAATAGGTCTCGTTGAACGAGCCCGGGGTGAGCACCACCGCGAGCGGGTCTTCGCCTGCGCCGCGGAGCAACTCGTCGCGCAGCGCGGCGAAAAACGCGCCCAGCGGACGCACCTCCATGGATTGCGCCAATTCCGGCAGTGCGCGCCGCACGATCTGCCGATTTTCGAGCGCATAGCCGGGGCCGGAGGGTGCCTGGGTGCGATCGGCGAGCACCCACCATCGGCCGTCGGCGGAGCGCGCGAGGTCGACGCCGTAGATCCACAGCCATCGATCGTCGCGCGGGCGGATGCCGTGGCAGGGCCACAGGAAATTCGGGTGGCCGAAGGGGATGTCGGCGGGCAAGGCGCCTTTCGACAGCAGTTCCTGCTTGCCGTAGAGATCCGACAGCACCGCGTTCAACAGGCGCGCGCGCTGGGCGACGCCGGCCTCGATGGCTCTCCATTCCTGTGCGGTCAGAAGATAAGGCAGCGGATCCAAGATCCAAGGGCGATCGCGTCCCTGCTCGTCGGCGTAAACGTTGTAGGTGACGCCGTTCTCGATGATCATGCGGCGCGTGAACTCGGTGGCGCGGCGCGCGGCGCGTGCGTCGTCCTCGGACACGCCGCGGATCAGGGGACGCCAATGGCTGCGAATGCCGCCGTCGTCGGCGATCAGCTCATCGTACCGCCCGGCATAACTTCGATAGGTTGCGAGTCGCGCATCGCCGGCGGTATCCCTGATCTTCTCCATGAATGTGGGTAGCCGGCCTATTGGCGGCGCAAGTCCAGGGTGAAAGGGAATTCGTCGTCGGGCGAGGCCGGCTTGACGTTCATGGTCCCCGGGGTGTGATCCTGGCGGAAGAACCGCGCCAGCCGGCGGCTCTCGGCCTCGAAGGCATTCACTGGAAATGTGTCGTGACTTCGCCCGCCCGGATGCACCACATGATATCGACAACCGCCTCTCGATCGCTTCATCCAGGTATCCACTATATCGAATGTCAGCGGCGAGTGGACGCCGATGTTCGGATGCAGTGCGGACCACGGCTGCCAGGCGCGGTAGCGCACGCCTGCCACGAATTCTCCGGCGCGCCCGGTGGGCCGGAGCGGTATCGGGCGGCCGTTGCAGGTGACGACATAGCGATCGGGCGCAAGTCCGCCGGCCTTCACTTGCAGCCGCTCTACCGACGAGTCCACGTAGCGCACCGCGCCGCCGCCGGTTCCTTCCTCGCCCATGACGTGCCAGGGCTCGAGTGCCTGCCGCAGCTCGAGCGACCCGCAGGCCAGCGACAAGTCGCCGAGCTTGGGAAACCGGAATTCGAAGTGCGGTGCGAACCATTCGAGGCTCAAGCCGAAGCCGGCGCGCGCCTGTTCCTCGATCACATCTTCGAAGTCGGCCCGCACGAAATGCGGCAGCAAGAAGCGGTCGTGGAGCTCCGTCCCCCAACGCGCCAGGCGCGCGGGCGCGTAGGGCTCGCGCCAGAATCGAGCCACCAGGGATCGCAGCAGCACTTGCTGAACCAGGCTCATGCGCGCGTGCGGCGGCATTTCGAATGCCCGCATCTCGACGAGTCCGAGCCGTCCGGTGCTCGAGTCGGGTGAGAACAGCTTGTCGATGCAGAATTCGGCACGGTGCGTGTTGCCGGTGACGTCGATCAGCAAATTGCGCAGCAACCGGTCGACGAGCCAGGGTGGGACTTCGGTTCCCGGCGCCGGGAACTGGCTGAATGCGATTTCGAGCTCGTAGAGAGAGTCGTTGCGCGCCTCGTCCACGCGCGGCGCCTGCGACGTGGGTCCGATGAAGAGGCCGGAGAACAAATACGAAAGCGAGGGGTGATTGTGCCAGTAGGAGATGAGGCTTCGCAGAAGATCGGGACGCCTGAGGAACGGGGAATCCTGCGGCGTGGCTCCCCCCATCACGATGTGATTGCCGCCGCCGGTTCCCACGTGCCGGCCGTCGATCATGAATTTCTCCGAGCGCAGCTTGCAGCCGGCGGCATCCTCGTACAAATGCACGGTGCGAGCGACGAGCTCGTCCCAGCCTGCGCTCGGCTGCACGTTGACCTCGATCACCCCCGGATCGGGCGTGACTTTGAAATTGACGAGGCGCGGATCGGGCGGCGGCTCGTAGCCTTCGATGATCACCGGTTGGCGGAGCACGGCCGCGCTCGCTTCGACCGTCGCGACCAGCTCGAGATAGTCCTCCAGGCAGCGGGTCGGCGGCATGAAGACGTACAGCACACCCTCGCGCTCTTCGGCGCACATCGAGGTCCGCACCGTCGCCTCGGGCGGTGCGTTCACCTCGGGCGGTCCCGTCACCCCAGGCGGCGACGCCACCTTGGGGACGACGCCGGCAGCCGTCGCGGCGCCGGCCGCCACCTTGGGCGCGACGTCGGCAGCCGTCGCAGCACCGGCCGCCGTTGTCCGCGCGATGGCGGCGGCGGTGAGCCGGTCGTTCTGCTCGCGGTCCTGAGCGGCCCGATCGGACGTGGGCTTTGCCAGCGCACCAAAGGATTGGGCCGGATCCGGAGGATACACATGCGGAAAATCGACGGGTCTCACCCACGGCAGTGAATCGAGCGGCAGCCGATAGCCCATCGGCGAGTCGCCGGGCACCAGGCAGCAGCGCTCGTTGCGCAACGGCCAGGGTCCGCTTCGCCAGGGAGCGCTCTCGGCGGCCTTGGCGAGAGGCAGCACGAATCCTACGGCTTGGTCGAGCGTGCGTTCGAGGATCCGTCCCAGACGCTCTCGCTCCCCGGGTTCGGTCAGCGTGGCCGTCGATAGATCGACATTGGCCGGAAGCTTGCGCTCGCGCCATAAATAGTAGAGCGCATCTTCGAACGCCGCGAACACATGGTCCTCGCCCAAGCCTAACCGCCGGGCGACCTCGAGCAACAACCGCGACGCGTTCCCCGCGGCGCCGGGATACTCGCGGGCTTCATCGGCGATGAGCGCCGCATCGTTCCACATCGCCTCGCCGTCTTTGCGCCAGAAGCAGTTGAGCGACCACCGCGGCAAGGGTTCGCCGGGATACCACTTCCCTTGACCGAAGTGCGCGAGGCCGCGCGGAGCGTAGCGCGACTTCAGCCGACTGAACAGCTGCGAGGCGATGGGGCGCTTGTTCTCGCCGAGCGCCGCGGTATTCCATTCGGGTGCCAGCGTGTCCTCGCTCGACACAAAGGTGGGCTCGCCGCCCATGGTCAGACGCACGTCGTGCTCGCTGAGCTTCTGATCCACCCGCTTGCCGAGGGCATCGATGGCCTGCCATTGCTCCTCCGTGTAGGGCTTGGTGACGCGCGGGGCCTCCAAAATGCGCTCCACCTTCATGACGTACTCGAAGGTGGTCTCGCAGGTCCCGACGATGCCGGTGAGCGGCGCCGCGGATTGCGGCTCCGGCGTACACGCGAGCGGGATGTGCCCCTCGCCGGTGAGCAATCCCGAGGTGGCGTCGAGTCCGATCCATCCGGCACCCGGCAAGTACACCTCGCACCAGGCGTGCAAGTCGGTGAAATCCTGGGTGGGCCCGGCGGGACCGTCCGTGGGCTTCAAGTCCGAGGTGAGTTGGATGAGATAGCCGGAAACGAATCGCGCGGCGAATCCCAGATGCCGCAGGATCTGCACCAGAAGCTCCGCCGAGTCCCGGCACGATCCCGAGCGCTTCTCGAGCGTCTCCTCCGGCGACTGTACGCCCGGCTCCAGCCGGATCACATACTTCACCTCGGCCGCGAGGCGGCGATTGAGGTCGACCAGAAAATCAATCGTGACTTGCGGCGTCCGCGCGATGCCGGCGAGATATCTCGTCAGCCGGGGCGTCGCCGGTCCAGTGGCGCGGAACGGCGCCAGCCCGCGCTCCTCGGTTGACGCATAACTGAAGGGGAATTTCTGCGCGTAGTCCTCCAGGAAGAAATCGAAGGGATTGAGCACGGCCATTTCGGCCACCAGGTCCACCTCGATGCGAAGTTCTCGGGTCGGCTTGGGGAATACCACCCTGGCCAGATAGTTGGCCTGAGGGTCCTGTTGCCAGTTGATGAAGTGCTCCGAGGGCACGATATTGAGCGAATAGGACAGGATCCGGGTGCGGCAATGCGGGGCGGGGCGCAGACGGATGATCTGCGGCCCGAGCGCGACTTGCCGGTCGTACCGGTAGTGCATGACGTGATTGAGTGCGACGTGGATCGACATTCGTTCTCGGGTCCTTAGGGCTAGTTCGGCGCCGCGGCCGCGCGCGCCGAACTCCAACGATCCGTGGCGGCGCTTCCTTGCCGGTCGATGGTGTCGTGAATGAATCGCAGCTTGTCGACCGCCGGCACCGAGATCACGAAAGGATAGCTGTCGGGCAGTCCGAGGCCGCGGCTCAGATTGTTCAATACATAAGTGAGCGAAAACCAGGACTCGATCATCGAATCGAAGTCGCGGTAGACGGGGTTCAAAGGATCCAGCGGCGGCTGCATGCGAGGTTCATCGCTGCGCTTGGGCCGCAGCGCGAGGCCCGCGGCGCCGGCCGTCTCGAGTGCATCGACCATGTGCATGTAGTGCGCCCAGGACTCCGCCCAGTCCTCCCAGGGATGCATGGTGGCATAGGCGCTGATGAAGCTGTGCTCCCAGTGCGCCGGTGGACCGTCCCGATAGTGTTTTTGGAGAGCGGCCGGGTAGTCGGCGCGCTCGTCGCCGAAGGCCGCGCGGAAGGCCGCAAGCTGCGGACCGTTGGCGATCAGCCGATCCCAGAAGTAATGGCCGATTTCATGACGGAAGTGCCCCAATAGAGTGCGGTAGGGCTCCTTTTGCAGGGTGCGTTCCTTCTCCCGGTGAACGTCGTCGGCTTCGGCGATATTGAGCGTGATCAATCCGTTGTCGTGACCGGTCAGCACGCGCTTGGCGTCGCCATCGGAGTAGTCCTCGAGAAATTCGAAGGCCAGTCCCGGGTCCCCATCGTCGCTCTTCGGTATCACCGGCAAGCCGAGACCCAGCAAGGTATACAGCATGCGTCGCTTTGCAATCTCCAAGCGGAACCAGGCGACGGCATTGCGGTCGGTGGATAGATCGGGGATCACCCGGTTCAGCCGGCAGGAGCGGCAGAAATCGCAAGTGTCGTCCTCGGGTACGACCCAGTTGCACACGCTCGCCCGGTCGTAATTCGCGCACAGGCGATAGCCCCGCGCATCGGCACCTGGAGGCTCCGTTCGCCAGAGCCCATCGCCGCTCTGCGTCAGCGCCGCCATGAGGCCGCGATTGGGCAAGAACGCGAGCGGCCGGTCGCAGTTGAGACAGCGTACATTCTCGAAGAAGATCAAATTTTGGCAGTGGGTGCAGTGAAATGTTTTCATCGGGCGATCTCGGGCGAGACCCGTCCATTGTCTTTGAAAGCGAGGCGATCGGGGAGAAATCTCGCGCTTTTCCGCCGCACTGCGAGTCAGGCCGGACGCCTACGCCAGAAGCCTCGAAATTCCTACGCGCTCCGTGCCTTGGATCTGCCATAAGGGCCGAGACGACGCATCGTGCGGCGCCCCAGAGAAGTCATGAATATTCGTTTTGGATATCAATTGGTTTACACCTGCACCCAACCGGTGCCGATGATCCTGATGCTGCACGCCCACCAGAGCCGAAGCGCCGATCTGTTGGAGCCGGACCGCATGGTCACCGATCCGCAGGTGCCCCTCGACATCTATGCGGACGCTTTCGGCAATACCTGCACCCGTATTCTCGTCCCGGCCGGAGGCATCCGGCTGACCTCCGACGCATTGATCCGCGACACGGGCCTTCCCGACCCAACGTTTGCCCGCGCCCAGGAGCATCCCGTGGAGGCGCTGCCCCACGATGTGTTGCCGTTTCTCCTCGGTAGCCGCTACTGCGAGACCGAGAGGCTCATGGAAGAGGCATGGCGCCTGTTCGGCCAAGTCGAGCCCGGGTGGTCGCGGGTACAAGCGGTGTGCGACTTCGTGCACCAACGCATCGCGTTCGGCTACGACTTCGCGCGGCCGACCAAGACCGCCGTGGAGGCATTCATCGAGTGTCAGGGCGTGTGCCGGGACTATGCCCACCTCGCGATCACGCTGCTGCGCTGCCTCAACATTCCGGCGCGCTACTGCACCGGCTATCTCGGCGATATCGGCGTGCCGGTTACCGATGCCCCCATGGATTTCTCCGGATGGCTCGAGGCCTACCTCGGCGGCGCGTGGCACACCTTCGATCCGCGCAACAACGAGCGCCGGATCGGCCGGATACTGATCGCCCGGGGACGCGATGCCGCGGATGTGGCCATCAGCACCGCGTTTGGGCCGAACACTCTGCAGGAATTCCGAGTGTGGACCGACGATGTCTCGGCGTCAGGACCGTTTACGACCCTTGGTTGGCTTGATAGCCGGACGCACTCTATCGGCCGGCTTTGACGGCGCGGGGGTGGTGGTATCGGTGTGCAACGACAGCAAGGACTCCAGCAGACTCTCATCGGGGCTCGAGCAGACGCCCAGAACGACGGCCTCGCCACCCCCTTCTGCGGTGACGTAGGCATGTCCCATTTTGCTGTCGAGGTAGATTGACTCGCCCACATTGAGGATCACGGGATCGTAGAACTCGGTGAGTACTTTGATGCTGCCTTCAAGAACGTAGATGTATTCTTCGCCGGAGTGGTGCACGAGCGATCCGAACTCCTCTGCGCTCTTCGCGCGTATTCGCGTGAGGATCGGGATCATCCGCTTGCGGCGCAACTCGGGGCAGAGGTAGTAGTAATCGTAGTTCTTCGTGCTGACGCGCACCGCGTCTTCGGTCCGCCCGATGCTTCGGCGCGCCGTCACGGCGGGTTCGACGTCCCCGGTGGGATCGGCGAACAATTCCGACATCCGGATGTTCAGCCGCTGACTGAGCTGCACGAGCTTGTCGTAGGTGAGCGTCAGGTGATCGTGCTCGACCTTGGACAAGGTCGATACGGGTATGTCGGTGCGCTGACTCATTTCCTTCAGCGTCCACCTGTTCCGCAAGCGCAGCGAGCGCAATAGGCTCCCCAGGGTCGAGTGGCGCGCTTTTGCGTCCATGTCAGAAATTTCCAATCGGAATCATTGAGTTAATTGGTTTCATTCGAGGCGGAAAGCATACAGGTGGAACACCACAGGTCAACCATCGGGAGCCACGCAAGGACGCTGCCATTTTATTTCACTTCGTCTCGTCTCTCATCGCATCAATCGATCCGGTGAGATAGTCTGACATGGATGATCCTGGATAGAGAATTATGTTTGACAATTCTCTATCCAGGATCATACTGGCTCAAACACGACAGGGGATTGAGTCATGTCGTTGGACGCTCGAACTCGACGTCACTGTCGCCGCCTGCCCTAAAGGCGGGGGCGGACACGAAGAACAAGACAGGGGGAAACATGAATACGACTCTCAAATTCGCAGTACTCGCGGCATTGGGCGCGGCCGGGCCTTTACTATCGCAGCAGAGCGCGGCGCTTGACGCGGCACCGGCGGCGGACAGCGATGCGCTGGCCACCATCGTCGTTACCGCGGAGAAGCGCGAAGAATCCCTCAAGGATGTGCCCATGAGCGTTACGGCCCTGGGCGGCAACTCGCTCGACAACCTGCAGTACCGCAGTTTCAGCGACTATGCGGCCATGGTGCCGGGCTTGTCGCTGACGAGCAGCCAGCCGGGGTTCACCACCCTGACCTTGCGCGGCCAGAATGCGGGCGGCGTCGGCTCCACGGTGGCGGTCTATCTGGACGAGTCGCCGTTCGGTTCGAGCAGTGCCTTGCTCAATGGCTCCATCTTGAGCGGCGATTTCGATACCTGGGATCTGCAGCGCGTTGAAGTGCTGCGCGGCCCCCAAGGCACGCTCTACGGGGCGAACAGCGAAGGCGGCCTGCTGAAATTCGTCACCGCACCGCCGGTGCTCGGCACGTTTTCCGGCGCCGCCGAAGTGACGGGCGAGAGCATCGCACACGGCGGCAATGGCGGCGATGTGCGCGCGGTTGTGAACTTGCCGATCGGCGACAAGCTGGCGCTGCGCGTCGGCGGATTCGATCAAGACGTCGCCGGCTACATACGAGATCCGTCGCTCGGCAAAACCGACGTGAACGAGGGCCACAAATACGGCGGACGGGTGTCGCTGCTGGCCGAGCCGGTCGACAGTCTCACTATCCGCCTGACCGCCTCGTCGCAGCAGTCGAGATATGCGGGAACGCCCGATGTCGACGTCAATCCGATCACGTTGAAGCCGGCGTTCGGCGATCTGGTACAGAGTCGGCTGGTGAACGAGCCAAGCACTTTCCAGTACAAAAATTATAACGCGACCATCAACTGGGATGCGGGGCCCTTCAGCATCCTGTCGACGACGAGCTACGGTATCCTGAATTCTGATGTGGTTACCGACTACACAAACATTCAGCTCGCACCGGGGTTTACTTTCCAAGACTTGCTCGCGTCGGCGGTCGCGCCGGGCCTCGGCGCCTTTCTCGATGATCTCGTGGACATGAACAAGTTCACGCAGGAAGTGCGCGTGTCCTCGCCCTCCACCAATTTTCTGGAATGGCAGGTGGGCGGCTACTTTACCCGCGAGACCGGGCACCTGTATGAGCATTTGAATGCGGTGGCGTTGCCGAGCGGTGGGTCGGCCGGCGTGCCTCCGCTGGAGGTTCCGATCCTGGATTCCACATACAAGGAGACGGCCGGGTTTGCGAACCTGACGGTGCACTTCATTCCGCAGTTCGACGTCCAGGCCGGCGGCCGATATTCCAAGAACGAGCAAACGGCGACGGAAGACCTCACGGGCCTGCTGGTTCCCACGCAAGCCTTCAGCACGCCTTCGGAAGGCGACGTGTTCACGTATTCGGTGGCGCCGCGCTGGCACATCGATGCCGACAACATGGTCTATTTGAGATTTGCGACCGGCTATCGACCGGGCGGTCCCAATGCATTGCCGCCGGTCGCCCCGCCGGATGTGCCGCGCGAGTACGGCGCCGACAAAACCAGCAATATCGAGCTGGGCGTCAAGTCGAGCCTGCTGCAGGGACTGCTGTCAATCGATGCCTCGCTCTTTCACGTCGATTGGACCGACATTCAGCTGCTGGAGCAGGTGGACAACACCGGCATCAACGGCAACGGCGGCAAGGCGCGAAGCCAGGGGTTTGAATGGGCAGTCGGATACGTGCCGGTGCATGGGTTCACGTTACAATGGACCGGCGCCTACACGGACGCGAAGTTGACTACGGATGCGCCGGCCGTCCACGGCGTTACGGGTGACGAGCTGCCGTACGCGCCGAAATGGGGGACCTCGCTCGATGGTGAATACGATTGGGCCGCGTTCACCGACTTCAAATACTTCGCCGGCGCAACCTGGAGCTATGTCGGCGCTCGAGAAACCGGTTTCGGCACCGACGTCACGGGGCTGACTCAGGTGAGATTGCCCAGCTACAACACGTACGGCGTGCGCGTCGGTCTGGATAACGCTCGTTATCGGGTGACGCTGTACGGCAAGAATCTGAGCGATTCTCGCGGCATTACCAACTACGTGAGCGATGGCGCACCGGGTTTGAACGGCGAGTTATCAGTCATTCAACCGCGAACCGTTGGCGTAACTCTGTCGGCGAAATTCTAAAGGCCGGGAAGTAATGAGTTCGAAACGCGAATTGCACGCGCGAATGTCGCAAGTGACGGAGCTGCCTCATCCGTACCTGCTGTTCCTCGGCGATACCACGGAACCGGGGTATGCCAAGACGGCATTCGGTCTGCGCGACTGGGCGCCCGATCGTTGCGTGGGCGAGTGGTCGTGCGCCGGTGCAACGGTGACCACGGGGTTGCCGCGCCTCACTCCCAAGGAAGCCCGCGCCCGAGGTGCGCGTTCGCTGTTGATCGGTGTCGCCAATTCCGGGGGGCTCATCAGCGAGAGTTGGATGCCCTCGCTGATTGAGGCGCTCGAATCCGGCCTCGACATCGTCAGCGGCATGCACAACAAGCTCAACGACGCCCCGCAATTGAAGAGTACGGCGGAGCGGCGCGGCCGCAGGCTGATCGACGTGCGTACGCCGCCGCGCAATATCCCGATCGCCACGGGTCGCAAGCGATCGGGCAAGCGGCTGCTCACGGTGGGCACGGATTGCGCGCTGGGCAAGAAGTACACGGCGCTCGCGTTGGCGCGGGAATTTGCCGAGCGAGGCGTCGACGCCGACTTCCGAGCGACCGGGCAAACCGGCATCATGATCTCGGGCCGCGGGATTCCGATGGATGCGGTGATTGCGGATTTCTCGGCCGGCGCCGCCGAGATGCTCACTCCGGATGCGCCCGAGCAGCACTGGGACGTGATCGAAGGCCAGGGCTCGTTGTTCCACCCCGCATATGCGGGAGTGTCCTTAGGTCTGCTGCACGGCAGCCAGCCGGACGTCATCGTGGTCTGCCATCGGCCGGGACGGGAATTCGTCCTCGGCAACCCCGGTTACGCCCTGCCGAGCATCGAGGAAACCATGGAATTGAATTTGCGGCTCGGCAGCCGCACCAACGCGGCGATTCGCTGCGCCGGCATCAGCTTGGATACGTCGCAGCTCGATGCAGGAGAAGCGCACCGTCTGCTCGCAGGCCAAGGTGCGCGGTATCGACTCCCCGTCGCCGACCCGATTCGAGGCGGGGCGGCATTCGAAGCCCTGGTCGACGCCTGTCTGGCCAAGTCGGGATGATCAAACCGACACCCTCAAACTTCAGCGAACACAATCGGATAAAGACATGCACACGATAAAAATACTGGCGGCAGCTCTTCTGGCATTGGCGGCGGCGGTTGCACAAGGCGGTACGGCCGACTCCGCCGCGGCCGCATTGACCGCCGATGATGTCAATGCCTGGCTCGATGGCTACATGCCGTATGCGCTGCACACGGGCGACATCGCCGGCGCAGTCGTTGCGGTGGTCAAGGACGGTCAGATCCTGACGGAACGGGGTTACGGCTACTCGGACGTCGCCAAGCGCGCGCCGGTCGACCCGAAGCTGACGCTGTTCCGGCCGGGATCGGTTTCAAAATTGGTCACGTGGACCGCCGTGATGCAGCTCGTCGAGCAGGGGAAAATCGATCTCGACGCCGACGTCAATCAGTACCTCGATTTCAAGATTCCGGCGCGCGACGGCAAACCGGTAACCATGCGCAATCTGATGCAGCACGTGGCCGGCTTCGAGGAGCAGGCCAAGAACATCATGTCCGAGGATCCCAAAGCCCCCGGCTACGAAGCGCTGCTCAAGCAATGGGTGCCCGAACGGGTCTTTGCCGCCGGTACCACTCCGGCTTACTCGAATTACGGTGCGTCGCTCGCCGGATACATCGTACAGCGCGTGTCCGGCGAAACCTTCGATGACTACTTGGACAAGCACATCTTCGAGCCGCTCGACATGAAGCACTCGACCTTCCGTCAGCCGCTGCCCGCGGAGCTCGTGCCGCTGATGTCCAAGGGCTACGAACTCGCCTCGGACGAGCCGCATGTCTTTGAAATCGTCGGACCGGCCCCCGCCGGGTCGCTGTCTTCTCCGGCCGAGGATATGGCGCATTTCATGATCGCGCATTTGCAAAACGGCGAATACAACGGCAAACGGATCCTGCGTCCCGAGACGGCCGAGATGATGCACAACAGCCCGCTCACCATGTTGCCGCCGTTGAATCGGATGGAGCTGGGCTTTTTCGAAACCAATATCAACGGACACGAGGTGATCGGGCATCTCGGCGATACCCAATATTTCCACACCTCGCTGCATCTGTTTCTCGAGGAAAACGTCGGCTTCTACGTTTCCTTCAACAGTCCGGGCAAGGCGGGTGCCGCCGGCAGTCTGCGCAACGCGTTGTTCCAAGATTTCGCCGACCGTTACTTCCCGGTGAATGAAACGGAGTCCCGTGTCGATGACAAAACCGCGGCCATCCATGCGGCGATGCTGAAGGGCCGTTGGGCGAATTCGCGCGGCTCGCAGTCGAACTTTGTCGCAGTGGTCGGATTGATCGACCAGACCAAGGGCGGCGTCAATGCCAAGGGCGAACTGGTGCTGCCATTCCCGGGCCTGAACGGCAAACCGCGGCACTGGGTCGAGATTTCCCCATTCCTCTGGCGCGATACCGGGGGTCATGATTTGCTCGCGGCCAAAGTGGTCGACGGCAAGGTTGTCCGCTTCAGCTTCGATGAGCTTTCGCCGTTCATGGTGTTCGAGCGGGTGCCCTGGTACAAGAGCAGCGCGTGGCTGCTGCCGCTGCTCTGCGCAAGTCTGGCCGCGCTGGCGATCACCGGATTGACGTGGCCGATCGCCGCCGTCGTGCGCCGCCATTATCGGGCGACGCTGGCGCTCGATCCCAAGTCGCTGCGTGCATACCGGTGGAGCAAGATCGCGGCGATTCTGATTTTCGCGGCACTGGCAACTTGGGGTCTGACGGTGACCTTGATGCTCAAGGACATCAACAATCTCAGCTCCAAATTCGATTCGACCGTGCGCTTCGCGCAGATCTTCGGCATCGTCGCCTTCATCGGCGGCTTCGGCGTGATGCTGTGGCATCTGTGGACGGTGTGGAGCGGCGCGCGCCGCTGGCCGGCCAAGGTGTGGAGCATCGTGCTCGTGCTCTCCGCGTTCTTCGTGCTGTGGGTTGCGTTCGTCTTCAATCTCATCGGCTTCGGGCTGTACTATTGATGGGCGCGCTGAGACTCAGCCTCGCCGTGGAGAAACTGCGGCTCTCCGCGCCGTTCCGCATCTCGGGGTTTGTGTTCGAAGAGCAAGAGGCCGTCGTCGCGACCCTCGATGACGGATCGCACCGGGGTAGAGGCGAAGCGTCAGGCATCTATTATCTCGGCGATACGGCGCAGTCCATGGTGGCCGCGATCGAGGGTGTGCGTGCCGCGATAGAGGCGGGCATCGATCGCCCGGCGCTCCAGGACTTGCTTCCGCCCGGCGGCGCCCGCAATGCCGTGGATTGCGCGTTGTGGGAACTCGACGCGCAGCGCCGGCGCATGCCGGTGTGGGAGGTGGCCGATTTGCCCGCGGCCAAGCCGCTGGTGACCACATTTACCCTGGGTGCCGACGATCCCGCCGTGATGGCCGCGGGCGCACGCAAGTATGCGCAGGCGCGCTGCCTGAAATTGAAACTGACCGGAGATTTGGACTTGGACATCGCACGCGTGCGGGCCGTTCGCGCCGCGCGGCCGGAGGTGTGGATGGGTGTGGATGCCAATCAGGGCTACGGCATCGATGCGCTCGATGCCCTGGTGGACGGACTCGCGCCCGCGGATATTTCGCTGCTGGAGCAACCGCTCAAACGCGGCCGGGAAGCCGATCTCGAGGGCTTCAAATCGCGGATCCCGATCGCCGCGGATGAAAGTGCGCTCAAGTTAGGCGACTTGGCCGGCCTCGTAGGCCGCTTCAACGTGGTAAACATCAAGCTCGACAAGTGCGGCGGACTCACCGAGGGCCTCGCGATGGCGCGGGAGGCGCGCCGTCTGGGATTGGGGGTCATGGTGGGCAACATGGTCGGCACCAGTCTTGCGATGGCTCCCGCGTTCGTGCTCGGTCAACTCTGCGATGTAGTCGATCTGGACGGGCCGATATTTCTCGCCCGGGATCGAACGCCCGGCGTGATCTACGACAATGGAACCGTGTGGAGCGGCGACGATGTGTGGGGGGCAACACACGCGGGCCGTGCATGAGCGCGAACCAGCCCGCCTGGTTCGGTCAGCCGCGCGGACTGACCATCCTGTTTCTGACCGAGATGTGGGAGATATTCTCCTACTACGGCATGCGTTCGCTCCTGGTCTACTACATGACCAAGCAGTTGGCTCTTGGACAGGAGAGGACCTCATTCATCTACGGCGCCTACACGGCAATGGCGTACTTCACGCCCATACTCGGCGGCGCCATCGCGGATCGCTGGCTCGGCAAAAGGCGCGCAGTGATCATCGGCGGCAGCATCATGGCCGCGGGTCATTTCATGATGATGTTCGAGCCGGCGTTCTATTTCGCGCTGGCGACGATCGCACTCGGCAACGGCTTGTTCCTGCCGAGCCTGCCGAGCCAAATCAATGACCTATATCGCCCGGACGACCCGCGGCGAGGCTGGGCCTACAACGTCTACTATGTCGGTATCAATCTCGGCGGGTTCCTGGCTCCCCTGGTGTGCGGCACGCTCGGGGAATTCTACGGGTGGCATTGGGGATTCGGCGCGGCGGGAGTCGGGATGCTGGCGGGCCTGATCATCTACATCGCGGGCGGCAAGTACCTGCCGGAGCAGCGCCGCGTTGCGCGCACGGAGGCGCCGGCCGCGGCGTCCGCCCGCAATTATCGCTCGACCTTTTACCTGCTGTTTGCGATCGGACTCGCCGTGACCGTATTTCGCGGCGCCTACGAGCAGGTGGGCAACACGGTGGCGCTGTGGGCCGATGTCGGCGTCAACCGCGCAACCCCTGTGCTCACCATACCGATGACCTGGTTCCAGTCCCTGAATCCTCTGCTGGTTTTCATAATGACGCCGTTCTTGCTCGCGCGTTGGCGTCGACAAGCCGATGCGGGGCGGCCTCAGTCATCGATGCGCCGAATGGCGATCGGGGCGCTGATGGTGGCGGCCGCGTATCTGCTGCTCGCCGTCGTCGCCTGGGAGGCCGGGCCCGGCCGCGCGAGCTGGCTGTGGCTTGCGTTGTTCTTCGTGATCTTCACCCTGGGTGAGCTGCACATCCTGCCGACGGGTCTCGGTCTATTCGCCCGGCTGGCGCCGGCCGGATTCGGTGCGACCACCGTGGCAGCCTGGTTTCTCGCGATTTTCAGCGGCAGCCTGACCGCGGGAGCGGTCGGCGCGCTGTGGGGCGCGACCACGCACGCCCGCTTTTTCGTCCTGCTGACCGGCATCGCCACGCTGGCGGCCGGCATGCTCTTCGCTCTCGACCGCGCGACGCGACGCATCGAATCGGCTCGAGCCCGCGAGGCGGACCCATTGGCGGTAATTCAACCGGAGTCACCATGAATCGTACAACTCTCGCCGTGCTGATGTTCGCCCTCGCCCTCGCAGCGTCGGCGCAGGCCGCGCCACCCGATGCCTTCGCCGCCCGCGTCGACAAGCTGCGCAAGGACATCGGCGTTCCCGGCATGGCGATCGCCATCGTCGAAGGCGGCAAGGTCACTCTCGCCAAAGGCTTCGGCGTCCGGGCCCTTGGCTCGCCGACGCCGGTCGATGCGGACACCATTTTTCCGACCGGATCCACCGGCAAGGCGTTCACGGTGGCGGCGCTCGGCATACTCGTCGATGAGGGCAAGATCGGCTGGGACGACAAGGTGATCGATCACCTGCCGGGATTTCAAATGTACGATCCTTGGGTTACGCGCGAGATGACGATCCGCGACTTGCTCGTGCATCGCAGCGGGCTCGGACTCGGCGCCGGCGATCTCTTGTTCGTGCCGCGCACGAATCTCAGCCGTGCCGAGTCGGTACGCAGGCTGCGCTACATCAAACCCGCCACGAGCTTTCGCAGCGGCTTCGCCTACGACAATATCCTTTACATGGTCGCGGGCGAATTGATAGAAGCCGTGAGCGGCGAAACCTGGGAGAAGTTCGTCGCCGAGCGCGTCTTCAAGCCCGCCGGCATGCTGCATTCCACCAGCGACAATGACGTGCGATTCGCGGCCGCGGATCGCGCCCAGCCGCACGCGCGGGTGAAAGGGCCCTTTCGCGGCATCGGCGAGCAGACTGCCCTGGATGAGCGCGACGACCTCGGGCGCACGGCGGCGCCTGCCGGAGGACTGGCGATCAGCGCCAATGACATGGCCCGCTGGCTCCTGATCCAGCTGGGCGGCGGCAAACTGCCCGAGGGCAACGGCAGATTGTTCAGCGAAGCGGCGCACGATGAGATGTGGCGACCCATGGTTCTGCAGCCCATCACGCCGCGCCCGGATAACCTGAAGCCGACGCAGCCCATGTTCAATACCTATGCTCTCGGTTGGGATGTGCGGGACTATCGCGGCGCCAAGATCGTCTGGCACGGCGGCGCGGTATTCGGGTTTCTCGCCGCGGTGGTGTTGATTCCGGAGAAGCATGTCGGCTTTTCAATCCTGATCAACAGCGAGGACGGTGAGATCATCTACGGCCTGTTGTTCGAATTGCTGGATTTCTATCTGGGGCAGCCTGCAAACGACTGGCCGACGAAATTCAGAGCGCTGAAGCGGCAACGGTTGGACGATGCGTTGAAGTCCTTCCAATCGGCCGCGGCAAGCCCCGCCAACGTCGGACCCTCGCTTCCGCTGCAGCGCTACGCCGGAACATATGCCGATCCCTGGTACGGCAATATCGACATTGCGCAGGCCGACGGAAAACTCACCATCGACTTCAAATCGACGCCGCGCATGGGCGGTATACTCGAGCACTGGCAATACGACAGTTTCATCACGCGCTTCGACGACAAGACGATTGAGCCGGCCTACGTGACTTTCGGCCTGAACGCCGACGGCAAGGTGGAACGAATCACCATGAAACCGGTGTCGCCCGTCGCCGACTTCAGTTACGACTACCAGGATCTCTCGTTCACGCCGATTGAAACGTCGAAATGAGCGAGCCGCCGGCGGTGGCGACGGGGCAGGGATCGTGGTTCCAGCGATATCTGCTGCCGGGCCTCGCCTTCAAAGCCGTGGTGATCGGCGGCGGGTATGCAACGGGACGCGAACTCGCCGAGTTCTTCATGCCCAGCGGGCCGCAGGGCGGACTGCTCGGAATGTTGCTCGCCATGCTGATCTGGAGCGCCGTGTGTGCGGTCACATTCTGCCTGGCGCGAGCGACCGCCAGCTGGGACTACAGGACGTTCTTCAAGGGCCTGCTCGGGCCCTTCTGGTTGATCTTCGAAGGCGCGTACCTGCTGTTCATGATCTTGATTCTGGCGGTGTTCGGCGCGGCGGCGGGCGCAATCGGGGCGGCGGTTCTGGGATGGCCGCCGCTCGCGGGCACTCTGTGCCTGATAGCGGGCATCATCCTATTTTCCGCCTACGGCAATGCCTCCGTCGAACGATTATTCAAGTGGGTCTCCATTTTTCTCTACGGCGTGTACGCGATATTCGTCGGACTTTCCCTGTTCACATTCGGCGATCGAATACTCGCGAATCTGGCGATTCCCGCGCCCATGACCGGATGGGCCCCCGGAGGGCTGACCTATGCCAGCTACAACTTGGTGGGAGCCGTGATCATCCTTCCCGTGCTTCGGCATCTTCGCGGCAACAAGGATGCGCTCGTTGCGGGCTTGCTCGCCGGCCCTCTGGCCATGATACCCGCGCTGTTGTTTTTCATTTGCATGGTCGCGTACTACCCGCAGATTGCCGGCGAGGCGCTGCCCTCCGATTTCTTGCTCACGCGCCTGAATTTTCCGGCGTTCCACTTTCTGTTCCAGCTGATGATCTTCATGGCTCTGCTGGAAAGCAGCACGGGATTCGTGCATGCCATCAACGAACGGGTGGCGCTCGCGTATTACACGCGGCGAGGCCGAATCCTTCCGGTGGCCGCACGCGCCTGCATCACGGGCGCTCTGCTGATCGGATCGATCTTTCTTGCGGCCCGCTTCGGCTTGGTGACATTGATAGCGCGCGGATATCGCGCGCTCGCTTTTGTGTTTCTTGGCATATTTGTGCTGCCGGTGCTGACTTTGGGCCTGCGGCGGCTTTGGAGGGAGTGGCGATGAATAACTCGACGGGGTATGAAATGAATCTCGAAGCGCTGCGACGCTTGATAAGAAACTGTGCCGTTTTCGCCGCGGCTGCGAGTGCGGCGGCCGGATCGGCTTGGGCGGCGAGCCCGCAGGTACACGACGTGGTGATCCGCAATGCGGCGATCTACGATGGGTCCGGCGCCAAGCCCTATGCCGGTGAGATTGCGATCGACGGCGATCGCATCGCCTATGTCGGTGTGCGGCGCGCGCTCAAGGGGCGCAGCGAAATCGATGCCCATGGCCAGGCCGTCGCGCCGGGCTTCATCGACATGATGGGGCATTCCGAGGAATCGCTGCTGGTTGACGGCCGAGCCGTCAGCGGATTGAAGCAGGGCGTCACCCTCGACGTGTTCACCGAGGGCTCCATGGGCCCGCTGTCCCCCGAGATGGCTCGCCGGATGGCCGAGCGTCAGGGTGACCTGAAGTTCGAGGTGACCTGGCGCAGTCTCGGTGAATACCTGGACCACCTGCAAAAGCGGGGAATCGCGCCCAACGTGGCGAGCTTCGTCGGCGAGGGCGAGGTGAGGGTGAATGTTCTCGGCGAGGGCGACGTTACACCGTCGCCCGACCAGCTGATCGCGATGCGCGCCCTGGTTCGCCAGGCGATGGAACAAGGAGCGATGGGCGTCACCACCGCGCTGATCTACGCACCGATGAATTATGCCAAGACGCCGGAACTCATTGCGATGGCGGAGGAATCGGCGCGCTGCGGCGGCATGTATACCGCTCATATGCGCAGCGAAGGCGACCATATCGAAGAGGCGGTGCAAGAAACCATCGATATTGCGCGCGCCAGCGGCGCTCCCGCGGAAATCCATCACTTGAAGCTCATAGGCCAATCCAACTGGGGCAAGCTCGACAAGGTGGTGGGCATGATCAATGCGGCGCGCGCCTCCGGCGTGCGCATCACGGCGGATATGTATGCGTATACCGCCGGAGGCACCGCGCTCGACGCATCCATGCCGCCGTGGGTTCACGACGGCGGACCGGAAGCCATGGTCGCACGCCTGAAAGATCCCGCGATTCGAGCGAAGGTGCTTGCAGCGATGCGCGAGGAACACCCCAAGGACTGGGAGAATTTGTATCGTCAGTCGGGTCCTGACGGCATGCTGCTCTTGGCGGTCAAACAACCGGCCCTCAAACCGTTGATCGGCAAGACAATCACTGAGATCGCAAAGATGCGCGGGGTCAGCGCCGAGGACGCGATCGTCGATCTCGTGATCGAGGATGACGCGGGAGCCGGCGCGGCCTATACCATCATCAGCGAGGACAATATCCCGCGGGAATTGGTGCTGCCCTGGGTCAGTTCGGGCTCCGATGCGGAATCGAGTGCGCCGGAAGGCGTATTCCTGCTTTCATCCACGCATCCCCGCGCCTATGGCAACTTTGCCCGCATCTTCGCCAAGTATGTGCGTGCGGAGCACGTGCTGTCGGTCGAGGAGGCAGTCAGAAAGCTGACTTCGCTGCCGGCGGACGTGTTGTCGCTCACGGATCGGGGCCGTCTGCGGCAGGGCGCCTTTGCCGACATCGTGATATTCGATCCCAAGACAATTCAAGACCACTCCACGTACGCGAAGCCGATGCAGTATGCAACCGGCGTGACCGACGTCTTCATCAACGGCGAACTCGCCTTGCGCGATGGGGAGCCCACCGGAAATCTTCCCGGGCGCATTCTGCGCGGACGCGCCTGGACAGGGGCCTCGGGCGGCGGCTGCAAGGCGTCCGCCAAAGGCTGGAGGTGGATCGATCAGCCCCCGCGCAGCTAGGGCCTGATCCTGAGACGTTCGCGGCGGCGGGCGCGAACATAGAAAACCAGCCCTGCCGCGATCAATGTTGCGCAGCCGCCGATGACCTTGATCGCAAAGAGGGCAGGGCTCACGCTGTCGGGCGGCGGCACCATTGCCATGATCAGCGCGAAAAGCGTTACCAGGAAACCGGTCCCGCCCACCAGCCGGCAGGCGAGGGATCCGCCGGGAATGAGGGTGATATTCGCCTGCTCGCCGGTTGCGCGGCGGCGAAGCGTCGGCAGCGCGGCGAACATGTAGAGCAGGGGCAGGAAGCTCAGGATGACCGTCATATCGATCAGCATGAGATAGGCTTCATGGATGGCCGAACCGGAGATCGCAGTGAGCAGAACGGCCGTTGCAAGAACACCTTGAGTCAGCAGCGCCACGTAGGGCGAGCCGGACGACGGATGAACGGCGCCGAGCGCCTTGGGCAAGTAACGGTCGAGCCCGAAGAGGAACGGCAACCGCGCGGTGCCGGTGATCCACGCGCCGAGGCTGCCGATCAGTGAGAGGGTCACGAGCGCGGCCGCAATCCCTCCGAACATCGGCACGCCCGCACGCAGGGCGACTGCCGCGAGCGCTTGGGGAATGCCGCTGATCATATTGATCTGCTGCGCCGGGAGCGCCATCAGCAATGCCGCGGTACCGGCGATGTACAGCACCGCAATCGCAACACTTGCGATGAGCAGCGCGCGCCTGATGGTACGCCGCGGATCCTTGATCTCGCCGCCCAGAATCGGCCCGAGCTCGAGACCGGAATAAGCAAACGCTATGATCGCGAAGCTGGCCATCGTCGGCAACGAGCTCAACTTCGGCACCAGGGCGAGCAGCGCGATCGGGGTCGCAGAACCGAACTTGCGCCAGGCAAGGAAACCGCCGCAGAGCAGCAGCGCCCCGACCGCCCATGTCGCCGCCGCACCCACATTCTGCAGCCATTTGGCACGTTCGAGCCCGGCAATATTCAGCAGTATCGCCAGCCAAAGAACGCCGAGGCAGAAGGCACCGGTGTAGATCGGATTGTCCGCGAGTTCGAGCCATGTGCCGCCATGGATGTACAGGAACGCGCCGGCGCCAAAGATGAGCAGCGATGGGAAGAAGACGAGATTGGCGATCCAATAGCTCCAGCCTGCGATGAATGCATGCAGGTCGCCGAAGGCGGCCTTCGACCACAGATACATGCCGCCCTCGCCCGGCAAGCGCGAGCTCAGCTCCAGTACGGTCAGCGCCGCGGGAATCAGGAAGGTAACCAACCCCAGCAGCCAGAGCGCGAGACTGGATGGGCCGATCTGCGCGGCCATGGAGAGGTAGCGCAGCCCGACGATCGCGGCGACGTTCAGCAGGACGAGGTCGAAGGTGCCGAGCGCGCGATGCAGCTCGAGGGTGCTTTCGCTGTCGGCATCCATGCTGCCGGATTCCTCGCTAGAGCGAGACGTTGGCACGGGCGGCGAGGCGCAATAGCGGAGCCCGCAGCAACGCAGCGATGACGCAGGCGGCGCCCATGATCGCCGCGACTGTCGCAAACGCGCCGGCAAATCCGATGGTTTCGAGCAGACCCCCGGTGAATCCGGAGAGGTAGCCGCCGAGCCCCAAGGTCATCAGGTACCAGGCGCCCATCGCCACGGACGCAAATCCCGACGGTGCCGCCCTCGACACCATCCCGTAGGTTGCGGTCCATGCGACGATTTCACCGACCCCGAGCAGCGACAATGAGGCCAACGGGATCCACACCGCGGCCGGCGTGTTCGGCGCCGCGCCGCGCGCGGCCAGGTACATCAATAAATGGCCGATGGTCACCATGGCCAGCGCGAAAGTGTACTTCTGCACGATGTCGACGCGTTGGTTGCGGGTGCCGAGACGCACCCAGAACGCGGCGACCATGGGCGCCAACACGATCACGACCGCGGCATTGATCGAGGTGAACCAGGGCACCGGAATGACGAACGAGCCGACCGCCCGGTTGACGTCCTTCTCGATGAACAGCAACCAGCTGCCGAAGAGCTGGAACCATCCCACGCTGAACGCGCACAGCAGCAAGGCCAGCACCAATAGAATCCCGATGCGCAGGCGCGCTTCGGCGGCGGTGTTTCTTGCAGCGGCTGCCGCCGCGGCACTCATGGTGCCGCCGATCGGCGGACGTCCGTCCGGACGCAGCCCGATTGACCTAAGCCAACGGGGAGCCAGCAACACATAGGATCCCAATGCCACGCTCATCCCGCAGGCGGCGACGGCGAATCCGATGTGCCAACCGAGGGCCTGCGCGGCGCTGCCTACCGCGAATCCCGACAGCATCGCGCCGACGGAGATGCCGAGATAGTAGTACGCATACGCTCCCTCGCGCCGCGGATCATCCGTGGACATGGTCTCGCCGCACAACACCACCAATGTCGACTTCATGAGGGCATTGCCGAGGATGAGGCAGAAAATGGCGAAGAAGAATCCGAAGGTAGCCAGGGAGTAGGCCTGATTCAGCCATGCGGCACCTGCGTGGGGCTCGAGCGCAGCGCCATGCCGCAGGATTGCTGCATGGACGGCTTCCGACGGCAGGACTCGTCCCAGGGGCACTCCCAATTCGTGCAGTGCCTGCAGCAGCGGCGCCCCATGCCACCATCCGAGAAGCTCCGGCAGAAACACCGGCGATGCCAGCATCACCTGCCCCACGAGCATGCACGTTGCACCGAGCGTCACGGCACGGCGCCTGCCGAGCACCCGGTCCGCGACGTAGCCGCCGAAGGCGGGCAAGGCGTACATTGCGCCGGAGTAGGCGCCGACGAGCGCGAGCCCTTCGCCCGCCGTCCAACCGAATCCGCCGTGGAGGGGACTCGCGGTCAAGAACAGCGCGAGGATCGAGAGCATGCCGTAAAAGCTGAACCGCTCCCAAAACTCGACGCCAATGATCAATAGTGCGCCCTTGGGATACCCGAGCCATGCGCCGGACCGTGGGCTCGCATCATTCACAGCGACACGGTCCCCAACGGCGTCTGCAGCTGCAGGCGAAACTGCCCATCGCCAGCCGCGTAGGTTTCGACCGTCGAGCCCATATCCGCCAGAGTCCGCTGCAGCTCGGCCGCCTGCGGATGTCCGACCGCGAAGCGTTGCAGATGAATTCCACTCTCGGGGGGCGCAGCGACCAGAGATTCCGCGGGGTGCGGCGAGTCGAGCCAGTCGATGAAGAACGGAAAGGCGAGACCGAAGCGCTCAACGGTCGGTGCCAGCCACTGCCAGCGCAGCCGAACTCCTTCCGGGGTGGTACGGCCATTGCTGGCGACTCCGGTGTTTTTCCAGCCCAACGCGTCGAAGGTCGACGCGAGCGTGGCTAAAGGGCGCGCACTGCGAAGGCAGTAGGTCAAAACCTGCGGCTCGTGCGCGGCGCGGGCCAGCCTGCACCAGTGATCGTCGCCCGGCCCCGCGGGTCCGACCGGGGCCAGAATCTCGAGATAGCAGCGGTTTCCCAAACCGACGAGCGCGTTGTGCGTCAAGCCGCTGGCATGAACCCCGCCGAAGCGCGGCTGCACCCCCGTCAGTGCCTCGAAGCGGCGCGAACCGTGTTCAAGGTCGGCGCAGGCCCATATGATGTGATCGAGATAGGGATTCATGCTAATGACTCCGGCCCGCGGCGCGCACGATGCGCTCCGCCTCCGCCGTGAGTGAGGTTCGGTCAATTTTCTCGGTACCGGATACGGGCAGTCTGTCCTTGAATTCTATGAAGCGGGGATGTGCATAGGCCGGTCCGTGTTCGAGGGCGTACTCCTTGATCTGCGCCGCCGTAGGCGCCGTGCCGCGGCGCGGCACGATGAAGGCGATCGGGATCTGTCCCTTGATGTCGTCGGGCGCCGGCACCACGATCGCCTGCGCAACCGCCGCATGCCGCTCCAGCATTTTTTCAATCTCGCCCGGATAGACGTTCTCGCCGCCGCAATTGAACATGTCGTCGGCGCGGCCCACGAAATAGTAGAACCCCGCCGCATCGCGCCGCATCACGTCGCCCGTCAGGTACCAGCCGTCCCGCATACGGGACGCGGTCGCCTGCGGCTGGTTCAGATAACCATGGGTCAGCGCCGCGGTGCGCAGCGCCAGGATGCCGTCGTCGGAGGAGGTGCCGTCGACGAGTTTGCATCCGATGTCGGCCAGGGGATAGCCGAGCGCCAAGGGCGGGCGCGGCCGACCCTCCGGGTGCGGTCCGAAGACGGCGGGCCCCGCTTCGGTCGTGCCGTAGCCGTTCTCGATCTGCGCGTTCGGGAACATTTCATGGACCTGGGCGAGCAACGCATCGGTCAAGGGCGCCGACCCGATCGATACGTCGCGAACGCTGCTCAAATCGAGCCGCTCGACCAGATCGCGCTCGCGCACCATCAACGCATACATGGTCGGGATCCCGGACAGAAAACTGCAGCGGTACCGAGCCACGGTTTCGAGGAAGCGGCGGGCGTCGAAGCGCGGCAGCAATATCACCTGCATGCGATTCGCGAGCGCAACCGTGATATTGAACAATCCATTCATGTGATACAGCGGCGCCACGACGATGGTCGAATCCTGAGGCAACTCCGGCGCCACCGGCTCGATGTAGCGCACGGTCGCCCAGAGCTGGCCGCCATGCGTGAGCGGCACGCCTTTCGGTACGCCCGTGGAGCCGGAGGTGTACAGAATCTCGGCGAGCGCATCCTCGCCGGGTACAAAAGTCTGCAGCTCCCCGTAGTCGAGGAGGGCGTCGAATCCATCCGCGCCGTTGCGGTCGAAGTCGATCGTCGGCACGGTATCCGGCACCAACGGCCGGCGTGCCGCGTCGCTGAACGCCAGTTCGATGCCGCTGTCCTGGAAAATGTGTGCAATGGTCGCGCGAGGCAGCTTGTGGTTGACCGGCACGGCGACCGCCCCCATGCGCATGATGCCGAAATAGCAGGCGACGAACTCGACCCGGTTCTCCGCGAGAATACCGATGCGGGCGCCGGGCCGGATACCGCGGCGCAGAAGGCCGCGGCCGACGGCGTCGCACAGAGCATCGAGCTCGAACGCGGAGAGCTCCCTCGGCTGCGATTCATTGCGCAAATCGACGATGGCGCTGCGCTCGCCATGCGCCGGAAGCTGCAGAATATCCCCGAGGTTGAGAAAACCCGAATCGTTCTGCGTCATGGCACTCACGGTTTGAGCAGCACCTTACCCACCACCTCACGGTCCTCGAGCAGACGCTCGCCCTCGGCGGTCTCCTCGAGCGGTAGTACCTTGTCGATCACCGGCACGAGCCGACCGTCGGCCACCAGGTCGAGCAATATTTTCAGATCGTCCTTCTGCCAACCGTTGGAACCGATCAGCGTGTGCTCGTAGGTCCACCAGTAGCGCGCATCGAGAGTGAGATCGAACCCGGCCGTGGCGCCGCAGCAAAGGATCCTGCCGTTGAGATTCACGCATTTCTGCGTTGCCGGCAATGTATCTCCGCCCGTGAAATTCACCGCCACGTCCACGCCGCCGGTGCCGGTAATTCGAGGCTTGCCGTAGATCTCCTTGACCGTCTCGAAAAACGGCTTGTCGACGTAGTTGGCAACGTGGTCGGCGCCGATCTGCTCGAGCCGGTGCATCTTGGCATGGCTGCTGGCGAACGCGAGCACTTCGGCGCCCACCATTTGCGCGAGCTGTACGCAGGCGACGCCGACGCCGCCGCTGGCGCCCAAGACCATGATCCGCTCGCCGGCCTTGATATGGCCCCGCGTGATCAGCATCCGATAAGCGGTGCCGTATGCCAGCGGCAGCGCCGCCGCGTGCTCGAAACTGACTCGCGCGGGAATTTCCACCAGCATCGATTGGCGCACCGCCACCCATTCCGCACGGCCGCCATCCACCGTTTCACCCAACATGCCGAAATGGCCTGGGTCGCGCATGACCGGATCGATCAACACGCGCTTGCCGAGCCAGTGCGATTCCGCCCCCGGCCCAAGCGACTCGACCGTTCCCGCAATATCGGAGCCGACGATCACCGGCAAGTTGATCCTGACTCCCGGCATGCCGCGGCGGGTGAAGATGTCGTGGAAGTTAACTGCGGTCGCGGCCACCCGCACCAGCACCTCGCCCCGCGCAGGCACGGGCACCGGAAAGTCATGCCGCAGTTGCAGGAACTCCTTCCCCCCGTGCCCGGTCGTCAAGACAGCTTTCATCCCCACTTTTCCTCCTTGAATCAGCCGGGCTGGGTGCCGTAGCAACCCCGGCCGAGGGCGATCAGCTTGCCGCCGGCGTCCGTCACGTCGATGTCAACCACGCCTATGGTGCGCCCGGCGCGCCGCACCCGCGCTTGGGCGAGGAGGTCCGAGTTGGCCGCAGGCCGCAGATAGTCCACCCGAAAATTGATGGTCGGCACGCCGTAGCCGAGCACTGCGATGAGCGCAAAATCTCCGGCGATGTCGATCAGGCTTGCGATGACGCCGCCATGGTATTGGCCGGTTCCCGGCGAGCGTTCGACATTGGGTCCATAAATCGACCGGATCGCGACCGTCTGCGCGGCCAGGTCGAACGCATCCAGACGCAATCCCAGCAGCTGCTGAAATGGGCTGTTCGCCAGCAGGTTTTCGAGGATTTTCCGCGTCGCGGGTTCGTCAGCATTCATATTCGTGCATTTTCGCAGGCATGTCGAAGGGAGAGTAGCAGGACGGCAAATCGGGCAAACATGACGGACGACGTCTCACTACTGCGATCGGACGGCTGAAATCGATCTTTTCGCGTGCCTCGAGGGCGCCTCCGTGCTGGAATACCACCCGTCAATCCTCGTTCCTGTACAAGTTCCCCGGGCGACGCCATGGCTGCACGCAAATCCAAAATCCCTCCCGAGAATCGCTCGCCCAGACAGCGGGGCGCAACGGCTCGAGAGGGGCGGGAGCGGCATGACGAAGCGCTCGATGACATCCTCGTCGCCCGTCAGCCGTTGGTGGGGATGCTGCAACAGGACATCGAACAACTGTTCGGCAATACGCTCACGACGGAAACCGGAGGAATGCCGCCGTTGACACTGGAAGGTGCTCAGCGCCCGCAACATTGGGCGACACGCGGAATGCGGCATTTCCTCAACGAGCCGGAGGATAACGGGTATTGGGATTTTTTCAAAATCTCGGACGGCTTCCTGCTGTCCATCACCGATGCACAATATCGCAAGGACACGTGGGTCCGGGTCGAGGGGACCGGATTTTTCAAGCTGCGCCTGCTGTTGGCCGGGTCGCTGCGCTCGGCCTCGGGCGAGATCATTGCGCAGGCCCCGGAGGTGCTGCTGTACCTGTCGCCCGGCGCCAGTCGCGGAGGTTATTACATTCTCGGCGCGCAACCGATTCGAATGGTGGTACTGCACTGCCGGCCGACGGTTCTGACCCGTGATTTCGGGTTGAATTCGAGTGAAGTGCCGCCGCCGTTGAATAAATTGTTCGCGCGCAACCCGGAGGCCGAGAACCAAAGGATTTCGCTGGACACGAGCCTCATGCACGCGGTTCAGCTGATGGTCGAATCCCGGCACAAAATGATGCCGGCCTTGCGGGGGCGGTATTTGGAGGCATTGAGCACCGAAATTCTGCTGCAGGTACTCGGGGAATTCAGCGACCGGGCGATGATGAGCCGTGCGCCGACCGGCATCCGACCACGCGATGTCAACAGCATTTACGAGGCGCGCGACTATTTGACGCAGCACTACCGAAATCCCCCGAAGATTCCGGAACTCGCGCGGATGGTGGGTCTGAATCAGACCAAGCTCAAAGCCGGTTTTCGCGAAGTCACGAAACTCACTATCTACAGCTACATCACCAAGTGCAGGATGGAGCGCGCGGCCGATCTATTGCTGAACGGCAACTATGGAATCGCGGAAGTGGCCTACGAGGTGGGCTACGACTACCCGGCCAATTTCACATCCGCGTTCAAGAGATTCTACGGGAAGCTGCCGCGCAGCGTGACCTCGCGGGATCGCACGCCGTATTCCCGCAACGTCTAATGCAACTCGACATAAAAGTAATGAGATCCGACAAAAACGGAAAAAACACGGCTCATTGATCGCTCCGTATGTAGCTATTATCGGCGCGAGCGGTCGTCCCGTCCCATTGAGGAATAATCATGCGCAGCGTCTGCCTCGCCCTGCTCGGATTGGCCGCAAACTTATCGAGCGCGAATCCGATCGCCATCACGAATGTCAGAATCATCGACGGCAACGGCGGCGCACCCGTCGAGCATGGAACCATCGTCCTCGAAGGTCAGCGGATCGTCGCCATCGGCGGATCGTCAGAAGTACGCGTGCCCGCCGGCAGCCGCCGCATCGACGGCAAGGGCGGTTCGGTGTTGCCGGGGCTGGCGGACATGCACCTGCACCTGCTCGGCGGGATTGACGGCGTTGGACTGGATATTCTTGGATATCAGAAATACCTGAACGCCCTGTTGTACGCCGGCGTGACCACCGTGATGGACACCGGCAATGTGGAACCGTTCGTGCTGCAGCTGCGGGCGGCCGTTCGCGCGGGCCTGGTGCTCGGGCCGCGCATTTACTGCGTCGGCCCGATTCTCGACGGGGCCGATCCGGTGTGGCCGGCGCTCTCCATGGCAATCTCGTCGAAGGATCAGGTGCCGCGCATCGTCGAATCGCTGGCGGGGGAGAAGGTCGATTTCATCAAGCTCTACGTCGGTCTCTCGGATCAGTTGATCCACGCGATCTCCGCCGAAGCCGGGAAACACAATGTGCGCACCATCATCGATCAGTGGCGGCGCAACGGCTCCGCCGATATCGCGCAGGAAGGCATCGCGGGGTTCGCGCATTTCCCGGGTCATCGAATCAGCGACGAGACGATTGCGACCATCAAGGCGCACAACGTCTTTTTGATTTCAACTCTCGCGGTCCAGGAATCGAGTCTCGGGCGCCGTTTTGCGGACCCGTCATTCCTCGACGATCCGCTGATCGCCGACACGACGCCGAAGCGCGCGCTCGATGCGCTGCGCAAGCAATACGCGGGGTTGAGCGCCGAGCAGCTCGCCGCCAAGAACGACTACACCATGCACGTGGACCTCAAGGGGGCGGAAAGCAATGTGCCTCGCATGCGCGACGCGGGAATCCTGTTTGCCGCGGGCACCGATGCCGTCTATCCGGGCGATTTCCAGGGCGAAGGGCTGCATCGCGAGCTCGAGCTGCTGGTCGAGTCGGGGCTGACGCCGCTGCAGGCGATCACGACCGCCACCAAGAACGCCGCCGCCATCGTCAATGCGTCCAACGAATGGGGAACATTGGAGGCCGGCAAGCTCGCCAACCTCGTGATCGTCGACGGCAAACCCGACCAACGCATCAGCGACACCCGACGCATCGTTGTGGTCATCAAGGAAGGCGCGCTCATCGATCGAACGGCGCTGCGTATCGACCACAGCCGCATACCGGACTATCAAGAGACCGGTTCCTCAATGGCGCCCGTGTGGTAGCACTCTCGGAGGGATGTATGGCCGGATCGATTGCACGGGGAACGCTCGCCATTTTTGCGTGGAGCGCTGTAAGCGCGGTAGGCACGTTAGGCGCGGTAGGCGCAGTAGGCACGGCATTCGCAGCATCTGCAGCATCCGCGGCAGCCGCGGCGGAAGGCCCGCAGCTCAGCGTGACGCCGGCCGCAGGGCCGGTGGATGCGCCATTTCACGTGACGGTCCGCCACGTTCTGCCGGGCTCGAGGGTGAAGGTGACTGCGCAACGGCCGGATGTTCACGGCCGCAGCTGGACCGCCGTGGGCGTGTACCTTGCGGATGCGAATGGCAGCGTAGACCTCGACACTGCGCCCTCGCTCGGCGGAAGCTATGAGGGGGTGAGCCCGCATGCGATGTGGTGCTCGGCTCTGCCGGTGGCGCCCGAGCAGCTGAGTGCCTACATCGCCGAGCTGCCGAAGCACCCCGAACTCGGAACCGCGCCCACCCTAGACGCGAGTGCGCTGTACACAGTGACCATTGCCGCCAGCATCGGCGGCAAGACGGTCGCGACCGCAACCGCGACGCGCAGCTACGGCGCCGGTATCGTCCCGGAGGAGGTCACGGCCGCCGGAGGCGTGCGCGGGTTGTTCTATCCGGCGGCGGCTCGAGTCCCGCAGAAGATACCCGTCGTCGTCCTGGCGGGCTCCGGTGGAGGATTGCCCCAAGCCCAGGCCGCTTTGCTCGCAAGTCATGGCCATCCGGCCCTGGCACAGGGCATATTCGGCTACAAAGACCTGGCCTCGACCCTGCGCGCGATTCCGCTCGAAACCTTTCGCGCGGGGGCACAGTGGCTCGAGCAACGCACCGGCGCTCATCGGGTCGCGGTGATGGGCACTTCGCGTGGATCCGAGGCGGCCGGATTGGCGGCCAGCTACTTCCCGCAGGACTTCGCCGCCGCCGTCGTATTGGTTCCCTCCCACCTCAGCAATGGCGCGTTCGGCACCGGCGTCACGGAGGTCGAGGCTGCCTGGACGTACGAGGGCAAACCCCTGCCGGCCGATCGAGGGGAAACCGACTCGAACAACGCGGACGATGCCACGCATTCGAATGAACCCCCAGGCTTCGTCGGCACCCCGTACTATCTCAACACCTGGAGCGATGCGTCGATTTCGTCCGCGTTCGGGATTCCCTTCGAGAGGATGCAAGGTCCGGTGCTGGCCATCGGCGCCGGCGCCGACGAGATGTGGCCTTCGTTCATCGGCGCGGAGCAGATCCGCCGGCGGCTCGCCGCCCATGGCAAGGCCGACCGGGTTGAGCTGCATATCTATCCCGGCGCCGGTCACATGGTCTCGCGCGTGGGCAGCGGCGGTCCGATGTCATCTTTCATCTTCCATCCCGTCGCCAAGGACTTCGAGGCCACGGGCGGGCTGCCGAATGCGAACTGCGAGGGCTCGTATGACGCGTGGCAAAACGTATTGCAGTTCCTCGCCAAGGTCAAAGCTCGCTAGCGTCGGATGACGCAATGACTGTGTCGGAGCGGCAACCCGAGCGAGTTTGTATATCGATGCTTCAATCGTATATGCAAATGACTGAAGAGTACTTCCGAGGTGCTTTCCCCTCCGGTAGCTTGCCTTGCCCGTGAAGTCAGCGGGTGCTTTTCCTGGGAGAATGACGATTAGCGACCGTATTTTAGCGGAAAACATGTTTTTTCCGTCGGATCGCATGCTTTGGTCGCGATCAAATTCCCTACAATCGGATTGATTTGCCGGACCGACGATTGCACGCCTGACGTGCGACGCATAACGACGCAATTGGGAGAATCTGGGTGATTACAATTCGATTTGCCGTGCCGAGCACGATGACTTTGACCCTTGCCGTGGGCGCGTTCGGCGCCGCGCAGGTCAGAGCGGACATGGCGGCCGCGGATGTGGCAAGCGGTGCCGGCAGCGACGCGCTCCAGGAAATCGTCGTCACCGCGACCAAGCGCTCCGAAGATCTGCAAAACGTCGGTCTCAGCATCACCGCGTTGACGGCGCAACAACTGGAATCGAAAGGGGTGGAGCAGTTCTTCGACTATGGGAACTCCATTCCGAACCTATCTTTCGCGATCGGCGCCGCGGATGGCTCGCTCGCGGCCCGCGGTGTCGCGCTGCGCGGAATCCAGGGTGCCAATACCACCGGCTTCTACATCGACGATACGCCGGTGCTCGAGACTCTCGATCCGCACATCGTCGATGTGGCGCGCATCGAGGTGCTGCGCGGCCCGCAGGGCACCCTCTACGGTGCGGAGTCGATGGGCGGCACGGTGCGCATCATCACCGCCCAGCCCGACGCCAGCGCGTTCAGCGGACAAATGCATGTAGGCACGTCGGGCACCGAACACGGCTCCTTGAATGGAATCACGGAGGGCGACGTCAACCTGCCCCTCATCGATAACACGCTCGCCGTGCGGGCGAGCGGGTTCTACCAGTTCGACAGTGGGTATTTCGACAAGGGTCTGGGGACCGAGTCGGCGCCGCCGACGTCGATTCTCCACGACATCGGCAGCATGGAGTACTACGGCGGCCAGGTCGCGCTGAGATGGCAGCCTACGGAGGGACTGGCGATCACGCCGCGAGTCATGTACCAAGAGACGGTCGAGGACGGGGTGCCCTATGCACTCGGCAACGCCAACAATCTCCTGCAGCGCCAAGTTTTCAACGTCGCCGAGGGGGGCACGGACAAGTGGTGGCTCGACAGCCTCACAATGAACTATGCGGCGCCTTTCGGCACCTTTGTCTCCTCGACCGCTTACTTCGATCGCAAGACGTTCGAGACCGAGGACGATACCGACTTTACGGCCTATGCCTTCGGCCTGGCGACTCCGATTCCCTCGCCCATTACGCGCGAGATCGATCTGCGGCGGTTCGTGCAGGAACTTCGCTTCGCGTCCACATTCTCCGGGCCCTTGCAGACGATATTGGGGGCCTTCTACTCGGACAGCACGCGCCCGCGCGACTACGAGTGGAACACACCGGGATTCGGCGCGGTTACGGGCTCCCCGAGCAATCTCATTCTGTCCTTCATCGACTCGCGAAAAGCCACCGAGGAGGCGGTATTCGGGGATGTATCGTGGGACATAGTGCCCGATCTCAAGGCAACCGCGGGAGTGCGTTGGTTTCGCGACATCGCAACATTCCACCAGTACACGAACGGGGCGTTCTATGGTTTCACCCCCAGCACCTATATCGCGCCGTCGACTACCGAGAGCGGCTTCACTCCCCGGTATCTGTTGGAATACAAGGTGACGCCCGATCTTTTGGTGTACGCAAGCGGTGCCAAGGGCTTTCGCGAAGGGGGCAACAACATCGCGCTGCCTGTTGGGCCGCCCCCGATTGGATGCAACCAGGATCTCGCGAACGTCGGCTTGACCGCCGCCCAGGTGGCCACCTTCAAGTCCGACGACCTCTGGAGCTATGAGCTCGGCTTCAAGTCGAGTTTCGCGGATCGTCGGTTCACGCTGAACGGCGCGGGCTTCCTGATCGACTGGAGCAACATTCAGCAGCAGATTTCACTCCCGCTGTGCGGCTATGGCATCACGGGAAATTCAGGCGCCGCTCGCAGTACCGGGTTCGAGCTCGAATTCAGCGGGCGGCCGATTCCGGAGCTCACGCTCGGCCTCGGAGTCGGTTACACCGACGCCCGTATTACTCAGCAAGGAGCGGGCACTACGCAACCGGTGGGCAGCCCCGTCTACGACGTACCGGAGATCACCGTCGATAGCAACGTCGAGTACGAGCGGCACCTGACTGCGGACTGGACCGGATTTACGCGCCTCGACTACAGCCATGTCAGCGGAAGCTATACTACGAATACCCAAGTGGCCCCGCTTTATCGGCCGGCCTACAACATCGGGAATTTCCGGCTCGGCAGCCGCAGCGAGCGCTATGAAGTCGCCGTGTTCGTCAAGAATCTCACCAACGAGCACGCAAACCTGGCAGACGCCATCATGATCGGGGCGGAAATTCCCGGCGAGCCGCATTTCGTGGTCAATCAACCGCGGACGGCCGGAGTCGAAGCCCGGGTATGGTTCAAGTGAGCGAGCGGCCGCGCCGGCGGCCGCTCACTCGGTGCCGTAAGTCTTGACCAGGTAATCCACGATTGCCGGAATATCTTCGTCGGCAAACGGCGCTCCAAAGGGCGTTTTCATCTTCTTGACGGTGGCTTCCCAGTAACTGCGCGGCGATGAGGACGGCTGGTATTGCACGTAGTGGGCGGAATGACAGACCAGGCAGTCGCGCTGCACCAGCGCGTACCCCGGCAAATCGCTCGGTTTGTAGCTCGCGGTTTCAGGCGGCAGCGTGATTTCCAGCGCCGAAGCGGTCGGCAATGCAACGATCAGCCCGAGCAGAACGATTCTCATACCGCGGACACCGTCGTGGTTTCGACGACGTTGCGCATGTACCCGGCGGGGTTCCACCCCGCAATCAGGGGCTGACTCTCGCCCCTGCGATTAAACGCACGCACTTTCAGCGAATAGAGCCCGCGCGTCGCGGGCTTGAACGGGGTCGTCCAAGTCCGAAAGGAGTAGTTGCCGAGGTCTCGGCCCAAACGTGCATCGGCCCAGGAGCGGCCGCCGTCGGCCGAAAATTCCACCTTGGAGATGCCGTATCCGCCGTCGAAGGCAATGCCTCGTACGGTGCTGCTGGAGCCGACGGGTACTTTCCCGCCTTCGGCTGGACTGGTGATGAAAGAGCGGACATTGAAGCGATTGATGGGAATCGTCGCCATGGGCGCCGTGCCGGGCTCCACGCACGCACAGGGATTGTCCGGGATGCGATAGGCGCGACTCATCCAGAATCCGTCGTATACCTTGTCGAGGACGCTGATGTCGGACAGATGCTTGACCCAGTAGGTTCCATAGTGCCCCGGCACAATCAGACGCACCGGGTAGCCGTTCAACATGGGCAGATCTTCCCCGTTCATCGCCCATGCGAGCATGACTTCGCCATCGAGGGCATGCTCGATGGCGAGCGCCTTGACAAAGGCCGGGCTGGATTCGAGCGGCGGCCGATCCAGTCCGCCGAACGTCACCTGCACGGCCCCGGCTTGTATGCCCGCCTTCTCGAGCACTTTCTTTAGCGGCACTCCGGTCCAGCGCGCATTACCCATGGCGCCATTCGACAGCTGGCCGCCGTTGACGCGGGGAGTAAAGTAGCCGCGGCTGTTGCCCGAGCATTGATTGACGGCAACGAACTCCATCGGCTCGGCAAGCCGCTTCAAGTCACCGAGGGAGAACTCCACCGGGACGTTCACTTTGCCGGACACGCGGAGCCGGTAGGTTTGCGCATCGACGGAGGTGGGAATGCCGCTCCAGTGATAGCGCACAAAAAAAGCATCGTTGGGAGTCAGGGGCCCGTCATTGAATACGGAGAAGGGCGTTTCGAGCTGGGGCGGCCGGCTGGTCAGAACGATCAAGGGTCGCTTCTGCGGGAAGGCGACGAGATCGCGCTCGCCGTTTTGAAACGGCAGGACGACGCTTGCCGGCGCCGCTGCAAGGCTCGCGCTCGCTCGGGTCGTGACGGCGGTTGCCGCCATCGCCCCCAGGGCTCTCAGCATGTCGCGGCGAGTGGGCCGAAGCTGTTTGGAATTCACGGCGCGGCTCTCCCCGGGGTTGGCGCTCTCGTAGTCTATGCTGTTTCGAGCAGCAATCGAATGGACAACAGGCTGACCCCGCCGACCACTGCGGCGGTCAACATCGCCAGCAGCAACGGTCGGAACCCGATCTGACGAAAGGCGCCGATGCGCGTTTGCAGCCCGACCGCGGCCATCGACACCGTGAGGCAAAGTTCGCTCAGGCGTTGGGCGCCGCCGACGATCGAGTTCCATGCATCCCTTCCCATGGGTCCGAGCGGGGGCTCTTGGTAACCGTCGCCGCCTCCAGAACGCCGGCCGTCGAGTATTGATCCTGGTACATGAGCCCGGCACCGACCACCTGCGATGTGTCGTGCACGGCGGTTCCCAGAAATACGCCGGCGAGCTGCGGCTGAGCCGCAAATAGCGCATGCGCAATGATTGGATGCACGAACATGGCGATCAGGCCGAACAGCGCAATGCACGCAACTGCGTAACTGACCTCCGCCTCCCGGGCGCGAATGACCGGGGCCATCGCCACGATGGCGGTCACGCCGCAAATGCTCGTGCCGACGGCGATCAGGGCGGCAAGCGGCCGGCTCATTCTCAATGCCCGGCTGGCGATCGTCACGAGAAGCAATGCGGAGGTTATGCAGATCAACACGATCGGCAATGCGCGGAAGCCGAGGCCGATTGCCGCCGCCAGGCTCAATCGCAGCCCGAGCAGCACGATTCCAATGCGCAGCACCACGACCGTGCACGACTTGAGAACCGCGCCGTCGCCGGCGAGCCGAGGCCAGATGTTTCCGATCACCATGCCGACGAGAATGGCCCCCATGACGGCGCTGAACGGCGATTTGGCATTGCCGAGCAATACCGTCCCGGCGTACTGCGCAAACCAGGGACCGAAGAGCGCACAGACGATGACGGCCAGCGACGTAGAGAGGCGCAACGGCATGGAACTAGCGCCGCGGAGCAATCACAAAGTGAGCGCGCCCGGCCCGTCCTTGCGCCGTTTCACCACCATTCGATCATGCAGCGTGCGGATGGTGTCGCTGCCTCGAGTCACGAATACGGCCGGCAGCACGCCATGCACCATGCAGGCCACGCCGGCGGCGATCATTCTGGCCCCGAAACTCAGCGCGCTGGTGAAATGCTGCAGGTATGTTTCGTCGACCGATGCGGGGTGTTCGATGAATAGGCTGCGGAAGAGAGACATGGCTCCAGAATAAATCTATCCAGATAGAAAAGGCTCCCATATATTTCTTCCGTTGTTCAAGATGTTGGAATTTTGTGCTATTTTTCAACGATGGACGCAATCGATCGAAAGCTCTTGTCCCTGCTGCAGGACGATGCCTCCATGCCGCTCCAAGATGTCGCCGCCCGCGTCGGGCTGTCGGTCAACCCTTGCTGGCGGCGCATCAAGCGGATGGAATCCGAGGGCATCATTCGCGCCCGCGTTGCCGTGCTGGATCCCGAGAAGGTCGGGCTCAACGTGACCGTTTTTGTACGCATCAAGATCCGAGAGCATTCGCCCGAGTGGGTGAAGCGCTTTGCGTCCGCGGTTCGCTCGATCGCCGAGATCGCGGAATGCCACCGAATGGGCGGCGATGTCGATTACATGCTCAAGGTCATCGTCGCGGATATCGCGGGCTACGACCGCGTGTACAAGGAACTGATAGCGAAGGTACCCGGACTCGCCGACGTGAGCGCCCTGTTCTCGATGGAACGCATCAAGTACACGACCAAGATCGAGCCCCCTCAGGGCAAAGATGATGGCAAAACGCGGGCGTGACCGAGGGGCGGGACAGCATTCAGCCGAGCCAGCGTCCGAAGAATCTGAAGGTGCGGTCCCATGCCTGCTGCGACCAGACGGGGTCGTACTGGGTGGCGGGAATGCGATGCGGCCCGACGGCGGTCTCGTTGGCGAAGGCATGGTGTGCCAGGTAGCGATGGAAATCGAAAGTGACGCCGGCGGCGCGCAGCTTGTCCTGCAGCGAGTCGATGGTGGCGATCGGGAAAAACTCATCCTGGGTGGCCCAATGCCCTTGCAGCGGCGCCTTGATCTTGGTCGCGTCGATGTACTCGAGCGGCGGGCAGCCGTACCAAACGACGGCTGCATCGATCTCCGGGGCCATGCACACGCTGAGCAGCGTCAGGGCACCCCCCATGCAAAAGCCGGTGACGCCGACCTTGGTGCTGCGTGTCTTGAGGTATTGGGCGGCGCCGCGGATATCCTGCGACGCCGCGTCGCCGAAATTCAGGCCCGTCATGAGATGGTGCGCTTCTTCGGCCTCGACAGTGGCTTTGCCGCGGTACAGGTCGGGCACGAGGGCGAGATACCCCGCAACGGCTAAACGGTCGGCGACACCGCGAATCTGTTCGTTCAGTCCCCACCACTCCTGGATGACGACGACGGCCGGCGCATGGGCAGCCTGGGCCGGCTCAGCGAGATAGCCCGATACTGTCTTCCCGTCAGGGCGATTGAAGGAGACTGTGGTACCCATTGCCGATATCCCTCGTTGCAGAACAAGATCGATGCATTCACACGATAGCGAACCGTCGGTGACAAATGCTAGCGTAACTTGACCTGGCCGTAGAAAGTTTCATGATGGCATGAGTCCGATGGCGAGGAGGGGAGAGAACCCGTGAATATGTCGGCTGAGCGGCGGCCGGCCGAGCGGCGGCCGGCGGAGCACGACGGCGCACGACGCGCGCCGCTTCACGCGCGGAGCACGTTGTTCTGCGGCCTGGCGCTTGCACTGCTCGCGACCGCGGTGCGGGCGGACAATTTCGCCAATGCATATTACGACGCCCGCAGGGACCAGGTCGTCGTGACCATGACTTACCGCGGTACCAATCCGGGTCACGCATTTTCGCTGAAATGGGGTCAGTGCAAGGAGTCGGCGGATGGCAGTGCGCGCGAGATCGTCGCGGAGGTCCTCGACAGTCAGTGGCAGGATGCCGCGACCCAAAACTTCAAGAAAACGACACGCTTCAGCCTCGCCGATTTGCAGTGCCGACCGGCAAAGCTGACACTGAGAACCGCGCCGCGATTCTATTACACACTGCAGATACCGGCGCGCCCGCAATGAGTGCGGCGAGCGCCAAAACGGACCCGGAACCTCTCGTTCTACTGCGGGTGGCGAACGGGACAGCCCATCTAACCCTCAATCGCCCGGGCCAGTACAACGCGCTGTCCGAGCAGATGTTGGCCGCATTGCACGGCTCCCTTGAAGGACTCGCCGCCGATCCATTGGTGCGCGTCGTGGTATTGGGCGGTGCAGGAAAGGTGTTTTGCACAGGCCACGATCTCAAGCAAATGAAGGCCAATCCGCGCCTGGACTACTACCAACGATTGTTCGACGAGTGCAGCCGGCTGATGATGAGGATTCAAACACTGCCGCAGCCCGTGATTGCCCGCGTGCACGGCATTGCCACCGCGGCGGGTTGTCAGCTGGTGGCCATGTGCGACCTCGCGGTGGCCGCCGACGACGCGCGCTTTGCGGTGTCCGGCGTCAACCTCGGACTCTTCTGCGCGACCCCCTCGGTCGCGCTCACGCGCAACATAGGCCGCAAGGCCGCATTTGAAATGCTGGTGACGGGTGAGTTCATCAGCGCAGCGACAGCGATGGAGCGTGGGCTCATCAATCGAACCGTGGCGGCGGATCGCCTCGATCAGGAGATTCTGCAACTCGCGGCTTCGATAGCTGCCAAGCCGGCATTGGCGGTGTCGACCGGAAAGGCATTGTTCTATCGGCAGCTGGAGTTGGGCATTTCTGCGGCCTACCAACTGGCGGGTCGAGCGATGGCCTGCAACATGATGGACGACGTCGCGCAGGAAGGAGTATCGGCCTTCATCGAGAAGCGCGCGGCGAACTGGAGCACCAAGACTTCGGCTTGATTGCTAGTCGGAGGTGAGAATGCCCGCCAGGAACAGATCTTCTATGCTGTCATGACCCCGGAATTTGGCGGTGAGCAATGCGATTCGCTGTGCCTTGAGCCTTTCCGCTTGACGCCGCAACTCCTGGCTTTCCATGTGCAGCAAATATTTGCGGCCGCCGTCGGTTTCCTCATTCAATTGCAGCGCCTCGGCGTCTCGAGATTCCGCCCTGAGTTTGAGCGACCTGATCAAGGACCAAAGACTATCGATCGGATTCGTGTCGATGCCGAACCTGACCAGAAAGCCGTCGCAGTCGAGTTCGGTGTGATCGACCACGATTTGCGACTCCATGACGGGTTCGCCCCTGCCCCGGATGACCTCGAGCGTCGCCGCTCGCGCTGAGACGGCGATTTCGCCGCCGGGCCCGAACGGTCCCGTGAAGCGGTAAACGTACTTATCAGTCATTCGGCACTCCCAGTTGAGCGGGTTTGGAGGGATCGATTGTAGGTGTTACCCCGCATACGTCGGTGCGTTGTCGAACATAGAAGCAAGAATGTGCCGCGGTGCAGCGGTTTCGGTCTTGGAGTGCAGGTCCGCCAATCGAAGGTGTATTCTGATTTTTACATGCCGACGAGCAAATTGAACCTCGATGACTTCCCTGACTCTGCCTACGCGAACGAGTTGCGGCGGGGCCTGGCGCGTTTGCGATTCGAGGCCCCGTTGGAGGCGGAATACAGGACGGCTCACCTGGAACGCGTGCGCCTGCGCGTGAGAATCTGGTTCTCCGTAACCATGGTGCTGTCCATTCTGTTTACGATCGATCAGGTGCGGCGCGACGGCGTGTGGAATCCGAACTCCATTGCGCATTTGAGCGTGCTTCTGCCATGTACCGTTGCGCTCGTTTGGTTGGCGTGGAGTCCCGGTTACGAGCGATTCTTTCTCCCGGCCTCGAAGGTGCTGGTGACCCTGTTCGGCGCCCTCATCGCGGCTTTCATAGCAATCGCGGTCGCCCAAGGCCGGGAGGAGCAACTGGCGGCGCTCACGGTCAACCTGGTCGCCGTCTTCTTCTTCGCGGGCTTGATGTTTCGGCAGGCAATTCTCACCTCCGCGGTCATGATCGTGACTTTTACGGCCGCGGCGCTCGCGGCCGGTCTGCCAAATGCGCTGCTCCTCAAGAGCCTGGTGATGATGTCGCTGACCAGCGTCATTGCCGCGCTCGTCTATTGGGACGTCGAGCAATCGTACCGCCGAAATTTTCTGGAGGACGCGCTCATCAGCGAGCTCGTCGCCCGCGACAGCCTTTCGGGTCTCATGAACCGACGCGCCTTCGATGAGCATTTGCTGCGTGTTTGGCAACATGCCCAGCGAGATCAGCGTTTGATCGCCGTGCTCATGATCGACGTCGATTACTTCAAGCAGTACAACGACGACTTCGGCCACCAGGACGGGGACTTTGCGCTGCGCAGCGTTGCCCGGATCATCCAGGGGTTCGCGCGCCGGCCGCTGGATCTCGCCGCACGCTACGGCGGCGAGGAATTCGCGGTGATCCTCTACGATCTGGCGCTCCCCTATGTCGAGGACACGGCCGAGCGCCTTCGGGCGAGCGTGCAGGCCGACGCAGGGTTGAGACGGCAAGTCACGGTGAGCGTGGGGGTCGGAGTGGCCGCACCCATCGTCGGCCGCACTCCCCAAGGCGCGGTGCAATTGGCCGACGAGGCGCTGTATGAAGCGAAGCAGGCGGGCCGCAATCGAATCGTCGTCAAGGGCACGGAGGCCTACTTGCTGCTCGATACCGGCGCCTTTACATCGAGGAGAAATGCCCAGCGCAAGCCGTCATGAGCGGGCGGCGATGCCCAGCGGATCGCTGCTTGCCGGGTTCACGAGCTTGCCGATAGGGGAATCGAAAATTCAAAGCAGGCGCCCTGGTCGGGGGCGCTCTCGGCCCAGATTCGGCCGCCGTGCCGCGCAATGATGCGTTGTACGATGGCGAGCCCGACGCCGGTTCCCGAGAAGTCTTCGGCTGAATGCAGGCGTTGAAAGACCCCAAACAGCTTGTCGGCGTAGCGCATGTCGAACCCGGCGCCGTTGTCCTTGACTCGATAGATGGCCTCCTCGTTCTCGATACGGCCGCCGATCTCAATTCGAGGTTGGGACCGTTTGGCGCTGTACTTCAGTGCGTTGCCGATGAGGTTGGTCCAGACTTGGCGCATGACGGTGGCGTCGCCCTCGACGGCGGGCAAATCCCCGATCTCGATCAGCGGTTCGGGGCCCGTATAGACCGACCGCGCCTCCCTTGCCGCCGCTTCCGCCAGCCCTGTCATATCGATCGGCTCGCGATGCAGGGCGGTACGTCCTGCGCGAGAGAACTCCAGCAGAGCGACGATGAGCTGGTCCATCTTCTGGCTGCCGGCGCGAATGATCCGGAGAATCCGCCGACCTTCATCGCCCAACCGATCGGCGAAATCATCCTCGAGAATCTGCGAAAAGCCCTCGATGGAGCGCAGCGGCGCCCTGAGGTCGTGCGAAACGGAGTAGGAGAAGGATTCCAGGTCGTGATACGCGGCGGCAAGCTCTTCCGACCTTCGCTGCTCGCGTGCGCGCAACTCGGCGTTTTCGCGGCGCAGCCGCTGCACGTCCAATGCGCGCGTGATGACCGGCACTATCACATTGAGTTTGAACGGCTTGAGAATGTAGTCCAGCGCGCCTCCCTGCATGGCCTGCACCGCCGTGTCGATCGTGCCGTGCCCCGTCATCACGATGGCGCCCAGCTCTGGGTCGATTCGCCGTGCGGCGTTGATCAGGCTGATGCCGTCCATTTCCGGCATCATGAGATCGGTGAGCAGCAGGTCGACTTGACCCGGACGCAAACCCTCCAAGGCTTGCCGCGCGGAGCTGAAGCCCTGGGTGAGGTAGCCTTCGAGTTGCAGCGTATCGCACAGGGCGCGCATTTGAGCCACCTCATCGTCCACGATGAGTAAGCGGGCCGGGCGGGCGGTCATGGGGCCAGCTCCGCGAGCGCAGCCCGCAATTCGTGCAGCCGCGGAGGCTTCGCCAGCACCTTATCGACGTGGGGATGCGACTCGTTCGCCGCTATGAGGCGCTGACCCCAGCCCGTGAGCAGGATGACCGGCGTCGCCGGTGAAATTGCCTTGATCGAAGAGGCCACCTTGCGGCCGTCGACGTGCGGCATGCCGAGATCCGTAATGACGATGTCGATGACTTCTCCGCCCTTCGCGGCCGCTGCAAACGCGTCGATGCCGGCCTGGCCGCCGGAAGTTGCCGTGATCACATGACCGTCCTCTTGCAGAGTGTCCTGCAGAGATTTGATGAGCAGCGGATCGTCGTCGACCAACAGGATGCGTAGGCGCCGGCTGACCGCGGGAAACCGCGCCGTTTCGTCGGCGTCGACCAGGGACGACGCCTGGGATGGAAAGATCAGCCGCACGGTGGTGCCCTTGCCGACTTCGCTGTCGATCTCGAGCTCGGCACTGTGCCGCTGAATCATGCCGTAGACCATGGCCAACCCGAGCCCGGTGCCGCGCTCGCCCTTCGTCGTATAGAAAGGTTCGAGGCAGCGGCGGCGGGTGTCCTCGTCCATGCCGACGCCGGTGTCGCTCACCTCGATCATCACGCGGTCCATGCCGCCGCCGTCGACAGCCTTGCGCGTGCGCACGTACAACCCGCCTCCCGACGGCATGGCGTCGACGGCGTTGAAAATGAGATTGGTGAGCGCGTCGCGAATTTCATGTTCCGCGCCCATGATGTCCGGCAAGGGATCCGTCAATTCCGTCCGCAGATCCACCATCAGCCCGCGCTGCTGCGGCTGGTCGCTCCAGCGCGGACGCGTCAGTTCGACGACCTGCCGCACCGAACGGTTGATGTCGACCCGTTCGAGCGTCAGCTGAGCTTCGCGCTCGCGATAGAACTCGCGCATGCGTGCAACGGTCCGGGCGACATCTTCGATGGCGCGCTGAATCGTAGTCAGGTAGCTGCGCGAGCGCTCGCTGAGATTGGGCTCGCGTTCGAGCAGGGACTCGGTATAGAGCGAGATGGGAGATATGGCATTGTTGATGTCGTGGGCAATGCCGCTGGCCATCTGCCCGAGCGCCCGCAACCGCTCCTGCTGCATGATGGTGTGCTGGCTCTGACGCAGGTCGTCATAGGCCTGCTGCAATGCTCCGTACAGCCGGACCTGGTGACTGGCCAATGCCACGTGTTCGCTGAGCTGCTTCAGGAACTCACATTCGCCGCTGCTGAAGGCCTGATCGCCGCGCCGTGCACAGACCAGCACGCCGAATACCTGACTCTCCACGACCAGGGGCGCGAATACCACCGAGCGCAGACCGGCCTTTGCCAGCCGCTGCGGAAAGGGAAAGGGGACTCGAACGACGTCCGGTTCATACACCAGCTCCCCGGCAACGCAGCGGGACAAGCCGTTTTGGTCGATGGGTACTTGCCGGTGCTCCTCCAACCCGAGTTTGTCGGCAAACACCCGGCCGGCGCTGCCGAGCGCACTGACGGCCAGCGACTTGGCGACGGCGTCGTGCAGCAGAAAGCAGCCGAAGTCGATCGGCAGATTTTCTTCCAGGCTCACCAACACCACCTGAAAGATGCTCGCCAGGTCCTGACGCTCACCCGTGGCACGGGTGATGTGCTGCAGCAGGCTGAGTCGGCCGAGCTGGGCGTGGAGCTTGCCGTCGGCCTGCTGGATATGCGTGAGCATTTGATTGAACGTGTCGGTGAACAAATCAAATTCGTAAGCTCCCGTACGAACCGCCCGGACTGTGTAGTCGTTGCGCTCGGAAACCGCCCGAGTCGTCTCCGCGAGCGCCAATATCGGCTGCAGCAATTGGTGCTGCAGCCGTCTGGAAATCAGATATGCCAGCAGCATTGAAATGCACGCGACGAGGAAGACGATCAAGGCATAAAGCCCGAGGCGCGCGTACATGGCGCTCAAGTCGGATTTGACGTACAGCACGCCGAGTTGCCGCGATCCCTCCACGACCGGCTGAAAGCCGACCAAGTCGAAGCGCCCGAAGCTGTACCCTTGGGCGGGCCGGGCAGGAAACTGCGAGGCAGGCCGCCCTTGCGGATACGTGGCGAAAATCCTGCCTTCAGTGTCGTACAGCGCCGCCGCGGTGATATGTGGGTCGGCCCTGAAGGCGGTCAGGACGTTGGCGCCGTCCTCGGCGTTCTCGAACGCCAGGGACGCCGTGCTGTTGCTCGCGATCGCCTGGCTCAAAATCTTGAGCTGCTGGACGCTGGTCTGCCGGAAGGTCAGAAACTCGTACGCGCAAAAGGCCGACGTCGTCACCACCAGCGCGGCGCCGGCGGAGAGAAAAATCATGCGCATCAACGTGCGGCGAATGGGTGTAGACATGGTCATCCCTTGACCGGGGCGGCGCCGACGATTGCGGCGGGTCTCAGCAACTTCGAACTGATCGTCAAGCCCGCGGCGCGTGCCGATTCCACATTGATCCGCAGCCGAACCCGGCTGTCTTCCACCGCGAACTGAATCATGACGCCGTGCTCGGCGGCGCCGTCGGCCTGTGAAACGGTGAGCGTGCTGCGGCCATTGAGCGCGGCGAGAATCTGGCCGATCCGCCCGCTCTCGGAGCGGTCTATGAACAGTATTTGGCAGCGTTCTATATCCGCAAGGCTGCGGAATCGCTGCACCTGCAGCGGATGACCGTTGATCTGTTCGCCCCGGACGACCTCGTCCAAATGCGCGCCGAACGGATCCCTGCCCAGAATGCCGATGATGAAAGGATCGCTCGGCGCGGCGAATGATTGCGGCGGCCATTCCACGAAATGCGAGAAGTTGAAGACGAATACCGCTTCAACCTGATCTTCGCTCGGCGCCGCCGCCGCGTCGATGCTTCGGGGGAACGCACCGGATAGCAGCGCAGCCAATAGAAGCAATGGAAGCGAGTTCCTTTGCACCGCCGCGCAAAGTCTGCTCACAGTCGCGGCCACGGGTTCAGCATCCTTTTGAATCGCTCCGCCGTCCGCGCTCCAGATCGCGCCACGGCAGGCAAACTGTACCACCCGAGCCGCGGACCTAGGTCACAATATTTGCGCCGCGATCAAATGAGGAATGCACGAGCCCGATGATGATTGGAATTCATTCGGCGTGCAGAAGCGCCGAGGCAGCCTGGCCGGCGCGCGATGTAAGATAATGCCTACCTCCGATTAAGGTATTACCTGAACCTGCGCGGACGGCGACATCCGCGAGAAATCGTTCCAGTTCCGCCGGCGGCCGCGCTCCGCACAGGAGCGTGCCTTGCGCGAAATCGCATTCGCTGCGGATCGCATGATCGAGTTGCAAATCCGTCTCCACGCCTTCTGCGGTGACGACCATGAACAATTCGTGAGCGAGCCGCACGATGGCGCGCATCACGATGCCGGCGTTCTCGTCGCGCGTCGCGTCTGCTATGAGAGCACCATCGATCTTCACTTCCGTGAACGGCATCCGGTAGAGCTCGGTAATCGAGGACAGCCCGGATCCGTAGTCGTCGAGCGCGAGCCCGACACCCGCGGCACGCAGCCTCGTGAAGGCCTCGAGACACAGGGCTCGGTCGGACAGTTTCTCCATTTCCTTCACTTCGAGCGTGAGGCGGGTCGGCGGCACGTCGAACTGGCGCATGCTGCTCATTAGACGGTCGGGGAAGCGTTCGTCCTTGATCAGCGTCGACGCTAAGTTGACTGCGATCGGAAGATCGATGCCGCGATCCCGCCATAGCGCGTACTGTTGAATCGCTTCGGTGATGGTGAAGTCGGTGATCTCGGTCATGAGCCCCGCTGCATGGGCGAGCGGCAGGAACTGACCCGGCAACAACAAGCCGAGTTGAGGATGGTTCCAGCGCACCAGCGCCTCGACGCCCGTCACCATCGATGAACCGCCGGCGGTGAGTTTGGGTTGGTAGTGGAGCGTGAGTTCTTGCTCGTCGAGAGCACGGCACAGATCTGCGGCGTCCGGACAGGCTGAAAGGCGATTCGATTCGGTGGCCATATCGGTGCTCCTTGGGTCGGTAAGTTGAAGAAGAGCGAATCGGGCTCAGGGCACGGAGGCCGTGCAGACGAGGGGTCCGGGGTGAGCATCGCCGTGTGTGCAGGGTGCATTCTGGGCAATGGATCTCCTGGCCGCAGTGAGGACCGTCGCATTTAGAGTTACATCGCGTCCCGTGCTCATCACCGCTACCCTCTGACCGCCTGCAATGGGATCGGCCTCGCTTGCCACGTGCAAGTAGAGAACCTTAGGAATGACGATTTTGAAATTCAGATGCGCCGTGGCGTTGAGCGCGACAGTCGCCGCTCCCGATTCGATATGCGACTCAGCGGCCGCCATCACTGGCATGAGCAGCGCGACAGCGGCGATCGAACCGCGGATCGCCGCGTTCGATGACTTCATCATGTCTCGTCCTTGATTCATTGAGGGGCAAGCTACGGCATCGATTGCATCGATTCAAGCGTATTCGTTGTATTCGTCTAATTCATCACATTTCAGGTCATCTTTTATGTCAAATGACCGCCGCCTGTCCCCAAATCGCTCGTGCCACGGGGCGAGAGAGGTTTCGCAAATACGCAGGAAACTATTGATTCGATGTAAACGATGTGAGAGTGTGGGCTACGCAGATGGAGTAGACATGGCACCAAGCCGCAAAAAGTACGTTACCTCTTTGGAAGCCGCCGGCTTACTCATGGTGTCGCCCGTGACCATTCGCGAATGGGCACGCAAGGGGCTGCTGCAATCGGTGTCTACGGCCGGCGGCCACCGGCGCTTCATGCTCGACCAACTGCAACAGTTCGCCCAAGCGCACGGAATTCAGCTCGAGAACCCGGGCAGCGCGCCCGCTCCCGAGCCGCTGCGCGTGCTGTTCGTCGATGACGATTCGGCGTTCACCGAATACCTCCGCGAGATCGTCCTGGCGTCGGATTCGAGCATCGATGTGAAATCCGCAACAGATGGATTTCGCGCCGGGCAGCTTACGGAAGCCTTCCGGCCCAATCTGGTGGCGCTGGACATCGGCATGCCGGGCATCGACGGCATCGAATTGTGCCGGCGCCTGCGAGCGAGCCCGGCGACGGCCAATAGCCGATTGGTCATTGTGTCAGGGTCGTTGTCGCCGGAAAACATCGAGGCGGCGCGGGCCGCGGGCGCCGACGCCTGGATCGATAAGGGCGCTTCTCGAGCCGAGATTCTCAGGGTCCTCGGGCTTGGCGGTGCACTCAGTCATTCAAAAGCGCCAGAAACCGCTGAAGAAGCCGTGTTTCGCGCCGATATATAGAGAAGCCCCGCCGGCGCCGGAATGCGGGGATCGGCGGGGAATGCATTCAACTGAGGCCCAGGGCGGGGCCGGAGAACTCTCGGATGGAGAGGGCGATTCAGGATTTCAGGAAGAGGGAACTTCAAGTATTGCTGATCGAAGACTCCGAGCCGGATGCGGAGTTGACGATAAGGCGTTTGAATGCGGCCGGATTCAGCTGCAGCTACCGATGCGTCGTGAACGAAAGCGACATGCGGCGGGAGTTGAAAGCCCGCCGCCCCGATCTCATTTTGTCCGATTTCAGCATTCCGGGATTCAACGGGATGTCCGCTCTTGCCATTGCGCGAGTCGAGGCGGCCGGCGTTCCCTTCATTTTTCTATCCGGGACGATCGGCGAAGAACGCGCCATCGAGGCCTTGAAGTGCGGGGCGATCGACTACGTTCTGAAAACCAATCCGATGCGGTTGGTGCCGGCCGTGGAACGCGCACTGGCGGAAGCCGAGCTGCGCCGTACCAGCCAGATTGCCGAGGAGCAGGTGACGCGCTTGACCGGCGTTCTGCAGATGCTCTCGGGAATCAACGCGGCACTCGTGCGCATTCAAAACCGCGACGAATTGCTGAACGAGACCTGCCGCCTGGCGCACCGCGTCGGCGGTTACGCCATCGCCATGGTGGCGCTCATCAATCCGACCACGCGAATGGCTCGCCCGGTGGGATGGGCGGGATATGATTTTCTTCCCCGGCCGGATGAGGAATTCCCCGTTGCCGACCACGAGGAGGGAGACACGAGCCTGATGGGGCGGGTCATCCGTACCGGGCAGGCGGCCCTGTGCGAGGACATCAATGGATCATCGCTCATCATTGACCGACGCGAATTGTTGATCGCCGCCGGTGTTCGCTCGTTGGCATGCCTGCCGCTGCGGGTCGACGGCACGCCGGTGGGAGCGTTTCTGTGCGGCACGGTGACCAGCGGCGTCATCGGCCCCGAGGAGGTATTGCTGCTGGAGGAAGTGGCGTCCAATCTGTCATTCGCGCTTCAATATCTGGACAAGCAGGATGCGGTGCGCTTTCTGTCCTATTTCGAGCCTCTCACCGGACTCGCCAAGCGGGCGCTGTTCTGCGAGCGATTGAGCCGCCTGCTCAAGCGCGGGACCGAAAGTTTGCCCCGATTGGCGGTGGCCGTGTTCGATATCGAGCACTTGAGCGTCATCAACGACTCTTATGGCCGGCATACGGGCGATCGGCTCCTGCAGTGCGTGGCCGACCGGCTCAAGGGACACTTTCCCGACACCGAGCAGCTTGCGCATCTCGGCGGCGGGACCTTCGTCTGCATGAGGGCCTTGCCCGAGCGGGCAGAAGACGAGATTCGAGGTTTGCACCAGGAATTCACGCGCGTATTCGACCGGCCGTTCGACGTCGACGGACATGAGATCGTCGCGATGATCAAGAGCGGTCATGCGTGTTATCCGGAGGACGGCGAGGAGCCGGATGAGCTGGTGCAGAATGCCGAAGCGGCGCTCAAGGAAGCAAAAACGTCCGGTGAACAATATCTCCATCACCGCATTGAAATGAATTCGGAGCTCGCGCGCCGCGTCGGGATGGAGCACCGGCTGCGCACGGCACTCGACGAGGAGCAGTTCGTGCTCCACTACCAGCCGAAGATCACGCTGCGCACCGGCAAAATTGCCGGCGCCGAGGCATTGCTGCGCTGGATGGATCCGGAAAACGGACTGACCGCGCCCGGAGTATTCCTCCCCCTGCTCGAATCGGCCGGACTGATGCCCGCGATCGGTACGTGGGCGCTCCGGCAAGCGGCATCCGATTGCCGACGCTGGCGCGAGAAGGGTTTGCCCCCCGTCCGGATCGCCGTCAACATTTCTCCTCCGGAATTGCGCCGCCGCAATGCGGCGAGCGAAATCCTCGAGTGCATCGGCGACCTCGCGGGCGATCCCGAATGGTGCGTCGACATCGAGATTACCGAGGGTGCGCTGGTCGGCGATTCATCGGCGTGCGTTCACGCGCTGAGAATGCTGCGGGCCGCGGGCGTACGAATAGCAATCGACGATTTCGGAACCGGGTTTTCTTCCCTGGGCCGATTGTCGGAACTGCCGATCGATACCCTGAAGATCGATCGCAGCTTCACGAACCGGCTGCCCACCGACCGCAAAGGCTGCACGCTGGTCTCGACCATCATCGATTTGGCGCACGCGTTCGAGATGACCACAGTTGCCGAGGGCGTGGAAACCCAGGCCCAGCTCGACTATCTCATCCGCGAAGGCTGCGACCAAGCGCAAGGGTATTTGCACAGCCGGCCCATACCGAAGGCGGAGTTCGAACGCTTCCTCGGCGTGTCCGTGCATTCGGCGAAAGCGCTGGGTTGCGAGTGAGGTAAACCCCGAGCCTTTCACCGTAGGCGTGCGCCATACGGTATTGTTGTCCTCGAGATACTCGGTCCGCCACGGACGAGGTCATAGAAGGAAGAACATGTCGCCTGGACAACAATCGTTAGCCGGTCTTCGTGTGCTCGTCGCCGAGGACGAGGGCATGATGCTCGAGGCAATCTGCGATCGTCTGACCGAAGCGGGCTGCGAGGTCGTGGCCACGGCCGATACCGGGGTCCGAGCGGTTGAGGCCGCCGTCGCTGCGCAGCCCGATCTGATCCTCATGGACGTGCGGCTCAAGGGCGACATGGACGGCATTCGAGCCGTCGAACTGATCAACGAGAAACTGCGCGTACCGGTGATCTATCTGACCGGAGATTCCGACCAGAAGACTCTGCAGCGGGCCAAAGCAGCTTCGGCCTACGGGTACGTTCTCAAGCCGTTCCACATCAGGAATCTTCTCGTTGCCATCGAGGTGGCGATTGGCCGTTTCGAGATGGAACGGCAGCTGGAAGATAGTCAGCTCACTTACGCGACCATCCTCGGCAGCGTCACCGACGGCGTGATCGCCGTCGACACGCAGGGCGGCGTACGCTTCATGAACGGGGTGGCCGAGAGATTGACGGGATGGTCGAGCCGAGAAGCCCAGAAACAGCAGTTGGGGGCAGTCCTGAAGGTGACGAACTCCGCCGGCGGCAAGTCCGCGGCGGATCTGATCGCAGGGGTGTTGAATTCCCGAACCACGATTTCGCTCGGCAGCAACGCTGTCGTGACGAGCCGCGACGGTCTGCGCGTCCCGGTCGACGGCGGAATGTCATGCGCGGTCGACAGCTTGGGTCGTCTCGTCGGCGCATCCATCACGCTGCGCGACGTGTCGGAACGCCGCGCACTCGAGGCGGCATTGCTCGATGCCGTGGGACGAGAACAGCGTCGATTTGGATCGGACCTGCATGACGGACTCGGGCAGGAACTCACGGGTCTTTCGCTGCTGATCGCGGCGCTTGCGGATACCGCGCTTGCGGCGCGGAGTCCCCACACGGCGGACCTCGATAGGGCCCATGAAGTCGTCCGACATGCGCTCCAATCATGTCGAGCCATTGCGCGCGGATTGTCGCCCATCGGGGCGAATGAGGGCGGACTGATCGGTGCGCTGCGCGATCTCGTCTCTCGCTTGAAAGGCCCATCGGGACCCACGGTGGATATCACCATCAGCGAAGTCGCGCGGCTCGGGCTGAGCCCCGCGGCCACCGATCACCTCTACAGGATCGCTCAGGAGGCGCTCGCAAACGCGCTCAAACATTCGCACGCGCAGTCCATCAATGTGAGCCTCGACGTCGATCGGGAGCACGTCCGACTGGAGATTCGCGACGATGGTCAGGGCCTGAAGGACACCGGCCGAAATGCGCGCGGACTCGGTCTGCGTACGATGCAATACCGCGCATCGATGATGGGAGCGCGGTTCGAGATCGTACCCTTGGGGCCGCGCGGTACGCGGGTGATCTGCGATTGCCCTCAAGCGGGCTAGTCCCGGATAATCACGCGGACGGCGCAGGCGCCTTTCGAAACGCGGTCCATGCGGCCGCGGAGAATACCAGCACATTGGCGACGATGACCGGCGCCGCGCCGATCAATATGCCGTAACTCATCCACAGCACGGCGCCAATCATTTGCGCGCGGCGCAGCAGGGTCGGGCTCGCGAAGAAATACGATCCTACGAATACCGCGGTCGCGGCCCACCCCACCAGATCGATGGCGGCATGGCTCATACGGCTTCGACTTCGGGGCGAACCTCAATCGGCGGAATTTCACCGATTTTCACGCGATCGGTCCGGTCCTTCTCCCACTCGTTCAGCGTCAATCCATAGGATTCGAGCAACTCCCGAATCGCCCCGGTCCGCCAGTGGAGAAGTTGATCGAGAATGGGCACCATGATGCTGAATGCGTTGTCGCTCAATACCGTGCTCTTGGCGATGCGCGCAAGTTGCTTGTTTTCGGAGACCGCGATGGTGAACCCGTCATGGTTATTGACGTGCAGCATCACGTGGACGTCGGAGCTGCCGTCGCCGACGTAGATCATGCGATCTGGCGTTACTCCCAGCCGATGCTCGAGCTCTTCGATGACCGCGACCTTGCCGTAGCCGGCGGGCACGCGCTTGATGGCCCGTACCTCCCCCGAACGGGAGTCGAATTCCAATTCCGTGCCGTAGATGTGCTCGGGGGGCACCACGCCGGCGAGCGCCGAGATGACGATTTCACGCGGGGCGGCGGATATGACGAAGAACGAGAAGCGATATCCGTCGGTGCCCCGGGTCATGAAGTCGACCAGCGCCGGAATGGCGCTCTTCAAACGAACACGGCGGCCGGCTTCCACCAGATGTTCACGGCGGACGCCGCGAAATTCCGGATCGTGACGAATCAAGTAGGCGAGCTCGCCGCCCTGCTGCACGAGATTGCTCTGGGCGAGCCCGGCGACGCGATCTTCGAATCCAGATATGCCCAGCAATTCGCTCAACACGAGTCCCGAATCCTTGAAACTCAATGTTTGATCGAAGTCCGAGGCCAGCAAGTAATGCTTGGACGGGGTATCAATCATGGCAGCACCTCCTGATAGTCCCTGATCATGGGAGCTCCCATCCCATACTCCGGCAAGCCAAGCGGGATGTCAGGCGATAAAAATTTCGCCATGCAGCCGTTCTTCTCATCCATGCCGTTCAGTGTATCACCGGATCACGCCGGCGCGGCCCGCGCGCCCGATTCTGTACCTATTTTTATTGTCGTGGTCTGTATCTGTTATTGAGTACACATTCGGGCAGAATGTGCTGCATGCGGATCGCCAAACCAATTCTCCTCGTCACCACGCCGCTCGGCGTGGCCGAGGGCTTTTACGAGTGCTACCGGCTCGCGGGCGGTCTGGTGGTCCTCATGGTGGCCATGGTCGGCGTTCTCGGGGTTGCGCTGGCGACGGTCGTTGCCACCGTTCGACGCGAGGCGTCCGCCGCGGCGAAGGAGGACCGGTGTCGATCGTAATCGTTGCGTTGCTGTTCGCCGTGGTGGCCAGCCTGGGTCACGCGTTGTGGTCGATGTCCTCCGGACCCGGCCATTCGCAGCGCATGGCCCAGGCGCTGACGGCGCGGATCGCACTATCCGTCGCATTGTTTGCGCTCTTGTTGGTGGGCTATCATTTTGGCTGGATTCAGCCGCACGGCGTACATTGAATGCCCCATTAACATCGTCCGTGATGCCGTAGCGTCACTCAAGTTCGCCGCATGAAGCTCTACAATTTGGTTGCGCAGGAACTGGAGCGGATGATTCGAAGCGATACGCTGCGCGTCGGCGATAAACTGCCGTCCGTGCGCGTGCTCTGCCGGGCGCGCGGCGTGAGTCCATCCACCGTTCTGAGCGCCTACGCTTCGCTGGAGTCGGCGGGCCTGATTCATTCCAGGCCGCGCTCGGGCTATTTCGTTTCCGCCCGGTCGAAGCCGCCGGTGCCGCGGCAGTCCTTGCTGAGATCCAATTCCACGCGCGTGGCCGTCAGCGACCTGGTGTTCGACATCCTGGATGCATCCCGCGATCGCGACGTGGTTCCGCTGGGCTCGGCGTTTCCCAATCCGCATCAATTTCCCTGGACGAATCTGGCCCGCTACCTGGGCAGCAGCGCGCGCCGTATGGAACCGTGGAGCACGGTGGAGAGCCTGCCCCCAGGCAACCTGGAGCTGCGCAGGCAAATCGCGCGGCGTTATCTGCGCATGGGAATGACCATCGATGTCCGAGAGATCGTCATCACGGCCGGAGCGCTCGAAGCGCTCAATCTGGCGCTGCAGACGATCGTCCGTCCCGGCGACACCATCGCCGTCGAATCCCCGACGTTCTACGGGTGCCTGCAGGCCGCGGAACGGCTTGGGCTGAATGTCGTGGAGATTCCGACGCATCCGCAGGAAGGACTCGATCTCGATGCCCTGTCCAAGGCGATCTCGAAGCATTCCATCCGCGCCTGTTGGTGCATGACGACGCTGCATCATCCGACCGGAGCGACGATGCCGGCGGACAGGAAACGAGAATTGGTGCGCATGCTATCGACCCATGGAATTCCGCTCATCGAGGACGATGTCTACGCAGAGCTTCAGTTCGCGGCGGCTCCTGCGGTGCCGTCGAAGGCATTCGACAAGAGCGGACTGGTTCTGCATTGCGGATCGTTCAGCAAATGTCTCGCCCCGGGCTACCGCATCGGATGGGTTGCGGCCGGGCGGTTCGCGGACGACCTGGCGCGGCGCAAGATCGAGTCGTCCCTCGGCACCAGTCTGCCTATTCAACTCGGGATCGCGCGGATGCTGCAGTTCGGCGGCTATGAATCGCATCTGGTGCGGTTTCGCCGTTTCTTGGCAAATCAACAGGCCCTTGCATTGGAATCCATGCGCCGTCACTTCCCCGCCGGCTACCGCGTCGCCGCCCCCGCGGGCGGATACTTCCTCTGGGTCGAGTGCGCGCCCGCCATCGACTCACTGGTGATTCATCGACAGGCCGTCGATTCCGGCATCACGATCGCCCCGGGGCCCATGTTCTCCGCGCGCCGGCAATACCGCAATTACATACGCTTGAACTACGGTCATCCGTGGACCCCGGAAATGGACCAGGCGATCAGGCGCCTCGGGCAGCTATTGCGGCGGGTCTGAGAAGCCTCGGAAGCTCGCGAACTCCTCGACCGGCGCGCGATCCGAGCGCAGCGAATTGACGGCCGCGGCCTCGTCGGCGTAGCCCAATGCCATTCCACAATAGATCATCTCGTGCGCATCCAGCGCGAAATGAGTCTTCAAGCTGTACCGAATCGTCGCCCACGCCTCCTGCATGCAGGAGCTCACGCCTCGCTCCAGCGCCGCGAGCGCGATCGACTGCATGAACATGCCGAGATGCGCCCATTGCGCATGGCCCATCCGTTCGTCGATGACGAAGAACAGCTCGACCGGTGCGCCGAACATTTCGTAGTTGCGCCCGAATCGAGCGAGGCGTGCGGAGCGGTCGGTGCGGGGAATCCCAAGAAGCGCGTACATGTCCTCACCCAGCTTGTGGCGGCGCGTTCGATAGGGCTCCCAGAGATTCGGCGGATATACCGGCCGCTCCGTGCTCTCGTCGGGACCTTGCGCGGCGTGGATTCGGCGTGCGAGTTCGATGACGGCGGCGCGGTCGGCGCCGGCCACGGCGATGACCTTCCAGGGCTGTAGATTTCCGCCCGAGGGCGCCCAGCGAGCGATCTCGAGGATCTCGCGGACCAACTCTCGGGGCAGCGGCTGAGGCCGAAATTCCCGCACGGATATGCGCCGCTCGAGCGCTTCGGTTACCGTCAACATCGAGATCTCCTCGCCCATATCGCCCATCGACGCTCAGTTTGCTGCAACACGATGCCGATCCTCAAGTATTCCGCCGGATGGCCGATGGTAGAATGAGTACGGCCGTCGCGCGGGGACGGCATAGGACATCGCTGCATGGATTCGCTGGCCGACTCTTCGCTTCAAGACATCGCCGGCCTCGCGGCCCTGGCCTGCGATACGCCGTTTGCTTCCCTCACCCTGGGAGGCGCCGATGTCGCCTGGTATCGCGCAGGCGCACGAATGGAGCGCGGCGCGTGGCCGGCACACAATCCGTTCAGCGTGTACGCCGTTCAGTGCTCGGAATTATTTGAAGTTCCCGATGCGTCCCGAGACGAGCGGTTTGCCGGTGCGGCCTTGGCTCTCGACGGGTGCCCCGTGTGCGCCTATGCCGGCGCACCGATGCGCGACAGTCACGGCTCCCTCGTGGGCATGATCGCCGTGCTCGACACCTCTCCTCGGCGCCTATCGGCGACGCAGCGCGCGGCGCTGCGGTCGCTTGCGCAGCATGGGGCGACGCAGCTTGCGCTGTGCGAGGAACTCACCGTGGCCCGCGCCCGGCTCGAAAGCGCGCCGGTCGCGATCTACCATACCGACGTCCGCGGTCAAATCACTTACGCGAACCCGGAATACCGTCGATTCCTGGGCCTCGGACCCACGGAATCCCTCGAGAATTGGATCAACATCGTGCATGCCGACGACCGCTCCCGCATGCAGGCCATCTGGGCCGATTTTTGCCTCAATCCCCGGCCCCTCGCTTTCGAATACCGCACCGCGCCCCGGGAAGGAGCCAGCCGCGTGCTCACCGAGCAGGTCGTTGCCGCGCCGGGGACGGGCTTTGTCGGCACCATCACGGATATCACGGACCGCGTCGAGGCCGGCGAGCACCTGAAACGGGCAGAGACCCTCTCGCACCATACCTTCGAGCAAGCGCCGATCGGCATCGTCTACACCGACCGGAAGGGCAGGGTTCTGCGCGCCAACCAGTCGTTTTGCGATTTGCTCGGGTTCAATACGCGTGAGATTGAAACGACCTCCATTGCGGAGCTGACTCACGACGCCGACGTCGCAAGCAACGCCGCCGAGTTCGAACGTCTGTGGCGCGGCGAGACCGACGTCATCGACCTCGAAATGCGCTACGTCCACGCCGATCGCCGCGCGATGTGGGTGCGTGTCACGACCGCTCTGGTCAGGGATGCGAGCGGTGAGCCCACCTGCGCGGTCAAGTTCATAAGAGACATTTCCGCGCGTAGGGATCTTGCAGCCGCATTGACCCAGAACCAACAGTTGCTCCAAGCGGTGCTCGCCGATCTGCCCGTGGCGGTTCGCGCCTGCGACGTCGATGGCCGCATATTCCTGCACAATTCAGCGGCGGCCGAACTCTTTGCGATCGGCGCGGCGGGTGAGAATCTCCCGGCCGTCGAGGTGTTCCTGCCCGATGGAAAAACGCCGGTGCCGAGCGAGGAGCGCCTCTTGCCGCGGGCACTGCGCGGAGAGACGGCGACCAACGTGGAACTCGTGATGGCGCGGCCCGGACACCCGGCTCGGACGACCCTCGGAAGCGCGCGCCGCCTCACCGGCCCGAACGGGGAGTGTCTTGGCGCAGTCGCCGTCACCCAGGATGTCACGCAGAGAAGGGCGCTCGAACGCGAACTGGCGCAGGCGCAGAAGCTCGAGTCCGTCGGACAATTGGCCGCGGGCGTCGCCCACGAGATCAATACTCCGGTTCAGTTCGTGTCGGACAACGTGCAATTCGTGCGCTCGTCGCTGCCCGACATCGTCGACGTGATCCGAGCTTACCGAAATCTGCGGCAGGCGGTGCAGTCGGGGGGCGAGGTCGTGGCGGCGGCGCATCTTGCCGCAGAGGCGGAAAAGGCCGCGGATCTCGACTACGTTCTCGAGAATGCAACTCCGGCCATCGACAGCTCCATGGAAGGTCTGGCACGCATTGCCACCATCGTTCGTTCGATGAAGGAGTTCGCGCATCCGGATCAAGCGGAGAAGATACACGCGGATCTGAACCGGGCGATTCGCAGCACCCTGGTCGTCGCGTCCAACGAATACAAATACGTTGCCGATATCGACGCCGAGTTCGGAGAATTGCCTCCGGTGCCGTGCTATCTGGGAGAGATCAACCAAGTGATTCTCAACCTGCTGGTGAACGCGTCGCACGCGATATCGGACGTCGTCAAGGACACGGGCGGCCGCGGCAAGATCACGGTGCGCACCCGTCTCGACGGCGCCGCAGCCGAGATTTCGATCGCGGACACCGGTACGGGCATTCCCGATGCCGCGCGGAACAAAGTCTTCGACCCATTTTTTACCACCAAGGGGGTCGGAAGAGGTACGGGGCAGGGGTTGGCGATTGCGCGCAGCGTCATCGTCAACAAACACGGCGGAACGCTGCGCTTCGCGACTGAGACCGGGGTGGGCACGACGTTCTACATTCGGCTACCGATCGATGCGGCGACTGCGGCGACTGCGGCGGCCGGCACAAACGAGGCGGCGGCATGATTCGCATCCTATTCGTCGACGATGATGCCGATGTACGCGAGGCGATGCAGCGCACGCTGCGGGAGAGGAGAAACGAATGGGTCATGGAGTTCGCTTCGAGCGGACCTGCTGCACTCGAGCAACTCGCGAGGATGCCCGCGGACGTCATCGTATCGGACATGCGCATGCCTGGAATGGACGGGTGGGAGCTGCTGGCGGAGGTCAGAGATCTCTATCCACAAACGATACGTCTGGTACTGTCGGGCCACGCCGACGCACGCTCGATCATGCGCGCCGTCGGCGCTGCGCACCAATATCTGGCCAAGCCCTGTGAGAGTGCTGCGCTGAAGGCTGCGATTTCACAGGCGCACATGCTCAGACGGACGCTGAACAGCGACAGGCTCGCGAAGCTCGTGGGACACGTCGACATGCTGCCGAGCGCGCCGAGCGCATTTCAGGAGATATTGGCCTGTCTGCAGCGGCCGACAGCGACGATCTCAGATGCGGCAAAGATCATCGGCCGCGATGTGGCAATGACCGCCAATGTCATCAAGATGGTCAATTCGGCCTTCTTCGGAGCGCGTCATCCGGTGAGCACGGCCGATCGGGCGGTCGCATACTTGGGATTGGACACGCTCGGCGCTCTGGTTCTGGGCCACGGAGTTTTCAAGAGCGGTGTCGCCACCGGCATCGAGGGCTTCAGTCTGGAACGGCTGTGGCAGCACAGCTTCGATGTGGCTGCGGCGGCTCGTACCGTGGCCCTGTATGAGAAATTTCCGTCGGCGAAGGCCGACGAGGCGTTCTTGTGCGGCATGTTGCACGACGTGGGCAAGGTGGTCTACGTCACGCGGGGTGCGGTGCCCCCGGATTGGCCGCCCGCCACGTTCGAGGAGGCGGTTGCGCAAATGGACGAGCATCACGCCGACGTCGGCGCATATCTCCTCGGCTTGTGGGGATTTCCAAATCCCATCGTGGAGGCCGTCGCGTTCCATGAACGCCCCGGTCAAACGACGGGCGAGGGCTTGAGCCTGCCGAGACTCATCCACATCGCCGATCGCCTCGTGCATCGGCGGGGCGCGGCACGTCCGGACAGCGTCGTACGCGAATTGGAGCCGGGACTGCTGGAGGAACTCGGGCTGGCGGATCATTGGCCCGAGTGGATTGCCAAGTTGGACTCCCTCGAGTCGGCAGAGGGCGAGGGCGGCGCATGAGCGAGCGCGTACTGTTCGTCGACGATGAACCGCAGGTGCTCGACGGCATCCAGCGGTCGCTGCGCAAACACATCGACGTGCAAACCGCGGCAAGCGGCGCAGACGGTTTGCGCCTGCTCACGGAGGCCGGTCCGTTCGCGCTGGTGGTTTCCGACATGCGCATGCCGAACATGGACGGAGCGCAGTTTCTCGCCAAAGCCCGCGAGAAAAGCCCGGATACGGTGCGAATGATCCTGAGCGGGCAAGCCGATCTCGAGGCGACCATCGCCGCCGTCAACGAGGGTCACATCTACCGCTTTCTGAGCAAGCCCTGCCCTGCCGAAAAATTACTGGCGGCGATCGAAGACGGACTCAATCAGCATCGACTGCTCACGGCGGAGAAAGTGCTGCTGGAGCAAACCTTGAGCGGATGCGTCACCATGCTCATCGAAATTCTGGGGATGGTGAGCCCCGCGGCGTCCGGCCGCGCGTCGCGGCTGCAGCGCTACACTCTCGGCTTGGCGGCCGCGCTGAAGCTTCCCGAGCGATGGCAATGGGGGTTTGCGGCCTCGGTGTCGCAGATCGGCTGCGTCGCGCTGCCCAATGACATACTGTCGAAGGTGGAGGCGGGGCAGAGCTTGAGCGACGAGGAGAGGGGCCTTCACGAATCTCATCCCGAGATTGCCGGAAAACTGCTGGCATCGATCCCGCGCCTTGAAGACGTCGCCGAAATCGTTACGGCCCAATTCGCCTCGTTGAGCTTCGCCGGCAACCCGGAAGACATTCGTCAATGGGATGTCCGTGCCGTCGGGCGGTTGCTCCTGCGTACGTCCCTGGAATTCGATCGGCTGATCGTCGGCGGCACGAATGGGGAGGGGGCCGTTGCAGCCTTGCGCGCATCGAAGCTGGCGCTGCCCAAATCCGTCATCGAGGCCCTGCGCAGCGTCGCTCCTTTGAGCCGGGGACGAGTCGTCAAGCAGCTGCGCGTGAAGGATCTCTCGACGGGCATGGTTCTCGATGAGGATCTCGTAAGTCTAAAAGGCATCCGGTTGGTTCCGGCGGGACAGGAAGTGACGCAGTCGCTGATCGTGCGGCTGACCAGCATCGGGGCCGGCGTCGGAGTTGCCGAGCCGTTTCGCGTATCGGTGTCGAGTTGAACATCGGCCGTTCGCGGTCGGCATGAGGCCATGCGATTGAGGTATTGACGTCGCCCTTCCAAGATGGCGACCGGCCAGCTATAACTGTGGCCTGAGCCACCATCCCGGATTCAAGAGAAATGCGCGCGCGATCGGCCTATGTAGCTTCGTTCTCGGTGATTGTGCTATGCAGCAATTTGGGGTGCGTATCGGCTGGGAAGCCGAATTCCGCGCAAGCCTATGACCCGCGGGATTTGACGGGAATTTGGATGCAGACGCCGGATCGGCCCTTCAAGACCTACCCGCTGACCCCGGAGTACGCGGCCATTCTCAAGCAGCGCCGCGCGGATGAAGCGGCGGGAAAGCCGTATCAAGTGGCGCAGAATCGCTGTCTGCCGGCCGGTCTTGCCGCCACCATGACCACGGGAGCGTATCCGATCGAGATCTTCTATCAGAAAGGCGGCCAGGAGATACTCTTGCAAAAGGAGAATGTAGGCGCGCTATACCGCGTCTACTTGAACCGGCCGCACAAGAGTGCCGATGAGCTTTACCCCATGTTCTACGGCGATTCCATCGGGCACTGGGAGGGCGATGTATTGGTCGTCGATACGGTGAGCCTCGGCGCCACGGCGGCTCTCGATCTCATCACGCCGCATAGCGACGCGCTGCACATCGTGCAACGGCTGCACCGCGTGAGCTTCGACACGCTGGAAGATGCAATCACATTCGAGGATTCGAAGGCGCTGACGACGCCGGTCACGGCCACGGCCGTGTTCAAGCTGCACACGGATTGGGAAATCGAGGAATACGAATGCACCAATGAGCGCCTGATGTTCGACGAGCATGGAAACCAAACAATATCGAAGAGCGCTCAGCCATGATTAGCGACGTGCGAACGCAATGCCTGGTTCTGCTCCTTGCCGCGATCGGGGGCGTCTCATCCGCATCGGCTCACCACTCTTACGCCATGTTCGATGCGAACAATCTCGTCACCTTCGATGCCACCGTGAAGGAATTTCAGTGGACCAATCCGCACAGTTGGCTGCAAGTGGTGATATTGGACGACAAAGGAGTCGCCCAAGAATGGAGCCTCGAATTGGGCCCCTTGGTGGCGCTGCATCGCTGGGGCTGGAAGCCTCATACGGTGAACCCCGGCGACAAGGTCAAAGTCAGCCTGAATCCCCTGCGGGACGGAACGCACGGGGGGAGGCTCATGAGCATCGTTCTGCCCGGCGGCGAGACCTTGAGCGGACAAGGTCCGCCGGCGCCCCCTCCGGCCGCGTCCTCCTCCCACTGACCGGATCGTCCGCGCCGCTGCCGTGACCCTATCAAGGCGCGAGCTGCTCTAGCGCCCCCTCGGGCGTTCGGCTACCGCGGCCAGAGCCAGGCGAATACGCCGGCAGTCAACAGCGAGTAGACCAATCCATCGATCACGTAGACGACGGTCGTGCGCCACGCCTGCCGGTACCAGATCGATTGATGCGCGTGGCCCACCGCATACGCCATGAAGGCCGCAAGCGCCACGAACTTGAACACCGACAGATAGCGCGTACCGACGGAGACACCGTGCCGCGCCAGATAGGCGGTGAACAGCGAAATCACCAGCAAGTAGATGAACCACTGCAGGAGGGATTTGCCCATCCCGGTATCGCCGCCCGCAATGAGAGTGAGGAAGAGGGACGGTCCGCGCTTACGCTTCTCCGCGTATTCCGGTTGCTTCATCTGCGCCGGGCTATTGGCATACGGCGCGAGATATTGGCCGCTGGGAATATTCATGGATCGCAGTGCATCAAGCAGGGCGTCCTCGTTCGGCAATTTCGCATAATCGCGGCGATGGTTCGGCAGGAACATGTGGATGATCCAACTCGCCAGAAAGACGAGCACGGCCGACAAGAGGATGGACGGCCACAGGGAGATCAAGGGGACCATGACTTACTCCTTATTATTCATTATTCGTGAGTGCAGGCACGGCCAATCCTAGTCCTTGGGACTCTGCGCGACAAGAAGGGCGGTACGGGAGCAGTTGCGGGCCTTGCGAGCTCCGTGTAGCGTCCCATGATGAATGCGCTGCCCAAGGTCAGAGAATGGCGCGACGCCGATCTCGCCACATTCAACAACGAGATTCTGCCGCGCAATGAGCCTGCAGTACTAAGAGGGCTGATCAAGGATTGGCCCGCAGTGCGCGCCGGTCTCACGTCGTCCCGTGCGCTCTGCGACTACATCGGGAAATTCGACGGCGGCCGGCCCGTCGAAACTCTGTTCGGCGACCCTTCGATCCGGGGCCGCTTCTTCTACAGCAACGATCTGACCGGCCTCAATTTCCGGCGCAAGTCCGAGCAGATATCCGTCACGCTCGAACGCTTGCTGGCGCATGTCGACGACCCGAACCCGCCCGCGATTTTCATACAGTCGGCGTCCGTTCCCGATCTGCTGCCTGATTTTCAGCGCGAGAATGCAATCGATCTGGCCCACCAGTCGGCCATCCCGAGAATTTGGGTTGGAAACTCCGTTACGGTCACCACGCACTACGATATTTCCGACAATATTGCCTGCGTGGTCGGCGGCCGCCGGCGATTTACCTTCTTCCCGCCCGATCAAATCCGCAATCTCTATGTGGGTCCGATCCACTTCACCCTCGCGGGCCAGCCGGTCAGCATGGTGCCTTTGGACGAACCTGATCTGACCCGCTATCCGCGCTTCGAGCAGGCGCTGGCCGCGGCACAATCGACGGAGCTCGAGCCCGGCGATGCCGTGTACATTCCCTATTTTTGGTGGCACCACGTCAAATCGCTGGAGCGATTCAATGTGCTCATCAACTATTGGTGGGATGCCGCCGAGACGAAGTTCGGTTCGCCCTACGATTGCCTGCTGCACGGCCTTCTGACACTGCGTCATCTGCCCGCGAATCAACGTGCCGCGTGGCGCGCCGTGTTCGACCACTATGTATTCCAGACGGAGGCGGACCCGGTCGCGCATTTGCCGCCGGAACGCCGCGGCGCGCTTGGCGAGATGACGCCCGAATTGGCGGCGCACATCAAGGCTGCGCTGCTGAAGCGGTTGAGTCGTCCGTGAGGGCAGGGTCGGCGGGACCGCATCAACGGCCCCGCCGAGATCGAAGGAACGGATCCCCCGCTAGAAGCTGAAGCCGACGTCGAACAAGTACGATCGACCGTAGACTTGATAGCCGCCGTCGTTTGCCAGATTTTGCGGATTGTTGTCCGTCGTGAAACGGGCTCTTTCGTTGGTCAGATTGCGTCCCTGTAGGCGGACGCTCCAGTTCTTGGGGAAGGTGTATGAAACGCTGGCGTCGAGAGTTGTCTCCGGCGCAAGCATTTTCAACGTCGTGCCGACCCAGGTGGGTGCCACCGTGAATGCGGTGTGATTCTTCAGCGCCACCCGCGATTCGAAGCCGGCGTGGTTGTAGAACAGGTCGAACTCCGACGTGCCTCTCGCAAAGCCCACCATGGGATAGGGATTTCCCACCGGCGCCGCTTCATGAATGTTCGACTCCACCTGGGCGTGGTTCGCGTAGACGCCGAAATCCTGGAGAAAGCCCGGGAGGAAGAAGAAACGCGTTTGCAGCGTGAGCTCGACTCCGGCGATCTCGCCGCCCTTGGTGTTGTTCTCCGACGTGATGATGTACCGGGTGCCGCCAATGGTCTCGGTGGACTCGCCCGCGCCGATGTAAGTCTTCACGTCCTTGTAATAAGGCGCCACGGCGAACATCGATTCCTCGTGGAAGTACCACTCGTAGGAGAAGTCGAGCTGGTCGGCCTTGAAGGGGTCGAGTTTGGGATTTCCGCCGCCGCCGGTCGCCGGGTTGCCCGTGGAATTCAGCGTGTATCCGGTGGTGAGCGAATCGAGCGGCGGCCGGGAGATGGCGATGGCGGCCCCGAATCGCAGTAGCTGAGTGTCCGTCAGATGCAGCACGGTATTGAGGCTGGGAAGCGGCTCGGTATACTCATTGCCGATGGACACGGGCGAGAAGGTCACACCGCCGTCGAGAGACTGGTATCCCGAGCTGGTCGTTGAGGTGTGAGACACACGGACCCCCACATCGCCGGTTAACGGGAGGTCGCCCAGGGACGACTTGAAATCCAGCCGGACATAGCCCTCGGATGTTCTCTCCGTGACCTTGGTTCGGAGCAGCGGCATGTCGGAGCCGGCCGGTGCCGCCGAATTGGGGTAGACCAAGGGGAACAGGCTGTCGAAATTGCCGTAGACCAGGGGCGGTGCGGTGAAGGAGGGCGCGGTGAACTGCGACAACCCTGCATTGGCCAAGGACATGGGTGCCAGCCCGTTCTGACCGGCCGTGCCGGCAGGGCATACCTGCGAATTCTGATCGCCGGGAATGGTGAACGTCGTAGAACCCGTTCCGGCGCATAGTCCCCATTGGTTCTCGTGGTGAGTTTTCTCGCGATCGGACACGCGTGCGCCGAACTTCACGGCGCTGAAGAAAGATTGGTCGATGGTGCGCGAGAAATTCAATGCGAGCGCGGACAGGCGATCCCTGGTCTCCTCAGGACCCGTGCTCTCGCCGGTGCCGTTGACGTCGGATCCGCTGTTGCTGCGGAAGCCGCCCGCGGTCTGCAGAGACGCGTCGGCCGGATCGATGCTGTTGGGGAATGCGCCGTACGGCACCTGACCATTCGTCACGTTGTATGCAAGATTCTGCGGATACTGGTCCGACAACGCGATTTCCTGCCATTGATTGCGGCGCCAGGCTTCCGAGAAGGACAGATCCGCGCTGTTGTCCCATTCTCCGGATTTCCATTCGGCGTTCAGGCCGCCCACCGCCAGCGAGTGCTTCTCGTCGTAGCGTGCGATCTCACTTTCGTAGTTCGGATAGGCGTTATTGAGATCGGCAGCGACCACAGAGCCGTTGACGATGGTGTAGGAGTTGCCAGGTGCGTTGTAGACCCCGGCGTTGCCGTTTGCCCAGTTGCCCAGTATGTTGTTGCCGTACCAGGTCTGGAATTGATTTTCCTTGATTTCGTACTGCGACCACAGGCCGTCGGCCTTGATGGTCAGATCGTCGTTGACGCGCCACCCGGCGCCGCCCGCGAACGCGTAGCGATCCTGGGTCACTTCCTTGACTTCGGTGTTGAGGCCCCAGGTGGTGTTGTCGGGAACCCCATCGCCGTTCAAGTCGCCGGTGTTGCCTGCGGGGTTGGCGGCAGTGGCCCCTGAGTTGGCCGGCGTGTTCCAGCCGAAGGTGCGGAAGTCCGGGAAGCCGTTCTTCTCACGCTGTGCGCTGGCGGCAAGCGAGACGGCGAAGTCGTCGTTGATGTGAGTGATCCAACCGCCGCTGCCGCGATAACCCACGGGGCTGTAGCCGGGCAGATCCTTGCCCTCGTCGTTGTAGGTGGGTCCCGCGCGGAAGCTGAATTCCGGGCCCTTGTAATCGAGCGGGGAGATGGTGCGGATGTCGACGGTCGCTGCGATGCCGCCCGGCACCAGCGACGCATCCTGGGATTTGTAAACCTGCGCGCCCGACAGCACCTCGGACGGATAGATCTCCCAACGCAGATCCTGCGAAGGCTCCGACGAGGCCACTTCGCGGCCGTTCACCAACCCCAAGACCAGGCGCGGTCCCAGTCCTCGGACGGATGCCTGACTGGCGTTGCCGCGATCGCGCGTGGTATTGACGCCGGGAAGCCGATTGAGCTCCTCCGCGATCGTGACGTCGGGCAGCTGCCCGATCTCCGCGGTGGTGATGTTGTCGCCGATCAGGTCGGAGTTCTTCTTGGTTCCGATCGAGTCGCGCATCGCCTGCCGCACGCCCGTGACCACGATTTCCGACAGGCTGTCGCCCGAAGAGTCCGCCGCCGTCTCCGCCGCGTACGCCTGCCAACCGAAAGACGTAAAAATGGCCAATGCGCCGGTCCCGTAGGCTGGCAGTCTAGTTCTTGATTTCACGGACTCTCCCCTTGTGATTGCGCTTTGCGCTTCTTTCTTAAATAAATCCCATCGAACCAATAATAGTATTATACGATAAATAGGATGATAGCTGTCAATGATATCGTGGCTGGGCCCGTCCATAGGGTCCGGGGGCCCGGTTGATCCCAGAACGCGTTCAAAGCATCGCGATCGTCGGCAGCGGAGCGGCCGCGTGGCTGGCCGCCGCAACGCTCGCTCGCCTGTTGAAGCCGGAGTTTTGCGCCATCCGAGTGGTGGACACACCGCGAGCCGCGGCCGGTGCATTCGGCGAAGCGGCGCTTCCGACCTTTCATCGATTGAACGGCCTGCTCGGAATCAACGAAGCCGATCTGCTGCGGCGGACGCGGGGAACCTACAGGCTCGGGGCCCGGTTTTCAGACTGGGGGCGGCAGGGCGACCGGTATTTTCACACCTTCAGCCCGATTGGAGCCCGGCTCGAGGCGGTTCCCTTTCATCACTATTGGATGAAGCTGCGCCGGCTCGGCGACGCCACCGGCATAGAAGAGTATTCGATTGCGACGGCGGCCGCGAAAATGCGGAAGTTCGCACCCCCGGGGCCCGATCGGCGGTCGGTTTCATCGCTCTACTCTTACGGATATCACTTCGATGCCGGACTGCTTGTGCGGTATTTGCGGGAATACGCGCAGGCGCACGGCGTCACCCGCATCGACCGGGACGTCGTTCAGGTGCATGTGCGGGGCGAGGACGGTTTCATCGATGCGCTGCAGCTCGACGACGGTTCGCGTCTTCGCGCCGACCTGTACATCGACTGCGGCGGCGCCGAGGGTCCGCTGCTGCGGCAGACGGCCGCTGCCGGCTACGAGGATTGGCGCCGATGGTTGCCCTGCGACCGCGCCGTCGGCATCGCCTGCGCAAGTGCGGGCGATCCTCCACCCTATTCGGAGTGCAAGGCGCGGGAGTCCGGCTGGGTGTGGAGCGTACCGCTGCAGGGGCGTATGGACTGCGGATACGCGTATTCCAGTCGTCATGTGGGCGACGATGAGGCCGCGGCGACCCTGCGGTCGGAACTCCCGGGGGCCGCGCTCGCCGAGCCGCGCCTGCTGCGCTTGGCGCCGGGCAGGCCGTCGAAGTTCTGGGACAAAAATCGCATCCTGCTCGGCGGCAGTATTCTCGAGCCGCTGGAGTCGACGGGTCTGCACCTCGTCCAGACCGGGATCACGCGGCTGTTGACTCAGTTCCCCGTTTGCCGCTTCAGCCCCGGCGACATCGAGGAGTACAACCGTCTCACCATCATGGAGCACGAGCGCATCCGGGATTTTCTGATTTTGCACTTCAAGGCGACCCAACGCAGCGATTCGCCGTTCTGGGACGATTGCCGCCGCATGGAAATTCCGGACACGCTGCGGACCAAACTCGAGCTATATCGGGACAGCGGGCGCATCGCGATGTTCGACGAGGAACATTTCGGCGAGGATAGCTGGCTGGCGCTTCTGCTCGGCCAGAATATTGAGCCTGAAGACTACGATCCGCTCGCGGACGTTCTCGATATCGGCGAGGTGCGGGCCGCTTTGTCGCACATGAGGTCCCTGGTGCGGGACGCAGTCGGCGCCTTACCGGGCCATTCGCAATTCATCGAGGCGCATCGTGCCCAACCGAGTGCGTGACATCCTCATCGTCGGCGGCGGTACGGCGGGATGGATGGCGGCGGCCATATTGGCGCGCCGACTTGCGCGCGGCTTTGGAACAATCAAAGTCGTCGAATCGGCCGACATCGGTATCATCGGCGTGGGCGAAGCCACCATTCCGCCGATTCGACTATTCAACAATGCTCTCGGGATCGACGAGGATGAGTTCCTGCGCAAGACCCGGGGCACCATCAAGCTGGGGATCGAATTCAGGAATTGGTCGAAGCCCGGCCGTGAATATTTTCACCCCTTCGGTGCCCACGGCACCCGCCTCGAACAGGTGTCGCTGCATCAGGATTGGCTCAAGCTGCGGCATATGGGCGACACCTCGAGCTTCGAGGAGTATTCGCTCAATACCGTCGCTGCACGGCTCGGCCGGGTTTCCGCCGCTTCTGACGATTCCCTGTCGCCGGTGTTCGCCTACGCCTATCACTTCGACGCTGCGCTCTATGCAGGATACTTGCGCGGTTACGCCGAGGCGCGCGGAGTGGAGCGGCTCGAGGGGAAGGTGGTGGATGTGGAATTGCGCGCCGAGGACGGGTTTATCCGGGCACTGCGGCTGCAGGACGGGCGGCGTCTGGAAGCGGATTTGTTCATTGACTGCTCGGGCTTTCGCGGCCTCTTGATCGAGCAGGCGCTGAAGACCGGAT
>Ga0209624_10000084_pt1 | contig 88691 bp, 71 predicted proteins | sample JacPinW_OM2H0_O1_FD_188565 | JGI IMG/M metagenome (GOLD analysis project Ga0209624, IMG submission 188565) | Forest soil microbial communities from Algoma, Ontario, Canada - Jack Pine, Ontario site 1_JW_OM2H0_O1 (SPAdes) (version 2) | ecosystem: Environmental > Terrestrial > Soil > Boreal... | reverse complement strand
CGCGCGAGCATCTACCGCCACGCCCATGCCGTCGGCCTCTTCCGCCGGCGCCGCCGCAACCTCCGCTGCGCCCTCGAACTGGTGATACAAGAGGCCGAGCGCACCTCGCCCACCGCCGACGCCATCATCCGCGCCGTCCGCGCCCACTCCCGGGTGACAAGCAGCGGCCGATGGATCGAGGCGCCCAAATACGTGGTCATCTCCCGCGGGCCAGACGTGCTCCCGCCAGGGCAACGAGGGGCAGTCGGCGACGACCCCAACAAGGCATTTCTAATCGAGACACCCAAACGATTAGAAATCGCCGTAACTGACACAAAACAAACGATGGAGGTACTTTCTAATCGAGACAATTTTGCACCCTAAATCGGGCGCAATTAGCGCCTGTCCGTCTTCCTGACGGATAGCGCGCGCGACGCGTTGCGTGCGTGTGAGGTGTAGGTTAGAGTGATTTCAGCGATGACCTACCCCTCCACGACCAAATGTTTTCTCGACGCGGTGGATCGTTACGCATGCCCGCGCGCGCAAATATGGAAGACGGACGCCGGCTGGGAAAGCATTCCCGCGAGCGAGATGCTGCGGCGCGTGGCCGGCCTCGCCAAGGCGCTGCAAGAGCTCGGCGTGAAGCCGGGTGACCGCGTTGGGCTGCTGGCGCCGAATTGCCCGGAGTGGCACATCGCCGACTTCGCGATTCAAGGCATCGGTGGCGTGAACGTTCCGCTGTACTTCAATGAGTCGCCGGATCGAATCACGTACATCCTGAACGATTCGGGCGCAAAGATCGCCATCTCGGCAGGCGAGAAGCAAGCGCGAACACTGTTTGCCTGCCGCGATCATCTGCCAGGACTCGAGCACGTGATCGCCGCAGCGGGCCCAGCCGATCTCGGCGGCGAGATTTTGCGTTATGAAACTCTCATCGCCGCAGCGGGCGAGGCTGACATCGTCGAGTATCGCCGCAACGTGGCCGCTGTGACTTCCGACCAGCTGGCGACGATCATCTACACATCGGGAACAACGGGCGAGCCAAAAGGCGTCATGCTCTCGCACGGGAATCTGACTTCGAACGCGATGGACGCGCTCGCTTGCCACGATTTCCTCACGACGGATCTGGCGCTTTCCGTTTTGCCGCTCGCGCATGTTTACGAGCGCACGATTGATTACGGATATATTTTTCGCGGCGTCCCGGTAGCGTACGTCGAACAAATTGACGCCATCGTTCAGGCGTTGATGGAAGTTCAGCCGACGATTGTCGCCGCCGTGCCGCGCTTTTTCGAAAAGATGTACGCCAGCATTTTGGAAAAAGGCCGGCAGACAACAGGGCTCAAAAGGAAAATTTTCGAATGGGCGCTGCGAGTAGCGCAGGAAGCGATGCCGTGGCGCGCATATGGGCGCGAAGCGTCGAGCTGGATGCGGCTGAAATGGAAAATTGCTGACAATCTCGTGTATTCGAAAATTCGCGCCGGGCTAGGGGGCCGCGTGCGAACGTTTTGTTCCGGCGGCGCGCCGCTCGCAGTGGAGTTGGGCGAATTTTTCGCTTCGATAGATGTGCCGATTTTTCAGGGTTACGGCCAGACGGAGACTTCGCCGATCGTTTCGGCCAATGTTCCGGGGGCGAACAAGGTCGGGACAGTGGGGCGTCCGATTCCGAATGTGGAAGTGCGGATCGCGGAAGACGGCGAGATTCTGGTGAGAGGGAACTGCGTGATGCAGGGCTACTACCGCAAGCCCGATCAGACGCGAGACACTTTTACAGCTGACGGTTGGCTGCGAACGGGAGACATCGGACATCTCGACGCGGACGGATATCTCGTCGTCACCGACAGAAAAAAAGAGCTGCTCAAAACTTCCGCGGGAAAGTTTGTGGCGCCGCAGCCGATCGAGAACCGGCTGAAGAGCAGCCCGTATATCGCCAATGCGATTGTGGTGGGGGACCGGCGGAAATTTGTCAGCGTCTTGCTGGTGCCGAATTTTGCGGGGCTCGAATCAAAAGGGCGCGAGGCAGGGCATGACATCGGAACTCACGATGAAGCTGTGGCGAATCCGTGGGTACGGCAATTCGTGAATGATGAAATGGAGCGGCTGACGGCTTCTTTCGCGCAGTATGAGCGGCCGAAGCGTTTCGCGCTGATCTCCGAAGATTTCACCACCGCGAACGGCCAGCTTACCTACACCATGAAGCTGAAACGCCGCGCGATTGAACAGCGTTACAAGGACGTTATCGAAGGCTTGTATGCCGATGTCGAGGAGCCGCGTCCTCAGCGTCTTACGTAAACGCCGTATAGGAACTGAACAGCGCGCAGGAACCAACGCTGCTACAAACAATTTATTACACGCGGTAGAATTGGGTCGGGAGAACTTTCATGGCGGATGAGCTTGTCATTGCGGGGCGCGCGTTTCGATCGCGCCTGATTGTTGGCACGGGGAAATATCGCAGCTTCCAGGAAATGGCGCGGGCGCACGAAGCGTCGGGCGCGGATATGGTGACGGTCGCGGTGCGGCGCGTGAATTTGACGGATCGTTCGAAGGAATCGCTGCTCGATTACATTGACCGCTCGAAGATTTTTATCTTGCCGAACACAGCCGGCTGCTATTCCGCGGACGAGGCGGTACGCACCGCGCGATTGGGGCGGGAAGTGGGATTGTCGGAATGGGTGAAGCTCGAAGTGATCGGCGATGAGCAGACGCTTTTTCCCGACACCGAGGATCTTATCCGCGCGACGAAGGAACTTGTGAAGGATGGATTCGTGGTGCTGCCATATACGAACGACGATCTCGTAGTGGCGAGAAAGCTGATTGATGCCGGTGCCGCGGCTGTCATGCCGCTTGGCGCGCCGATTGGATCAGGGATGGGAATTCAGAATCTTGCGAATCTTCGAATTTTGCGCGAGCGAATCACGGAAGTTCCGATGATTGTGGACGCGGGCGTCGGGACGGCTTCGGATGCAGCTGTGGCGATGGAGTTGGGCGCCGACGGAGTCCTCATGAATACGGCGATCGCGGGTGCGCAGGATGCGATGCTGATGGCTGAGGCGATGCGAGAGGCAGTTTCGGCCGGGCGCAAGGCTTTTCTGGCGGGACGAATTGAGAAGAAGCTATACGCGACCGCGTCCAGCCCGCTTAGCGGAGTTGTGCGATAGTTTCGCGATTCTAGTTCGTGGATAGCGCGCGAATCCAACGGGCTCAGCGGAATAGAAGGTGCCACAGGATATCGACCAGCGCGTGAACGATTGCGCCGGGTAGTAACGAGCCGGTCTTCAACCACGCACGGCCATAAAAAATTCCTGCGATTGTCGCGAGAATGCCGTAGCGCCAGTTTGGGAAGCCGCCGTTGTTCAGATGCGACGCGCCGAAAACGAGCGACGCCGCAATTAATCCCGCCCATTCGTTTTGGAGCGATCTCGCCAACAGGTTCTGAAGTAAGCCTCGGAACAATAATTCTTCAGGCCACGCGGTGAAGAAAAGAATGCCGATAATGGCGAGCGGGACCGATCGCCCCCGCGTGAGACTCGGCGCGAAGTGCAGGAAGCCCAGCACTTCGCCAAGCGGAATCGCGATGGCGATAAACACTAGGAAATTGAATGCAACGGCCATCGCGAATCCGCGGCGCCATACCACCGCGTAGCCGATGCCTGATAGCTGACGCGTGAACAGGAATGCCGCGAGAGCGACGTTCACCGCGAGAAGAATGGTGAGCGTGTGCGTCAGCGGCTGCGGATAGGGCAGAAGCTTGTACATCCAACGAAATTCGACGGGCAGCCAAATCAGCAAGACGGCGACGTAGTCGAGGAAACTCGCCGTTTCTTTTCGGGCGACGCCTATTAGAACGAGAGTGGGAAAAAGAACGTAGGCGGCGCCAGCCAGCGCGGTCTTCCAATTGCCTGCAACGGCAGTCGAGTAAACGATGAATGCGCCGAGCGGGACGAACACTGCGAAGACGCCGCGGTGTGTGCCGGCAAAAGCCAGCAGACGCGCTCGAATGCGCGGTGCGGCCGGGAAAATATGCCCTGCGAGCAACGCGGCGCAGACCGTCATCGCGGCGGCGAATCGAAATCCACCAAATCCGAGGTAGATACCCAGCGTCGCCCCGAGTGCGATCAGCGCCGCCCAAATGATTGCGGCGGCTATGGGCGGCATCTTCCGGGTTTGCGATTGTGCGTGCATCGTCGACATGTTATGGGAAATATTATTGCAGGCAACTCACCAACTTAAAAAAGTTGATTTGCCTCGATGGCTCGGCGATGCTTGGTGCGTTTTGGCCGATGCCTGACGCGACAAAAAATCGCCTCGCCTACATTGATTGGATGCGCGGCCTCGCTTGCGTGCTGATGTTTCAGACGCATTGCTACGATTCGTGGCTCGGAGGAGCGGCGCGGCAATCCAAATTCATTCAGCTTTCGCAGTTGGGCGGAACGCTGCCCGCGCCGCTGTTTTTATTTCTCGCCGGTGTTTCAGTCGCGCTCGTCACCGACCGCATGCGGCAGAAAAGTGTGCCGGCGACTAAAATTGCGATGACGACGATTCGCCGCGGGGCCGAGATTTTTGGCCTCGGGATTCTTTTCCGCGTGCAGGAGTTCATCCTCGGCCAGCCATGGGCGCCGTGGACCGATTTGCTGCGCGTGGATGTACTGAATACGATTGGCGTTTCGATCATGTTGATGGGTGTGGTTTGCCGGTTCACCCAAACTCGCGCAGCGAATATCGTGCTCGCAACAGTCACTTCGGCCGCAATCGCGCTCGCAACTCCGCCGCTCTGGACGACGTGGCGTCCTCATTGGCTGCCGTGGTATCTCGAGTCGTACATCAATGGCGTGCACACGTTCGACAAGCCGCAGCCGTGGCTCTTCCCGATATTTCCGTGGACGGCGTTTGCGTTTGCCGGGCTTGCGGCCGGATTTCTGCTATTCACCGAATGGTCGCAAAAGAATTTGGGGCTCGCGGCAGCGGCCTTCGGCGTTGGCGGCGCAGTGCTATATGAAGTGGCGCTGTGTCTCGATGCGCGGCCACTGCAGATTTATTCAGTTTATGATTTTTGGCACACGAGCCCGAATTTTTTTCTCGCGCGCGTCGGAGTCTTGTTCGTGATTATTGCGATCAGCTATGCATGGTGCCGTTGGGGCTTGCCGCGCTGGATTTTCAGCCCGATCGCCCAGCTTGGCCAGACTTCGCTGCTTGTTTATTGGGTGCATATCGAATTCGTCTACGGCCGCTTCTCGATACTGGCGAAGCGCGAGCAGACTATTCCGACGGCGACGCTGGGACTCGCGATTATTTTTACGGCGATGGTTCTGCTCTCCATCTGGAGAACCAAGACGAAGGGACGCGGCGCGGAGATGTGGGCTGCGCTGCGCCGTAAATTGCAGGCTGCCTAAGAAATCGCAGATTTAATTTCGTTTTACGGTGATTGTTTCGCGGGCGCTGACGTTGTGTCTGGCGCGTGTGCATTTCTCGAAGTATCAGCGGATTTTGAGGGAGAAACCTTGAAAATGATTTCGCCCGGGCGCGCGAGTCCGTTCTCGCTGCGAGCAATTCTCTCAATCGTTTCCGGATCGGACTTCAAATCTTTAACCTGCTGGTCGAGTTGCTTATTCTCGTCATTTAGCTGCTTGATCTCTTTGCCAATTTGCGCCGCTTGCTGCTGAGAGCGGCGCATGGCCACGACGCCGTGAGTGCCGAAGACGTCCTGAAGCAAAAGCAAAACGAAGCCGAGAATGAAAATTGTGCGCGCATTGTCTTTGACGATTTCACGAAGCCGCGCGAGATAGCCTATTGACTGATCCACTTTTGAGCCTCCTCTGCCAGTTGCAGCGCGGCATCATTGGATGTGGATTCGGAATAAATTCGCACCAGCGGCTCGGTGCCCGAGGGGCGCATCAGCACCCAATCTCCGCCATCGAGAATCACCTTGAGCCCATCGGTGCGGTCAATTTTTGTGACGCGCTTTCCGGCGAGTTGCTTGGGCTCTGACTTCAATTTGTCTACCAGCCGGCGTTGGACATCTGCTTCCAGATGCAGATTCACGCGGATGGGCCAATATTCGCGGCCGACCCTGCGAAATAGATTTGCGCGCTGTTCGGCGATGGATGCGCCCCGCGCCGCGATCATTTCAGCAACGAGCAGACATGCGAGAATGCCGTCCTTTTCGGGGACGTGGCCGCGAATCGTGAGGCCGGCGCTTTCTTCGCCTCCGATTACGATCTCGTCTTTTGCAAGAAATTCGCCGACGTACTTGAAGCCGACTGGCGTTTCGTAAACGGGGACGCCGTGCAGCTTGGCGACGGCATCCACTAGATGCGAAGTGGCGACGCTGCGGGAGGCGCCGAGCTTCCAGCCGCGCGATTCGATCAAGTAGTCGAAGAGCATCGCGAGAATATGATTGGGAGAGATGAATTCTCCATCGCGATCTATGATTCCGTAGCGATCGGCATCGCCGTCGGTGGCAAGACCGGCGACCGCTTTCTTTTCGCTTACTGCTTTGCGCAGTGGCGCGAGATTTTCATCCGAGGGATCGGGGCCATGGCCGTCGAAGAGAACATCACGGTTGTCTCGAATCGCCGTCACAGATATTCCGTGATCGACGAGGACGCGATCGAGCCATCCCGCGCCGCAGCCGTGAACTGCGTCGCAGACGTACGCGCCTTTGGCGGAAGCGAGAGTCTTGAAACGCACGAGTTCGGCAAGACGGGCGAGATACGGGGCGCGAATATGAATGTTCTCGAAATCTCTCGCAGGGCCTTCATCGGGAGCAACGAATTCTTCGGCAGGATATTTCGCAGCGCGGGCTTCGATGTCGTGAGTTATTTCGGGAAGAGCTGGGCCACCGTTCGCGCCGGAGAATTTGAGGCCGTTGTACGCCGCCGGATTGTGGCTGGCCGTGATATTCACCGCACCATCCAGTTTGCGGCGAACGAGCTCGTAGGCGATTGCTGGCGTGGGCGCAGGACCGTCGCAGAGTAGTACCGAGCAGCCGCGCGATCTTAGAACTCGGGCAGCAGCGCGCGCGAATTCTTCTGAAAAGAATCGAGTATCGTGTCCGACGATTAGCTTTGGAGAACGATTCAGGCTTTTGCAGTGATCGGCGATGGCGGCAGCGGCGCGACGAACGCCGGTGAAGGTGAAATCCTCAGCCATGATGCCGCGCCAGCCGGAGGTGCCAAAGTGGATCGCGTTGCTCGCCATGCGGCGCTATTGTATCTTGGCGCGCAAGGCGAGATGACAAAACTTTTATGTGTTTCGAGGTGGTAACCGAGTGGCGCGGGCGTGATTTGAAATGACGGACAAGATCATTGTGCTGGTCACATGCGGTTCGATGAAGGAAGCGAGGCGGCTGGCGGGCGCTTTGGTGGAGGCGCGACTCGCGGCGTGCGTGAATATTTCAACTGCGCGTGTGGAATCCGTTTATCGCTGGAAAAGCCGCGTCGAACGCGCCAACGAATACTTGCTTCTGGTGAAGTCAACGCGTAAACGATTCGCTGCGCTGCGGCGAGAGATTGAACGGCTGCACAGCTACGACGTGCCGGAGATTATCGCGTTGCCGATCGCCGAGGGATCGGCCGGCTACCTTCGATGGCTGGGCGAATCGGTAACGCGCAATTTACAAATGTCCTGAATTCGTATGGCTGGCGAGGTGATGGAAAGAAATGCGGTTACCTTGCGCCCGGCAGGCTGCCATCGTTTGTCGGAGTGGTGAATGGTTGAGGGGAGGCGTCGGGCGAGAGTAGCGCGAAAATAGGAAATCGTGGGTAGGATGCACGCGCCGCGAGGGTATGTGGCGATTGGGCTAGAATTGCGGCGGGATGATTCCGCGATGCCGATGAAGGCGAAATTTTTTGCTACGCCTGCGGAGCTGCGCGATTGGCTTGAGGAGGCTCATCTTCGGGAGCAGGAATTGTGGGTGGGATTTTACAAGAAAAGCTCGGGGAAGCCGAGTATCACTTGGCCTGAGGCGGTGGACGCGCTGCTGTGTTTTGGTTGGATTGACGGGGTGCGGAAGAGCCTTGATGAAATCAGTTACACGATCCGGGTGACGCCGCGGAAGACGAAGAGCACTTGGAGCGCGATTAATATTCGGCGGGCGGCCGAGCTTTCGAAGTTGGGGCTGATGAAGCCTGCTGGGGTTAAGGCGTTTGAGGCGCGAACGGATGATAATTCGGCGATTTATTCGTACGAACAGCGGAAGAGCGCGACATTGCCGCCGGAATTCGAGAAGCGATTTCGCCGTAATAAGAAGGCGTGGAAGTTTTTTAGCGCGCAGCCGCCGGGGTATCGTCGGCTTTCGATTTTTCGGGTGGTGAGCGCGAAGCGGGAAGAGACGCGGGTGAAAAGATTGGAGATACTGGTTCGAGAGTCGGCGCGGGGGCGGAGAATTGATTACGTGGCGGCGCCTGCGCCCATTAGAAAATGAGGAATCAATGATCATTGGGTCCGGGAGGCGGGAGCCTCCCGGCTCTGACTCGAAATTTGCGCAATGGTTTACGTTGAGTGCGACAACGTTTTCTAGCCTGTCGTCGCTTGCCGGCACGACTGAAGTCGTGCCCTGACGAAAATCGATATGTGGAATCCAAATTGAGGTGAGCGGTGTCTAAAGGTGTTGTGCGCTTGCAGATTTACAAAGCAGGTATACGCATCCGTGATGCACGCGAAGGTACCCTGGGTGAGGTCGCGGGCATGAGTCTGAGGGCGATGAATTGACTTGTCATGAGACGGCGAATAACATCGGCAACATTCGGTGTCCCAAATTCCGGCTTCCCAGGGCCCTCTCATGCCACAGACAGAGCGACGCAAGAAACAGCGACATCTATATCGAACAGTGGTGGAAATCGGCTGGGGCGCTGAAGTGCTGAAATGCATGTCGCGCGACATCAGCATGAAGGGAATGTTTATCGAGACAGAGCACCCGCTCTGGCTGCGCGCTGAATTTACCGTGCGGATCAATGTGGGAGAGACGATCGAAGTGGATTGCATGGTTCAGCGCGTGGAACCCGGGCGGGGCATGGCCGTGGCTTTCATTGATTTGCCGGAAGCGGAAAGAGATCAGCTCGAAGCATTCCTGAGAGGACTGACGCAGCAGTGACTCGATGCATGAATTGCGGCGCCGAGCGCGAGACCGAGATATGCGAATCGTGCGGGATGAGCCCGATGGTGGCCGAACTGGCGCTCCGGAAGAGATTACTGAACCGCACGGCGATTTTTCTGCTTGGCGGAATCGCCTTTATGTTCGCCACTGGGAAATTCCCTCCGCTGGAAGTTGATGGGATCGTGATTTTTATCGGCGTGCTGTTTTTCCTGACGCTGGGGCTGGGAATGATCGTCGAGAAGCGCGCGCTTGGGCATAAGGAAGTGGAAGCGCTGAAGCGCGTGTATTACGGATTGATTCCGGTGCCGTGGCTTCTCGGTGCGCTATTGATTGCGAACGGAGCGTTCGACAATTCGGCAAAGGTTGATCGAGACGCGCGAGTGATTAGCAGGTTTGCGATGTTTGGCCCGCTGCCGAGCCGCAGGCTGGTAGTGGAATCGTGGAGAGACGGTCACCGTGTCGAGCGCGTCGCGGTGACCCGCGACGATTACGACCGATTTCATCCGGGAGATTTTGTAGTGGTCCGCGTGGGCGAAGGGCTCGTGGGAATTCCGTGGGTTGCCAGCGTGGACCGCGAGTAGCGCGGGCGCGATTACGCTCCGGAATATTGCGCGCGGCGGATGAATTCTCCTGAGCCGGGCTTGCCGGTGAATTTTCCATTCTCGATGACGACGCGGCCGCGGGATAGCACGATCTTCGGAATACCCTTTACCTTAATTCCTTCAAACATCGAATAGTCCACGCGCATGTGGTGCGTTTTGGCGCTGATTACTTGCTCTTCGTCGGGATCGAAGATGACGATGTCCGCGTCGGAGCCGACGGCGATTGTGCCTTTGCGCGGGAAGAGGCCGAAAAGTTTGGCCGGCGCCGCGGAGACCAGTTGCACGAAACGATTCGGGGAGAAGCGACCGCCGTTTACACCACCGGAATAAATTAGACTCAGGCGATTTTCGATGCCTGGGCCGCCGTTGGGAATTTTTGTGAAGTCGTCTTTGCCGAGTTCCTTTTGTTCCTTGAAGCAGAAGGGACAGTGATCGGTAGAGACGACTTGGAGCGTATCGTGCGCGAGGCCGTGCCACAATTTTTCCTGATGCCATTTTTCGCGCAGCGGCGGCGTGAAGACATATTTGGCGCCTTCGAAGCCGGGGGCGTCCATATTGTCGAGAGAGAGATAAAGATATTGCGGGCACGTCTCGGCGTAGGCGGGCAGGCCGCGATCGCGAGCTTCGCGAACTTTTTCGAGCGCTTCGTTGCAGGAGAGATGGACGATGTAAACGGGAGCGCCGGCCATTTCCGCAAGGGCGATGGCGCGCGAAGTGGCTTCGGCTTCGGCGGTGACCGGGCGCGTGAGGGCGTGATATTTCGGCGCACGCTTGCCTTCGGCGAGAGCGCGTTGAACGATGACGTCGATGGCGCCGCCATTTTCGGCGTGCATGCAGATCATGCCGCCGTGTTTTGCGGCTTGCGACATGGCGCGGAAGATTGAAGCGTCGTCGAGCATGAACACACCGGGATAGGCCATGAAGAGTTTGAATGTCGAGACGCCTTCGCGAACGAGGGCGCCCATTTCTTCGAGTTGCGCGCCGGTGATATCGGTGATGATGCAGTGGAAAGCGTAATCAATGGCGGCTTTGCCATCGGCTTTTTTCATCCAGGTTTCGAAAGCGTGGCGAAGCGTCTGGCCTTTGTATTGAATCGCGAAATCAATGAGCGTGGTGGTGCCGCCGAAGGCCGCGGCGATGGTGCCAGATTCGAAATCGTCAGCGCTGGTGGTGCCGCCGAAGGGCATGTCGAGATGAGTGTGGACGTCGATGCCCCCGGGCATGACTAGGCGACCGGCAGCGTCAATCATGCGAGTGGCATTTTCGGGATTGAGGGTTTGGGCGATGGCGGTGATTTTGTCGTTTTCGATTCCGATGTCACTGCGATAGGTGTCGGATGCGGTGACGACGGTGCCGTTGCGGATGATGGTGTCGAAGGGCAATGGTGCCTCCCCGGATTGGGTGAACTGAAAGGAGAAAGCCTACCATATTCGTTATTGGGTGGATTGTGGGGCGGATTTTGTGGCTGCGTGGAGGAAACTGTGACTCGGGAATATTGGCGGTGATGTTGAATCTCGGCGCGGCGCGGAAAAACGCCGGCAGGATGCCGGCGCTTCTATGAAAAAGCCGTGCCTGTCAACCACGATCCATGGTCTTTCCGGGGCGATCGCAGCGATGCGGTCACGCTTCTATTCGTGCTCAAGGCACATAAGGATTTTGGAACTCCGCCGCCCCATCTACGAGACGTCCTGGAAGGACAAGCGCCGGGCGGGCTGGCGGAGATTCCCCTTACATCGCCGCAAAGACTTGCTCGTCGAAACACACTCCGTGCCGCAGCAGGGCGTAGACCGCGCCCAGCAACTTTCTCGCTAGCGCCACGCGCGCCACTTTCCGCGGCTTTCGTCGCGCCAGCCGGTCAAAATAGTGCCGCGCACCCGGCGAGCAACCGCGGCGCGACCTGCGCCGCTTCCACCAAAATCCATCGCAGGTTCCGCGAGCCTTCTCGGGTGATGTGACCGCTGCGCGTGTGCTCGCCTGACTGCCGCACCCGCGGCACCAGTCCCGCGTAGCTGTACAACTGTCGCTTGTCAGAAAATCGATGCACGTCTCCGATTTCCGCCAGCAGCACTGCCGCCGAGTACGCCCCGATCCCGGGAATCGTCATCAAATCTCGCACTGCCGGATCGCTCTTGGCTCGCGCGTTCAGTTGTTGTTCCTCGAAGGAAATCTTTTGATCCAGTTGGCCGATCAATTCCAAATAGGTGTCCACCGAGCGCCGCGCCGCCTCCGGCAGCGGCTGTTCATTCAACCAGGCACGGCCCTTCCGCCCGAATAAATCGCTCACCGGAGGCCGCAGACCTTGTTGATGCAGCACCGCATGCACTCTGTTCTTCAACTGCGCTCGCGTCTGCCCCAAACTCACCCGCAGCCGCGTCTGCTGCCGCAGCTCCCGCGTCCCCCGGTCGGCCATCCAGGATTCCGGCAACAGGTTCGCGCGCAACAAATGCGCCAGCGTTTCCGAATCCACCCGATCGTTCTTCAGCTTGGCCGAAGCAATCGCTTTCACTCGCTTGGGATGCACCAGCACCAGGCGGGCCACCAGCGGCGAAACCCTGTCCACAAAGGCCTGCCAGAAACTGCAGGCCTCCACCGCTGCCTCGACCGCTTCCGGCCACTGCTGAAAATACTTCCGCAGACTCTCCGCATCGTTCGGCACCTGCCGCTGATCGCCGATCGCTCCGCTTGCATCCATCATGGTCATGTAACAAAATCGCTGGTGAAGATCTACTCCGATGTAGATCATGCCGTGCCTCCTTGCGGTTGATTGGTTGCCGATTCACAACCATCCTACCGCCATGGGGGCACGGCTTTTTCATGTCATCTACGAGTGCATTCTCGGCGGAAAATGTCTGTCGCGTTGCGGCGCGGCTAGTGCGTGCAGATGCGTAGGAAGACACGAGGGCGAAAAGCGGGGGATTGCCGCGGGAGGCGGGTGCTAGAATCGCCTGATGAATTTGTAATTTCTAATGGTTTGTAATTGAGGACTGCAACGAATGACGCTGCATGAAACTGCGCCGAAACTTTCGGCGGAAGAATATGAGGCGAATTTTGCGGATATTTCGCCGCTGATGACGCCGCGGCAGGCCGCGATCGAGGCGGCGCGATGTCTTTTTTGCTTCGATGCGCCGTGCACGATTGCTTGCCCGACGCATATTGATGTTCCCGCGTTCATCAAGAAAATCTCGACGAACAATTTGCGTGGATCGGCACGCGTGATTCTAAGCGCAAATATTCTGGGAGAAAGCTGCGGTCGCGTTTGCCCGACGGAGGCGCTGTGCGAAGGCGCTTGCGTGATGAATGAAAAGGGCGAGGAAGCGATCGAGATTGGGCGCTTGCAACGATATTCAGTGGATTACGTGCTGGACCGCAATATTGATCTCTTCAGCGCGGGCGCTCCGAATGGAAAGCGTGTGGCATGCATTGGATCGGGGCCGGCATCGCTCGCGTGCGCGGCGGAACTGGCGAAGTGGGGATATGCGGTCACAATTTACGACAAGAATAAATTGCCAGGCGGATTGAACACGCACGGGATCGCGGCTTATAAGACGCGGGCGCGGGAAGCGGTGCGAGAAGCGAAGATGGTGAAGCGACTTGGAGTGCGATTCGAGCAGGGCGTCGAAGTGGGCGACGCAGGAAAGGGCGCGTCGTTCGAAAAGCTTGAGGCTGAGTGCGATGCGATTTTTATCGGAGTAGGACTTGGCGACACTTGGGATTTGCAAATTCCGGGAGCGGAGTTGCGCGGTGTTTACGGCGCCATGGAATTTATCGAGCAGACGAAAATGAAATCGTTTGCCGAGGTGGAAGTGGGGCGGCGCGTGGCGTGCATCGGGGCCGGGAATACGGCGATTGACGTCGTGACGGCGGCGCGGCGGCTGGGCGCGGAGGAAGTCCATTTGCTTTACCGGCGCGGCGAAGACGAGATGCCGGCGTTTCCTTACGAGCACGAAATCGCGCAGCACGACGGCGTGGAATTTCATTGGAATACGCAGCCTGTGCGGATTCTGGGCGATGGCGGGCCGGTGACTGGAATTGAGTGCGTGAGGACGCGAACGCGATCAGTCGAAGGCGAAGCACACGGAAAAGCGAATGCGCCTGAGGTGATTCCGGGATCGGAATTTACCATTCCTGTAGACATGGTGGTGCGCGCGATCGGGCAAAAGCCGGTGACGGAATTTTTGCGCGCGGTGAAGGGCATTGAACTGAGGAAAGACGGCACGATTGCGGTGAACGAAAAACATCAGACGGGTAATGCGAAATATTTTGCGGGCGGAGATTGCGTGAACGGCGGGAGAGAAGTGGTGGACGCGGTGGCGGAAGGCATGGCGGCGGCGCGCGGGCTTGATACGTGGCTTGGCAAGCCGCGAGGGAACACGTAACCGGGGATGCGTGTGCCGGTCGCATGGTCGGAGCGGTTGCCGGTTCTTGAGACGCTCGAAGACGAGTGGTCGCCGGTATCGCGCGTCGCGCTGGGATTGTGGCTCGCGTTTTACGCGCTGTTTCTGATTCAAGCGGCGCGCGGAAGCGGGCCGTTTTTGATGATCGATCTCGTCTTCATCCCGATTCATGAAGGGGGGCATCTTCTATTCCGTTACTTCGGCGAATTTATTTCCGTCGCGGGTGGGACGTTTCTACAGCTTCTTGTGCCCGTGCTGCTGGCGATCTATTTCGCATTCCAACGTCAATTGCAGGGTGTAACGTTTTGCATGTTTTTTTTCTTCGAGCAGTTGATGCCGACCGCGACGTACATGGCCGATGCGCGAGCGCAGGAACTGCCGCTGCTCACAGTGGGCGACGCGGATTACGTGATTCACGATTGGAATTATTTGTTTGGGGCGTTGGGCGTGCTGGATCATGACATTCAGATTGCGTCGTTCGTGCGCGCAATTGGCTGGGCGGGAATGATTGGGACGGTGGCGTGGTTTGCGTGGCGAAGCTGGCGCGGCGCGAAGGAAGCGAGGTGAGCGATGGCGGATTTGAGAACAAAATTTTGCGGGCTTGAATCGCCGAATCCGTTCTGGCTGGCGTCGGGGCCGCCGACAAACACGGGCGGGCAGGTGATGCGCGCGTTTGACGCGGGATGGGGCGGAGCGGTTTGGAAGACGATCGGCGAGCCGATTCAGAATACATCTTCGCGGTACGGAGCGATTGACTATAACGGCGTGCGGATCATGGGATTGAACAATATTGAGTTGATCAGCGACCGGCCGATTGACGTGAACCTCAGCGAGATTGCGGAAGTAAAGAAACGGTATCCGAAGCATCTGGTGATTGCGTCGCTGATGGTGGAATCGAAGCAAGAGGTTTGGCACGAGATCGTGAAGCGCGCCGAAGGAGCCGGCGCGGATGCGCTGGAATTGAATTTTGGCTGCCCGCATGGCATGAGCGAGCGGGGAATGGGCGCGGCGGTGGGGCAGGTGCCCGAGTACACGGAAATGATTACGACGTGGGCAAAGGAAGCGGCGAAGACGCCGGTGATTTCAAAGCTCACGCCGAATGTTACAGACGTTACGCGAATTGCGCTGGCTGCCGAGCGTGGAGGCGCGGATGCGGTTAGTTTGATCAACACGATTAATTCGCTGATGGGCGTGGACCTCGAGAATTTTGCACCGCGGCCGAATGTGGCCGGCAAATCGTCGCATGGAGGATATTGTGGGCCGGCGGTGAAGCCGATTGCGCTGCATTTGGTTTCAAGCGTGGCGAAGAAAGTGAAGATTCCGATTGTCGGCATCGGCGGAATTGGAAATTGGATTGATGCGGCGGAGCACATGGCTCTGGGAGCGACGACCGTGCAAGTTTGCACCGCGGCGATGCATTACGGATTTCGGATTGTCGAAGATATGGCGGATGGATTGGCCGCGTACATGGACGATCACGGCTACCGCACGATTGAGGATTTTCGCGGGCGGGCGGTGCCGAATGTAATGGACTGGGGCGATCTGGATCTGAATTACAAGATTATCGCGGACATTGACAAGAGGCTGTGCATCGGTTGCCAACTTTGCTACGTAGCGTGCGAGGACGGCGCGCACCAGTGTATCGAGCGCGCGACGCCGGCGAATGGGAAGCTCAACGTGCATGGGATGGAAGTGCACGTGCCGCGCATTATTGAGGATGAGTGCGTCGGTTGCAATTTGTGCGCGCTAGTTTGTCCCGTGGATAATTGCATCACGATGCGGGAAATTGATGAGGGGCTTGCTCCGATGTCGTGGAATCAGAAAGTGCACGCCGGGATTTAATGCGGTTGAGGCCCGCTGATGGCCGCGGATTCGGTGATGTTGCCGCTCGTTTAATCGAAATTGACTGATTTGACAGGAGAACAGAGGAATGTGTCGATGTTGAGGTGTGGCTTGCGGCGTCGTACGGGATGGTCGTGCACTGTTGCCGTGTGGATTTTGCTCGGGACGGCTGCGTTTTCGATTTCTGCACAGGGCCAGGATGTGCCTTTGAACGTTCCGTCGACGGCGAATTCGAGTTCGGCTTCGAGTGAGAGTACGCCGACGAGGGCCCCGAGAAATGAATTTGGTGTTTGGGGAGCACTGTCCGCGGGGTCGCCGCATGTTATCGGCATCACCGGTGATGTTCAATTGGGCCAGGCCGCATTTCGGATTGGCCGAATTCTTGTCGATAAGCCAAGTTTCGCGTTCGAATGGACGATTGATGTCATTCCCGCCGAGATCGTCAGGCAGCCGAGAGCGGTTGACGCGATTTATGTCAACTCGAGAATTGCTGATTACGCTCTAGACGGGCATCAAATTGTTTACGGCGGGGGAGTGAATCCTATCGGACTCAAATTCAATTTCCTTCGGGAGCACCAGTGGCAGCCTGTTCTTGCTTCGACGGGAGGCATCGTCGTATCTGTGCTTCCTGTTCCGGTGGATGTGAATGGCGAAGAGCAGTTCAACTTTACGTTTGATCTTCAGGCGGCTTTGCAGCATTTCAATTCCTCGAATACGCGGGCTTGGATGTTCGGATACAAATATCAACACATTTCAAATGGATATCGGGGCACGATCAATCCAGGCGTGGATTTCAACGTGATTTTTGTAGGGTATTCGTTCTTTAAGTAGCTCGAATGTGGCTGAGTGCTCGGGGTCGAGGTGTCCCGGAGGCGGGAGCCTCCGGGCTCTGATGGAAATTGGCTGCGTCAGCCAGCGAGATGCAGATAGCTTGCGCGTCGCTTTTGTGACAGACGGCTGATTCGCATGTTGCGATTATGATTTTGGGGGTTATGAGCGAGTCCGCGTCGCACGCGAACGCATCGAATTGAGTAGAGAAGATAATGAAGAGAATCGTCGTAATCGGAGCGGGATTTGGCGGGCTGGAGGCGGCGGTCGAGCTGGACAAGCAGCTGCGGCACTCGGCCGGCTATGAAATTCTATTAATCTGCGATCAGAACTTTTTCATGTTCACGCCGCTGCTGCCGCAGATCGTTTCAAGCTATATCAATCCGCGGCACATCGTTCAGGCGATCCGCGATATTCGGGGCAAGAGAAGCTATCGATTTTTGCGCGACACGGTCGAGAGCATTGATGTGGCCGCGCGCCAAATTCAGGTCACATCAGGGCCAATTGCCTACGATTATCTGGTGGTGGCTGTGGGCAGCCGCACCGAATATTACCGCACGCCGGGAGCGCGCGAATATTCGATGGATTTGAAGTCGCTCGAAGACGGCGTGGTGCTGCGTGATCGGATTCTAGATATTTGCGAGCACGCGGACCACACGACCGATCCCAACGAACGCAAGAGGCTCATGACATTTGTGGTTGTGGGCGGAGGATACACGGGAGTTGAGCTGATCACCGAGATGCGCGATTTTCTGTTCGGCTACGTCGCGGGAAAATACCGTGGAATTAAGCGCGAGGAAATCCGGCTGGTGCTGCTTGAGGCCGGTTCGACTGTCCTGAACGGATTTGACCCTCAGCTGCGTTCGCACGCGCTGAAGCGACTGGATAAAGAAGGTATCGAGATTCGCGTGAATGCGCGAGTTACGCGCGTTGCCGAGGGCGTAATTGAAATGCAAGGGAGCGGGAAACTTGCGGCTGGGACGATTGTTTGGGCGGCGGGCGTGCGCGCGCACCCGTTGGTCGAATCATTGCCGGGGCCACACGACCGGATTGGGCGTGCGAGTGTGAACGAGCATCTGCAACTAGAAGATCACCCCGAGGTTTTTGTAATTGGGGACTCGGCATCTTCGACGCTGGCGCCGGATGCGCCTCGGGTTGCGCCGGTGGCAATCACGCAAGGAAGCATAGCGGCGCGAAATATCGTGCATATGGAGTTGGGCGGTTTGCTGGAGAGTTACACGTACGTTTCGAAAGGGATGCTGGTATCGCTGGGAATGAACGACGCGGTGGTGAGCGTTGGCGGGATACGCATTTCTGGATTTTTCGCGTGGCTTTTCTGGAATGCGGTGCATCTTTTCAAGCTCGTCGGATTCAAAAAGCAGATTCAGGTGGCGCTCGATTGGGCGCTCGGGACATTATTTCCGCGGGATGCCGTGATCGTTCGCGAGCCGAAGACATGCAAGCTTTGCGAGGCGGCCAAGCAGGAGTTGATTCACGCGAAGTAAATTTTGTCGCAGACTCGATCAGTAAATACCGCGCCGCAGGTCAATCGGGTGCGGCAACTCGACTTCCAGCATTTTCCCGTAATCGCCTAACCGGATCTGGATACGTTCGGCTGGGCCAACATCGCGATCGTTCCATTCGAGCGTGGGAATCGGGTGGCCGATGGCCTCGGGCTCGTCACTTTCGAAGTCAGGGCCATGCGCCATGAGCGATTTTGGATCGATTTCATACACGAGGCGCGACTTCAAATCGATCGCTAGGTAGCGATGGACGAGTAGAACGAGAACGAGATTTTTCCTTTTGTCGGCGCGATAAACGCCCCAAGTGCGCGGAATGTGATCTTCGAGCTTTAAGTGCGCGGTCTCATCGTACTTCCACGAGACGCGACCGGCCGCAAATATAGAGCCCGCGAAGAAAATTGCGGTGAACGAGAGACACAGAAATAAAATAGCAAAGCGGCGCGCAGTCATCGTCAGAGCGATCCGAATCTCACTCCCACGATACAGTAATCCTACAGCCGATGGCGACTGAGTCGCTCTTCACGCGGACAAATTCGGTAACGTGGTAGCACAACGCCCGTCTGTCTTAATGTGAATGTAGATTTCGCGCGTGAAGGAAAACCGCTAATAAATGCTCGATTCGCGTTTGCTGCCGGTGTAATCGATGTAGACGATTTTGAGGTCGGTGTAGAAGTCTATCGCCGCGTGGCCCACTTCGCGCGGGCCGACGCTGCTGTCCTTGGCGCCACCGAAGGGAACGTGAGCTTCGCCACCGACTGTGGGCGAATTTACATGTGTCATGCCAGTTTCAATCTTGTCCACGAATTCGAAGATTTTGTTTGAGTCGGTCGAATAGATCGAGCTCGAAAGCCCGAAGCGTACGGAATTCGCGGCCTCGAGAGCTTCGTCGAAATTCTTCACGCGAATTACGCTCAGGACCGGGCCAAAAATCTCTTCCTGAGCGAGCTGGCTATCGGCGCGGACGTTGTCGAAAATTGTGGGTGAGACGAACCAGCCTTTGTCATATCGCGCGCCAGTCAGACGCTCGCCGCCGCATAGTAGCTTTGCTTCCTTCTTGCCGATATCAATATATTTCAGAACCGTGTTCATCTGACTTTCGTCAACGGACGGGCCCATTTCCACGCCTGATTCCATGCCATCGCCAACCACGTATTTCTTTGCCCGGTCAACGAGAGCGGCGAGGAATTTGTCGGCGATTTTCTCTTCGATGACGACGCGGCTGGTTGCCGTACATCGCTGCCCTGTGGAGGCAAAGGCGCCCGCAAGAGTTGATTCCATGGCGAGCTGCAAATCTGCGTCGGCGAGGACGACGACGGGATTCTTACCGCCCATTTCGCATTGAATTTTCTTCAGACGCTGCGCACCGCAAGTGTAAAGCTGTGTGCCGACTTCGTTCGAGCCGGTGAAAGACAGGCCGTGAACGTCGGGACTTTGAACAAGTTCATCACCCGTGTCGCGCCCGGAGCCCATGACAAGATTCAGCACGCCAGCCGGCAATCCCGCCTGCGAGAAGATTTCGACAATTTTCATCGCCGTTAGCGGCGTAATCGTCGCCGGCTTGAAGACGACTGTATTGCCGCAGACCAGAGCGGGCGCAATTTTCCAGACGGGAATTGCGACGGGGAAATTCCAGGGCGTGATGGCGCCGACGACTCCGAGAGGCTGGCGAATCGTGTAGGCGAAATTTTTTGGCAGCTCGCTCGTCAGCGTTTCGCCGTTCAGGCGGCGCGCTTCACCGGCCATGAATTCCGTGATGTTGATGGCGCGCTGAATTTCGCCGAGCGAATCCTTGAGAGTCTTGCCTTCTTCGCGGGTCAGGAGGCGCGCTAGCTCTTCCTTGTGCTCCTGCATGATCTGCGTGGCTTTGAAGAGAATCTTGCCGCGGTTCGGCGCGGGAGTGTTGCGCCAGCCGGGAAACGCGGCGCGAGCGGCGGCGATGGCTTCTTTCATCTCCTCGCGCGTCGAGAGCGGAATGCGCGCGACGACTTCATCGGTGTTGGCGGGGTTTCGGCGATCTACGATCTTCGACGACTTCGATTCGACCCACTGGCCATTGATGAAATTTTTGCAGAACTCGGTTGCCGCCACAGCAGTCGCCATGCATGACTCCGGAATCAGAATTCGAAGAGCGATTCAAACCTACGACGAAAATTACGCCGCTGCGGTATGGACGGACTCGCCGCGCGTGCAGCCATACTGCGGACACTTGAAGTGCTTCACCGCGCCCTTGAGAGCGTGGCTCGACACGTACATCGAGAGACCGTGGTCCTTGCAATGATATTGCGTGTCGAGCGCGTTGACTTCGCCGTCGGGGCGTTCGTGATAGCCGCTATACACATCGTAAAAAAGGCCGCATCTGTCGATCGCGCAGCGATAGCCAACCATACTGCTGAGATTCTCGGCGCCTTCGGGCCTCCAGTAAATATCCACACGATTCATGGGTTGAAGGTGCCGCGTGCAAAGCGGTTTGAGCTCAGTATCAATCACAGCGAAATGCATAAATCACCTCCGGACATCTTCAAAAGATTTATCGAGCAAGCGAATGCCTTCATCCACGTCGGCCTTGGTGATGTTCATCGGCGGAGCCATGCGAATGACGTTGCCGTAGAGGCCGCCCTTGCCGATCAGAAGGCCGTTGTCGCGCGCGCGTTCAAGGATTTGGTTTGCGGCTTCGGGAGCGGGCTCTTTGGTCTGGCGGTCTTTCACCAACTCGAGGGCCTGCATCATGCCCATGCCGCGCACATCGCCGATGAGCGGATATTTCTGCTGCAATTCTTCAAGCTTGGCGCGGAAATAACCGCCGACAACGTGGGTGTTCTCACGCAAATTTTCTTCTTCGATGACCTCGATGACGGCGCGAGCGGCGACGGACGTCACTGGATTGCCACCGAAGGTGGAAATCGTCGCACCCTGAAATTGATCGGCGAGCTCCGCGGTGGTGATGGTGGCGCCGATAGGGACGCCGTTGCCCATGCTCTTGGCGCAGGTGATCATGTCCGGCACGACTTCCCATTGTTCGATGCCGAACCATTTCTTTCCGGTGCGGCCGAAGCCGGTCTGAACTTCGTCCGAAATAAACAGACCGCCATATTTCTTCACTATGCGGAAGACGATCTTGAAATATTCAGGAGGAGGTGTGATGAAGCCGCCAACGCCCTGGATGGGTTCGGCGATGAACGCGGCGATGTTGCCGCTCGTCGCGGTTTGAATTAGATTTTCGACGTCATTCGCGCACGCGATGCCGCAATCGGGATATTTGAGGCCGAGCGGGCAGCGGTAACAATACGGACTGATGGCGTGCGATATGCCGACGCTGATAATTCCGGCCTTGCGATAGTTGGCATGAGCGGTGACGGATTTGGCGAGCGAAGAGCCGCCTGCGTAGCAGTGGCGCAGCGCGACAATATCGTAGCTCTGGCCGACCATGCGGGCGAGAAGGATGGCGGCTTCGTTCGCTTCCGTGCCGGAATTCGTGAAGAAGCTCTTTTGCAATTTTCCGGGGGTGATCTGCGCGAGTTTCTCGGCGAGGGCGACGATATGTTCGTTCGGGAAAAGCGTGGAAGTGTGCTGCAGGCGGTCTACCTGCGCTTTAATTTTCGAAGTGACCTTCGGATTGCAGTGGCCGACTCCGACGGTGACGATGCCACCGAAGAAATCGAGATATTTCTTACCGTCGAGGTCCCAGAGGTACTGCATGCTGGCGTGATCGGCGACGAGAGGCTTCTGGTAATAATTCACGACGGCAGGCCACAAGAATTCCTTGTGCTTTTTGATTACCGCGTCGCTTTGCGATGCCATTGCCTGGGGTGTGGTCGTCATCCAGTTATCTTTGAACCGGTTGTACTTTAATTTGCCGCTTCATCCTGACGCGCGGGTGCGTGCGTTCGCGCGATGTCGCCGTACGAGTCTGGGCGGCGATCGCGGAAAAATTGCCAGGTAGCGCGCACCTGATCAATCTCATCGAGATTCAAATCTGCAACGACGACTTCGTCCTTGTCGCGGCTCGCCTGCGCGAAAATCTTTCCGCGCGGATTGCAAAAGTAACTCTTGCCGTAGAATTCGCCCATGTTCCAGGGAGCTTCGGTGCCAACGCGGTTAATTGCACCGACGAAATAACCGTTTGCGACGGCGTGCGCCGGCTGCTCGAGTTCCCAAAGATATTCGCTCAGCCCGGCGACAGTTGCCGACGGGTTGAAAACGATTTCCGCGCCATTCAACCCGAGGATTCGAGCGCCTTCGGGGAAATGACGGTCGTAGCAGATGTAGACGCCGACCCGAGCGTAGCGCGTCTGGAAGACCGGATAGCCGGTGTTGCCCGGCGTGAAATAAAACTTTTCCCAGAAGCCGGGATGGCAGTGCGGAATGTGATGCTTGCGATATTTGCCGAGGTAACTGCCGTCGGCATCAATCACCGCCGCCGTATTATAGAAAAGGCCGCTCATTTCCTTCTCGTAAACTGGGATAACCATCACCATTTTGTGTTTTTTGGCTAACTTCTGCATACGTTCGACGGTTGGACCACCGGGGACCGTTTCAGTTAATTCGTACCAGCGGGCCTGCTGCTCGGCGCAGAAATAGGGCCCATAGAAAAGTTCTTGAAGACAAAGGACTTGCGTGTCTTTCTTTGTGGCCGCGGCGATGAGCTGTTCGTGCTTCGAGATCATTTTCTCGCGGATATGGGCGAGCGAATGCTCCTCGGGGGACCACTCGCATCGGGCCTGGATAAGCCCGCAGCGGACGGAGCGCGGCATCCTTACCTCCCTGACTGAATGCGTAAAGTTTACTCCCGTCAGCAGTTTGCGGCAACAGTCAAAGAACTCGCGGCGGGGAGCGGAATGACCGTATAATCCCGCCATTCGATGACGGGGATGCTCGAAAAACTTCGAGAGGCGTTTGGCCGAGTTTTTCCCGGCTGCGTGACGCTGGGGCAGGCCGTTGCCTTCAACATGTTCCTCGCGTTTTTCCCGATGCTGCTTTTCGCCATCGGCGTGGTGAGCAGCGTCGCGATGCTCGAGTCGATCGCGCGCGATCTGCCGGAACGCCTTCAGACCATCGTCCCACCCGGCAGTGAGCAGGTGATCGTTGAATACTTCGTCCGCAAGAGCCCGCATTCGTGGCAGTGGACGATACTTGGATTCGGCGGGTTACTGATAGCCGGAACTCAGGTGCTGATCGGCTTGCTGCAGGGATTCAGCGTTGTCGAGGGCGCGGAGAAGCCGCGCTCCTATCTTCGAATGCAGCTTCGAGCGTTGCTATTGCTTTGCATCACGATCGTGCCGTGGATGGCATTCGTATTCCTGACGATATTTGCGCGGCCGGCGCGCGGATGGCTGTTGCATCAGTTTGGATTGTCTCTCCTTGTGCGAGGGCTATTCGCAGCCGCGTATCACGGACTGACGCTTCTTCTTGCGCTGGGCGTCGTCGTGGTGATTTACCGGTTGGGGCAGCCGGCGATGCGCGCATTTGCGGACGTGGCGCCCGGCGCCATGGTGGCGACGGTGCTGTGGTGGGCGGTTGATATTTCTTTTGGATTTTACGTGCGCTATATGCCTTATAGCGCGGTGTATGGAGGGCTTGCGGCTGCGATTGGTCTTTTGTTGCTGATGTATCTCACGGCGATGGTGCTGTTCGTTGGGGCGGCGTATAACGCTGTTAGCCGCGAGATGTTGAGCGCGAAGGAGACTTATCGGGTGCTGACGTGAGTCCGCATGTTGGCGATCACCCACGTGCCTTATGATGGAGTTTTAGGCGATTTGTCAGATGAACTGCAAACGATGACGATGAACGAAATTCGCGTGCAGTGTTATTCGGGATTTAAGGCTGACGAGCGGCCGCAGAAGTTTACGCTTCGCGGCAGAGATTTCATCGTCCAAGAAGTGGATGACCAGTGGTATTCGCCCGCCGCGGTTTATTTTCGTGTTCTCGCAGACGATGGTAATTATTACGTTCTGCGCCACGACGAAGAGCAGGACTCGTGGACGCTGGACGCGTTTCGAGCCGCGCGTTAGGGGAATTGTGTTCCCTGTTCGCCTCGTTCTGCATTCAAGTTCTGCCCTGGTAACTGCAACGCCCACCGCGCAACTTTGCACTCCGCTTGGGGTTAATATCAATTGTGGTGCGAAAGTGATACCTTCCGCCCCTCCCGAACGCTGTTGGAGTGTATGCGATGAGAAAGAGCCCTCGGAGTAAGACTCGGCGCGAGAGCGCAGGGCGAACTGATTGGCGGATGCTTGCGGCGATCACTGCTGCTATCGGGCTGGGTTTTTTCCTGCCAGCGTCGCATGTTCGAGCCAACGGCGAATCTACTGAAACTTCATCGCTTGTATCCTCGAAATCGAGCAAGTCCTTCAAAGGCAAGCTGCCCATCACCGAACTCAGCGAAGATGAAGCGATTTTACACGCGCTCAACCGGCTCGCGTATGGGCCGCGGCCGGGCGATATCGAAAACGTTCGAAAAATGGGTCTCGAGAAGTGGATTGACCAGCAACTTCACCCCGAGTCCATTGACGATTCCGCGCTCGACGCGAGGCTGGAACAGTATCCGACGCTGAGAATGTCTTCGAAGAAGTTGCTGGATGAATTTCCGCCGCCGCAGCAGGCCGCGAAAAAAGAAGGTGTGACCAAGGAAGCGTACCAGGAGCAGATGAAAGAGAAGTCACGCGAAGCTGTAGCGCAAGCGCAGACCACCGGGCCAAACGCGCAGGCTGCGGCGCAACTCGCAAAAATTCAAGGGCCGCAGCGAATCGTCGCCGAACTTTCGATGGCCAAACTCGACCGCGCGATTTACAGTCACCGGCAACTCGAAGCGGTGATGGAAGACTTCTGGTACAACCACTTCAACGTGTTCGTGCAGAAGGATTCGGACAAGTGGCTGGTTACCGCGTACGTGCGCGATACGATCCGACCGCATACGCTGGGGAAATTTCAAGATCTTCTCGTTGATACGGCGAGAAGTCCGGCGATGCTCATTTATCTCGACAATTGGCTGAGCGTTGATCCGATTGCTTATCAGCGGCAGCAAGCGGAAGCCGCGATGCGGCGCCAGCGCTTCCAAGGCGTCTTCGCAGGCGTGGAAATGCCGCAGCCGGGAACTTTTCCCCCGCCGTACAACAATCCCAACGCGCCGCCTCGTGTTCCGCCGAAGAAGCAGGATAAAGGCTTAAACGAAAATTACGGCCGGGAAGTGATGGAGCTGCACACTCTGGGTGTCGACGGCGGTTATACGCAGCAGGACGTGATTCAGATGGCGCGCTGCCTGACGGGATGGACCGTCCATGAGCCGCGTCGCGATCCGGAATTTTTCTTCGATGTGAAATTGCACACGGAGGGCAAGAAAGTAGTTCTGGGCCACACATTTAATTACGGCGGAATGAAGGACGGCGAAGACGCGCTGAAGATGCTCGCCAACAACCCGAACGCCGCAAAATTTATTTCGACCAAGCTGGCGAGGCATTTCGTTTCTGATAATCCGCCGCCGGCGCTGGTTGACCGCATGGCGCACAGTTATCTATCGAGTGGCGGCGATATTCGCGTGTTGATGAAGACGATGATTTACTCGCGGGAATTTTGGTCGCGCGAAGCGTTCCGAGCAAAAGTGAAGGAGCCGTTCGAGTTGGCCGCAAGCACAGCTCGCGCGTTGAATGCGGATGCGGAGATCACGCTGCCGCTGGTGCAGTGGGTGGGGCGCATGGGCGAACCGCTCTTTCAAGCACAGCCGCCGACTGGATATTCCGATAAAGCTGAGATGTGGGTGAATACGGGCGCACTGCTCAACCGGTTGAATTTCGCGCTGTCACTTTCATCGAACAAAATTTCGGGCACGAGCGTGAATCTAGAATCCATGCTTGGCCCAGACGCAGGGAGCGACCCTCAAGTTGCGCTTTCCACCGCGATCAATCTATTTCTCGACGGGCAAATCGCGCCGCTGACGCGACAGACGCTTGAGGGGCGGATGGACGACCCGCAGATTGTGCAGGCGAAACTCGATGATCCCGTGAAGCATGTGAATCAGGCGCTTGTCGCGGGGCTTGTGCTTGGAGCGCCAGAGTTTCAGCGGAGATGAGGTAGGGCATGAATATTACGAGACGAGTATTTTTGAAGGGCGGCGGGATTGCGATGATGGGGATGTCCGCGATGCCGTCATTTTTGCAGCGGGCGATTGCGGCCACGGCGTCGCCAAATAAGAAAAAGATGGTTGTGCTCTTTCAGCGCGGGGCCATGGACGGATTGAATGTGGTGGTGCCATTCGGAGAGCGGAACTACTACGCAATGCGGCCCACAATTTCAATTTCGCAACCGCGAAGCGGTGGCAGCGACGCGGCGATCGATCTCGACGGCTTTTTTGGATTGCATCCGAGCCTCCAGCCAATCGAACCCCTATTTCATTCTGGCCGCTTGGCCATCGTGCAAGCCGTTGGCTCGCCCGATCCGACGCGGTCGCACTTTGATGCACAGGATTTTATGGAATCGGGCACACCGGGCCTTAGAGCGACGGATGATGGATGGCTGAATCGGTCGTTGCAAAGCCTGCCGGAAGAAAAACCGTCGCCGTTCCGCGCGGTAGCGTTCGGACCTTACTTGCCTAGAACTCTGCAGGGCACGGCTCCGGCGATCGCCATGCCTGAGCTGAAACAATTCAAAATGTTCGGACCGCAACAGACCGTCGAAGGCGGTTTCGAAGCGATGTACGCGCAGACCGTGGACAAAGCGATGCACGGCGTGGGGCAGGAAACATTCGAAGCGATAGATCAACTCAAGAAAATTAATCCGGACACGTATCAGCCGGAGAATGGCGCGCAGTATCCGAAAGGCCGGTTTGGTCAAAGCCTGCAGGAAATTGCGGAACTTTTCAAAGCGGACGTGGGGCTCGAAGTCGCTTTCCTCGATAGCGGCGGCTGGGATCATCACGTGAATGAAGGCGGGGTGCAGGGGCAGCTTTCAAATTTACTGCGCGATTTGGGCCAGGGAATTGCGGCGTTTCATCAGGATATGGGCGCTAGGATGGACGACGTCGTGTTCGTCAGCATGTCCGAATTCGGTCGCACTGCGCGCGAGAACGGCAACCGTGGGACCGATCATGGCCACGCGAACTGCATGTTTGTGATGGGCGGTGCGATCAAGGGCGGCAAAGTGTACACGCGTTGGCCGGGCATGAACGAAGGGCAGCTTTACGAGGGACGCGACCTTGCCGTCACCACGGATTATCGCAGTGTCCTTAGCGAGATATTGACCAAGCATCTAGGCAATCGTGATCTTGTTAAGGTATTTCCGGGATTCGAGGCTACGCCGAGAAATTATTTGAATTTAGTCAAAGCCTGACGTCCTCTGTTACCTCACAGTAAAACATTTTGATCGGCCTCATTTTATCGGCGAGGAATCTTCATTCTTCGATGGTAAACTCTGGACATGGCAAAGAAAAAAGCTCCCAAGAAGAAAGCACGCGCCAAGAAGGCGCAGCCGAAGAAGTCCGCCAAAAAGGCAGAACCGAGAAAACCTATAAAAAAGGCGGCGCAGAAGAAAACCGCGAAGAGAGTGGTCGCAAGGGCCGCGGCACCCAGCAAGAAGGCTGCGCGGGGGAAGACGCGACCGGGCAAGCTCTATGGTATGGGACGCGTCGGTGTCGCGCCGACTTTGGACGAACGCGCGGAGATTGGCGGCCAGTCGGGAGACGTGCAGGGCCTGTCGAAACGCGAATCCGTGGATTCGGAGAGCGTTGAGGAGTTGGTCGAGGAAGGCCAGGCGTTCGAAGCCGAGGTGGTTGAAGGCGTGGAAGATGCGCCCGATGCCGATGTCTCGGAAGTGAAAACCCACGAAGTTCCCGAAGACGATGTCCCGTCCGAATACGACGAGAAACAATCGGACGTGTAACCGCCTTCGATTCGTCGCGACGCCGTCTGCTTAAATTTCGATGTCTCCAGGCGACCATGGTTCCATCCAATAATCCATCGCCAGCCAAAGGCTATACGCATTGCGCATCAGCGCCAGATTGACTCCGAGCGCAAACACGATCCAGATGGCCAAGCGCTCGTTATCGGTTACAAACTTCGCGTCCGGGAACGCAAGCTGGATGAAATAGACGAGAACCAAAACTGCCGCCGTCATGCCGTAAGTGAAAATCATCCCGCCCACGTAGTATCCAGACTCTCGAAAATAAGAAAGCCCGCACACGGGGCAGCGCGGAAACATGCGATTCGGCCAGCCGCGAAAAAGCAAGCCTTGGCGGCAGTTGGGGCAGCGGCAGCGAATAGCGGCGATGAAGGCGTCGCGGAGTGAGCGTTTTGCAGGCCGTTTTACTGGCATCGTTGTTCCAAATGTATGCTATGCGAGTTCGCAGATGGGAGATACGAAGATTATTCGAGCTAGGGTGTCCGGTTGACGCTCACAATGAGATAGAAAACAGACGTATCGCTGAATGCGCTTACTGCTTCACGAGTTCAACACGGCGATTTTGCGCGCGACCATCTTCTGTACTGTTATCGCCGACAGGATCCGCCTGACCTAATCCCTTCGACGTTAACCGGCTCTGTTCCACTCCGTGCGCGACGAGCCAGGCGACTACAGCCTGTGCGCGCGCCGCCGAAAGTTTTAGATTGTCAGCGGGCGTGCCGGTATTATCCGTGTAACCGTCTATGCGCAGTTTCTGATCCGAATTGTCGCCGAGGTATTTGGCAATTTGCTGGAGAGTCTGCTCGGAGTCAGGCTGAATAGTGGCTTTGTTGGTTTCGAAATGAATGCCGTAGATCGCGATGCGGCCTTTCTGTGCGATAGCGTCAGCGATGGACGAGGAGTCGGCCGCGACTTCCTGCTTCATCTCTTTCACGGTGACGATGGTCTGGTAATAGTAGTCACCCCTGGAGTCCATCAAAATCCATGTATTACGCTTGTGAGCTGTAATTAGCTGAGGTTTGTCTTCGTAATCGATGTGGAACCCGCCGCTCTGAAGAGCCATCTCGAAATTGCGGAAAAGCTGAATTTGGCTCGTGCCACCACGCGTGCCGTAGTCCCAGTAGTGGTAATCGCCCTCGAAAGTCTGCGTGACCGCGCTGCCGTTTGCGTCCTTTTTCACGGGCATTTCGGCTTGTTCGTATTCTTTATTTTCGCAGGAGTTAATGTGACTGCCGGGAAATCGCGTGACGAGTGGGGAATCCTTGCAGCCTTCGGCATCCTGAGGCGCGTCCGCATCTTGAGCGCGGGCCGGCGGAACAACTGTGAACATGGTGAGCAGGGAGATGAGCAACAGGAATTTCATCATGTGAATGTCTCCGATTGAGTGGGAGTCTGATCGCAGTTTATTCACTGCAATTTCGTCAGCTTAGTCCTTTCGACGCGATCGTCTCAGCAGAACATCTTCCGCGCAAGACTAGTCTGCAGCGGCGCGAGCTGGACGCGCCTCGGGCTGTCCCGCGCGAATGCGCATGCCGTAGAACGAGCGGTAGACGAAGAACAGAGAAACAGCATAAAACGCGGCGGCGAGGATGTGCGTCAGGCCTCCGCCGGTCTCGGCGGTGAGTTGCACGGCTAGCTCAACAGCAAGCAATCCGAAAAGTGTGGAGAACTTGATGATGGGGTTTAGCGCGACGGATGAAGTGTCCTTGAACGGATCGCCGACGGTATCGCCGACGATGGTCGCATCGTGCAGCGGAGTGCCTTTCTGTTTCAATTCGACTTCGACGATCTTCTTGGCGTTATCCCACGCGCCGCCGGCGTTGGCCATGAAAATAGCCTGATAGAGGCCGGAGATGGCGATGGAAATCAAATAGCCGATAAAAAAGAACGGCTCAACGAACGCGAAAGCCAGCGTGGCGAAGAAGACAGCGATAAAAATGTTGAGCATGCCCTTCTGCGCGTACTGCGTGCAGATTTCGACGACTTTCTTACTGTCGGCGACCGAAGCTTTTTCGACGCCTTCAAGCTTGATATTCGCCTTGATGAATTCAACGGCGCGGTAAGCGCCGGTCGTAACGGCCTGTGTGGATGCGCCGGTAAACCAATAGATCATGGCGCCGCCAGTGATGAGCCCAAGCACGAACGGTGCGTGGAGAAGCGAAAGCTTCTGAACATTTGCGGTGAGCCCGGCGGTGAGCGCCATGATGATTGAGAAAATCATGGTGGTCGCGCCGACGACGGCGGTGCCGATTAGAACCGGCTTCGCCGTGGCTTTGAACGTGTTGCCGGCGCCGTCGTTCGCTTCCAGCAAATCCTTCGCGCGAGTGAAATTCACGTCAATGTTGTAGTCCTTCTTAAGCTCCTTCTCGATGCCGGGAACCTGTTCGATGAGCGAGAGTTCGTAGACCGATTGCGCGTTGTCTGTGACGGGGCCGTAGGAGTCAACGGCGATCGTAACTGGACCCATTCCGAGAAACCCGAATGCCACGAGGCCGAATGCAAACACGGGAGCGGCAATCATCAGGTCGCCGAGGCCCATATTGCTGATGAGGTAGCCGACCGACATTAGAAGAACCATCGTGAGTCCGAGATAATAGGCGGAAAAATTTCCGGCCACGAAGCCGGAGAGAATGTCAAGCGATGCGCCGCCTTCTCGGGCGGACGCCACGACTTCTTTCACGTGGCGCGACTCGGTGGACGTAAAACTCTTCACGAGTTCGGGAATCACTGCGCCCGCCAGCGTCCCGCAGGAGATGATGGATGCGAGCTTCCACCATTGCGAGCTGTCGCCGCTGAGCGTTGGGATGATGATGGACGAGACGACGAATGTAAACGCGATCGAAACGAAAGACGTGAGCCACACCAGCGACGTGAGCGGCGCCTCGAAGTTCATTTCGTCCGCATTGGCGAAACGCGCTTTGGCGACGATGTCGTTGATGAAATAAGCCAGCGCGCTCGCGATCAGCATGACGATGCGCATCACGAAGATCCAGACGAGCAATTGCACTTGTACCGTCGGACTCTTTACACCGAGGAGAATGAAGGTGATCAGCGCCACGCCGGTGACGCCATAGGTCTCGAAGCCGTCGGCGCTTGGGCCGACTGAATCGCCGGCGTTGTCGCCGGTGCAATCGGCAATCACGCCGGGATTACGAGCGTCGTCTTCCTTGATCTTGAAGACGATTTTCATCAGGTCGGAACCAATATCGGCAATTTTGGTGAAGATACCGCCCGCAATTCGCAACGCCGCCGCGCCAAGCGATTCGCCGATCGCGAACCCGATGAAACACTGACCCGCATAATCTCCAGGCATGAAAAGCAGGATGAACAGCATGATCAGGAGTTCCACGCTGATGAGCATCATGCCGATGCTCATTCCTGCTTCGAGGGGAATGTGGTAAATCGGAAAAGGCTTCCCGCGAAGTCCGGCGAACGCGGTGCGCGAATTCGCGAAAGTGTTCACGCGTATCCCGAACCAGGCGACGCCGTAACTGCCCGCAATTCCGACCACGCTGAACGCCAGAATGATAATCACGCGCGCCGTGTCGTACTTCAGCAGCACGCCGAAATAGAGAACAATGACTGCGGCGATGAAAACCTCGAGCAGCAGTATGAATTTGCCTTGTGTGATGAGGTAAGTCTTGCAAGTTTCATAGATGAGTTCGGAAATTTCGCGCATCGAGCGATGAACCGGCAGATTCTTCAGGCGCATGTAAATCGCGAGACCGAAAATCAAGCCAAGTACGCAGAATACGATTCCGAAAAGCAGGAGCTTATGGCCGTCCACGCCAAGAAATTGCACCTGAGTGAGATCGGGCAGTTTCAAATTGGCTTCACCGCCTTCGGGGCCAGGACGCGCCATCGCGTTCGTCGCGGCAGCCGCAATCAACGCGGACAATGCAGCCAGAATTGTCGCGAGACGACAGGCGAGGGACGTTATTCGTGTAAGCGAAGCGCTCATGCACAATTCTCCGTGAAGAACTCTCACTCGATTTTGAAATCTGATTCGGAAACCGAAACCCGGCACACGATTCCGCCTTCGCGTGACACCCGAGAGGCATACGGATGAGGACCGAGCCGGAATTTCAGGCGGCCCTCCACTTCAAGATCGGACAGGCGCCTTGAACTTCGCCGCGCCGCTAATTTCGCCATCGCTGATACCGCGGGCAGGACGATCACTCATCTCGTCTGTGAACCTACACAAAGCGCACATTTATAACATTTTGGCGCACTACGGTCAAACGTCTGTAGCGTTGAAGAGATCCGCCGCCGACATATCGCGTGAGGAGCATCTTGCGATTGGCGCAATCCGATTTGGATAAATGATTGATGGGGAGAGACCAACACGGTAAGATTCGGTTGGATTAGCGAACTATCTGGACGCGAAATGGCCTGTAACCAAATGCTTGGAAGACGAAAACCTTCACTCTTGATAGTTCTAGTCCTTTTATTCGCGGTAGTTCACTCTGAATTTCCCGAGTTAGTACACCTGCGGGACGATGTCTCAAACGACTTTACGGTAAGCGCCTGTGCCAGCCAGCCGGTTCAATCCAGTGCAGCGTGTGATACGAGCGTACCGCTTACCTGCGCTCTCGCGGCCGACGCGATTCCGGGGCGGACATTTCATGGATTTCGGTTTCCAACGGCTGCGATACCCCTTCATCTGACTGGTCAAGACCTCTTGCTATTAGGCTCAATACACAGAACTTAGAAGATTCCTCGCGCCTGCTCGCTTGCTTTCCGAATTTGCATGGCAGTGGACGGGGGAAGCTCTAGTAACACGATAAACGCGCAGACTACGACAAAAAAGCGTCGTACAGAGCCTCTGAAGGATATTCGATTGCAGTCAACCGTGAGCGCGACCCAAAGACCAATGAAGAACAAATGGCGTCGAATTCGCTTTGAGCTATTGAACGCAATGATGGCCCTTTAAGAGGTCGAAGGGCGATCGGGCTGAATGGCAGCTACGACTCGCGCATGAAGGACGGGCATGTTGCTCCTGACGATTGCAAGCCACCTAGCGCCCCGTTGAAAAAACCAGAAACAGGAAAATGCATTTGGGAGTCGCACAAATTGGCATTATTCGGCCGGACTTCTGTCGCGAGTTGGACCACGGCTTTAAAGTCCTGAGATCATCAGAGCTGTGGAAAACGATGCCAACAGGCAGTCACGCCGCACGGGGCTACAGAACTTGACGATTTCTCGCAGTGGAGCAAATTTATCCGCGGAGCTTAGGTCGTTCTCGTCATTTCGCCGTGGCGAGTGGGACGACTTTGCGGCCGCGAGCGGCGAATCCTTCCTTGGAGCCTGGGGTGTGCTCAAGGCTCGCCGTTTTTTGGGCCGCGTCAAGCTGTTCGATTTCGTGCTCGCGGACCCGGCTGGCTCGAGTCAAAAAGTGGGCCAGTGCGCCGTGATTGTTCGCGCACGAGAAGTGGCTTTCCTCGACAAGATTCAATTGCTCCCTGGGCAGAGGCATTTGAACCGGCAGTGTTTTGATTTGGTCGCTGAGCACTTCGGCGATGTCGCTTACAAGTACGGATCGCGCTGGAACGACGAAGAAGAATTCGATTTGGAGGGGTTGCAACGTTTCGAAGTTGATAGGTCGATTTTTCACATCGATCTAATCCAATTTCGCCAGTGGCCCAATTTCGCCGCCTTTCGCCGGGCGGTCAGTGAGAACATCAGGCGCGATTACAAGAAGGCTCGGGAGGCGAATGCTGTTGCGAGAACGGAGTACGGCATCGCGGGCCTGCGCGAGTTGTTTGCATTCGTCGCGATGCGCCGCCACATGGCGCGCAGAAACAATCTTTCCTTCTCGAGAGTGCGTGACTATTTTAATCACGCCGGACGCCTGTTTGTGCTCGGCAAAAAGGCATTCATTACCACCGTCAGGATTGAAGGCAAGTGCTACGCGGCTTTTTTTGGCGCCGAAGTCGGAAGTAGGCTTTACTACCTGTCGGGCGGAACGCGAACGAATCAGCTCGGCGCTGGATCGTATATGTTTCTGAACCTTATTGAAGATTGGTTCTCGAAGCATCCCGACGGCGAGTTTCTCATGGGTGATTGCCCGAAGCCTTTGGCAAAGCTGACCCACGATAACGGCAATCTACTTTACAGAAGAAAACTGCGAGTGAATTCGGTGAATGGCGTGGCATTCCGCCTCCGGCCAAAGCTGTCCACAACATCCGCGGCACCGAGTCTCCGAAATACTAAGGAAGACGAGCGTTCGCCAAACGTTGCATCGAACTCGCGCGCGATTTCGAATCCAAGCGAGATTCCTGCTCCCGTCCTGGGCGAGGGAAACGGACGGATCTATCGCACTATTGAAAACGCATTGTCCGCATTTTTACTGCCTGTCGCTTGCGAAGAATCGGCCGAGCCGTAGAAACTGCCGCAGCAGCGGAACGCCCCGCGTTGTCTGCTACAATCTCGGATTCATCTCGAATCGTTCGGTAACCTCAATCACGCATGAACAAGGTCAAACTGCCGGGATGGATGCAGCACCTCGTTGCGACGCTCGGTGGCGTCGGGCTTTTCGCCGTCGCGTTTCTTGATTCCTCTGTGCTGTCCTTTCCAATTGTTACCGATCTGTTGGTCATTGAAGAGTCGGTGCAAAATCACGCGCGGATGCCGTATTACGCGGCGATGGCGACCGTGGGATCGCTAGCCGGGTGTATTTGGCTGTATCTGATTGCGAAAAAGAGCGGCGAAGCTTTGTACCGGCGAAAGTCAGGGGCCATGGCGGAGCGCATCCGAGGTTGGGTAAGCCAGAATGCCTTTCTAAGCGCCTTCATTCCCGCTCTTCTGCCGCCGCCGCTTCCTTTCAAGGCATTCGTTCTCGCGGAGGGAGTGTTTCAAGTACCTCTGCGGACATTCGTAGTAGCACTGCTTCTCGGACGCGGCTTGCGCTATTTTGTGGAAGGAATTCTCGCGGTGCGGTATGGCGAGCAGGCGACTACGTTTCTCCTCGCGCACGGCAAGTTGACGGGATTTGTTACGGTGGGAGTTGTTTTAATTCTTTACGTCATTGCTCGAATGCTGGGAAAAGAAAAGACAGATTCGACCTCCGCGCAGCAATGATCTAGAGTTACCGCACTTTGGACCTCGCAAACCGAATTTCCTCGTGGACGATATGAAGTTCCCAGTCGACGACCACAACGGCAACCAGATTGTCGTCGCTGGTCGAGGCAGAAGGAAAGCGAAGGTCGCGGAATTCGAATTGTGTACCGTCAAGTCCCGGATGGAGAGCTGCCAGCGGGTATTTGGCGAACGCAAGAAATCGCATGACAGTTGCGCTCTGCTGCGCTGCGGCGAGGGCAGAAGTCGGATCGGGCTTGTAATGCACCACGCCTCGTTCCGAATCAAAACTTGCGCCCGGGCCGAGCGGTACTTCCAATTCGATAAGCGCGTTGTCTATGGCCACCACGCCACGCCAGTCGAAGGGCGATGTTGACGTCGGAAATGCAGCCACGGCAATTGGAATGGAGCCGCGATAGCTTCGAGACTCTAGAAGATCCACGGCACGCGAGTGGAGCGCGTCACGCGCGAAAATGTACGCTGCGACAATTAAAAGCGCGGCAATCGCCCAGCGCTTCATACCGGGTTGTTTTCTCTCCTGTCCGCCAATCTCCTCGCTAACAAGATTAAGCAAAGTCTGCAAGAGCAGCCCGCCGAGGAATACAGCGAGAATCCACGGATCAAGATTTGCCGTCAGATTCCACGCATACCACTTCGGATGAAACGGCCACAAAAGCTGAACTCCGCCGCTATCGACGAGATCGAGAGCATCGTGCAACGCAACGCCGATTAAGCAAATACCCATCGCCTGCCCTAATTTTAGCGGATCCCCGGATTTCGAGCGCCAGAGGCGCCCGTCGGCAAGCCACGCTCCGGCGGCGATGATAACGGCGAGAATCAGAACACCCAGCAGCGAATGCAACAACGTCCGGTGAAATCGCAGGTAAGCATCCGCACCGCGGAATGAGCCCAGCAAATCGAGGTCGGGCGCGAGAGCTGTTGCGAGAAGAATCGGTGTGGCGAGCCGCGTGGTTCGAACGAATACCGCGCGCGAGAGCGTCACCGACGCGAGTGCCTGCGTAACGACGTCCATTTGAGCGTGACTTTACTTGTTTGCCGCGGCAGGCACAACCAATGTCAGCGCATCCGACACAATGCGGAAATGCAGCGGCAATGTGCCCACAGGCTCGCCATCCACTTGCGCGTAAATAGTCGAGCCATTGGCGGGGGAGCATGTAAGCTCGCGCGTTTTCCAAACGTGAATGCCGGGGACCGAGCGTAGGCTTCCGAGCCAAACAGCAGGAAGCGCGCTGAGATACCGCCACCGGCTGCGCGTATCAAACGCGACGATTTCAAATTCATCACCGAACAGGTTCGCGCCAGTGGTGATCTTAAATGGTCCGCCATAGTTTACAGTGCGGCCGACGACGATGAGCGTGGCGTTCCGGTTCCCAGCGTGCGAAGCAATCGCCATTTCGGGGAATCGGTATTGAACGAGCTGCCGCGCTCCTGCGGCCCAATAAGCCAGGATTCCAGTTTGATCCTTCAATCCCAGATCCACGGCGTGAACAATTGCGCCATCCGGGCCCGCGCCCGCGACGCTAAGAAAATAACGGCAACCCTGAGACGGGTCCACTTCACCTTGCGGCGTTGAACTCATCACCGAACCAAGCGCGATCCTGCGAATTGTGCTGCCGCGAATCAGCCGCGCCGCCGCGGAAATGTCCCACGGAATTCCCAATTCTTTGGCGAGAATGTTAGCTGTGCCGGCGGGGAAAATTGCCATCGGTACGCGGCTGCCGGCTAGACCGTTTACGGCCTCGTTGATCGTGCCATCGCCACCGCACACGATTACCAGCTCGTCGTTCCGCGCTGCCGCCTGGCGTGCGATCTCCGTAGCCGCTCCCCGGCAGGATGTCGGTGCAAGTTCCGCGGCGATGCCCTCGCTCTTCAGTATGCGCGTAGCTTCTTCGATCTCGGCAAAGCGTGTGTGGCGCCGGCGCCCGCACGCCAGGTTATAAATCAAAAGCGCGCTATGAATATTTTCAAGCATCGTTTGCTGCCCGGTTACGGTCGAATTCGACAGGGTAAACGCGCATTGTATAATACCGGGCTGCTTCTATCGCCTGCGTTCCTTCGAGGCATGATGCCTAAACAGAACCACACAACCGCTGCCAAGCGAATCGAGAAACTCCGCGACGTCATCCGCCACCACGAATACAAGTATTACGTCCTGGACGATCCGGAACTTTCCGACGCAGCTTTCGATAAGCTCATGCTCGAATTGAAGAAACTGGAGACTGAGCATCCCCAGCTCGTTACCCCGGATTCGCCTACGAAACGCGTGGGCGGCGCGCCACGCGAAGGATTCGAGACGGTGCGGCATAACACGCCGATGATGAGTCTCGACAATTCATTCTCGTTCGAGGAACTCGATAATTTCGACCGCCGCGCGCGCGAGCTTGCGGGACGTGAAAGTATTGATTACGTGACCGAGCAAAAATTCGACGGCCTCAGCATGTCGCTTATTTACGAAAGTGGTGTCCTTGTGCGCGGCGTCACCCGCGGCGATGGCACGACTGGCGAAGATGTGACGCCGAACGTGAAGACCATACGCTCGATTCCTCTGCGTATTGATGCGGCACATTTGAAGAAAGCCGGAATTGGCCCGGACTTCGAAGTGCGCGGCGAAGCGGTAATGACCGCGAAAGCGTTTGAATCGCTGAATGAATTGCAAGAGAAGCAAGGCGGCAAGCGGTTTGCGAATCCGCGAAATGCGGCGGCAGGCGCTGTGCGGGCCCTCGACCCCGCGGTCACGGCATCGCGCCGGCTCGACTTTTTCCCTTATTATCTTTTGGTTGGCGGACGCGAGCCTGGCAAGCGCCATTCAGAAGCGTTGAAAATGCTCGCGGGATTGAAATTTCGAACCTCATTGCAAGACGCCGAAGTGTGCCACGGAATCGAAGAAGTAAAGCGCGTCATCGCCGTTTGGGAACCAAAGCGCGACAAACTTCCCTATGAGATTGACGGCATCGTCATCAAGGTAGATGAAATCGCTCTGCAGAATGAGATGGGCTTCACTTCCAAGGCGCCGCGCTGGGCCATCGCTTATAAATTTGCGGCGCGTCAGGAGACCACAATCATCAAAGACATCGTTGTAAATGTTGGCCGCACGGGCGCTCTCACGCCAATGGCTTTTCTCGAGCCAGTGCAAATTAGCGGCGTCACCGTCAGTCGCTCGACGCTGCACAACATGGACGAGATTGAACGTCTGGGGGTCGAGATTGGCGACACTGTGTTGGTCGAGCGCGCGGGCGACGTGATACCGCACATCGTGAAAGTAATGAAGGAAGGCCGCGATCGCCGTCCCTTTCGCATGCCCGAGAAGTGTCCGGATTGCGGCAGTGCGATTCATCACGTCGAGGGCGAAGTTGCCTACCGCTGCGTGAACGCCGTGTGCCCCGGCCGGTTAAAGGAATCGCTGAGGCATTTTGCCGGGCGTCACGCGATGAATATTGATGGCCTCGGCGAAAAAATCGTCGAGCAGCTGGTGGATAAGAAAATCATGAAGGATTTTACCGATCTCTATTCGCTCGATCTAGAAACGCTCGCCGGCCTCGAGCGCATGGCTGAAAAATCAGCGCAGAATTTGCTCGACGAAATTGCCGCCAGCAAGAAGAACTCGCTCTCACGCGTTATTTACGCGCTCGGCATTCGCATGGTCGGAGAACGCACCGCGCAATTGCTCGCCGAGCATTTTGGCTCGCTCGACAAATTCGCGCACTCGAACGTTGCGGAGTTGCTGGAACTCGGAGAAGTGGGCCCGACGATCTCCGCCAGCATCGGGGAATTTTTCTCAGAGGCGGCAAATCAAAAGCTCATCAAGCGCCTGCACGATGCCGGAATCAATCCGAAGGTCGAACGCAAAGAGCCGAAAAGCGACAAGCTTGCAGGACAGACTTTTGTCTTCACTGGCGGCCTCGCGCATAGAACGCGCGAAGAAGCCGGCGAGCTCGTAGTGGCGCACGGCGGCAAAGTCATTTCAACGGTGAGCAAGAAAACAAGCTACGTCGTAGTGGGCACCGACCCTGGCTCGAAATACGACAAAGCCCGCGACCTCGGCGTCCCGACCCTCGATGAAGCCCAATTCGAGAAGCTAATTGGCGCAAAATAGCGCTTGCGCCGTTGTGACGATTCCATCTCCCACGTATAATTCAATCGGCGGGTGAATCGGGCGATCGCCGGCGCTGCGCTCGCGAGAGAGCAGCGCGGGAGGAAAGTCCGGACTCCAAGTTGCCACCGAAAGGTGAGTGACTCAGAAAAGCCCTTCGGCGGAAGCGCCTCAGGGCGAATTTTCGGCAATGCCGAAAATTCGGGCAACGCGCCTGGTAACGCCAGGGGGTTGCGCTCGAAAGGGCGCGGCTACGGAAAGTGCCACAGAAAATAAACCGCCGGTGCGAAACGCGCCTCTGCGGCGGCTCAAAGGGAGACCTTACGAGCCGCCTCAATCGGCCGTCAGCCTGGTAAGGGTGAAAAGGTGGGGTAAGAGCCCACCGCCCGGATGGCAACATCCGGGGCACGGAAAACCCCGCGTGGAGCAAGGCCAAATAGGAGGGGAGGGCTGGCCCGGCCCGGTGCAGCGACTTCGCAAGAAGTCTCTGCGATGACCCTCGGGTAGGCTGCTTGAGTCCCGGAGCGATCCGGGATCTAGAAGAATGATCGCTGTGGCGCACATCGATTCGTTTTGCGGTTTCGGCCGTTCAACGTTCGAGTGCGCTTGACAGAATCCGGCTTACAGATTCACCCGCCACAATTTTTCGATTCAGTGGACCCGTCGACCGGTTGGGTCCGACTGCTTGCGCCGAAGCTAGAACGAGCAGTAGGATGTGCGAGTAAGGAGTCCAGATCGGAAATCCCGGCTTAGTAGCGCACCTCCGTCAAATCGCGGCGCGTGTAGTCTCGACCTCTCTGCTCGCATTCCTCGCTTGTCACGCCTCATTCGTACAAGAAGATCGTTGGAAGCAGCTATTTGCACAATCCGGACAGCTGCAGGACGCCGGGCGGTATGCAGACGCGCTTCCCGTCGCTCTCGAAGCCGAAAAGATTGCCGAATCTACGTTCGGACCCAATCACGCGTACACGTCCGCATCTCTAAATCGTGTCGCCACGATTTACAACGACCTCGGAAAATATTCAGATGCCGAGCCGCTGTTGAAGCGCGCCATCGAAATCGGCATAAAAACCGTGGGGCCCGGGCATCCCGGCGTCGCAAACATACTCAACAACCTCGCCGCCCTTTACGAGTCGGAAGCCCGGTATGCCGATGCCGAGCGTTATTACAAGGAAGCTCTCGCAATTCACGAGAAGGCGCTCGGACCAAACGATCCAGGCGTCGCCACTGATCTAAACAATCTGGCGCTGCTCTACATGAAGCAAGGACGCTACTCTGAAGCCGAACCGCCCTTCCAACGTGCCATCGCGATTGATGAAAAAGCGCTCGGATCCGAAAGCCCCGGCCTCGCCACTGACCTGAGCAATCTCGCCCTCCTCTACACAACGCGTGGCGACTATGCGAAAGCACTTCCGCTCTACAAACGCGCCGTCACAATCGACTTAAAGAAACTCGGCCCGGCGCATCCGGATGTGGCCAACCGCCTTCATGGCATGGCGGGCCTTTCTTCTGGTCAGGGCTTCTATGGCAGCGCGGAGCCCCTTCTAAAACTCGCGATTTCGATTGATCAGAAGGCGTACGGCCCGGTTCATCCGGCGGTCGCCGCCGAACTCAACAGCCTCGCGCTCGTCTACATCGCGCAAGGACGTTTTTCAGAAGCCGAGCCGCTGCTGAAAAACGCTTTGGAAATTGACGAAAAAGTTTTTGGTCCCGATCATCCCAGCGTCGCCGCAATCCTCCTCGCTCTGGCGAGCCTCTACGAATCCGAACATCGCTACCAGGACGCCGAACCTCTCGCCAAAAGCGCTCTGGTTATGAATGTCAAAGCGCTCGGAAAGGACAGCGACGTCGTGGCCGCGAATCTCAATCTCCTCGCGTTGATCTACGAAGACCAGAACCGTTATCCCGACGCCGAAGCTTTTATGAAACGCTCAGTTGAGATCACCGCGAAGGCTTTTGGGAGGAACAGCGCGAATTACGCGTCTAGCCTCAACAATCTCGCCATCATCTATCGCCGCGAGGAGCGTTATGCCGACGCGGAACCTCTCTACAAGCAATCCCTCGCAATCAACGAAAAAGTTCTCGTGCCGCAACATCCCGCTCTCGCTTCAAATATTCTGAACCTCGCGGCGCTCTACCAGGCTCAGGACCGATATTCAGATGCCGCTCCCTATTTCGATCGCGGGCTGGAACTGATTCACCACCGCTTCCAGTACGGATTCGCGTACATGAGCGAGAAAGATCGTCTTCAGTTTCTCGCCACGGAGCAAAATCTTTTTCCTGGTTACTTTAGCTTTTCGATTGCGAACCGCGAACGCGACCCGTCGGTCGCCGGAAAGATGTACGACGTAATTCTCTGGGAAAAGGGCCTCGTTGGAACGAGCGTCTCGGCCCTTCGCGCACAAGTCGCGGCGAGCGGCGACCCCACGGCGATTCAATTGTTTGACCAGCTCACCGAGAAGAAGAGCGAATCCTCGCAACTGGCGACCTCGCGTCCGCAGGGTTGGGCCGATGCTCAGGCCAAGCTGGACGCTGAAGCCAACGAACTCGAACAGCAGTTGGCTCGGCGTGTGAACAAGGTGAGCGAGCGGAAGGCTCTGGCGAGTGCGACCTGGAAGGACGTGCAAAAGGCACTTAAGCCCGACGATGCCGCCGTCGAATTCGTCCGCTACCGGTATGACGACGGCAAGAATTGGACAAATTCGTTTTACTATGCCGCGCTCGTCGTCACGCCGCGAGCCGCCCTGCCGAGCTTGATTCTTCTCGGCGAAGCACAAAAACTGGAATCAGCGCCGCTCGACAGTTATCGCACGCACGTCGCGCTCACTCGCGGCGCTTCTGCCGTGGAAACGCCGGAAGAAAAAGCCGCGGAAGGCGCCGCTGGCACAAGCGCGGCGTACGACGCATTCTGGAAGCCGCTCGAAACGGCGCTCGGAAATTCCAAGCGCGTTTACGTTTCGCCCGACGGGCTCTTGAATCAAATTCCTCTGGGCGTTCTCGCGGACGATTCCGGCAAGCTCCTGCTCGAAAAATTGGATCTGCGACTTGTGAACAGCACGAACGACGTCCTGCGCGTACCGCAGTCTCCGAAATCTAAAGTCGCCGTCCTTCTGGGCAATCCGAAGTTCGATCTCTCCGAAGCGGAACAGCGTACCGCGCTCGAGAAAATCCCCGGCACTAAGTCAGCTCCGCAGCCTACCTCGGCCGAGAGCACACCGGCGGCCGCCACCGCCTTGCCACGCTCCCGCGACGTTCGTGGTGGGCCGCTCAAGCCGCTTCCGGGAACGCAAACTGAAGTCGATGCGGTCGGAGCCCAGCTAAGAGCCGCGGGATGGGAGGCGGAGTCCTACACGCGCGCGAGCGCCCTCGAAGAAGCCGTCGATCGGATGCAAAGCCCCCGCGTCGTCCACATTGCAACGCACGGCTTCTTTCTTTCCGATCAGGAAATCGCGCATGATCCCGATCTGAATAGCGCGCGATCCGTTGCCCATGAAGATCCTATGCTACGCTCGGGTCTGTTTTTCGCCGGCGCCGATCGCGCGGAATCGGGCGCACCTCCCTCCTCAGGACTGAAAGACGGTGTACTCACAGCTTACGAAGCCGCGCAGCTCAATCTTCAAGGCACCGAGCTAGTCGTTCTTAGCGCGTGCGAAACTGGACTCGGCAAGCAGAGCAACAGTGAAGGTGTTTTCGGGTTGCGCCGTGGCCTGCAGGAAGCCGGCGTCGATGCCATCTTGATGAGTATGTGGTCTGTGCCCGACCGCGAAACGCAGGAGCTGATGACGCTCTTTTATAAGGGTTGGCTCGGCGGCCTCGACAAGCACGAAGCTATGCGCCAGGCGCAACTCAAAGAGCGCGAGGTCGTTCGCCAGCGTTTCGGCAAAGACCTACCGTTTTACTGGGGCGCGTTCGTCCTCGTCGGTCGTTAATCAGTCTGGCTGCGCGACACGGGCGTACGGCCTCGCCGCGCGCGTCACATGCTTATCCCTGCCGAACAATTGAATCGCGTTGGAGTCCGCGTCAGACTACCGCGCTGCCTGAATCGTTTGCTCGCCGCTTTTTGCGGTGATCATTGCGGCTATCATTTGTCGGAGCGCCATGGAGCCGTACGCTGTCGCGGAGTGGAAAGATTTCTACGTCGCCGTTAGCGGCGCAGCTGCTGCATTCGCCGGGCTGCTTTTCGTCGGACTCTCCATCAATTTGACTCGAATCATCAGCCTCCCAGACATCTCGGACCGCGCCGGCGAAACTTTGATTTTTCTCGGCGCGGTTTTGGTGGCGGCGTTGCTGGGACTCGTTCCGTATGCGTCCGCAGCTTTTGGGATTGAGCTGTTGTGTATTTTTTGTTTCGTGTGGTGCGTGGCGACTTATCTCGATATTCGAGCGCTGCGGCGCCGTCATTACGACACGCTCTTTCATGGATACCAGCGCTTCGCGTTCACGCAAGCTGCCACGTTGCCATTGATGATCGCGGCTGTATCATTTCTGTTCCAGGGTAACCGGGAGCCGTATTGGCTCATCCCAGGTTTAATTTTTCCTCTCCTTGTCAGCATGAGCAACGCGTGGGTGCTATTGGTCGAAATCATGCGCCAGACGGATTTGAGAAAACCACTCGCGATGGCACGCACGCCAAAGCCGAGATACGCGACAATCCTCGGGCAGTAAGCTACTATTTCCCGCATTGGAGTGAGTGAATCGAGCTGTTCCGAACTAGACACTGCTGAAATCCGTCGCTCGATTTACTTGATTAACCTAAGGAGGCGACGTGAAAAAATCTAGTCTGCATCTTGCGCCACTACCGCTGTTTGTTTTATGTGTGAATTTGATCACTGCCTCACCCGTTCGAGCTCAGGCCGATGCCGCCAAAATCTTCAAAACGAATTGCACGCTGTGCCATGGGGCGGATGGAAGCGGGGATACCTCGACGGGCAAGGCCATGAAAGCTAAGGATCTGCGCTCGGATGAAGTGCAGAAACAATCGGACGCCGAGCTCGCTGATATCATCAGTAAGGGACGCGGGAAAATGCCAGCCTTCGGCTCGAAAATTTCTGCAGACTCGATAAAGTCCCTCGTGGCCTACATCCGTCAACTTCCAAAAAAATAACAGACTCTCGATCGTCACGGGCTGGAGTAAACGGAGCGCAGCACGCCCGCTCTTTTTGATACTCAACTACGGGAGAGTTGGATGAGCCGGAGCCAAGCGAATTCCAGCAGCACGAGGGCGCGTGAATTATCCGCTCCCGAACGAATGCCTCGGAACAGACGGTCTTTCCTAAGTGCACTGCTCGCTTTGGGATCCGTTTGCGTCGGCGTGCTGCTTTCCGTTCCGTTAATTCGCTTCGCGCTTTTTCCTCTCTTGCGCCGTACGACCGAACTCAAAGAATCTCCCGTTGGGCCGATGACCGAATTTTTGAACTTGAGTATACCGGTCCTGCGGAACATCCAAATTGAGCAGGTAGACGGCTGGCGCAAAGCAGTTTCAGAAAAAGCCGTCTATGTGACCAAAGACTCTCGCGGGCAATTGCTGGTCCTATCGTCGGTGTGCCCCCACTTGGGCTGCACCGTGCCGTGGGACGCTGTCAAAGGCACATTTATCTGCCCATGTCACGGCGCTGTTTACGCTCCGGACGGCACGCGCGTCAGTGGGCCGTCGCTTCGCGGGATGGATAGCCTTGAAACAAATATTCAGGACGATCAATTGATGGTGCGCTTTCAGTATTTCCGTCAACTTGTCGCTGATAAAGAGGTAATGGGCTGAGGAAGGTGTTTTAAGGAGATGGATTTAACCAACCGCAATGGAAGAGAGAACTCCGATGTTCCCCGAACCGGAGTTCGCGCTTGGCTCAATCGGCGCACTGGCTTGGATGACCTGCTCCGCGCTTCCCTCGACGAACCTATCCCCGGCGGCGCGCGCTTCGCTTATATATTTGGATCTGGGCTACTGTTCATATTTCTCTCGCAGATTATTACCGGAGTATTTCTCGCGCTGTATTACGTTCCATCGGCAGACCACGCGCACACGACCGTTGTCTATATCACCAAGGCAGTGACTGCGGGCTCCTTTCTTCGCAGCCTTCATTCCTACGGATCGAGCGCGATGGTTGTTGTCTTGCTCCTTCACCTCTCTCAGACGTACCTCTACGGCGCTTACAAGGGCCGCCGCGAAATTCTTTGGATCTCCGGATGTGCGCTATTCGGGCTCGTGTTGGGAATGGCCTTCACCGGTTATTTGCTTCCATGGGACCAGAGAGCTTACTTCGCCACGGCAGTCGGCACAAACGCGATCGGCGAAATCCCCGGAATTGGTGAGAGCCTCACGCGTCTCGTGCGCGGCGGAACTGAAATGGGAACGCTCACTGTCTCACGCTTTTTTGTGGCCCATGTTTTTTTGATTCCAGCATTCATTTTTGCCCTGGTAGCCTCGCACATTTTTCTCTTCCGCAAGGCTGGCGCAGCCGGACCAATCAGCGAAGATCCCTACAACCCTAAACAGAAGACGGAGCCGTTCTACCCGCGCCAGGTGATGATGGATCTCTCGCTCACGGCTCTTCTCATAGCCGGACTCGGCGTCTTGGCCTTTTTCGCGCCGGTGCCGTTAGGTCCAGCGGCCGATCCGGCAAATGCGCAGTACGTGCCGCGGCCGGAGTGGTATTACCTCCCCATTTTTCAGTGGCTGAAATATTGGCACGGCGCGGTTTCGGTAATCGGGATTCTGGTTATTCCCATGATTCTCGTTATCGCTGTAGTCGCTCTGCCGTTTTTGGATCGCAGCATCGAGCGGCGTCCATGGAAACGGCCCGTGGCGATGGGAGCCTATGTATTCGTTATTGTCGCGCTCGTGGGCCTGGGGCTTCGAAGTGAGTATCAGGACCAGCACGATCCTGGAGTTGCGAAGCAACTGGCTTTGCAAAAGACCGAAGAAAACGACTTCATGCGCAAACCATTTGAGCCTGAGCTTTCTTCCGGCTCCTTGGCTGCCGCGAATGTGTCTCTCGCCGATCCGCTTGCGGCGAAGGGAAAAACAATTTTCGAGGCGCAATCCTGCAACGCCTGCCACGGTGGTGGCGGAATTGGCACGGCTGCGGCTCCGGCCCTCGTCGGAATCTCAGCTAAATTTACATCCGATCAACTTGTCGAACTTTTCGCGCATCCCACAGCCAAGATGATTGCTGGCGGCATGCCCAAAGTAGATTTGCCGCCAGACGATTTGAAGACACTTATCGCGTATATAGAAAGTCTGAAATAGTAAGCAAGCGGACGAGCGACATTCGCGGACGTGATGTGTGCCAAGCCCCGGCGATGCGCAATCCGCCGGGGCTCGGCAATTTTCCGCCAACCGTCTTACGGACGGCTAGGCACAGGAAGATTTAGCGATACTGCTCCAACCGTAGTTCCGATTACGTCGCCCGACACGATCATCTCGACGCGGCGATTCTCTTGACGTCCTTCCGCCGTATCATTGGTCGCAGCAGGTTGCGTCTTACCGAATCCCTGCGCCGTCATTGACGTCATAGGAATGTTTTGCTGCGCCAGGTAATCCCGAACGGCATCAGCCCGCTGTTCCGAAAGCGTCTGATTCATAGCGTCGCCGCCGACGCTATCCGTATTGCCTTCGATGGCTAGCCTCAAATCGGGATAAGCAAGAACGATTCCGGATATTTTGGCTAGCTTCTCGCGCGCCAGCGGACGAAGCGTGTACTTGCCGGTGTCAAAAAGCACGTCCGACAAATTCACGACCAGGCCGCGAGCGGTGTCGCGAGTCGCGAGAATTGCGTTGAACTGTAGCAGTAATTTGGCCCGAAGTTCTTCACGATCCTGCACCGCTTGCTGTAGTTGCTGATCCGAAGACGCTGCAGCGGCTCGATCGCGATCCGATTGCGCCTCTGCGTCTTTCTGACCCTGTTGCGCGTCCGCAGCCGCCCTGTTGGCGTCCGCAGCTGCGGCGCGATTCTGATCCGCGTCCGCTTGAGCATCGTGCTGTTTCTGCTGTGCGGCAAGCGCAGCCGCATCGGCGTCGGCACGTTTGCGGTCGGCGTCCGCGCGTCGGCGGTCGGCATCCGAAGTCGCTGCTTCTGCGTCCTTACGAGCGAGCCTATCGGCGTCGGATTTGGCGTTTGCATCTGCAACTTGCGCTGCTGCCGCATCCCTGTCGGAGTTCACGCGATTTGCATCAATCGTTTTCACGGCGATTTCGCGAGCGTCGTCCGCCGTCTGCACAACTTCGCGTGACGCCGCGATCAGTGATTTCTTGTCAACGTGTCTGTTGATCGCGAGATCGTCCGCCTGCTTCATTTGACGGACCGCGTTTTCATAGCTGGCGGTCGCGTACGTCTCTGCTCCGGCTGACTTGGCGATTCGCACGGCATTGCGCGCTTCGAAAAATTCGAGTGGGAGTTTCGCATTCATGACGACGGGATCGAAATGATAGCCCGTGGGAACATAGCCGCCGCGATCGATGAGTTCATACTTCGCGTCCACGGCCTCGCTTGCGCCCACGGTGTCGGAGCGAATCGCGTTTTCGAGGATGACGACATTGCTCGGACGGCGCACCGCGTAATAAGGTTCCGCGGTCACGATCAGCGCGAAAGCCTGAAGGTCCGTGGTCACTTCGAGCTTGCTGCGATGGTTATCGCCCACTAATACTTCGCAGATGTTGACCGGCCGTCCCTCCGGCGAAATCGCCCACAATACATATGTCAGATATTCAGTGCCAAAGCTCGTCGGCCTATCGAGTCCAGAAAATTCAGCTTCGATGGACATCGCGCCGCGCTTGCTCTCGACTTTCGCCTCGCCCGCTGCTGTTGGCATCAAATCGGTGCCGAGGAAATCGATTTTCGTTGATCCGCTGCGGTGTCTGTAACTCACCGCTCGTGTCGTGCGGCTGACTACGCTTACTCGGTAGGTTGATGTCTGATTATTGTCGGTCGATACTGTGGTTTGAGCCTGGACCATCGTAGACCCGCCCAGACTTACGAGCACTGCGAATAACACTGCGGAAATCTTCAATGAGAGTCTCCTTAAGAAACGGTGAGCTCTCAGTGTCAGACCGAGTGAATTTCAATACTGTCCGCAATTGCACGTTGTGCGCAGGTCAGCACAACACGCTATTCGCGATAGTAAGCGTATCTATTTTGAAGTTTGTGGCGCGCCCGGAGAGATTCGAACTCCCGACCCTCTGCTTCGAAGGCAGATGCTCTATCCAGCTGAGCTACGGGCGCGTTGCGTGCAAGTGATTCACTGTACTGCGCCTGGAATCAGTTTGGCAACGGGCAAGTCTCGTGATGACCCGGGGCGGTGTTATGTTCGGACTCGTGAGATCAGGCTAAAGGCCGCAAACTCCCTCGACCTGCAAGGGAATAACCACGTTTCCGACCTTGTCGATGTAATCATACCTGCCGCCGACTTCGACTGGATCCCGCTGTTCGGAGACGTGCTGAAGAGAAAGAGCGCCGGCCGATGTAAGGCGCGGTGGAGTTACGGCGTGCCCCGTCTTGTCAATGTAGCCAAACGTTCCAGCGCTCTGAACCAGAGCCAATTGTTCGGAGAACGAAGCTGCGCCGTCAAAGTGCGGAGCGATCACGATTGTGCCGGCCGCATCGACGTAACCCCACTTATGATCGAGTTGCACCGCGGCTAGCCCCTCGGAGAATCGCTTTGCGCTGTCGAACTTTGGAGCAATAAGAACCTTGCCGGTCGTATCGATGTAACCCCATTTGCGGTCGACTTGCACGGCCGCGAACTGTTCGGAGAACTTCTGAGCAAAATCAAACTGAGCAGGAATCACCAGGTTGCCGGTCTTGTCGATGTAGCCCCATTTTTTACCGACTTGAACCGCTGCCAAATGCTCGGCAAACGAATTCGCTTTATTGAACCGAAGAGGGATGGCCATGTTTCCTGTTGGGTCTATAAATCCCCATTTGCCGTCAACTTGAACGGCAGCCAAGTCGTCGGAAAACGGTTCAGTCGAGTCAAACTTCGGGTTAATCACGAGCTTACCTGTACTGTCGACGTATCCCCACTTGGCGGCGTTGTTGACGCACGCGGCTTTGGGAGATCTCGTTCCTAGATTCGTTTGAAAACTGGTTTGAGCAATAACCGTGGTGCACGTGGCGGCGGAGATCGCGATCAATACGGCCGCGAGATAACTGCAACGCCGAGCGGTTGCCCATGCAGATTTATGTTTTAAGCCGCGAGAAGCGGGCAACAAACTGTGTTCCTGGCGGTTCGTTTCGAAATGAGTGTCTGGGGTAATCATTTTCGAACTCCTGGTTTCCTAGCGAGCTTCCGCGCTGGCACAACCGTCCGCTTCCATGTCTTGCAGCTGCTGCGAGGCTTCCGCGCTTCCGCGATTCGATGCGGCGATCAGCAGCACCCGCGCTTGTTCGCAATTCTGAGGCACGCCACGTCCCCACGCATACAGATCGGCAAGAAGCATTGCGGCTCTCATATTTCCTTTTTTCTCTGAAGCCCACAGCCACTTCACGGCGACTGCCGTTTCGGCCTGCCCGCCATCTCCGCCCAGATATTGCAATCCAGTGTTGAGTTCGGCTTCTCCGGGGCCTGTGCCCGAGGACCATCTAAGGGCCGCTTCGCGCCCCGAGACAACGGGCCGTGCTCGACGATTCTTCGATGGAGGCAACAATAGCGGGCTAATTGCGTTCGCTGTCGGCGAGGTCTGCGCGTCAGACTGCGAGTCCCAGCGCCAGTTGGACAAAACCTTGCCGAGCGCCTGCGTGTCCCCGCCGGTGCGCCAATAGATGTAAGCGGCGAGGCCAGTTACGCCAACAAACACCAAACATAGAATGACGGTTACGGCGGTGCGAACTCCGCTCCGCGGAGCATCTCCCGGATTGAAGCGCGCGCCCGCGGGAGGCCGCCATGGCGCTGCGAACTCCGAACTTGGCGCGGAAGCTCCGGCGCGAGACCCATCGTCACCCGCGGGTGCCGTCAACGCAAATTCATCCGCGCCGGCCAAGATGGGTTCGCTTCCAATATCGTTTACTACTTTGATTTCCGGCGCCGACTCCGCTCGAGGTGGCAGCGGGAGGGCATTCTGCTCGAGCCATCTGCCGATGTTCGCGCGCGAGGCCTCAGGTAGATCCCTGAATTGCAGGCCACCGGTTTTGCTTTCTGCGTCGATCCAGATGATGTCGGCAACCGTTTCCATTTCAGCGAAGGGGCTGAAGGTGAATCGGATGGAAACCGCGCCCTGATCGTGCTCGACCGGAGCTTCGGCCCGAAACTGCAGACCATTTTCGCAGGCATCAATGACGACGCCGCGGTTCTGATTGGGGAAGCTGATGTAGACCGGTTCGTAGGGGGTAACTCGGGGCGATTGCCGGCGTTCCGTGACCATGGGCTGGTTCTCCTCTTCGGGCTCGCGGCACGGTTTAGGTGCCGCCCTGCATGAATCACATCTACCCGGCTTCGTTCAAAGCCGGCGCACCCTCAATCTAGCTCCTAATGTGGTCATTCATAGTAAAGTTCAGGCCCGCCAACATGGAAGGCACATTCTAGCTGGTACTGTGGTTACGGTACCACAAGGATTTCAGCCGTTCATAAATTGCGCTCGAAATGGCTTCGTTTGACCCCCTCATTTTGTCTCGATTAGACATGGGTCGTGGTGATTGTTTTGTTTGAGTTGCAGGCGTTTCTAATAATTTCCAGTCTCGATTAGAAATGGGGAGGAAAGGGGAGATGGAAGAGTGAAACGGGGACGCTGAGCCGTTTGGCAGAGCCGGGTGCCTGCCTCCGAGGGGTGCTTCCCATGTCAGAGCGGGGCATCTGCGCTCGCGGCCGCCGTGACGGCGCGAGAGCGGTGCTCTCCGTATTAACTCTATAAGTATCATAATGTTAGGTTAATTAAAGGGGCCAATTATAACATGCGTCGCGGGGTGTGCGCAAATGCATTGGGTGTAAGGATTTGGGGAAGTGTCGGGGAATCAGTGGGATTGGGACACGAAAATCTTACGAAATTGTGCTTTGATTTTGCGGAAGATGCGAAATTGGACGCACGTGGCGCACGTATAGCCAGCGATCAGCGTCCCGGGCTAAGAAAGCCCGCCGCTACAAGTGCTTGCGGGCGTGGCTGCACGAATAGAACGGGCGTGCCGACCGTGCATTGGCTCCGGGGGCAGGGGCCTCCCGGCTCTGAAGAAAAGTAGTGGGAGAATAAAACTGGTGCCGGAGTAGGATGGGTTCGTGACGGGAGAACTTAAACGGCGGATTTTGACGGTGAACCGGGGGTCGGCGACGCTGAAATCGGCGTTGTATGACGCGGGGGTTCAGGATGAGATAGCGGGAGCCAAAGTCAAAGACGCCGGCAGGATGCCGGCGCGACGAATGGAGCTTGTGCTTTCGATATCCGTGGAGCAGGGTGGGGGCGCGAAGGGACGGCTGAAGATTGCGGATGCTAGTGGGAAGTCGCTCTTAGACAGCGTGCTCGACGGCGCGAAGTCGAACGCCGCGCTGGAAGCTATGCTCGCGTGGATGGGCGAACGCGGATTTCTTACGGGACTTGCGGCGGTGGGTCACCGGCTTGTCCACGGCGGGCCTCGATATAGAGATCCTCAAAAAATTACGCCGGAATTTATGTCCGAGATCGAAAGGCTTATTCCACTCGATCCCGATCATCTACCGGCGGCGATCGCTGGAATAAATTTCATCGCCAAGAAATTTCCGGATCTTCTCCAAGTGGCATGTTTCGACACCGCGTTCCATCAGTCCCTCCCAAAAATTGCGCGGATGTACGCGCTGCCGCGACGTTTCTACGACGATGGAATTTTTCGATATGGATTCCATGGACTCTCGTATGAGTACGTGATGAGCGAATTGCAATCGCTTGACGGAGAGCTTGCCAACGGGCGGGTGATCATCGCGCATCTTGGCAGCGGCGCCAGCATGGTCGCGGTGAAAGAAGGGAAGAGCATTGACACGTCAATGGGATTTACGCCGCTCGAGGGACTGGTCATGGCGACGCGTTCTGGCGACTTCGATCCGGGGGCGCTTCTCTATCTGGTCGAGGAGAAGAAATTGGGCGGGAAAAATGCGAGTGCGTTGCTGAATAAAAAATCTGGACTGCTGGGAGTTTCAGGGACGTCTGCCGATATGAAAGAGTTGATTGAGAAGGCCGGCCAAGATTCTCAAGCCGCGGATGCTGTGGATCTTTTTTGCTCTCGAGCTAAGAAATATGTCGGCGCGTATGCGGCGGTGCTTGGCGGGCTGGATGTGTTTGTGTTTGCGGGAGGGATTGGCGAAAAGGCGCCGGTGGTTCGCAAAGGTATTTGCGATGGATTGGAGTTTTTGGGGATTCGGTTGGATGCGGGCGGAAACGAAGCTAATGCGGCGGTGATATCGTCAGGCGAGAGTCGCGTAAAAGTGCGGGTGATTAAAACGAATGAAGATTTGATGATTGTGCGGCATGTGGCGGCTTTGATTTGATGGGTGTGGTCATCGTTGCGCTGGGTTTCGGGAGGCGGGAGCCTCCCGGCTCTGAAAAAAAATGCGAGCTATGACGATATTTTCATCGACCCTTAATGTCGGCGGTTTATTCTTGGGCAGATTTCGCGAGGAAACTTATACAATCAGCTGCGAATCGGCGTGGCAGAACTCTTCCGCGGCTGAAGCCGGAGATCGGGGCGCGGATTTTTTCGGAGCGCTAAAGCGCTCCTCCCCCGCATAAATGCGGGGGCTGCCACCTGGCCGCACATCTTATGAAAGCAGGAGATGGCATGCTGGAATTTGACGCTAGTTTATCGACTGTGGTCGAGGTCAGCAAGAAATCGCAGCGGGGGCAAGAGCGGGCTGCTGGGTCAACGGACGCTGCGGCCGCTGCGGCCGAGAAGGCTAAGGGGCCGCTTTCGGCTGAGTTATTGGGCAAAATGCAGCGCTACTGGTCGGCGGCCAATTATCTCGTCGTCGGGCAAATCTATCTGCAAGATAATCCGCTGCTGCGCGAGCCGCTCAAAAAAGAGCACATCAAGCCGCGTTTGCTGGGGCACTGGGGAACATCCGCCGGGCAGAATTTCATCTATGTCCATTTGAACCGGCTGATCCGGGAAACAAACGCAGACATCATTTACATATCGGGACCGGGGCACGGTGGTCCAACGCTGAACGCGTGCGCTTACCTTGAAGGAACTTATACCGATGTGCATCCTGAAATCACTCAGGACATCCACGGCATGCGGCTGCTATTCCGATCTTTTTCAACGCCCGGAGGCATTCCGAGTCACTGCGGACCGCACACGCCGAACTCCATGCATGAGGGAGGCGAACTTGGCTATTCACTTGTGCATGCTTTTGGAGCGGCGTTCGACAATCCTGATTTAATCGTGGCTTGCGTGATCGGGGATGGCGAGGCGGAAACCTGTCCGCTGGAAGGAAGCTGGAAGGGAATCAAGTTTCTGAATCCCGCGCGCGACGGAGCCGTGCTGCCGATTCTGCATTTGAATGGTTACAAAATTTCAGGGCCTACCGTGATGGCGCGCACCAGCGACGAAGAACTGATCGAGCTCTACAAGGGCATGGGCTATGCGCCGGAATTTGTCGAGGGCGACGATCCTGAAATCGTGCACCAACTCTTGGCGGGCGCGCTCGATCGTGCCTACGCAGGCATACGAGACATTCAAAAACAATTTCGATCAGACAAAGCGCAAAAAAATGGCGATCAGCTCCGCCAACCGTGGCCAATGATTATCCTGCGCACGCCGAAGGGCTGGACATGCCCGAACGAAGTGGATGGTCTGCCGATCGAAGGCACTTTTCGCGCCCATCAAGTACCGCTTTCCACCGTTCTCGAAAATCCGGAACACCTAAAATTACTCGAGGCGTGGATGCGTGAGTATTCTCCGGAGGAGTTGTTTGACAAAGACGGAACGCTAATCCCTGAGCTGGCCGCACTGGCGCCCGACGGAGAGCAGCGCATGGGCGCAAATCCGCACGTCAACGGCGGCCGGTTGCTGAAAGCGCTCGATCTGCCCGACTTCGCTCAATACGCATTGGGTATTCCCGGGCCCGGCGAGGTAGTAGCGGAAGCTCCGCGCAAACTCGGTGAGTATTTTCGTGACGTCATCAAACAAAATCCGGAAAATTTCCGCTTATTCTGCCCGGATGAAACGAATTCGAATCGGCTGAATTCGGTGTTTGACGCGACCGACCGTTGCACGATGGAGCCTATCGTATCCATTGATGACCACTTAGCGCCCGACGGCCGGGTGATGGAAGTGCTCAGCGAACATCTCTGTGAAGGCTGGCTCGAAGGATATCTCCTAACCGGCAGACATGGCGTGTGGTCATCTTACGAAGCGTTCGCGCAGGTCGTGGATTCGATGGTGACGCAGCACGCGAAGTGGATGGAGCAGTGTCTCGAATTTCCGTGGCGCAGGCCGATCGGCTCGCTGAATGTGTTTCTCACCAGCCACGCCTGGCGCAACGATCACAATGGTTTCAGCCACCAGGCGCCGGGGTTTGTGGACAACGCGCTGCAACGGCGCAGCGAGGTGGCTCGGATCTACTATCCGCCGGATGCAAACTGTTTGTTGAATGTGATGGATCACTGCCTGCGCAGCCGCAACTACGTCAACGTGGTGACATGCGGAAAACAACCGCAGTTGCAATGGCTCACGTTTGACGAAGCGCTGACGCACTGCTCGCAGGGAGCATCCATCTGGAAATTTGCCACGAATGATGGAGGAACGGAGCCGGACATCGTCCTCGCGTGCGCCGGAGACGTGCCAACCATGGAAGCCTGCGCGACTTCTTGGCTGCTACAGAAGCATGTGCCCGGAATCAAAGTGCGAGTCGTGAATGTGGTGGATCTGAACTCGCTGATGAGCCCGGACGACCATCCGCACGGCATGGATAATATTTCGTTCGATGCGCTGTTCACGCGGAATGTGGATGTGGTGTTTGCATTCCATGGCTATCGCTGGCTGATTCACAGCATGGTGCACGGACGTTCGAACGAAGCGCGATTTCACGTGCGGGGATTCAACGACGAGGGTACGACGACGACTCCGTTCGATATGGTGGTGCTCAACAAGATGAGCCGCTTCCATCTTGCGGTTGACGCGCTGAAGCATGTGCCGCGGTTGCGTTCGCAGGCTTCGGATGCGATTGATATGTTCAACCGGAAATTGTTCGAGCACCACACTTACATCCGGCAACATTTTGAAGATATGCCGGAGATTCGGAATTGGAGATGGACGAAAGATTTCAGTGAGCCCGACGCTCCGCCCCCGCTGGCGAAGGGGCAGCCGCGGGGGCAGACGTTTACGGATAATTGAGCGGGCTTATTGCGGAATGCGGATCTCCGGGGAGCGATCAAGGCGCGAATAGGTTGGGGTCGAGGAGTTCCCGGAGGCGGGAGCCTCCGGGCTCTGATGGGATTGGGAAGCGCGTCTGGAGTAAAGGCGAAGAGCCGGCGAGAGGCCGGCGTTACAAGAGAGAAAGCACGAATTCCGCGGCTGAAGCCGAGTTTGAGTCAGAGAATCTTTCGCTGGACTGAAGTCCAGCTCCCTCTGCTGAAGCAGAGGGCGGCCACCAAAAGGCATCCAGGACATTGCGCCACGAGCAGGACCTTTCACTACATTGGCGAGAGGATTTGATCACGGTCGCGATTGGGCGGTGGCGTCTGTTTCGGTGGCGGTGGTGTGATCCATGCGGCCGAAAATCGAATGCGAGCCGCCGATGAATTCACGCGCGATATTTACTCCGACAAATTCCAACAACGTGTAGCTGCCCATGCGCAAACCGTCTTTTGCGCTGTAGCGATTTGGGTACCAGCCGTAAACTGCGGTCATCGAGCCAGCATAGGGCGCGATTAGCGCGGGGAACGAGAGCCAGAGATGCCCGTCTTCGCCACGCCGTGCGGTAACCGTCGAAATTGCCGCGTGACCCAATCGCGGAAATATTCCTTTACAGTCGCAGCGGTAATACAGTGTGTCTTCGCGGAATACTTCCGCTAAGGCGTAGCGCGTCGTCGTCGTTGCCAGCCCGATGCCGAAATCCGATCCGACACGCTCGCCATACGCTCCGGTGCCTTGTCCCCACTCTGGTGGCGTCTTGTCGGCCTGATCAATTCCGCCGAGGATTCCCGCGCTGACGATTGCGTAAGGGCCGAAGCCATCGAAGAAATAATTCTTCAGCTTGGTCTTTTCCGAAGGGCGCGTGTAGGTCAGCTCGAGCTGTGGAGAAATCGTGCTGGTCGAATTGGTCGAAGGCAAAACCGCGCCGGTGAACGCAGGCTTTGCATCGGCGTCAGACTGCGCGATAGCCGGCGGCGCAAGTATCGCCAAGCCCGCGAGTATGGTAAGGGCGGCTACGGATAGAGACACGAATCGATGCGGGTGCGACTTCATGACGAATTTCTCCTTGTCTAGATTCGCGAATCGAAATGGCTGTAGCTGCAAGCCAGAAAGGGGCTGAGACGCTCACGAGAAGTAATAGCAGAAGGACATTTGAGTGGTCTGTGCCAAACAGAACACAATTTCTTGAGCAGCACTAAAATGGATTGTGAATCGCTGAGTTCGCGCCGGCTCAGACTCAATTCAGCGCGCTCCGAGCTGCGCAGAATCTATTCTTTCTTGGCGGTCGACTGTTGCGATTGTCGGAATGCTTCCTGCGCCAACTGATAAGCCTTGTTGGAATGTTCCAAGGCTTGCCGGGAAAACTCGTGGCCGGTCTGATGATCGCCTTTGCTGTGGTGCGTGGCGGCAACGCGATGCGCGTGGGCGGCGAGCTCGTGGAATTCGGCGGCGCGTTGGTGCGAATCGTTTGGCATGTGATTATGAAAATCTAGCGGTTCGTCGTGGGTTGAGGGGTTATGCGAGCGACCGTTGGGTTGGCCGCTATCGTTTTTGGTTTCTCCTGCTTTGGTTTCTTCTTTTCGCGTTTGCCTACGTTTTTGTTTCCCATGCCCGCATGTTGGCATAGCTCTGGGCGGCCTGCAAGCCCTTCCATTAGACTGCGGCAGCTCGCTTAAAATGCGGTTTTTAGTCGAGTGGGCAATCTTTGGATGAGAGAAGAAACCGTGGACGAATTTAATGACTCCAATAGCTGGCACTGAAAGTAAATCTGAAATTTCCGGCGAGGTGGAAATATGCGCGCATTTGCAGTGCGAAAGTTTGGGGAATCTCCCGCGATACTCGATCTGCCAATTCCAAGCGCCGACGGCGGTTTCCTCATACGTGTGAAATATGCGGGGGTGAATCCGATTGATTACAAGCTCGTCGAGAGACTGGCTGCGAAATCGACATTTCCGTTCGTGCTGGGGGCGGACTTTGCGGGCATCGTTGAGCGCGTGCCTCCGGGCGAGACTGATTTCCGCGCGGGCGACCGCATATTCGGCATGGCGCGGACGCACGGCGCATACGCGGAATACACCGCGGTGAAACCGGGAGTGCCGACCGAACCGCTGGCGCACATTCCTGAAGGCGTAAGCGATGAACAGGCGGCGGCCTTGCCCATTGCGGGGATCACGGCGCTCAGAGCGCTCGATCTGCTGGAGGTCACTTCGGGGCAGAGCGTGGTTGTGATGGGTGCGACTGGCGGAGTCGGCGGATATGCGGTGCAGATGGCGCGCTCGCGAGGCGCTCATGTGCTCGCGACGGTGCGGGGCGATGCCGATGAAGCGCGGAGCCTGGGCGCCGATGAAGTGTACGACACTAAAAAAGGCGACGCTGTTAGCGCATTGCACGCGGCTCATCCGCAGGGTGTGGATGCAGTTCTTGATCTGGTGAACGGGCGAGATGCGATCGGGCGTGACGTGGAGTTTCTCAAAGTTGGGGGCAGCCTGGTGTCTACGATCTACGCCGCGGACGAAGCGTGGTTCGCTGAGCGGAAGATCAAGGCGCACAACCTGGTGGGGAATACCAATCCGTTGTCGTCGCCGCAAGGGCTGAACGATGTCGCGCGCATGCTATTGGAGGGGAAGATCACTGCGCGCGTTCGCGATACGGTTGAGCTCGACGGCACGGCACAGTTGCTGCAAAAGCTTCGCGACGGGGGCCTGCGAGGCAAGGCTTTGATACGGCTGTAGAGCGTGTGCGACGGCGTAAAAACTGAAGTGAGGTGGGCGCGCAAAGAACCGCAGAAATTCGGAGTGACGCTGGTGCTGACGTAGACCCACACTTGCTGCGCAAGGATGGAGCACACGAAAAGGCAAGAGGCATCGTGAGGGCCGTAGCTAATATATTTGTTTTGAAACTTTGTGCCGGCTGTAACGGTCTAATTTTAAGAGTAAAGTTACGACCATGCTAGCGCAGGAAGTTTAGACGAGGTTCAAAAATGAACACTTTCATAAATCACCCGAGTGCCCCGAAGCGGGGGAATCCGCGGTCTATATCGATCGAGCAAATGTTGGTTTTGGTGTTGTCGTTGGCTCTCATATTTGCGGGATGGCCTCAGACTCTTGTGGCCGCTCAAGATGCTCCTCAGGCGCCTGATCAGAACGCAGCTCCGGCCGCGCAAGCGCCTCCCTATGCGCAACAAACGCCAGAGCAGTTGCAGCAGCTAGTGGCGCCGATTGCGCTCTATCCGGATTCGCTGGTGGCGCAGATTTTGGCTGCCTCGACTTTTCCCGAACAGGTCGTGGAGGCCGACAGATGGGTGCAGGCGCATCCTGATTTGAAGGGTGACGCTTTGGCACAAGCAGTGGACCAGCAAAACTGGGATCCGAGCGTCAAGGCGCTGACCGCATTCCCGTCGGTTCTCGGAAACATGGACAAAAATCTTTCCTGGACGTCATCGCTGGGCGACGCCTATTACAACCAGCAACAGGACGTAATGAACGCCATACAGTTCATGCGCGGGAAAGCGGAACAAGCCGGGAATTTGAAGACCACGCCGCAACAAACCGTTCAGACGAACGGCTCGGCAATTGAGATTCAACCTGCGAATCCCGACGTCGTTTATGTCCCCGCATATGATCCATGGCTCGTGTACGGATATCCCGTAGGCCCGTGGCCAGGATGGTATCCGTACCCCGGAATCTGGTTCGGCGGCCCGTACCTTTCATTCGGGGTCGGATTTGGAATCGGATTCTTTGGCGGCTTCGGATGGGGATGGGGCCACTGGGGATTTGATTGGCGGGGCGGATATCCCTTGTATAACCACGCCAGATATTTCTCCCGGAGCCCGACTTTCTACAATCGAGGCAATTTCTATCGGGCAGGCGTTCGTGGCGGCCCAGGTGCGCGACCTGGAAATATTGGCGCGCGCGGGGGAGTTTACAACCGGCCCGGCGCGGCGGCGCGGCCGTTCGGCGGTGATGCTCGCGCGGCGCGAGGATATGCTGCGCCTCGCGGCCAAGCAGGCGTCCGCTCTGGTGCTTTCAGCGGCTACGATCACGGCGGACAGACGCGCAGCTTTTCGTCGCGTGGAAGCGCCAGCTTTGGTGGAGGACATGCGGGTGGCGGCGGCGGGCACGGCGGCGGCGGGCATCACTAATTGGAACGGTGCTTGTTGGCGCGCGGGCAACCGCAATCCCTCACCTCATTCGGGAGGACAAACTGTCGGGTCGGCCCTAGCTTGAGGCTTAGAACTTGAATTGGAGACGAATATGAGATGTGTGAAAGTGAACTTCGACAAATTTTACTGCGGCGACATGTTTCATTGCGAAAAGATCGCTAAATTAACCGGGCTCGCGATCCTTCTGACGCTGGCTGCGACGTTTCCCGCCAGATCTTTGGCCCAACAACGCGGGCAGAAAACATTCCCATCGGCGGAAGCCGCCAGCCAAGCGCTGGTTACAGCCGCGCAGAATAACGACGAAAAAGGAATGCTCGATATTCTTGGCCCAGAGGGAAAGCAAATCGTCTCGTCTGGCGATGACACCGAAGATGCCCAAAATCGGGCTAATTTCGCCGCGAAATACCAGGAGATGCACCGGCTGGTAAGAGAGCCGGACGGCACCACCACGCTCTACATTGGCGCCGAAAATTGGCCCACGCCCATCCCCATCGCGAACAAAGGCAATAACTGGTATTTCGACACCGAGGCGGGCAAGAAAGAAGTTCTGTACCGTCGCGTGGGGAAAAATGAAATGTCGGCGATTCGCGTTTGCGAGGAACTGGTAGCGGCGGAAAAGGAATACTACTCCACGCAGCATAACGAGTACGCGCAGAAGATTTTCAGCGACGACGGCCAGCACGATGGCCTTTATTGGAAAGTAGCTGACGGCGGCTCGCCCAGTCCGATCGGCCCGCTAGTCGCGTCAGCCGTTGCGGAAGGCTACGTGAAAGGTCAAAACGGTCCTCCGACTCCCTATCGCGGTTATTACTTTCACATCGTGACTGCGCAGGGAAAGAATGCGCCGGGCGGGGCGAAGAGTTACATCGTCAACGGCAAAATGACGGACGGATTCGCATTCGTCGCGTATCCCGCGGAATACAGATCGTCCGGCGTGATGACATTCATAGTCGACGCGGATGGAATTGTGTACCAGAAGGATCTGGGCAAGAAGACCGAAATCGAAGCCAAGGGCATGAGGGAATATAACCCGAACGCGAGTTGGCAAAAGGCTGAGGACGAGCAAGAAGCGACTGCAACGGAGAAGTAAATCAAATCTCGCCGATGGTAATTGCGTGAAAGCGAAGATGCCGGGCTGAGGCCCGGCGCTACAAGTGCTGGCGGTGCGAGTTCGCCTTATGGAAACGTAGAGCCCTGGCTTTCGTACGAACTGCAGATCCCTCACTTTGTTCGGGATGACAACGTACTCTCACACAGAGTCTATTTCCCGCGCACGCACCGTCAGCGCGAGAGCTCCTAGCGCCAAAATTACCGGGTAGCACACCATTACGTAGCGTGGCTCGACGGTCTGCAGTTGCGTCAAAAGCGCGGTGCGCACCGCAATGAAGGCAATCAGCAACACCATCGCCGGATTTTTGCGGCAACGCCACGCACCTACTATCGCGAGCGCCAGATAAACACAGTTCAAAATTAGGTAACCGAGCGTCACGTCGAAATCGGCCGGATTGCCTCGCCATCTTTCTCCAGGCGGTGAAAGTTTCCCCGAATAGGGAAGCAATTCAATCCGCGGCGTAAACCAAATCATCCAGGCTCGATACAGAGGAATTAAGAAATACGTCCGCAAGGGATGGCGTGCGGTGCGCTCTCGCGCCAGCAATGCAAATTCGTGATCGAGTACGGGCGACATGTTCAAGTCGCTGTTGTAGCGGTTCAAGAGCGATTCGACGCGGGCGCGTTCCGCGGCAGAATCGAAAGCCGAGGCTGGCAGCGTCTCGATGCGGATCGGTGCTTTCTCGAGCTTCCAAGTTACCAAATACGCCTCGCCAAACTGGACCATCCACGTTCGCGTCCATTCGTAGAAACCGAGCGGAATGTAATCGCCTTTGGTTTCCGCATAGCGCGGCGCGAGAAATTCGATTCGTCCGAGCGTGATCGCATTCCGCGCGGCCCACGGCGCCAACGCAAATAGCAGCCCCACCAGCATCCAAGAAATCGCCAGCGCTAACTTCGACCAATCTGCGCGGCGCCACCATCGAGCAATCAATGCAAACGCAGCCGCCACCAAAAGCAGCGGCGCTTCAGGCCGCACGAGAGTGCCAATTCCAATGATCAATCCACCAACGAGCCACAACCGAGTCCGATAAAGCAGCGCGGCCCTGTCGAGTGACTGCACAGGAACGTCAATAGAAGGATCGTCGAGCAGACGGACGAAGTAGAGCAGTGCCAGCGTGGTCAGGAACGTAGCGAGAACTTCAGTCAGAACGATCGCGCTGTAATTTGCAGTGAACGGGCAGAGAGCCGCCATCCAAAGCGCAACAGTCGCTGCAAGAGTTCGTCTCGAGGCAGGCGCGAGGCGAGCCGCGATCCCAGCCGCGAGTACGCACGTCGCCAAATCAATGACGGCCTGCACGATCATCACGGATTTATCGGATCGCCCAAACAGGGCGTAAATCGCGGCGAGAAACGCCGGATACCCGGGCATCCGCATATTCACTGGAATCAATTGCCCGCGAACGAACAGCCCGTACACGCCGTGATACAGCCAGTTCTGCGCCAAATCTTCGTAAAACTTCGTGTCGCCCGAATAAGGTGCAAATTTGAAGATGAAAAACAGGCGCAACGCCAACCCAATTAATAGAGCGGCGGTCAAGTGAATCCAGGAGACTGGAAGAAAATTGTGGGCGTTCTGTGTAGAGGAGTAATCCGTCGAAGCAGATTTCGCGGCCAAAGGTTTAGGGAAGCAAGATTACCCGGTCGCTTTCGGCCTCGCAAGCTCGGCAGTCTGGCAGGTCATCAATGTCGGATTCCGCGACGGCACCGCTGCCCAAGAAGGCATTTTGTCGCGCGTACGCAGAATGACGTACGCGAGAACAAATGAGACTCCGATTGGGGATATAACTGCGCCCATTAGCATTCCTGCATCATGGGAGCATTCAGCCGCCCGGGCTGTGCTGTTCAGCACACCCGAGAGTGAATACGCCCGAGACTTCTCTTTGGGCAAGTAAAAATGAAATTGCAGTTATGTCCGTTTCAGCACAGCTATTCACCTCCTACCGTCATAGCATGTGCTTCTGTGCAAGAGGGCAAATAGCCCGACGCAAACGCGACCTTCACACCGTACAAGACAGAACTAAAAGTTCCGCTTCATTCGGCCGCCAAAATTCGGGCAACTCTCACAGGAAAAACGCAGGATCTTGGGATAAGTCGAGATTCAACCTGCGAAAAGAGGAGTTAGACAGACAATGCCTTTGCTCAACATCGTGATGGTTTTGATCGTGGTGGGCGTACTGCTCTGGCTTGTCAATCGCTTCATTCCTATGCAGGGAACGATAAAGTCAATCCTGAATGGGGTCGTAGTGATTGCCGTAGTCCTGTGGCTTTTAAACATTTTTGGATTTCTTCATTCTTTGTCCCGAATACGCGTCGGGGCTTGAGTGAACGCACTCTAGAAGTTTCACTGCGCCAGTCGCCACAAACGGCTGGCGCATCAATTCACAGCCATGGAGGCAATATTCATGAGAGCACTCGGAGTGATCAGCACAAGCGCACTTTTCTTGCTTCTGGGAACGGCTCTTCCGACGTTCGCACAGGACGAGCACCACGAACCTGAAGCCAAGCCGGCTCAGCACGAAGAACCGGCCAAGCCAGCGCAACAGGAAGAAAAAGCCAAGCCAGCGCAGCATGAAGAACAGGCGAAGCCGGAAAAGCAGGCAGCACAAGCCAAGCCGGCGCAGCGAGAGAAACAGGCCACGCCTGAAAAACAGCCTGCACAGGCTAAGACTGAAAAACAGCCTGCGGCCAAGCCAGCAAAGCAGGAAGCGGCTTCCAGGCCCGCAGGGCAGCAACACCCTCAGCGAACCGCGGCTGAAGTACAGCGCCAGCATGCAGTCCCGGCATTGAGGCTCAGCGTGAGGGGCAGCGGCCGCATACCTGACGATCGCTTCCGCGCCAACTTCGGCGAAAGTCACGTGTTCGTCATTCGCGAACCAGTGATGGTGGACGGATACTCGCGCTTCCAATACGGCGGATTTTGGTTCGGATTTGTGAATCCGTGGCCCGAGGAATGGTATTACACCGACAACGTTTACGTGGATTACGTCGACGGTGGATACTACCTTTACAATCCATATTATCCAGGCGCTCGCGTCTCAATTAGCGTCGTAATGTAAATCGTTTCACGCGCCAATCTCAGGGGCGGCTCGACAAGTTAAGTCGGGTCGCCCAGTTGTCAACTTTCATCAATGGCAAGTCCGAACGGCAAGTCCGACGGGCGAGCAGTTTGAAGCAAGCAGTCCCGAGGTGAGAAATGGACGAATCCAAACGACAAGCAGTCCAGTTCCTCGAAAAAGAGATCAAGACCTACAAGGCCTTGGCCCTGTTTCTGTCCAAAGAAGGCGTCAAAGAACAACTGAAAGTAGCGAACAAACAAACTCTGATAGATCCCACGTACTACAAAGAAAGAATGAAAGAAGCAAAACGAATTGTCAGCGAGCTTCGAAAACCAAATTAGTTCCAATGCTAAAATGTGTGCCGAAGTGGACAGTTAATCGCAGCTAACCCGTCTATTATCGTCCTGTGCGGGGAAACAGCAGAGCTGCTTCACAGCACATTGCAAGTGCGCCAGCCTGATCCTCTCGATTGAAATCCTGCACGCGCGAATAGTTGGAGGTCCGAAAGGATGCGGGGCCACTCCGTTTGTTTTCGGCAAACGCGACGGTTCTCATCGGGATCACTTGGGATCATACAGGCGCGAAAAAGCTGTTCTTAGACCCGAGATAACGAAAAAGACGCGAGATAACGAAAAATGAAACCAATATCAATAGCTGGAATTCTTCTCATCGTTTTCGGCGCTTTGGCGCTTGCGTATCAGGGATTTACTTACACCCATCGAGAACGCGTCCTTGATGTCGGACCGATTCACGCCACGAAGGATACGCAGGAACACATTCCGATTCCGCCGATACTCGGCGGCGTGGCGTTCGTCGCAGGGGTAGTCCTGCTTGTGTCAGGTGGGAAGCGATCGGCTTAGCAGCCGGATCGATTTGAGGATTGGTTGGCGAGGATCGAACCGCCACAACAAAGTTTGCGGAATGGTCTAACGTCCGCATCAGCACTTCTGATCTGGGAGGTCAGCGAATGTTACGCAAGATCGCAGTCAGTTTTAGCTTGCTGTTTTTTGCCGTCGCGCTTTATGCGGCGAACAAGGAACTGGAACGCTTGGAAAATTGCGGCGTTGTAATGCAGGAGATCGTAAATGTGCCCGACAACATTCCACAGCCTCTGCTGGACAAGGCTGAATGCATCATCGTTTTCCCGTCGGTTCTCAAGGCGGCGTTCGTTGTAGGCGGAAGCTACGGCCGCGGCGCGATGGTTTGCCGCACCGGCAAGGACTTTAGAGGATCATGGGGTTCTCCTGCGATGTATGCGCTGGAAGGCGGCAGTGTCGGATTCCAGATTGGCGGAGAAGCCACGGATCTCGTGTTGCTTGTTATGAACGATCGCGGCGCATCTTCGATTCTGAGCAGCAAGGTGAAGCTCGGCGGCGATGCTTCCGTCGCGGCAGGACCAGTCGGGCGTGATGCTTCCGCGGACACAGATGCCTATATGCGCGCGGAAGTTCTTAGCTACTCGCGTTCGCGCGGACTATTTGCGGGCATTTCACTCGAGGGCGCGTCACTTCGTCCCGACAATGATGCCAGTGCGGATGTCTACGGCGCGCCAGTCACAGCAAGAGAAATCGTAATGGGCGGAAAGATTGTTCTTCCGAAGTCGGGCCGCCTTCTAGTTTCCGTTCTAGAGAAGCATTCGCCGCGGAATGATTCGGCGAGGCATGCAGCGAGCAACTAAGTAATCAGTTGAATGAATGTGTCTGCGTTTTGTGCGGCGTGGGGGTTCGATGAGTCCTGATTCGACGAACTCCCACACCGCGCGGTATCCCAGAGCTAGCCCCGGAATCGCGAGACTCCGGCCGATCTGATGAATGGCGCTAAGAGAATAAATGCGAAAAACAATATCTTCGGGAACGGTCTTTATCAAGGAAGGCACAGCACTGCCGGAAAATATCAAAGTTGAAACGGAGCGATTTTCGGCCGGCTGGACGCTGATTAAGTACCCCGACGGGTATGGACTGAGCCGCGCAATTCTCCACGCGGGCTGGACGTTCTTTTGCCTTTCGAGTGAAATCAGCGCTACCACTTTCGGCTTCGATGAAGAAGGCACTGAGCGAAAAGCAATCCGCAAAATCCTGGAGGGCGCGAAATCGAAGAATTTCAACTCTCTGGAGATCGTGCGAATTGCATCGAAACGTTTTCTGGGTCTGTTTTACAGTACCGTCCAAGCCCGATCGCGTCATGTAAAGAAAAGCACCTACCTTCTCCGCAACGAGGCTGACCCAAACGCGGATAAAAGAAAAATGCCAGAAATGTCCGACTCGTCTCCCCAGCCCGCGAATGGAAACGAATTGCCTCTCGAAGCAGTGCCCAGGCCATCGTAGCGCCGGCATTTTGCCGGCTGTTTTGATTTAGATCTTACGGCGATTTCGGCTAATTCTGCCGGAGCCCGAGAGATCTTGGAATCATGAAACAAATTTAACGGAGGTAAAAAATATGGCTCCAAATATCACCCCTCTCCATGACCGCGTACTCGTACGCCGGCTTGCAGAGAAAGAAACCGCGCGAGGCGGAATCATCATTCCCGACACCGCGAAAGAGAAGCCCCACGAAGGCGAAGTGATCGCCGTCGGTGCAGGCAAGATCGAGAAAGGCCGTCGTATTCCTCTCGATGTAAAGGTCGGCGACCGGATTCTATTCGGAAAATATACAGGCAACGATATTGACGTGGACGGACAGGAATATTTGATCCTCCGCGAAGAGGAAATCCTGGCGAAAGTCAGCGGAATCGCAAAAGCCGCGTCCGGCAAAAAGTAGATTTCACCCGGCCCGAAGATTTCGGGCGGGGAAAAGAGTTGAATCACCCGGGGAGGGTGAGCGTTAATGGCAAAACAAATTGTAACTGGTGCGGATTCACGTCAGGCGATTTTGCGCGGCATCAACATTCTTGCTGACGCTGTGAAGATCACGCTCGGCCCGAAGGGGCGCAACGTGGTAATTGATAAGAAGTTCGGCTCGCCCGTCATCACCAAGGATGGCGTGACCGTGGCGAAGGAAATCGATCTGAAAGACCCGCTCGAGAATCTCGGCGCGCAGATGGTGAAGGAGGTCGCTTCAAAGACTTCCGACGTCGCGGGCGACGGCACTACTACCGCGACCGTGCTCGCGCAGGCTATTTTCCGCGAAGGTGTGCGCACCGTGGCTGCGGGCGCAAGCCCGATGGCGCTCAAGCGCGGCATCGAGAAGGCCGTAGAAGCCGCCGTGCAGGAAATCAAGAGGCTTTCCCGCGACGTCAAGGGCGACATGATCGCGCAGGTAGGCACCATCAGCGCCAATACCGACAAGCAAGTCGGCAACATCATCGCCGAAGCTATGAAAAAAGTCGGTAAAGATGGCGTCATCACCGTCGAAGAATCCAAAACCATGGAAACAACTCTGGAGGTCGTCGAGGGCATGCAATTCGACCGCGGCTACCTATCACCATATTTCGCCACGGATCCGGAACGCATGGAGTGCGTGCTTGAAGATGTCCGGATACTGATTCACGAAAAGAAGATCAGCTCGTTGAAGGATCTGCTGCCGTTGCTCGAGCAGACGGCCAAGATCAACAAGCCACTTCTGATCATTTCCGAAGATCTTGAGGGCGAAGCTCTGGCAACGCTGGTGGTAAATAAGATTCGCGGCACGCTGCACTGCGCGGCGGTGAAGGCTCCGGGATTCGGCGATCGCCGCAAGGCCATGCTCGAGGACATCGCCGTTCTCACCGGTGGCAAGGCCATCACGGAGGACCTCGGCATTAAGCTCGAAAACGTGACCCTCGAAGAGCTTGGCAGCGCCAAAAAGGTCACCATCACCAAGGACAACACGACGATCATCGCGGGCGCCGGCAAGCCGACAGAAGTCGAAGGTCGAATTAAGCAGCTCCGGGCACAGATCGAAGAAACTACGTCAGACTACGACAAAGAAAAGCTGCAGGAGCGTTTGGCGAAACTGGTCGGCGGCGTAGCAATCATCAAAGTGGGCGCGGCAACGGAGACCGAGTTGAAGGAGAAAAAGGCTCGCGTCGAAGACGCCATGCACGCCACGCGCGCGGCGGTTGAGGAAGGCATCGTAGCGGGCGGCGGCACGGCCCTTTTGCGCTGCGTGCCAGTTCTCGAAAAGCTGAAGCTCCACGACGATGAAGCCATCGGCGTCAATATCGTCAAGCGAGCCCTCGAAGAACCCCTTCGTCAGATTGCCTTGAACGCCGGTCACGAAGGCGCGTTGGTTGTTGGCCGGGTGCGCGAATCGAAGGAAGAGAACTTCGGTTTTAACGCGGAAACGGGGGAGTTCGGGGACATGATAAAAGCGGGAATCATTGACCCGGCCAAAGTTACGCGGCTTGCGCTTCAGAATGCCGCGTCGATCGTTTCGTTGATGCTGACTACGGAAGTGCTGATAGCCGACAGAAAGGAAGAAGGAGAGTTGGTCGGCGCGGGTGCGGGCCACGGCGGTGGTATGGGAGAGGGTTACTAAGTACTTTTCGGTCGCCTTTTTTGGTTGTTCGCTGTGCTGCTATGTATCGCTAAATCAGCGTGATACGTCTTGTCCTTGGGGAATTGGATTGGCCGGTTACGAAGACGAGAAGAAAGGAACGCCAGGCTCCGAATGTCGTCGTCAAAGAATGCCTCTCAAACACATAGCCCGACATTTAACGAAGTGCCGGGCGATGTGCAAAAGAATGTGCCGAGCGCAGTCGCGGATGAAGTAGCCGCCGGTGATTCAAGTAATCAGCTGGAGATGGACCTCAAAATTTCCCGTAACAATGTTGGCTTGGACTACCTTGTCGCGCCCGATAAGGCTGCTATTTCATGGCCAAGTCATCCGCGGCCAATGCTGCCGAAGCGCGTCGCGATCATCGGGAATTATCTTCCGCGGAAATGTGGAATCGCGACCTTCACGACGGACCTTTGTGACGCAATTTGCGCGGAATACAACGAGACGAATCTGTTAGTCATTCCTGTTAACGATGTCGAAGAAGGTTACAAGTACCCCCGGCGGATCCGATTCGAGCTTTCGCAAGACGATCTGGCGTCGTACCGCCAGGCCGCGGATTTTTTGAATTTCAGCAACATTGATTTGGTTTGCCTGCAACACGAATACGGAATTTTCGGCGGGCCAGCCGGCTCTCACATTCTGGAACTGCTGCGTCGGCTTCAGATGCCTGTGGTCACGACGTTGCATACGGTGCTGCGCGAGCCGAACGCGGACCAGCGCTCAGTGATGGAGGAAATCGCATCTTTGTCGGACCGGCTCATCGTTATGAGCCGTCAATCGGCGGAGATTTTGCATGAAGTTTTTCGCGTTCCGATGGCCAAGATCGATTTGATTCCGCACGGCATCCCCGATTTGCCTTTCACCGATCCAAATTTTTACAAGGATAGCTTTGGCACGGAAGGGAAGGATGTATTGCTGACGTTTGGCCTGCTCTCACCGAACAAGGGGATCGAAAACGTCATCAAGGCTTTGCCAAGCATTCTTTCGCGACACGGCAATGTTGTGTACATGATTTCCGGCGTCACGCATCCGCATATTCTGCGGCGCGAAGGCGAGAAATACAGGACGTACTTGCAGGACCTGGCGCGCGAACTCGGCGTTCAGGATAACGTAATCTTCTGGAATCGCTTCGTCAGCCCGAAGGAATTGGTCGAGTTAATCGGCTCCGCAGACATTTATATCACTCCCTACAAACACAAAGGACAAGTGGTATCAGGGACGCTGGCGTACGCGCTCAGCGCCGGCAAAGCGATCATCTCGACTCCTTACTTGCACGCGATGGAATTGCTTGCTGACGAGCGCGGTTCGCTAGTGCCGTTTGATGATCCCGAAGCAATTGCGGCAAAAGCGAGCGAGCTGCTGGATAACGGAACAGGGCGGCACGCCATGCGCAAGCGTGCTTACTTGTATACGCGAGACATGGTTTGGGACCGCGTGGCGCAGCAATACATGGGAAGCTTCGAGCGCGTGTACAACGAACGACTGCGAAAACCGCGTGCTACATTCTCGGCCAGAAACACGGCCAAGAATCTCGACCGTCTTCCAGCTATAAAACTCGACCATCTATATCGCATGACGGACCAGACAGGGATTGTGGAGCATGCGATCTTCAGCGTGCCGAATTATCCGGAAGGCTACTCGACCGACGACAACGCGCGGGCGCTCATCGTCGCGATCCTGCTCGAAGAATTCGAAAGCAGCACGGTGGCCGGCTCGCTCGATTTGGCGTCGCGCTATTTAGCTTTTTTGTGGCTGGCGTTCGATCCGAGCACGAAGAGATTTAGAAACTGCCTGAGTTACGACCGCCAGTGGCAGGAGTTGGAAGGATCGGAAGACAGCCATGGACGAGCATTGTGGGGCCTGGGGACTGTCGTTGGCAGAACCAAGGACGATGGGCTCAGAGGAGCCGCGGGACGATTGTTCGAGTTGGCTGTTCCCGCAGCCGTGGAATTTAAAAGTCCGCGTGCCTGCGCCTTTGCATTGCTGGGGCTGCATGAATATCTCGAATCATTTCCCGGGGATCGCGCTGCGCTTAATGCAGCAGATGCGCTAGCGAACCGGTTGCTGGACTCTTACCGCGCCAGCCGTTCGGATAATTGGAACTGGTTCGAAGACGAACTTGCGTACTCGAATGCTCGACTTCCGCAGGCGCTCATACGAGCGGGTACGCGCAACGGAAACGACGCAATGATTTCGGCCGGGCTTGAAGCATTGAACTGGCTGACGACCGTTCAGCGTTGCGAGAGAAAGGGCCATTTCGTTCCGATCGGATCGCACGGATTTTATTCGAAAAAAACGGAGAAAGCCCGATTCGACCAACAGCCCATCGAAGCATGTGCCAGTGTATCGGCATGCCTGGAGGCTTATCGTGCGACCGGAAAGAGCCAATGGCTGAAAGATGCGTGGACAGCGTTTAACTGGTTCCTCGGCGACAATGACTTGCAAATTGCGCTTTACGATCCCAGCACCGGCGGATGCCGGGACGGATTGCATCCGGACCGCGCCAATGAAAACCAAGGGGCAGAATCGACTCTGTCTTTTCTGATGGCGCTGCTCGAAATGCGCAAGCTGCCGGAACCGATCATCACGGACGTGGACTCCGACACGCAGCAAGTTCTAACTGTTGCACAATAAACTTCGAATCCTAAAAGGTATCTGAGGGGCCTCATGTTCTTGTGCTTGGAGCGTGTTTGAAAGAGACGATGACCCAATACGAATCCTTATTTTGCCGGCACTCCGCGAATCCGATCTTGTCCGCAAAAGATTGGCCCTATTTGATGAATAGCGTTTTCAATGCGGGCGCGACGCTTTTGCATGACGGCACCACGCTTCTGCTTTGCCGCGTGGAAGATCGGCGGGGCCTTTCCCACTTATGCGCGGCGCGGTCGAAAAATGGCGTTGATGGATGGCAGATTGATAAGGAGCCGACGCTACTGCCCGATCCTGAAAATTTCCCTGAAGAAATATGGGGAATCGAAGATCCGCGCATCACCTACGTGCCGGAGCTTGAGAAATATGCAGTGACCTACACGTCGTATTCGCGTGGCGGCCCCGGCGTCTCTTTGGCGATGACGAAGGACTTCCACTCGTTCGAGAGAATGGGCGTGATCATGTCGCCCGATGACAAAGATGCAGCTCTGCTGCCGAGAAGGATCAATGGATCCTGGGCGTTGATTCACCGGCCGATGACGCCTCTTGGGGCTCACATATGGGTCTCTTATTCTCCTGACTTACGAAATTGGGGAGTTCATACGCTGATGCTGGAGGCCCGCCGTGGCGCGTGGTGGGACGCGAATCGGATTGGAATGTCGCCGCCGCCGATTGAAACGCCGCGAGGCTGGCTGATGATCTACCACGGCGTCAGGAGAACGCCATCGAGTTCCATCTACCGGCTTGGCCTGGCGCTCTTTGATTTGGAGCAACCGGAAAAGTGCACTAACCGCGGAGATTCCTGGATGTTTGCGCCCGAAGCGGAATACGAGCGTCGCGGAGATGTTCAAGACGTTGTGTTTCCCTGCGGCTATACCGTGGGAGCGGATGGGGACAGCATCAATCTGTATTACGGCGCGGCCGACTCAAGCATTGCGTTGGCGCGCGGCAGCATTCGCCAGATGCTGAGCTGGCTGGATGCGAATGGCCATTCCGAACACTCGCATAATCGGCGTCACAGACAGACTTAGAGGTGCTGCGGGAATTGCGGCACGCGGAAAAGAAAGAGGGATCCCTCGCTGCGCTCGGAATGACGATTCGTCGTGATCCAGTTTTGCGATTTCCCCGCCGAACTCGTCTGCGACTTCTCAGCCGGCAGGGAACTAAGCGCTAATTTGAGTTGTGGTCGGGGCGCGGTGACGCCACGCGGCGAAGCCGTCCTTTACCAGACTGAAAATCGTATGCCGGTTTTCAGAAATCACTTTCAGCCACGGCAAGACGCCCATTTGAGGGAAGTAAATCCCGCGGAAACACATTCGTGCGACAAAAATATTTATGCGATAGCCCACGTCTTTTGGATCAACTGAATTGACAGCCTGTTCGATCGCCTTGGCACTGTAGGCGCGAGTCCATCCGTACCTCACCTCGTCGTGAGCCTGTGTAATCGTCATCTTCAGCGGCGTGTGGGCCATGGCGAATGGAATAAATTCCTGCCAGTGTTTTGGCCGCGTGAGCCGGCCTGCGGCTTCGAGCCGCTTGTAGAGCGGCGTGGCCGGCAAGGGTGTAAGCAATCCAAAGATGGGCAACCCAGGTGGCCAAGTGCGAATTTCCTGAAGCGTGCGTTCCGCGACCCCCGGCGTATCGTTGTCCATGCCGAAAATGAACGAAGTTATGGCGTAAACATTGCGGCGCGCGAGCCTCTCGAGCACCGCTGCATATTCTCCGGGCTTGTTGAATCCCTTGTTTACGCTGGCGAGGTTTGCAGGGTCGATGGACTCCATGCCGATGAAAACCCACTTGCCGCCCGCCGCAGCGATGAGATCAACGAGCTCCTCATCGCGCAACAGATTAGCGCTAATCTGCGCAATCCAGTGCAGCTGAGCGCCGGCAGCGATGATGTCGCGGAGCAAAGATTTCGTGCGTTTGATGTTGATGGCGAAATTATCGTCAATGAAGAAGACGGCGATTTGACCGCCTTCACTTTTTGCGCGCGCTTTCAACAGAAGAAGTTCATCGACCACACTCTTGTTTGTGCGAAAGCGGATGGAGTCGCCGAAAAATCCAGTCACGGTGCAAAACTCACATCCATAAGGGCAGCCGCGTCCTGATTCGACGGGAATAATGCGGAACGTCCCCCAACCACTGGGGGCGCGCTGGAGCAAGCGTTTCGCGAACTTTGGCACCAAATTGAACTGGTCGAGGTTAATCGTATCCCACGGAATTGCGGGGTATGGCTGAAGAGTAGGCTTGCGCTCTTGACCAAACTCATCCACAGGCGTGTAGAGGTCCTTGAGTTTGCCGTTCGCTGCATCCTCGACAATCCGTGGCCAGGTTTCATCAGCTTCGCCTAGCGCCACAGCATCGGCGTGGCGCGGACCGCCATTGCGCCCCAGAGCCTCGTCGGCTTCTTCTGTGACGTGTGGTCCGCCCATCACTACCGGCACGCCCACCGCGCGAATTGCGTCAGCCATGCGGTAAGCTTTTGCGATCATCCGGGTCATTGCGCCGATCCCGACAAGTCCGATATTTTTCTCACGAACAAATCGCGCAATTCCGGCTTCGTCCATCGGCTGAGCGTTGCCGTCGATGAGCAATACTTCGTGGCCTGCAGGCGTCAACGCCTGGAGCAAAAACATCCAGAGATGCGGCATGAAATTACGAGTGACGCCATTATCGGGGTTGTAGAGAAGAATTCGCATCAGTTGGTCCCGCCGCGCGGGAAATTAGGCAATGCCTTTCTTTTGGACTTGAAGCGCAGGGCCGCGTGGGCTCGGGAACCGTCATCAGTTGTCGCAGTAGCCCTACAGTACTAAATTGAACAGCAGGCAGCCGGAGGAAATCTGTTCGATATTGCACACTTTTTCGTTCCATGTGAGATATGTACTTTGGGATATATAACGATAAAGAATTTGCCGCATCCGCTCGAAACGGCACGCGGTAATTGCTAAATGAAACGTGGGCCTATCGAAGTCCCGTCGCGCGGGGTGTTCTTTTGGTCTCCACGGCCTCGACCGCTGAAAGCTTGCGGTCTATATGCGGCTCCGAGCGCGGGGCACCCGAATGCAACAAGCAGCGCTCGCCAACACTAACGCCGCACGTTGGGCAGGCAACCGCAAAGAGCTGTTTTGACGTCAAGTCGCTCATCCTCATTCAACTAGGATGAGGCTGTGGCAAGTGAAAAACTGTCCCATTTTGGACGCTATTAGACGGGATGCGACATTTCTGCGAGCGATCGGCGAAGATCCCTCGTGAACCCCAACCTCTTTCTCAATACGAGCCTAGCGCCTCGATCATCAAGTCCCAGAACTTGTCGAAGTCAAGTTTCGTGGCGACATTCGTGTTTGCCGGGCGGCCGGTGATTCCTTCCATGTCGCTAACCGTGGCGCCGTACGTATACATTCCTTTGAGCTCGACGACGACATTGACGAACTCGCACTTGACGATTTCCGGATTGATCACGCGGGCGACGGCACAGGCGTCATGAATCGGCGGCGCGTCGAAATGAAAGAACTTCTTGTAAGTTGAGGCGAAGAAATCAATGAGGCCGACAGCCATGCGCGCGACCTCGTTGTCTATCTTGCGAATTCGATCAACGACCTCGGGCGTGGCCTTCGCTTCATGGGTGAGATTGAGGCCGATCATCGTCACTGGCACGCCGGACCGAAAAACGATGTCAGCCGCTTCCGCGTCAATCCAGATGTTTGCTTCCGCCAACGGATTTACATTTCCGGTCGAATTCGTTCCGCCCATCAACACGATTTCTTCGATTTTCGGAATGATGGTCGGGTCTTTGCGCAGGGCGAGAGCGATATTAGTTAGCGGAGCGGTAGGAATCAGGGTGATTTTGTCGTTGGCATGGAGCAGGTCAATGATCAGGTCGGCGGCGTGGCGCTTGTCCACTGGAACGGTCGGTGGAGGAAAATTGTAGCCGTCCAGTCCAGTTACACCGTGAATGTATTCGCCGGTGCTCAACTCGCGCACGAGGGGACGGTCAGCTCCGGCGGCGAGAAGAGTCTTTCGAATTCCCGCAACCGTCATGACGTTTCGCGCGTTACGCGTGACTTTTTCGAGGGTCTGATTTCCTGCGACGGTCGTTACGGCCAGCAGATCAATGGCGGGATTGGCGTGTGCGAGAAGAAGCGCGAGGGTGTCGTCGTGGCCGGGATCGCAATCGAGAATCACTTTTTTCATGGGCTCTGTGTCCACTAGAAAGATTTTCAATAGAGTACGAGTTGCGGATTCAATCATGCAGTGAGGAGCGTGTCAAGAACGGTTGGCCTCGCGGAAATTGACCGGGGCGCGGGAATAAGGTTTGTCAGCGGTGAAATTCTCGTTTGACACGGATTGGGCGCGAAGGCATATTTGGCGCTCTTTCCGGGCCAATTTCGCGCTAAGTCGCGCTCTGACCAGGCGCGGTCTGACGGTTCATGATCGAGCGGCTCGGGCCCGAAGCAACTTCAATGCTTGGAATCGCAGTCATCCTCGCCGTTTGCTATCTGCTTTCCTCCAACCGGAAAGCCATACAGGTGCGGGTGATTTCATGGGGATTGGGGCTGCAATTTGTTCTTGCGGCATTTGTGATGCGCACCCGCGCTGGCTTCTGGCTCCTGGATCGAGCTTCGCGCGGGATTGTGTGGTTGCTGGGATTCTCGCGCGCGGGATCGCAATTTGTTTTTGGCAAGCTAGCCGATCCAGGCGGCGGACTCGGAGTGCTTTTTGCGTTTCAGATACTTCCCATCATTATTTTTATTGCCGCGCTGTTTTCGATTCTGTATTACCTGCGCGTAATTCCCGTCGTTGTCGGGCTCGGCGGAAAAATGATGTTCTGGCTGATGCGCACGAGCGGCGCGGAGTCGCTCGAGGTGGTTGCCAGCATCGTGATGGACCAAACGTCCGCGCCGCTGGTGATTCGGCCGTATCTCGATGGGCTGACGATGTCCGAGCTGATGACGATCATGACGGCGGGCATGGCGCATATTTCGGGCGCGATGCTGGGAGCTTACGTCCTGCTTGGAGCTGACGCGCGCCATTTGCTCACGGCGGTGGTGATGACCGCGCCGGGAACGATTCTCATCACGAAGATGTTGATTCCGGAAACTGGCGAGCCGACGACCGCCGGTAATGCTGACTTCGAGATACGCGAAGATTACATAAATATTCTCGATGCGATTTCGCGAGGCGTCACCGACGGCCTGCACCTCGCGCTTACTGTCGGCGCCATGCTCATCGCTTTCGTCGCTCTGATTGCCCTGAGCAATGGGATCCTAGGAACGATGCACACTTCGCTGCAGACGATTTTTGGTTATCTTCTTGCGCCGGCTGCTTGGATCATCGGCATTCCGTGGCACGACGCGCGCGCCGTTGGAAGCCTGATGGCGACGAAACTTGTGCTCAACGAGTTTCTCGCATTTGCCATGCTAGGGCCGCTTAAGGGACAAATTGCCGAGCGCTCCTACGCCATCGCGACGTATGCCATTTGCGGGTTTGCGAATTTCGGTTCGATTGGGATTCAGATTGGGGCGATCGGCGCGCTTGCTCCCAGCAGGAAGAAAGATTTGGCGCGGTTGGGATTTCGCGCGCTGTTGGCTGCGACGCTCGCGAATTATCTCTCGGCCGCGATTGCCGGCATTTTTATCCGTTGAGGTGATGTTCGCACGGCTTTGAGCACGGGCTCATAGGAAGCAATTCAACATGCAGGATGTCTTTTCAGCGCATCGCACGGATGATTCGATTCGTCTGGATGCCGCGCGCACGGCTGTTCTCGTCGTTGACATGCTGAATGACTTTTGCAAGGCGGGCGGCGCTATGGTGTTGCCGGGATGCGAACGGCTGTTTGCGCCGCAAATTTCCGTAATTTCTGCAGCTCGCGAGCGCGCGGTTCCCGTGATTTGGATTGCCGATTGCCACCGACAAGGCCTGCGGCGCGATCGCGAATGGCTGAAGCGTGCCCCGCACTGCGTTGAGGGCACCTGGGGCGCGGAAATCGTAGATGAGCTCGCACCGAAGAAAAACGAGATGCGGATCTTCAAGCATCGCTATTCGGGATTTTTCCAGACGGATCTCGATCTCGTACTGAAGGATTTGGCGTGCGACCAGCTGGTGATTTTTGGAGTGGTCACGAACATCTGCGTGCGTTCAACCGTCCACGACGCGTTCTTCAATGGATATACTGTGGTGGTGCCTCAGGATTGCTGCGCCGCAACAGGCCCGCGCGAGCAGGACTCCTCGCTCTACGATATCGCGACGCATTTTGGGATCGTCAGCGATGCCGCGTCTGTTGTCGGCGCCTTGATGACCGGAGCAGCCCTCGCAAACAAAGAGCTCGCTTAAGAGGCTGCTTGAGAGATTAGACACGCGAAGCACTCATGCGCGTTACCGATCTGACCGGGTGTGCATCTCAGATACATGACCTGCTTTTCCTCTGTTCGATGCTCGAAGGTGGCGTACGCTAGTCTCATGAAATCAGCACTTATTGCGATCTTCATTCTTTCGCTTTCCGCGCGGGCGAACGCCGACGTTTCGCCAGTGCAGTTCGAGAGTTCGGTGCCCTCGGTCGTGATCACCTATGCGGGGCAAGGAACTGATCCTTCCGTGGGCATTTACTACCGGTTCTCGCTCAGAAACAATTCCACTCACGGCGTCACTGGCTTCCATCTCTTCGAGGTGCCTGAATCGATTCAGAAGACGAACGGTACCTACGCCTGCGACACTTCTTGCACGGGCGTGGGGCTAAACGGTGATAGTGCCGATCCGATGATTAAGCCTGGCCAATCCTTCGATTTGCACGTGCCGCCGAAGGATGCGGCGCGATTGCCAACAATCTGGATCGATTCGGCCGTGTTTGACAATTACACCTACGAAGGCGACAAGAAGATCGCTTCGCGGCTGGGCCTCTCCCAAATCGCAACCCAAGCTGCTTTCGATCGTGTAAAGCCCCTACTCGACGGCATCTCGACGGATACCGCCAATTCAGACAGCGGGAAGGCTGTCGAGCTTCTATCGGAATTGAAGGCCATATCGGTGGAAGTTGAGCCCGAGATGATCCAGCGCTTCAATTATTGGTTCCCGAATACCGCCGACTGCAACCACGATTTCGATCGGATTATGCAAAACACGGCAGCCGCGGCCCTCCGCAGCATCGAAGGGCAACTCGAGACGTACATCGCTGGCGCTGACGGCACAGGAGCACCGTTTTCAGCTTGGCTCGCGTCCGTGAACAACTACATGCATAAGGGACATGTCGGCTGTGTTGGCTGTTCCGACCTGCCCAGTGCCGCATCTTCCGCACCTGCTGAATTTCAGCCGTGTCCGGCCGCGGGCGCGTCTTCCGCCAATCAGTTGCCAACAACGTCGAACCGATAGCCGACCGGGTGTTTTCAGGCTAGTCTTAGACGTAGCGCGACCGGCTGCACCCTCTCCAATTAGCTCACTCGCCAACTAAGCAGAACTTGCAGCCGGGGCGAAAGAAAATCATAGTTACACTTTTCCGTTAAAATCGTAAATAACTTTTTTTCATGCACTTAGCTCGTAGTACTCGGTGGCATTCCACGTGCTATCCTTAAGTCTGGGGCGACAGGTTTTCAGCGCAAATTTAAGTCACGCGCGACCGATCAGCGGATAGGGCGAACGCAATCGGGACTTTGAAACCGCAGTAACTAATCGGACTCTAACGGACATGAGCACGGCGAAACAAAACATCCAGCCAGCGCCGCGGCCCAAGTGGCGAGAGCGCCTTCAGGCGCTGAACAATATCCCGCCGCTGATGCGCATGGTGTGGCGAGCCGCACCGGCCACCGTTCTTCTCAGTGTGTTCTTCCGGGTTGTTGTGTCGCTGATCCCCCTTGCGATGTTGGCAGTCACGAAGCTCATCATCGATTCGATCGTCATCGTGTCGCAACATGGCCCTCTGCGGCCGCATTTCTGGTGGCTGGTAGGGTTGGAGTTCGCGCTCGCAAGTATTGGCACCGGCGTCGGCCGCGTGCTCGACTATTGCGATGTTGCGCTGGCCGAAAAGTACACCCGCTTCATCAGCACTGAAATCATGGAGCATGCCTCGCGGCTGGATCTTTCGACCTACGAAGATCCGATGTTCTACGACAAGATGGAGCGCGCCCGCGTGCAGGGCACTGACCGCCTGGCCATGATTCAATCAACCGGGCGCTTCGTTCAGCAGGCAATAACCACCGTCAGCTTGGCTGCAGGCATCTTCTTTTACTCGCCGTGGCTTCTGCTCGGCTTGGTCCTGTGCATTGTGCCGACATTTCTAGGCGAGACGCATTTTGCCTTTCTTGGATATTCGCTCAATTTTCAACAGACCCCTCACCGGCGTGAACTCGACTACTTGCGCGTCTTGGGCGGGAGCAAAGAAAGCGCGAAGGAACTGAAGCTGTTCGGCTTGGGGCCCTTTTTGGTAGGCCGTTACTCGACGATCTCGGGCGACCTGCAAAATCAGACTCTGGGCTTGGCAAAACGGCGGCTGGCTGTTGGATCGATTTTGGCGGTTCTTGGCACACTCGGCTATTACGGCGCCTATGCGTATGTCGTGTACGAGACGCTCATTGGCGCTCTCTCGATCGGTACATTGACGTTCCTCGCGGGCGCGATTGCGGGCGCGAGTTCCAATATCCAGCTGGTATTCTCCACATTTTCCAGCATCGCCGATCAAGCGCTCTTTCTCACCGATCTTTTGGATTTCTTCGCTCTCACTCCGAAAGTGCGTTCAAAGCCTAATGCGCTGCCTGTGCCTCGCCCGATTCTGCAGGGATTTGAATTCAAAAACGTTTCATTCGCTTATCCGGGTTCGAAGCGGATGATTCTGAAGAACATCAACTTCAAACTCCAGCCGTGTGAGCGCATCGCTCTCGTCGGCGAAAACGGCCAGGGCAAGACGACGATCGTCAAGCTGCTTACGCGGCTCTACGACGTCATCTCGGGGCAAATCCTACTGGATGGCGTGGATATTCGCGAATACGACCTCGAAGATTTGTGGAAAGAGACCAGCGTCATTTTCCAAGATTTCATGCGCTACGAGATGACAGCCTCGGACAACATCGCCATGGGCCGCATCGCGGATCGCGCCAATGCGGCGCGAATTCAAGAGGCAGCAGACAAGAGCTTAGCCGCGCCCATCATTCAAAGACTTCCGAAAGGTTTCGATCAGGTGCTCGGCTGCCGCTTCGACGGCGGCGTGGATCTTTCCGGCGGCGAATGGCAGCGTATGGCTTTGGCGCGGGCCTACCTGCGGGATGCGCAGTTGCTGATTCTTGACGAACCGACGGCCTCGCTCGATGCGCGTTCTGAGCACGATGTGTTCCGGCAATTCACCGAGCTGACTCAAGGGAAAATGGCATTGCTCATTTCTCACCGCTTCTCCACCGTGCGTATGGCGGATCGCATTCTCGTGATGGAAGACGGGCAAATCAGCGAAGAGGGCCCGCACGATGAGTTAATGAAGAACGGCGGGCACTACGCGGACATGTTCGAGTTACAGGCCACGAGTTACCGATGACGAGTTACCGATTAGAAGTCGAGGACAAATAGATGGGCGCCGCAGAACAAAATCCGCTGGCTTCAATTCAACCGGTTTCCTGGACGCCCGTTCCCACGGCTCCTACGGCAGAGCCGGACTCGAGCGAGCAGGCGCCTAGTGATTTGGCGCCAAGCAATTCGCCGCGCCGTGCGAAAGACGAAGAGATGCGCTTGCATGCACTCGCCGTCACGGAAGCGCGGAGCTGGAAACTCGGCGCGGTCGAGGCCGGAATCGGCGTTCTCGAAGAGCGTCGCTTGCTGATCGATCGTTCGTTGCGTAGCACGGTACAGTCCGTAAAAAAACTCGAGCGCGCCAAGATCAATCGTAGCGTCGGCGCGCGGTGGCTGCTCGACAATTCAAATTTGTTCCGGTTGTGCTTGCAGGAAGTGCGCGAATCGCTGGCATCCGCGGAAGAGCTGCCGCAAGTTGAAAACGCTCGTTCGCATCGGTTGCCGCGTGCGTTTGCTGCCGCGGAAGGCTACATGCTGGCGGCGAAATATGATTTCGACGGGCGAAAATTCGCGGCGTTCATAAACGGCGCTCAGGAAGCATCCTCACTGGGTTACGCGGAAATTGGATTGCTGAGAGCGTTTGCGCTGCTGGCTATTCTTGAGCGCGTCGAAGCGGTTGCGCTGACGATCGCGGCTGAAGCGAAATCGGGCGCTAACGATGCTACACCCGCCGATGAGAGTGCGCTGAAGGCGCTGCAAGCTTTGGTCCTCAGTCTGCGCACGATCGTTGACACCGACTGGCGCGAAATCTTCGAAGCAGTGAGCGCGACGGGCCGGATTCTGCGCGAGGATCCCGCAGGCGCGTACGAAGGAATGGATGCGGACGGCCGCGAAGCCTATTGCAAGATTGTAGCTTGCCTGAGCGCCCGGTCAAAGTGGAGCGAAGAGAAAATTGCCAGGAAGGCCGTGGCGCTCGCCCGCAATCCTGGTAGCGTCTCTGAGACACGCGCTCGAGAACGAAGATCGCACGTCGGATATTATCTCGTCAGCGATGGGCTCAAGACGCTCAAGAAAACCATCGGTTACCGGCCTACGATTGCGGAGCGCATGCAGGGAGTCATCCTGCGTTGGCCTGAGCTCTTCTATTTCCTGGGAATTGAAATCGTCACGCTAGCGCTGATGAACCAATTGATGTCCATACCGGCCGCCCGGCTAGCGGGACTTTTTGTTGTGGCGCTAATTTTGCTACCCGTCATCGAATGCGCGGTGAGCGCGGTGAATCTTCTGGCGACGCTCGTCGTGCGCCCGCAAAGATTGCCGCGCCTCGATTTCTCGGAAGGCATTCCGAATGGTTGCGCGACGATGGTTGCCGTGCCGATGTTGCTCATCAACGAAGAGCAGGTCGAGCGCGCTGCACGGGACCTCGAGATTCGTTTTCTTGGGAACCGCGATGCGAATCTCCACTTCGCGCTTCTCACCGATCTGCCGGACTCACCCACAAGGTTCGATGAACATGATTGTCTGACGGGCCTGTGCTCAGACCTGATTCGCGCGCTGAATGACAAGTACGCGCACGAAGGGAAAGGCACGTTCTTTCATTTCCATCGCCCGAGGACGTTCAACGCGGCGGAAGGCGTTTGGATGGGCTGGGAGCGCAAGCGCGGCAAAATTCTCGATTTCAATCAGCTGCTGCTCGAAAAGGGCGACAATTTTACGGAAAAAGTCGGGGATCTTTCGATCCTTTCGAGCATCAAGTACGTAATCACGCTTGATCTCGATACGCAGTTGCCGAGAGATGCGGCGCACAAGCTCGTGGGCGCGATCGCTCACCCGCTCAATCGCGCCGTCCTCAATACTTCCACAAATTTGGTCGCTGAAGGTTACGGCATTCTTCAGCCGCGCGTTGATATTTGCACGAAGTCAGCCGAGAAGTCGCGAATGTCTGCCATCCTCTCCGGCGAAACCGGCTTCGATGTTTACACCCGCGCGGTTTCCGACGTGTATCAGGATTTGTTTGGGGAAGGCTCGTTCACCGGCAAGGGAATTTACGAGGTTGCGACGTTCCAGCGAGTTCTGGAGAATCGCTTCCCGAGCAACGCGATCTTGAGCCATGACCTTATCGAGGGCGCCTACACGCGCGCGGGCCTGATCTCCGACGTCGAAGTAGTGGATGATTATCCTTCCCGGTTCAGCGCGTTCAGCAAACGCAAGCACCGTTGGGTGCGCGGCGACTGGCAGATTCTTTTGTGGATGTTTCCTCGCGTACCCGATGCCGATGGCCACATTGTCCGGAATCCTCTCAATGTGGTGTCGCGCTGGAAGATTCTGGATAATTTGCGCCGCAGCGTAACGGAGTTTGCGACTTTCGTGCTGCTCTTGTGCGGCTGGCTGGTTCTGCCGGGCAAAGCGCTCTATTGGACGCTGGCCACGCTCGCGATTGTCGCGCTTCCTACGTTCTTGCAAACGGCAATCTCAATTGTACAGGCGCGCCGCGCGCTCTTTTCGCCCGAATTTTGGTGGAACACAATTTCAGATCTCGTCAGTGCGAACCTGCGGCTATTTTTCCGCCTGACATTCCTGTGCCATCAGAGCCTCGTGACTGTTGATGCCGTGATTCGCACGATTGTGCGCATGAAGTTCACACATCAGCGAATGTTGAATTGGGAGACGGCGGCGGAAGCCGAAGTTGCGGCAACGAAAACATCTCCTGTCGAAATTTATTTGGATTGGACGCCTCTGATTTCGCTCGCGATCGCGGCACTCATCGCCGCAACCAGGCCGTACAACCTGCTGCTGGCCGCTCCGTTTCTGCTGCTCTGGGCTTCCTCACGGGCAATTGCGCGTTGGTTCGATAAGCCGCGGCGCTCGAAGCGCGGGAGTGGCATCGTTGCCGGGGACGAAGTGATGCTGCGCCAGACGGGGCTGCGAACCTGGCGCTTTTTTCGCGAGTTCAGCACTTCCGAAGAGAATTGGCTGATTCCCGATATCATCCAAGAGGATGCTCCGGGAATCGCGCATCGCATTTCGCCGACAAATTTTGGATTTCTGCTGACGTCGCGGCTGGCCGCCAACGATCTGGGCTTCACCACGTTGCCGGAATTTATTGCCGCCATCGGGCGAACCTTCGATACCTACCGTGAGATGCCGAAGCAAAACGGCCATCTTTACAATTGGTACGATACGCTAACGCTCGAGGCCGTCCCACCGCACTTCATCTCCACGGTGGATAGCGGCAACCTGGTTTGCTCGTTCTGGACGCTGAAGCACGGATGCCTGGACGCAAAGACGCGCAAAGTGTTCGATCCGTCGTTGTGGCGAGGCATACTCGATCACGTTGATCTGATAAGCGACATTCTGGTCCGCGCGAAAGAGCAAGAGCTCATCGACAAGCTCGAAACGCTCAAGAATCGCATGATGCCGCTCGAAGCTTCCGCTGCGAAATGGCTGGAGGCGTTGCCGGAAATCGAAGTCCAGGCAGCTTCGTTCGATGAAGCTGCGTTGAGCGCAAATTGTTCGGCTGAAATCAAATGGTGGGCGCAGGAATTGCACATGCGCGCGCGCAAGCTGGTGGAGCTGGCTTACGATTTTGCGCCGTGGTTTTCGCCCGTGTATGCAAAACTCCGCAGCGATTTTCCCATCCAGGATGGCATCGATCCCGGCGCGATGACTCTCGAATCGGCCCGCAACGTCATCCGCGGGCTCGACCAGAAACTTCGCTGGTTCGCTTCAGGCAACGATGTGCACACCGATTCGCAGGCCGCCATCACGCTTCTCCGCTCTGCGCTCGCCCGCTCGGCCAATTTGTGCGCGACGACGAGCATGAACCTCGATTACATCGCAGAGGATGTGGACGAATTTGTGGCCGCGATGGATTTCAAATTTCTCTATAACCCGTGGCGCAAGCTGCTTTCGATCGGATTTGACGCCGATGCCAATCGCTTGAACGAGGCTCACTACGATTTGTTGGCATCGGAAGCGCGAGCTGCGTCGTTCATAGCGATTGCGAAAAATGAAATTCCTCAGGAGAGCTGGTTCCGGCTGAGCCGCTCGCACACGATTTTCAAGAATACGCCCGTGATGCTTTCCTGGACCGGAACGATGTTCGAATACCTCCTGCCCGGCCTATGGATGAAGGCCTATCCCAACACGCTTCTCGACACGAACCAGCGGGCTGCGCTGCGATCGCAACAAAAATATGCGGCCTCGAAATCTATCCCGTGGGGAATTTCGGAATCGTCTTCGATCGCGAAAAATCCTGACGGGTTTTATCATTACCAGGCGTACGGCGTGCCGGGCTTGGCATTGAGTCACGACGATTCCGGCGATCTCGTTGTTTCCCCGTATTCGAGCTTCCTGGGCCTCTTGGCTGATGCCGCGAGTTCATTGAAAAATTTGCGCAAGCTCAAGAAGATGGGCTGGCTCGGCGCGTACGGCTTTTTCGAGTCCGGCCAGTTAATGGCGGGCCGGCCAGGCGCTCCGAAGCACTTCGAAGTTGTGCGCTGCTGGATGGCGCATCACCAGGGCATGAGCCTCACCACGGCTGCGAGTGTTCTCTGCCAGTCGTCGATGCAACGGCGATTTCACGCCGAGCCTATGGTGGGCGCGACAGAGCGAATCCTCCACGAACGGACGCCGCGTCTTCTCAAAGTGCGCCCGTCGGAAATCGCCGGCGCAGTTGCCTCTACACTGCTTGGGCACGGCCGTTTGGCATTGCAACGAGCGCAGTCGTGGGGTTCTCCATCCGCGGATTTAAGTGTGCCCGTGCAGCCGGCGAACTGACGACTCCAAAGTTCACCACCTCAAATAAATTTGTGCGACACTGTCCGCGCGTTTGAGGCGCAAAACATTGAGACGAGTCGTGCTTACCGCGGCGGTCGCGATTCTCGTTCTGTCGCTGTATTTCCCCGCATCACGCGCCCAGGAAAACACAAGCGTAGGTAGCGGCCAGCCGGAAACCATTGATGTGGATCCCAACGCGCCCTCCCATCCACTTCCACATTTTTGGGAGCAGATGTTCGGCTCGGGCCGCGCCATCCTTTCACTCCGCGATAGCTATCGCCGCGATCTCCGCGAAGTGAAGCAAGCCACAGACTTCGGGTACGTTCGCTTCCACGCCATTTTCAATGACGAGGTCGGCGTCTACGACGAGGATGCAAGCGGCGTCCCGGTCTACAACTTTTCTTACGTGGATCAGATTTACGATGGCCTGCTCGCGAATGGCGTGCGCCCCTTCGTGGAAATGAGCTTCATGCCGCAAAAGCTCGCGGCGCAACAAACTTTCCAATCTTTTTGGTATCACCCGATCGTCTCGCCGCCGAAAGACTGGGCGAAGTGGGGAGATTTGGTGTCGCATTTCACTCAGCATCTCGTCGATCGCTATGGCATCGACGAAGTTTCTCACTGGTACTTCGAAGTGTGGAACGAACCGAACCTTGATTTTTGGGCCGGCCAGCCAAAAGAACAAACTTATTACCAGCTATATGACACTGCCGTGAAAGCAGTAAAGAACGTCAACCCTTCGATCCGCGTTGGCGGTCCCGCAACCGCACAAGCCGCCTGGGCTGATCGCTTCATCCGTCACGTGGTTGATAGCGGCGTTCCCGCGGATTTCGTTTCGACGCATGTCTACGCCAATGATTTATCCACCGATATTTTCGGAACAAGTGAGGATATCCCGCGCGCCGACATGGTCTGCCGCGCGGCACAAAAAGTTCATGACCAGGTGAGGGCATCACCGCGTCCGTCCATGCCGATCATCTGGAGCGAATACAACGCCAGCTACAAGAACGAACCCGATGTCACCGATGCCGTTTTCATGGCTCCGTGGCTCGCGAACATGATTCGGGAATGCGACGGCCTTGCCGACATGTTTTCTTATTGGACGTTTTCGGATGTCTTCGAAGAGCAGGGCGTCGTAAAGCAGCCGTTTTACGGCGGCTTCGGCCTCATCGCCGAAGATGATCTGCCGAAGCCCGCGTTCAATGCATTCAAGCTGCTGCACAAGCTTGGCGATCAGCGCATACCGCTGGATTCGAAGTCGGCGCTTGTAACAAAGAGGAGTGACGGCTCACTCGTGATCGCCGTGTGGAATCTCTTCCCGCCAAGCGAAGCGGGACAGCCGAAAACCATCACCATCAATTTGAAGGATTCGAACCCGAACCGCCGTGTGCGCATATTTCGCGTGGATGCAACTCACGGCTCACTTTTGAGCGCTTACGCCGCCGTGGGCAGGCCCGTCAGCCCCACGCCAAAGCAAGCCGCAGAGCTGCGTCGCGCGGCTGAATTGCCGGCTCCTGAAGAAGGCACAATAACTGGCGGCAAAGTGACCATCGCACTTCCCGCTCAAGGACTCGCCGTACTCGAAATTCAGTGAGGCACTCCGGCTGAAGCGGGTCCGCCAGCGAGCGGAAGTTGATCTGCCTCGGTATTGGCGGGCGTTTGATAGGTTTTGAATCCCGCTCGATCCATTCCGCGTTGCGCCTCGGTATTTTTCATGAAAGTGTCCCACACGAATCCCGTGCGCGCATTTTCGGCCATCACCATCGTGATGCCCGTATCAATCCCGATGACGTCGCTGTCGTACCAATTCGTCAGCGGATTGAACGCATCCACAAATCCGTAGCGGCTCCGCGTTCCCACCGAGTAGAGGCGATTTATGGTCCGAAGAACGCGCATAACCGCCTTCGGCTGGAACGGCAGCGAGCCGGCGGTTGCGCAAGGCACGATGGTGCCGTCGATCGGGCCGGTCTTCGGCGGGCCGCCCCACACTTCATAGCCGCGCTCTGAGTCCGACGCCGTGATTCCCCAAAGATCGTCGCTATAGTCCGGAAATTGCTTGTTGAGGCTGATGCAGAATCTTCTGTGGGCGTCCGTTGCGATCACGGAGTTCTGAAAGTAGTCGCCATAGCGGTCGCGCTTGCCTCGGAAATCGAACCACGCTTGCGAATACTGATGCACAAAAATTGGCGCAAACGAACCGATAAAGCGGATGCCGTCGTATTCGAACATCGTTCGCTTCCACGCGTCCCAAGTCTCCGTTGGAAGCGCGTGCGTTGGCGAGCCGAGCCCCAGCAAATAAATCATCATCATCTCGCTGTAGCTATCCCAGCGATATTGAAGAAAACCAGTTTCCGGCGTCCAGCCGTGCGGCAGAACGCGAGTATCTTCCGAAAGCCAGTTCCAATCCACGCGCGCGAAGATTTCGTGTGCCAGCTCTTTGATTTCCGGATTCTGAAAGTGTCCGCTGCACGTGAGAACGCCGCAAAGCAGGATCGCCGTGTCAACCGACGACACTTCTGATTGCAGCAATCGCTCGCCGGTATTCACGTTCGCCCAGTGGTAGAAGAATCCTCGCTCTTGCGGCATTTTCTTGTAGAGGAAGTTGAGCGTCGTAAGCACTCGTTCGCGAGCTTCGCGCGTTGACACGTAGCCTCGCTTGTCGCCGATACAAAGTGCCGTGAGGCCGAATCCCGTCGCCGCGATGCTTCCCAATATGCGCGCGTCTGGCGCACGCACGTTGCAGCGGTCCTTCACGATGCCGGTCAGCGGATTTGTTTGTTCCCAGAAATATAAGAAATTCGCCCGTTCCAAATCTTCGAGGAATGCTTCTTCACCAACGCTCAGATCGGTGCGAGCCCGTGGCGCTGCTGGGCTGTCCGCTGAAGTTGTCAAGCCCTGGACGAGCGAAAATGCCCCGCCGGCCGCGAATGGCAGGCACACTCCCACGCGAGCCATGTCTTGAAGCAGACGGCGGCGCGAGAACCGGCTACGGTTCATAGGTCCCTATTCCCACGACTCCAGTGTAGTCCAGCCTCCACCTTATTAGATGCGGCGGAGAGTAATAGGTAAACAGGTGGGTACTGGTCCCAGGTGGCTGCGACACGCTGTAACCATGTGCATTTCGATGATTCAGCGGTCGATGATCGGGACAATTCCGGGGCCGCGAATTTACCCGAGAATCATAAATTCTCCGTCCGCAATCGAGATGACGGAAACCCTCGATCAACTTCCGCCGTAGCTCGACTGGTGGCTCGGATTCCATTTGGGCGGGAACGACTTGAACATTTTGTGCAGATCTTTATCGGCATGATCGCCTCCGCCACCTTTCGCAGAGTAA
>Ga0209624_10000083_pt1 | contig 89008 bp, 85 predicted proteins | sample JacPinW_OM2H0_O1_FD_188565 | JGI IMG/M metagenome (GOLD analysis project Ga0209624, IMG submission 188565) | Forest soil microbial communities from Algoma, Ontario, Canada - Jack Pine, Ontario site 1_JW_OM2H0_O1 (SPAdes) (version 2) | ecosystem: Environmental > Terrestrial > Soil > Boreal... | reverse complement strand
TGCTGCAGGTCGCGGCGTGTCAGATCGTTTCCCGCCGCGTAGCCGAACACCTGCGCCAGCGCGTTCCCGACGCTGATGTCGCGGCCACCGCCGCCGAGTGCCACCACCAGTTCGCTCTCATAGTGAAAATTGGCGCTCTGGGACGGATAGGCAATTGCGGCGCCGCTGGCGACCACCGCATCGGCAGGTTTCATGAAGAACACCGGGGGAGCTGCCGGATCGGCGCCGGTTTCCTTGATGTGGTCGGCGTAGTTGAGGCCCACGCAATAGATGCGGTGCACCGGGAAGCGCTGGCCGGTGCCGGCTACGGCGACGCTCGAGGGGGCCAGCGGCGGGAAGGCATAGTCGGTCATCGCTGCGGCTCCATGAAGGGCACCCGGGGGAGATTGCCACCGTGCAAACCGCTAGACTAGATCCAATGAGCATCTGGCGTGTCGCGCCGTCTGCCGAGGACCTTACCGAGCGGGGCAGCAAGAGCATGCCGGGCTTCCTCGGCATACGCTTCACAGAAATCGGCGAGGACTTCCTGCGTGCGACCATGCCGGTGAACGAGCGCACTCACCAGCCCTTCGGCCTGCTGCATGGCGGCGCCTCGGTGGCCCTTGCCGAGACCGTCGGCAGCGTCGCATCCATGCTGTGCGTGGATCCGGAGCAGTACCTGTGCGTCGGGCAGGAGATCAACGCCAATCACCTGCGCGGAATTTCCTCAGGCGCGGTCACGGCGACCGCGCGCCCCTTCCATCTCGGCGGACGCAGCCACGTCTGGCACATCGAGATACGCGATGAGAAAGAGCGGCTGGTGTGCATTTCACGCCTGACGATGGCGATCGTCGAGCGCCGGCCAAAAACATAACACGGGAGGCCACCATGTCTGATCCCAATCCCCCGATCACCGCCGATGCGCCGCACGTCGATGAGTCGCTCGTCAGCTACACGCACGTCATTTACGGATTACACGCGCTCGCGGTGCTCATCGGCCTCGGCGCGATGCACACGATCATCGGTAGTTTCCTGGGCAGCCCGCTCTCGATCGTCGCCGTCATCATGAACTACGCGCGCCGCTCGGCGACGCATGGCACCTATCTCGAGTCGCACTTCCGCTGGCAGATCCGCACCTTCTGGTTTGCGTTGCTGTGGGCCTGCCTGGCGGTGTTCGCCTTCATCACCATCATCGGCATCCCGGCTGCCCTGGTGGGTCTGGTCGCCCTGGCCATCTGGATCGTGTATCGGGTGGCGCGTGGCTGGCTTGCGCTCAAGGACAAGAGGCCCATGTACACGTGAGCACCGTGACGCCAAGGCTGATCTTCGTTCTGTCGCTCGCAGAGCTCACCGGCTGCGGGCAGAAAGGCGCGCTGTACCTGCCCGACAAGAACGCGACGGTCGTGGCGCCCGCGCCCGCGGCGCCTGCCGAGCAACCGGCTCCTCAGCCGTCAGCTCCGGGGCAGCCGGTGCCGCCGAAGAAGACCGACCAGGACGGCGATTCGCAGCCGCCGCAATAGTCCTCAGCCGTGCAGCAGCCCGTGCAGGGGCTTCGCCGCGCTGCTGCCCGGAAATACGCTGTCCTCGAGCGCGCGCGACGGCACCGACAGGTGATCCGCCAGCAGTCCCTTGAGCACGGCGCGCAGATCGAGGGTCGGGGCGAGATCGCGCCCCTGGTAGAGAGCGCGGGCCGAAAGTCCGGGCCACTCGGCGATCACCCGCCCGCCGGCCACCGCACCGCCGATGAGGAAGGCCGCCGTCGCGGTACCATGATCGGTGCCGCGCGTGCCGTTGATGGCCGCGGTACGCCCAAACTCGGTGACCAGCAGCACCGCGGTTTCGCTCCAGGCCGGTCCGAGCTCCTGCTTGAGCGTCGCCAGTCCTGAGTCGAGTGCCGTCAGGCGGCCGGCCAGCTGTCCCTGCGCGCCGCCTTCGTTGGCATGCGTATCCCAGCCGGTGGTGTCGAACACGGCAACCTTCGGTCCGTCGTCCTGGCGCAGAAAGCCCGCGGCCGCGCGCACGATCTCGGCGTAGCGGGCGTTGTTCGCCGGCGCGGCACGCGCGCCGCTGGCCGTCGACATCATCGCCGCACCGTTGCCGCCCTGCTCGGCGGCGATGGCATCGGCGGCGAGGGCATCCGCGAGGCGCACCGAGAGCAGCGTATCGCCCGAGTACAGGTCGGTGATGCGTGCGAGCGTGTCCTCATCGAGCGCGGTCAGCTTGGAAGGCGACCAGGAAGTCACCGCGGCCGGCCCGCGCATGAGCAGCGGCACGTTCTGGCCGAGCGCGACCCCGGCCTCGCGCGCTCCCGGCAGGGGCGCTGCGGCCAGCGCGCGATTGAGCCAGCCGGTCTGCAGCGAGTGCGCCTGCGGGGAGCCGTTCTCGAGCACGTCCTGGCCGTCGAAGTGCGAGCGCTCGCGGTAGGGGCTGGCGAGGGCGTGCAGTACCGTCAGCTCCTTCGCCTGGTAGCACTGCTGCATGAAGAGCAGGGAAGGATGCAGGCCAAAAAAACCGTTCAGCGGCAGCGCGCCACCGGCTTCACCGGGGGCGTGCAACGCGACTTCACGGCGCAGCTGCGCGTAGTCGGGATCACCATAGGGCGGCACCGCCGCCAGCCCGTCGAGGGCGCCGCGCAGGATGACGACGACCAGGCGCGACTTGCGCTCGCCGGCGTGCGCGAAGGCGACACGCGAGGTGAGCAAGGCAGCGCCCGCGGCGAGCGCCGTCAGATTGAGGAATTCGCGTCGCTGCATGCGTGACATGTGCTGCTCCTCAGGTCCTTCAGCGCCGCATGAACTCGGGCGCGGCGAGCAAAAGCGTCAGTGCCTGCGCGGCGCTGGCCGCGCGCGACACCGCGGTGCGCGTGGCATCGCTGAGATTCGCACCCAGCAGCTGCGGTGCCAGCTCGGCCGCATCGCGCTGGCTGCCGAGCCGCTCACCGACCGCGTCGGCCCACTGGATACGCTTGATGAGCGCCGATGCGCCGTCCCAGTCTGCGCTGCGATCCGGCCAGCCCGCCGGCGAGCCGGGTTGCCAGGTCCTCTGCCCGAGCAGCTCGAAGGGCAGCAGCGGCGCGTGTCCTTCCGGCTCGACGGCAAGCCCGCGAAAGCTCGAGATAATGTAATCGGACGGCGTCTTGTACTTCGCCAGCGGCTGCGCCCAGGCCTCGCGCGACTCGATCAGCGCACGATAGACCCTCGGCAGGTCCCCGCCGCTGTGGGCAAAGACGTCCGCGACATGCTCCACCAGCGCGGGCGGCGGCTCGTCGGCGATGAAATGGCGCGCAAGCTTGGTCGCGATGAAATGCGCGGTGGAGCGCTGGCGCGCGAGGTCGCGCAGCACGGCGACACCCTGGCCGAAGCCCTCGTCCGCGTAGCTGCGGCCGAGCACCACCTTGCTGCCCGGTTCGTGCAGCTCCGGGCGAAACACGAAGGTGCCGGGCTCGCCGCTCGCAAACCTGCCGCCCTCCCCGCCGATCGACCAGCCGGTGATCACCTCCGCAAACGTGGTGACGTCGGTCTGCGTGTAACCGCCGCCGACGCCGAGCGTATGCAGCTCGAGGATCTCGCGCGCGAGGTTCTCGTTGATGCCGATCTTGCGCTCGGTCTGAAAGCGCTCCACGCGCTCGGCGAGCTGCGAATGCGGGCCCACCGACAAGTGGTTGTCCAGATAAAGGAGCATCGCCGGATGGGATTCGACGGCGAGCAGGAGGTCGGTGAAGTTGCCGAGCACGTGCGGCCTTATGGCCTCGCGCTCGAAGCTGCCGGCAAGACCTGCCAGAAACTGCTTGTCGATCGATACCGCGAAGTGATTGGCCCAGAACTGCGTCAGCCGTTCGACGAAGGGCCGCTCGCTGGCGACGGCGGCGGACAGGCGCGCGGTCACTTCCGAGACGTAGATGGGCTTGAGCAACTGCGGAATCTTCTGCAGCACGCCGTTCTGCGCGCCTTCATCGGCCGCCTTCTTCGCCGCCTGGATCTCGCGCCGCAGGTCGAGCGCGCTCGCCAGGATCTGCTGCGAGGATCGCAGCGACGTGTCGGCGAGCGCGGGCGGGCCGCCCTTCAGCTGCGCCAGCAGCCAGTCGCGCGCATCGCCGCCGATGGAGGCAAGCTCACCGGGTCGGGCGCCGAGCCCGAAGCGATTGGCGGCAATGGCGGAGGTAAGGGCTTGCTGCATGAACACACCTGTGCCTATAAGCGCGCCGGCGTCATGCAGGTTGACCGCCGCGGCCGGCTGTGGGGGCGCCGGGGTCCGTTATACTCGCGACCCGCTTCACGTTTCACTCTCCATGGCGCCCAATCCGGACCTGGTTCTCGTCGACGGCTCCTCTTATGTCTACAGGGCATTCCACGCCCTGCCGCCGCTGAGCAACTCGCGCGGCGAGCCGACCGGGGCGCTGCTCGGCGTGCTGAACATGCTGCTGAAGTTTCTCAAGGACTATCAGCCGCGCCGCATCGCGGTGGTGGTGGATGCGCCGGGCAAGACCTTCCGCGACGAGATCTTCACCGCCTACAAGGCACACCGTCCCACCATGCCCGATGACCTGCGCGCGCAGATCGAGCCGCTGCTGCAGATCATCAGGGCGCAGGGACTGCCGCTGCTGCGCGTTCCGGGCGTAGAGGCGGACGATGTCATCGGCACGCTCGCGCGACGCGCCGCGCAGGCCGGCCACAGCGTGCTCATCTCGACCGGCGACAAGGACATGGCGCAGCTGGTGGACGGATCGATCACGCTCATCAACACCATGAACAACGCGCTGCTCGACCGCGACGGCGTCAAGGCGAAGTTCGACGTCTACCCGGAACAGATCATCGATTACCTCGCACTGGTCGGCGACACCTCCGACAACATCCCCGGCATCGACAAGGTGGGACCGAAGACCGGCGCGAAGCTGCTGCAGCAGTTCGGCGGGCTGGATGGCCTCATCGCCCGTGTCGCGGAAGTGCCCGGCAAGGTGGGCGAAAACCTGCGCGCCGGACTTGCCACGCTCGAACTCTCGCGTCGTCTCGCCACCATCAGGACCGATCTGGAGTTGCCGCTGTCGATCGAGGAGCTCGAACCTTCGCCGCCGGACACGCAGGCGCTGCGCGAGCTGTACACGCGCTACGAACTGCGCGCGCTGCTGCGTCAACTGGAAGGCGGGGATGCGGCGGTGAGCGCGCAGAGCTCAACAGCGCCGGCGCCTCTGGCAACAGCGGGCGCCCCGGCGGCGCAGGACGACGCGGCAGGCGCACAGATCGAGCGCCACTACCAGACCATCACCCGTTGGGAAGACTTCGAGCGCTGGCTCGGGGTGCTGCGTGCCGCGCCGTTGTTCGCCTTCGACACCGAGACGACCAGTCTTGACTACATGAAGGCCGAGATCGTCGGCGTGTCGTTCTGCGTTGAAGCGGGCAGCGCCGCCTACGTGCCGCTGCGCCACGTTTACCCCGGAGCCCCGGAGCAGCTCAGCCGCGAGCAGGTGCTGGCAGCGCTGCAGCCGCTGCTGGAAGACCCCGCCCGCGGCAAGCTCGGCCACAACCTCAAGTACGACGCACACGTGCTGGCAAACGCCGGCATCGCGCTCGCCGGCATGCGCTTCGACACCATGCTCGAGTCCTACGTGTGGAACAGCGTCGCCACCAACCACGACATGGATTCCGACGCGCAGCGCTACCTGGGTTTGCGCACTATCACGTACGAAGAGATCACCGGGCGCGGCGCGAAACAGATCTGCTTCGACCAGGTGTCGGTCGACAAGGCCGCCGAATATGCCGCCGAGGATGCGGATGTGACGCTGCGCCTGCACCAGGCGCTGTGGCCGAAGCTCACCGGCGTGCCGGCGCTGGCGAGCCTGTATGAGCAGTGCGAGCAGCCGCTGGTGCCGGTGCTGTTCGCGATGGAGCATTACGGCGTGCTGGTCGACCGCGAGCGACTGCGCACGCAGAGCCGCGAGTTTGCGCGCCAGCTGCAGGAGCTGCTGCTGCAGGCGCACCGCGAAGCCGGCCACGAGTTCAACATCGAGTCGCCCAAGCAGCTGCAGCAGATCCTGTTCGAGAGACTGCAGCTGCCGGTGCGCCGGCGCACCCCGACCGGCCAGCCCTCGACCGCCGAGGATGTGCTGGAGGAACTCGCCGAGAGCTACGCGCTACCGCGGCTGGTGCTCGAGTACCGCGGGCTAGCCAAGCTCAAGTCCACCTACACCGACAAGCTTCCGGAGCTCGTCAACGAGCGCACCGGGCGCATCCACACCAACTACTCGCAGGCGGTGGCGGCCACCGGCCGGCTGTCCTCGGTCGACCCGAACCTGCAGAACATTCCCATACGGCGGCCCGAAGGCCGCCGCATCCGCCAGGCTTTCATCGCGCCGCCCGGCTGCGTGCTGCTCGCCGCCGACTACTCGCAGATCGAGCTGCGCATCATGGCGCACCTGTCGGGGGATGAGACCCTGCGCGCCGCCTTCGCCGAGGACCGCGACGTGCACCAGGCCACCGCGGCCGAGGTGTTCTCGGTCGAGCTCGTCGCGGTGACGCCCGATCAGCGCCGCACCGCGAAGGTCATCAACTTCGGCCTCATCTACGGCATGTCGCCGTTCGGACTGGCGCGCAACCTCGGCATCGAGCGCGGTGCCGCGCAGCAGTACGTCGAGCGCTACTTCCAGCGCTACCCGGGCGTGCGGCGTTTCATGGACCACACCCGCGCCCAGGCGCGCGAGCTCGGCTACGTCGAGACGGTGTTCGGTCGGCGCCTGTACCTGCCCGACATCCGCTCGGGCAACGCACAGCTGCGCCAATACGCCGAGCGCAGCGCCATCAACGCGCCGATGCAGGGCAGCGCCGCCGACATCATCAAGCGCGCCATGATCAGTGTCGATGAGTGGTGCCGGCGCGAGGGCTCACCGGCGCGGCTGATCATGCAGGTGCACGACGAGCTGGTGTTCGAGGTGCAGGCGCAAGCGGTGGCTGAGGTGAGCGCGGTGGTGCGCGCTCACATGGTCGATGCCGCATCGCTCAGCGTGCCGCTGCGTGTGGATATCGGCGCAGGTGTAAACTGGGACGAAGCCCACTAAGCTTTCCGTCAACTTCAATGCCCGGCGTGCGTTACGACGAGGCTGCGGGGACTTTTCGGAGATTCAACTCATGCGAAGACTGCTGCTGATAGTCGTGCTGGGGCTTGGCGCGAGCGCCGCGCACTCCGATGACGACCTCTTTTATGTCGGCGCCGGCGTCTCGCGCAATCAGATCAGCGACATCACCAATAACACTCTGTACTACTCGAACATCGACAAGACCTCGTGGAAGGTGCTGGGCGGAATCCGGCCGATCAGCTTCGTAGGCGCCGAGGCGGACTACATGAACCTCGGCGGAGAAAGCAGCACCTTCTTCGGCGATCGCTACGCGCACTCCGACTCCAAGGCCTTCGCCGCCTATGGAGTCGGCTTCCTGCCGGTGCCGGTGCCCTACTTCGACCTGTTCGTAAAGGCGGGGATTGCGCGCTGGCAGCTTCAGGGTAACAGCAGCTATCCGAACTCCTCGTTGTTCTACTTCTCCACCAACGGCACCTCCTTCGCCTGGGGCGCCGGCGGCCAGGTGCACCTGGGCATGATCGGCGCACGACTCGAGTACGAGAAATTCAACGTTACCAACACCGGTGGCGCGGGTATCGTTTCACTGGACGCGGTGTTGCTTCTGCCGTGAGCGTCCGCGCGGCAGGCCGCGCAGCGCTTCAACGGCGCACAAAGTGCGATCCGGCGGCCGCCGAGCCTGGTTTTTGGCGCTGGCGCAAATCCACCACAGCGGCAAGCTCCTGGAAACCGGAGCGCTTCAGCCTCCCGTGACCGCCCGCGGGGTGCAGCCCGCTCCCTGCGGCGCCTCGAATCAGCCTTCGTCAAGGCCTCCGCGGGCCTGTGGCGCAGATGATACAACTTGTTAAGCAAACTTATGATTTGAAAAGATATTTTTTCTCAAGAGACGTGGAACTTGGGGCCGGCACCCTCGTCAAACACAGTGAGTGCAATAGCGCTCCCCGCTTCCCTCCCTGAGCGGGTCAACCCGGTTCATGAGACCTGTACCGGGTTAGTCTGGCCCCGGCGGCTTCTAACGAAACCGCCGGGGCTTTTTATTTGCCTCAATGCTTGAGCCAGGCCGCGAGCGTGTCCTGGGCCTCGCTGACCCCGCTACCCTTCGTGGCTGAGAACAATTGGGCCGTCGCCCGGCCCGCCAGTTCGGCCGCTGCCGACCGCAAAACGGCGGCGGCCTCGCTGCGATTGAGCTTGTCGGCCTTGGACAGGAGCACATGTACCCGAAGCTGCGGCTGCGCCCACTCGAGCAGCCCCTCATCGCCGGTCGTGAACCCGCGGCGGGCATCCACGATGACGAATAAACCCCTGAGGGAGGCCCGCGTACGCAGGGCCTCGATCATCGGCAGCCACCCGCTGCGCTCGGCGGCCGAGACATTCGCGTAGCCGTAGCCGGGCAGATCCACGAGGCGCTTCGAGGGCATCAGCTCGAAGAAGTTCAGCAACCGCGTGCGGCCCGGCTCCTTGCTGGTTCGGGCCAGGCCCTGGCGCTGCGTGATGGCATTGATGGCGCTCGACTTGCCGGCATTCGAGCGGCCGGCGAAGGCGACCTCGGCGCCGACGTCGGCGGGAAACTGAGCCGGCGCCGCCGCGCTGATGAGGAAGCGGACATCGCTAAAGCGGCTCATGATTTCAAGGGGTAAGGAAGCCTCGGCACGCTCGTAGTGTACAATTCGGCGCCCTCGGATCGCGGGCCAAGCCGGAACAGAGACCAGAACAATGCGAGAGATCCCGAGAGTGGGTCGGATCGGGCGGGTCGCCCTGGCGCTCGCGCTGTGGTGCGCTGTGGCGCCTTCGCTTGCCCCCGCCCAGGCCCCGGCGGCAACGCCTGCCGCGCCCCCGGGCGCGACGGCAGCCACTGCGGCTGCGAGCACCGGTGCGCCGGCCGCGGCGCCGGATGCCCCGTTCGCCCACGGGAAGGCGGCCGACGGCGCCGCCAAGGCTGCGGTGTGCTCGGCGTGTCATGGGCCGAACGGCAACAGCGTGAATCCCGACTGGCCGCGGCTTGCCGGTCAAAGCGCGGTCTATATCGTCGAGCAGCTGCGGCTGTTCCGCTCGGGCGTTCGCAACAACCCGGTGATGAAACCGCTGGCGGCCAACCTGAGCGATCAGGATATCGACGATCTGGCGGTGTACTACGAGGCACAGACCCCGCAGGGGCTGGAAGCCGATCCCTCGTATTGGAAAAGCGGTCAGGCGCTTTACCTGCGCGGGGACCGCGCTCACGAGGTTCCGGCGTGCGTCGCCTGCCATGGACCGGTGGGGCGCGGCAATCTTGCCGCCGGCTACCCGGCGCTGCGCGCACAGCAATCGGTCTACCTGGTGAAGCAGCTCAACGATTACGCCAGCGGCGCCCGTTACACGGGCGCGAACCCCGCGGCCGCCAGCCGCAACGGCGTCATGATGTTCACGATCGCCAAACGGCTTTCACCTGAGCAGATCCGAGACGTCGCTTCCTACGCGCAGGGCATGCGCTGATCCTCAGTATGCACATGATCCGATCTGGCGTTGTTGCGGCCCTGCTGCTTGCGGGGTGCTCACAGTCGCCCCCGCCTCCCGCACCGGCTCCGGTTCCGGCCAGCCCGCAAGCGGCGGTGCCCCCGGCTGCCCCGCCGGCAACCCCGGCCGCGACTGCCCAGAGTGAGACCGAGCAGGCGACCGCCTCGCAGGAATCCGGCGACGCCGACGAGCACCAGGCGAAAAGCGATGCGTCGCTGGAGAAGATCGCAGCGGCGAGCTCGGGCGCGCCGCTTCCGGCCGGCAAGTGGCAAGCGGGCCTGAACTACGATCCGCTGGTGCCGGCGCAGCCGACCAGCGTCGCCCCGGGCAAGGTCGAGGTGCTGGAGATTTTCTGGCTCGCCTGCCCGCACTGCTATGCACTCGAGCCCTACCTGCGCAGCTGGCTCAAGACCAAGCCTGCCTACGTCGAATTCGTGCGGGTGCCGGTGTACTGGCAGCCGATCCACCGTGCACACGCGCACCTTTATTACACGCTCGATGCGCTCGGACGGCCGGACCTCATCTCTAAGGCGTTCGATACCATCCACCAGGACCTCGAGAACCACACCGCGCCGCTGTTCGCCGACAACGATGAGGCGAGCTACAAGCTGCAGCAGCAGTTCGCCACGCAGAACGGCGTCAGCGCCGATGACTTCGCCAAGGCCTACAACTCCTTCACCGTGAACTCGAACCTCTCGCGTGCCGAGGAGATCACGCAGCGTTATCGCGTGGAAGGCGTGCCGCTGCTGGTCGTGAACGGCAAGTACACCACCGACGTCGGCAAGGCCGGAAGTGAAGCGAAGCTCATCGACCTCATCAACGATCTGGCCGCGGCCGAGCACGGTCACTGACCTTTTAGGGCGCAGCCGGGCGTTGCCTTAAAGATCCTGCCGTGCTGAACGTGTTCGTCCCCGGTCCGAATGGCCTGGTGCGCAGCGCGCCGGCGGACGGCGCGCCCGTGCCGCAGAATGCTCTGTGGCTCGATCTGTACCAGCCTACGGTAGAGGAGGAGCAGCACGTCGAGCACTCGCTCGGCATCGAGGTTCCCTCGCGCGAGGAGATGCGCGAGATCGAGTCCTCCAACCGGCTGTACGAGCAAAACGGCGCGCTGTACCTGACGGCAACCCTGGTCACCAAGCTCGACTCGGATCAGGGCGAAAGCACGCAGGTCACCTTCATCCTGGCCGGCACGCGCCTGGTCACCAATCGCTACGTGGATCCGCTGCCGTTCACGCGCTTCATCGCCTTCGTACAGACGCATCCGGCGGCATGCAGCTCGGCCTCGCTGCTGCTGGCCGGACTGCTGGAGGCGATCGTCAACCGCATCGCGGATGTGCTGGAAAAGGTCGGCAGCGACGCGGAGTCGATCTCGTCGCGCGTCTTTTCGCACCGCCGCTCGCACCCGCACGACTTCCGCGAGGAGCTCGAGCGCACCGGCGCGGGTGGGGAGCTGGTGTCGAAGGCGCGCGAGAGCCTGGTGAGCCTTGCGCGGCTGCTGGCCTTTCTCGAGCAAAGCACCAACGAGCAGATCAGCAAGGAGGCGCGCGCGAGCCTGCGCACCGTGTCACGCGATGTCGTTGCGCTCAGCGACCATGCCACCTTCCTCGGCGACAAGGTGCAGTTCCTGCTCGACGCGACCCTCGGCATGGTCACGATCGATCAGAACAACATCCTCAAGATTTTCTCGGTGGTGGCCGTGTTCATGCTGCCGCCCTCGGTGATCGGCGCCTTCTATGGCATGAACTTCGCCTACATCCCCTGGCTGCACGAGCGCTGGGGAGTGTGGGCGGCGCTCGCGATGATGGTGGTGTCGGCGCTGATCCCGTACGTCTACTTCAAGCGCAAGGGCTGGCTGTAGGCGACCCTCGCCTCTTAGACCGCCTGTGCCTTGACCGTCACGTCCACGTTGCCGCGAATCGCGCGCGAGTAGGGGCACAACTCGTGTGCTGCGCTGACCAGACGCTCCGCGTCCTGCTGCGAAACGCCGGCGATGCTGGCGACAAGCTCCACGGTGAGCCCGAAACCCCCGCCGCTCGCCTCCCCGATTCCCACCGCCGAACGCACCGTGATCGAGCCCGGATGAAGCTTGTGCTGGCGCGAGACGAACTCGATGGCGCTGCCGAAGCAGGCCGCGTAGCCGGCCGCGAACAGATCCTCCGGGGTGCTGGCGTTCGGGCGCCCGGGGCCGCCCATCGATTTCGGGATGGACAGGTCGACGCTGACGAGCCCGTCGGAAGACTGCGTGTGCCCGTTGCGTCCGCCGACCGCGGTCGCATGAGCCGTGTAGAGAACCTTGATCGCCATGGTGTTTACTTTCACCTCGTGTTAGGTGTGAGTTTCCGGTCTGCGCGCCGGTGGTGCAAGTTAAGCCGTCGGCCGACACCCCGCAAGGGCGCACGTTGAGCCCGACCAACTGGGTTCCCCGAAACAACCGTTCGGCGACGCCACATGCCGAAAAGGCCGCCCGTCGTCACCGGGTTTGGACCCAAACCAGCCATGTGCGAGCGGCGGCTTTCCGGCGGGGAAATTCTGCAAATGCAATCAGAGGGGCTCATTTGGACGTGCCTGTTGTCTGTGGGGTTATGCGACAAGGTTGGTGTTGTTTTTTGAATCCCCTTCGGCCCAAGACATTGAAAGCGCATAGGCTCCGACACGTCGCATCGCGAAGAGCTATGTTATCTTGGATCGACGAATACGGCCGAACAGTACATCTGTGTGAAGCACGGGTGCTACCCGTCAAGGCCGAGCAGCGGGGAGATCGATAATGAATCGTTGTATAGTTTTCGCGGGTCTTGTTTGGCTCGGCGCAGCGTCCGCTGCTCCGCCACAGGCACCGGCACCGCGAGCGCGTGATCTGGGCGTGCCATTCGATGGAACTCCGGGACCGAACAACGCGATTACCGATGTCTCAGGTGTAGAAGTCGGCTTCAAGACACTCATCTCCGGCGACGGTCCGCTGGTCCGCGGAAAGGGGCCGGTTCGCACCGGCGTCACTGCCATATTTCCGCGTAATAAGACCGACACTCGCGCCGTTTTCGCGGGCTTCTTCGCAGGAAACGGCAACGGCGACATGACCGGCACGCATTGGGTGGAGGAAAGCGGCGTTCTCGAAACCCCGATCCTCATTACGGGCACTGGCAGCGTCGGCGTCGTGCGCGACGCGGCGTTCAGATGGCTTGCCGATCATCGCAAAGGCTCCTTCTGGTACCCGGTAACGGCGGAAACCGCTGACGTGCCACTCAACGACATGGCGGGCCAGCACGTCACACAAAGCGATGTGCTCGACGCGCTTGATAGCGCTAAACCTGGGCCGGTCGCCGAGGGCAACGTGGGCGGTGGCACGGGAATGGTCTGCAACGGCTTCAAGGGCGGTACCGGGACAGCCTCGCGAAAACTGTCGGCGGAAGCGGGAGGCTACACGGTTGGCGTACTGGTGCAATGCAACTACGGCTCCGCCCGATTGTTACGTGTGGCGGGTATTCCCGTTGCGCGCGAAATGACGCTGCAGCCGCGTTGCGTCACACGGCTCCTGTCCCCGCCACAACAGCTGTTCGGCACCGTCGCAACGCTCTGTGATCCGAAGCGCTTGGCTATTGCCGACGGCCTGAATCAAGAGCACCGCGGCTCGATCATCATCGTGATCGGCACCGACGCCCCCATGACGGCCGAGCAGCTGAAGCGTCTGGCGCGGCGCGCCTCGGTGGGCCTTGGACGCCTCGGCGCCATCGAGAGCGATGGGTCCGGGGACATCTTTATCGCCTTCTCAACCGCTAATGCGGGCGCCGACGATGGCAACTGGGCCGCTGACACCGGCAAGCCGGCGCAGGTCGAGCGCCTGCGCAGTGCAGCCCTCAACCCCTTGTTCGAAGCCACAGTCCAGGGAGTTGAGGAATCCGTAGTAAACGCCCTGGTCGCCGCCCGTACCATGACGGGCGCGGACTACTGGACCGTCGCGGCTCTACCTCACGATCAGCTGCAGGCCGTACTGCGCCGCCACGGCATGCTGCTCGAAACGGGCGCGCAGCACGGAGAGACCCCGAAATGACATCGGGTAAGTGTTTGGTCGGTTCCTGATGTCCTTAGGACGGCTTCTGCCGCATGTGAGTTCTGCTACCTCTGACGCGCCAGGAGCCCGCGATATGATGCTCCCGGTAGCCGGAAATGGCCCTCAACCAAACTATCTGAGGACACTTCAGATGCACCATTCCCGTCTCTGCGCCGTGCTGATCGACTGCCGGACCTCCGATTTGGACGGGGCCGCCCGCTTTTGGGGCGAGGCGCTAGGTCGCTCCGTGGATCCCAACCATGCCGGCAGCCGCGGCAATTACCTCATGCTAGAGACCCCGCCCGACGAGCCCATCGTGCAGATTCAGCGCGTGGACCACGAGAGCCGCGTCCACATAGACATCGAGACCGATGATATCGCGGCCGAAGTGGCGCGGTTGACAAAGCTGGGTGCCAAGGTTGTCGAGCGCCTCGAGCGCTGGGTGGTGCTGGAGGCGCCGACCGGCCAACGGTTCTGTGTCGTAAGGGTACAGCGTCCGGGTTTCCCGAAGAATGCCAACCGCTGGGAGTAACCTAACTACAAGGTCCGAAATTGGCGTCTGCTGACGCATTGGCCCGTGCTGCCGGTTTTGACAGGCATTGGGATAGGTGCCAGAAAGAACGATCTATCTCTCCTTATGAGCGAGGATCTGAACTGCCACGGGCGACGCTGGTGTTGGCATTCGCTTTTGATGGGTCAAATCTGAGCCATGCCACCATCGACGAAGAGTTCGATTCCATTGACGAAGCTGCTGTCGTCGGAGGCGAGGAACAGGACAGCCTTCGCAATTTCATCGGGGACGCCGACGCGTCCAAGCGGGATTACGGCAGCCTGGGAGGCTATGAAACCCGTCATCTGCTCTTTGGTCAGGCCAAGCTGGTCGTAACCTGGTGTAGGTATGGTACCGGGGCTGACGACGTTTACACGGATTTGGCGGTCTTTCAGATCGACGATCCAGCTGCGCGCGAAGGAACGCAGCGCGGCTTTGCTCGCGGCATAGACGCTGAACGCCGGCATACCCTTGATCGAAACCATCGACGCGTTGAGGATGATCGACGAGCCTCGCGGCATCAGCGGCAGGGCCTTCTGCACGCTGAACAGTGTTCCCTTCACATTGACGTCGAAGGTCTTGTCGAAACTCGCTTCGGTGATCGCGCCGAGCGGCAGCAATTCACCCACGCCGGCGTTGGCGAACAGAATATCGATCCGTCCCTTTTCAGTCTTGATCCGCTCGAACAGGCGATCGAGATCGGCGAGATTGGCGATGTCGCCGCGAACGCCGACAGCATTGGCTCCGATTTCCGCCACAGCTGCGTCGAGCTCGTCCTGGCGACGTCCGGTGATGAAGACGAAAGCACCTTCAGCAGCAAATAACCTCGCGGTCGCCCGACCAATCCCGCTGCTGGCGCCGGTCACTACGGCCATTTTGCCCTTCAATCGACCCATGCTGCTGTTCCTTCTTGAGAGTGCTTTGTTGGCCTCGCGGGCCCCCATTTCAGAAATTCGTTCAGATGACCCAACGGGCCGTCCGCCTGGCCCAGAGAATCATATATGTACCGACTGGTACTGAAAGTACCCACCTTGACAGGCGCCCGTCAACTATTTATTTACCTACTGGTATGAAAGGCAAAGGAATCAAAGAGAAGCGCGGGCGACCGCGTGCGTTCGATGCCGACCAAGCACTCGACAGTGCCATGCAGGTATTCTGGCGAAAGGGGTACCTGGGCACGTCGCTGGAGGATCTGACTGAAGCGATGAACATCAACCGCCCCAGCCTCTATGCCGCGTTCGGCAACAAAAGGGCGTTGTATCGGCTGGCGCGGGAGCGGTACTTCGAAGGACCGTCCCGGTACCTAAGCGAAGCTCTCAAAGAGCCGACGGCTCGCCGGGTGATGGAGCGTCTCTTCTACGGCGTCGTCGACATGCTGACCAAAGCGCAATCTCCCAGAACATGTTTGTGGGTGCACGGGGCTTTGTCTTGTGGCGATGACCCCTTGCGGCCGGAGTTCGCCGCGCAGCGCGCCGCCGGGCTGGCGGACCTGCGAAAAAGGTTCCGACGTGCAAAGCTCGATGGAGACCTGCCAGAAACTGTCGATGAGGACGGGCTCGCGCACTTGGTGCAGACCCTCAACTTCGGTCTGACCCTGCAAGCCTCCACGGGTGCTACACGCAAGGAGTTGTTGGGCATCGTCGAGGGCGCGCTACGTTCCCTGCCGAGTTGACCAAATTTAAGGAAGGTCGCGAGCGTCCGCTTCGAGGCAGCCATTTCGGCCACGTCGTTGCCTGCTTGTGGCCGGGAACTGCCCGACTAGGCTCCCGAAACCGGACTGTCAGCGCCAAACCCAGAGAGCCATCGGCAGGGTCGCTTGTTGGTGGCCATGCGCTACGACCCCTTCGCCGCAAGAGTGTCACCCATGTCTCCGGTATAAAACGCCACCTATCCAATCGGAATGGACCCCAGTGCAGATTGGCGCGCCCGACTGGATTCGAACCAGCGACCTGCAGCTTCGGAGGCTGCCACTCTATCCAACTGAGCTACGGGCGCGTTGGGGCGGGCGATAATACGCGCCGCCGGCGGGAGCGTCTATTTACGAGCCGGGGCGGCGCACGGCTATACTACCGCGCCAATCGGCGCTCTCGCAGCGGATCAAATCGTGAGCAAACAGGATACCCATTTCTTCAATATGTTCAGCCTTGTAATCGGGCTTCTGGTTGCGATCACGGTCTCTTTGTTCGCGCTCGCCCGCGTCGTGGCGAGTCACACGCAGGACCTGCAGGTGCTAAGCGAAGTCGACTACGGCAAGGCCGTCGCGGCACGTCTGCAGTTGCCGAGCCAGGAGGCCGTCGCCGGCCAGGACAACTCGGCAATGGCCATCAAGACTGAGAGCCCGTCCGGCACGGCGGCCCCGGCTGCGGCGATGCCGCAGAACGGCACTCAGCTGTTCGACCAGACCTGCAGCGCCTGTCACGGACAGGGCATTGCCGGTGCGCCCAAGGCGGGCGACAAGGCAGCCTGGGCGCCGCGTATTGCCGAGGGCAAGGCGACGCTCTATCAGCATGCGCTGAATGGCTTCCAGGGCAGCTCCGGAGTGATGCCGCCCAAGGGCGGCCGCACGGATGTGCCGGACGCGATCGTCAAAGAGGCGGTCGATCACATGGTGCAGATGGCGCAGTAGGCGCCCGGGGGCCCTGCACCTACGGCTGACTGCCGCCTGGCGCGCCCGTGCCGGGGCCGCCACCTTCCAGCGCCGACAGTCTTGCTTCGAGTGCCTCCAGGCGAGCGCGGGTGCGCTCGAGCACGCGTGCCTGCGCATCGAACTCATCCCGGCTCACCAGATCCAGTTTGCTGAGGCGCTCGCGCAGCACCGCGCGGAAGTTGCTCTCCAGGTCCGCCTGTACGCTGCGAAGCGCCGGTGGCACGCGCTCCAGCAACCGGCGGGCGATCTCATCGATGCGAAATGTGTCCATGTGTCCTCGTCTCACCACCGCCCCGATTTGAGGCAGCGACCCGAATATCAGCTCTAAAATGGTGCAGCCTTGCGACGGCTGCGCACACAAGCTGCGCAATCCGCGCCGCCACCGGCAATGGCACGAAATCTGCACCTTGCTCTGCGCACCTCATTAGCTTACGCGCCAGGCAGTGCGCGTGCAGCGGTGTGTCTGTCGCGTAAAACATCAGGTGAAGACCATGCCCATCGCTGCCCAGACTGCGCATCGTTCCGGCCGCGTGCTGGCCGTGCTCGCAGCCCTCGCCCCGGCCGTTTCCTTTGCCGCGGCGCCGTTGCCGAGCAAGGGCGACACGGCCTGGATGCTGACCGCCACGGCGTTCGTGCTGCTGATGTCAGTACCCGGCCTTGCGCTGTTCTACGGCGGACTGGTGCGCACCAAGAACATGCTGTCGGTGCTCATGCAGGTGTTCGTCGGCTTCTCGCTGATCTCGGTGCTGTGGTGCGTCTACGGCTACTCGCTGGCCTTTACGCAAGGCAATGCCGTCATCGGAGGTTTCAGCCGGCTGTTCCTCGCCGGCACGTTCGATCCGAAGTCCGGCGCGTATTCACTGGCCTCGACCTTCAGCAAGAACACCCCGCTCTACGAGCTGGTGTACGTGGCGTTCCAGTCGACCTTCGCCGCCATTACCTGCTGCCTGATCCTGGGTTCGCTGGTGGAACGCATCAAGTTCTCCGCGCTGCTCTTGTTCCTGGTCATCTGGTTCACCTTCAGCTACTGCCCCGTCGCACACATGGTGTGGTACTGGGCGGGCCCCGATGCCTACGTATCGGCCGACAAGGCGGACGCGGTGAATGCGACCGCGGGGCTGATCTGGCAGTGGGGCGCGCTTGATTTCGCCGGTGGCACGGTGGTGCATATCAACGCAGGGGTTGCAGGTCTGGTCGGGGCCTTCGTGCTCGGCCGGCGCATCGGTCTGGGGCGCGAGCCGATGGCACCGCACAGTCTCACCCTGACCATGGTCGGCGCCTCGCTCCTGTGGTTCGGCTGGTTCGGCTTCAACGCGGGCTCGGCGCTGGAGGCCAACGGCTCAGCCTCGCTCGCCTTCATGAACACCTATCTCGCCACAGCCTGCGCGGTGCTGTCCTGGATATTCGTCGAGTGGTTCGTGAAGGGTAAGCCCTCGATGCTCGGCGCGGCCTCCGGTGCCGTGGCAGGCCTCGTCGCCATCACCCCGGCCGCGGGTAATGTCGGCATCCCGGGCGCCTTCGCGATCGGCCTTGGGGCCGGGGTGGTGTGCCTGTGGGGCGTGACGGGACTCAAGAGGCTGATCAGGGCCGACGATTCGCTCGACGTCTTCGGGGTGCACGCGGTGGGCGGTATCTTCGGCGCGCTCATGACCGGCATCTTCAATGCCCCCGCTCTGGGAGGCCCGGGCTCCACGATCGACTGGGTGACCGGCGCCAGCGGCTACCCCGGGATATGGACCCAATTCAGGATTCAGCTGCAGGCGGTGTGCCTGGTGGCGGTGTGGACGGCGACCGTCGCCTTCATCGCCTTCCACATCGTGAAGCAGCTGGTGAACCTGCGCGTGCCCGAAGAAGACGAACGGGAGGGGCTCGATATCACCTCGCACGGTGAGCGGGCGTACGATCTGTAAGTGACCGAACGGGGTCGCTATTTTGGTATGGTGAGCCTGTGGCGGGGGCCACAGGGCGAGGTGTGTGACGGAGTTCTAGGCCCGCTCCCGCCGCGAACGCTCATACTGCCCCGCCCGGAGGCCATTTATGCTGCGACGTGTAGCCCTGACTGCCCTGATCCTTGCCGGAGCGCTGAGCGGCGCTCGGGCGGACGTCTATCGCTGGGTCGATGACAAGGGCGAGCCCCACTACAGCGATCAGTGGTTCCCGGGCGCGGAAGTCATCAAGACGGACAAGGCGCGCCCGCCAGGCGCTGGCGCCGCCGTGCGCTCGTCCGACCAGAAGAATCTCGCCGCAGCCAACACCAAAGTATCTGCGCAGCTGAACGACACGGACAACGCCCGCGCGGTCCAGGAAGACGTTAACAAGCGGCGCGAAGCGGTCTGCAAGACCGCCAAGGACGCCTACATGAGGGCGATCACGGCGCGCCGCATCTACAAGGATGACAAGGACGGTGAGCGCAGCTACATGTCGGACCAGGATGCCGACGCGTACCGGGACTCCTTGCGCAAGACGGTGCAGGACAACTGCGGCAGCGTCCCGCAATTCGATCCCAATGCGCCAATCCCCGAGCCGCAGCCGATTCCTGAGCCCAAGCCCATCCCCGAGCCGAAGGTCAACCCGGCGGACGCGACCTCGCCCTAGTCAGCGCCTGCGCTGCACGCGTCGCGGCCTCACGCCCAAAGCCCTATAGTGACGCCCGCGGCCGAAACAGGCCGTGCCGCCTGGACCGGTACGATGCGCACAGGTTTTGTCGGACTCGGCGCCATGGGCCAGAACATGGCGCGCAACCTGCACCGCGCGGGCCTGCTCGCCGGTGTCTTCAACCGTACTGCCGAGAAGGCCGTCCAGCTCGCCGGCGAGCTTCAGGTCACGGCGTACGCCACCCTCAAGGATCTCGCCGCAGACGTGGACGCCGTAGTGGTGTGCGTTTCGGCGGACACCGATGTACTCGAAGTGACCCAGGCGCTCGCCGCAGGCCTGAAAAGCGGGGCGCTGGTGCTCGACTGCTCGACCGTGGCCGCTGAGACGGCGCGACGGGCGCAGGAGCTGCTGAGCGCAGCCGGTGTCGGGTTTCTCGACTGCCCGGTGAGCGGCGGGGTGGAAGGCGCGCGCGATGCGACGCTGGCCATCATGGTCGGCGGGTCGCCGCAGGCTTTCGAGCGTGCGCAGCCGATCCTGCAGGCGCTCGGCAAGACCATCACGCTGTTCGGGCCCACCGGCAGCGGACAGGCGGCCAAGGCCACCAACCAGATCATGTGCGCGGGCATCATCGAGGCGGTCGCCGAGGCCATGGCCTTCGCCCGCGCCCAGGGGCTGCCGCTCGATAAGCTGATCGAGACCCTCGGCAAGGGCGCAGGCTCGAGCTGGTACTTCGTGCATCGCGCACCCAACATGGCGCGCGGCGCCTACCCGGCGGGCTTTCGCGTGCGCCTGCACGCCAAGGACCTGCGCATCTGCCACGACATGGCGGCACGTTTCGGCGTCACGCTGCCGCTGGTCGAGCGCATGCTTGGCGAGTATGCCGAGCTCGTGGCGCGCGGCTACGGCGAGGAGGACATCTCCGCCACTTTCCGCCTGAAGGCCGAGCTGTTCGAGCGCACCAACATCATGGGCGGACCGTCCCGCGGCGACGCATGAACGGCGAGTCCGGCGGCAGGAACGCCCTGTACCTGCCGGACTTCTGCAACGCGCGCGCGACGCTCGCCATCGTGCTGATCGTCGAGCTCACCGCGCTCATCCTGACCCTGGCACGCCAGAGCATGGTGGTCGATTTCTGGACCGATCTGGTGCGTACGTCGCTCTTTCTCTTGTGGATCGGGCTTGCCGGGGCGGGGCTGCTGTGCCTGCTGCGCCCGCGGCTGGGACGAATGACCATCGCGGTAGGCTCTGCGGCGATGCTGGCAACCATCACCGCGGCGGTGGCCGCGGTGTCGGTTTGCGTTTACCTGATCGGACGCACGCGGCTGGTGCTCGATTCCAGCGGTGCAACCCTGTTCCCGCCCGAGCCGCTCAGTTTCGTGGTGCGCAACATCTGGATCGGATTGATCGTGTCGGGCCTGGCGCTGAGGTATTTCTACGTTTCGCACGAATGGCGGCGCAGCATCGAGCTGCGCGCCGCGGCGCGGGTGCACGCGCTGCAGGCGCGCATCCGGCCGCACTTCCTGTTCAACAGCATGAACACCATCGCCGCCCTGACGCGCAGCGACCCGCCGCGTGCGGAAGCTGCGGTACAGGATCTCGCCGACCTGTTCCGCGCCGCCCTGAGCGAGAAGCGCGACACCATCACGCTTGCCGAGGAGATCGAAGTCGCACGCACCTACCAGCGCATGGAGCAGCTGCGACTCGGCGAGCGACTCAAGGTCGAGTGGAAGACCGACTCGCTGCCGGCGCATGCCCTGGTGCCCGGGCTCATGATCCAGCCGCTGCTCGAGAACGCGATCTACCACGGTATCGAGCCGCGCGCGGAAGGCGGCACGATCACCATTACCGGCGAGGTCTCAGGCCAGCTCGTGACCATCGTGGTGCGCAATCCGCTCGATCCGGGGCCCGGCGAGCGCGAGGGCAACCGCCTGGCGCTGGCCAACATCCGCGAGCGCCTGAGCCTTACCTATGGCGAACGCGCGCTGATGAAATCCGGCCGCTTCGACGCGGAATACATCGTGACGCTGCGCTTCCCGCTGGTGGAAAAATCCGCCGGCACGCTGAAGCCGCAGCCCGGCTGAGCGCATGGCGGAGCCTGCCAAACTCAAGGTGCTGATCGTCGATGACGAGGCGCCGGCGCGCGAGCGGCTGCGCAGTCTCCTGGCCGAGATCGTGGATGTGGAAGTGGCGGGTGAGGCGGTGAACGGCCATGAGGCGCTGAGCCGCACCCAGGAGCTGGTGCCGGACGTGGTGCTGCTGGACGTGCGCATGCCGGGCATGGATGGCCTGGAGGCCGCGCGCCATCTGAACGTGCTGGAAGAGCCACCGGCGGTCATCTTCACCACCGCGTTCGATGAGTATGCGGTCGAGGCTTTCCAGGCGCACGCGGTCGGCTACCTGCTCAAGCCGGTCCGCAAGGAACAGCTGGCCGCATCCCTGGTGCGTGCCGGCCGCCTGACGCGTGCCCAGCTGCAGAAGCTCGCCGCCGGCGAGGGCCGCCGCACGCATATCGCCGCGCGTCGCCGCGACGGACTCAAGCTCATCCCGATCGAGGAAGTGCAGTACCTGCTCGCCGACCAGAAGTACACCACCGTCGCGCACCTCAACGGCGAGGACCTGATCGAGGATTCGCTGCGACTCCTGGAGCGCGAGTTCGGCTCGGCCTTCGTGCGCATCCATCGCAATGCGCTGGTCGGCGTCAAGCACCTCGAGCGCATCGAACGCAACTCCGAAGGTCAGTACTTCGTGCGCCTGCGCGGCTGCGCGGCGCCGTTGCCCGTGAGCCGCCGCATGGCGGGGGAACTGAAGGAGCGCTTCCGTATCTGATCGCCCGCGTCCGGACCGCCGCATGCACCGCCGCGAGCGCGGCTCAGCGCCCGCTCGGCAGAAGCCCCTTGTCCACGAGCACCGGAGGATGGCGGTGATGGGTCCCCTGCTCCCATGCATAGGCATAGCCGAGCAGGTCGCCGTCGCGGAAAGGGCGTGCCGAGAACTCCATACCGAACGGTAGTCCGTTCTCATAGAAGCCGCCGACCACGACCACCGCGGGAACTCCCAGCATATTCACCCAGCTGGTGGCTGAATGCGGCCCCTCGCTGACCCGACCGTCCTGCGGCATCGTCTCATCGACCGGTGGCATTTGGATGGCCGGATAAACGTAGCCGTCGAGCTGCAGCCGATCCATGGTTTCAAGGTAGTCCTGCAGGGCACGCCGGCGCGGACCTTTGTAGTTGCGCTCCGCGTCCGGGTCTGTTTCCAGGACGCGCTGTGTGATCTTGATGTCGCCGGATTCGAATTCCGCATTGATCGGCTCGCTGCCGATGACGGGCGCACCGAGCGGCGCGCCCATGACTCGCTCGTAGTCGGCGCTTGAGCGGTACTCTGCCGGGCCGAATTCCTTCAGAAACAGGTCGGTGCCTTCGCGCACATACGGGTAGGTACTCACCCGGGCCGCGGTGCGGGCGAAGCTCGCCGGCAGCACCGAGTCATCCATGACGACCGTGGCACCGAGCGCGCGCAGTTCCTCGATCGCTTTCATGAAGGCCGCGCGGGTGCGCGGATCAAGCGCCACCGCCTGGTCGGCGGCCTGCTTCTCGGCCGCGACGTCCGGTACCACCGCCGGCGTCCCGCGAAAAGGAATCCCGATCCCCTCGAGCACAAAGGCCGGTACACCGAAACGCTTGCCGCGCAGCGCGTCGCTCTTGAGATAGGGCAGGTAGGGCCCGCGCTGTGCCTTCGCGGCGGAGCCCTGGGTGAGCGGATCGAGCGGGTCCTCGCCCGCCATCACCGCAAGCGCGATCGCAGCGTCCGACACGGTACGGGCGATGGGCCCGGTGTTATCGAGCAACCAGTCGAGCGGGGCGATCCCGGCGATGCTGACCAGTCCGCGGGTCGGGAACACACCGATCACCGCGCTGGTCGCGGACGGCATGCGGATCGAATTGCCGGTGTCGGTGCCGTTTCCGAGCACGGCCAGATTGGCCGTGACCGCCGTGACCGTCCCTCCGGAGGAGCCGCCGGGAGAGAAGCGCACGTCGTAGGCATTGCCGGTGCGGCCGAACGAGCTGCTGCGGTTGGTGTCGGAGTTCGCGAAGTCCGGCATATTGGTGTGACCGATGATGATCGCTCCGGCAGCGCGCAGGCGCGCCACGATCGTGGCGTCGCGAGGAGCTACGAGCTCGTGACCCGGCACGGTATAACCCTCCCAGCCGTCCGTGGTCACCTTGCCCTGGATGCTGGTGTTGGCCTTGATGACGATCGGCACTCCCCACAAGGGGCCGTGGGCCGCACCTGCCGCGGCGTCCTCGCGCGCCGCCAGCGCCCGCGCGTCGGCGTCGAACACCTGTTCGATGGGGCGGTAAATGCCGTTGTAGCGGGCGATCCGCTCGAGATACCAGTCGACCACCCGCGCTACGGTGTACTTGTGCTCGGCGTAATACTGGTGCAACTGCGGGATGGTGACCTCGATCAGGTCCCGATCCATCGCGGCGGTCGAAGTTGTCGCAGGCTGTCGCGCGGATACAAGAGAGACCAGCGCCAGGGCCAGCGCGCACGGGCCAATCAGCCGAAGGATTCGGGATTTCAAAGCCGGCGCGCCTTTACGATCGGCAGGACGCGACAGCTTGATGCGATCGGCCATCAACGAGACTCCCCCGGCGCTGCCCGATGCGGGCCATTTGAGTGCAGTATGGCGAATTAGCAACAACCGCGCCCGCCGTTCTGCGACTTGCATCCGTATATATAATAACGTAATAACATCAGGGCGCTGGTGAGCCGTACTCATTCAGGCGACAGTCAAAAAAAGGGGAGCGACACCATGATCTTGAGAACAAGAATGATCGCGCCGGCGATCGCGATGGCAGTGGCGCTGGCGCTCGCCGAGGGCGCCTACGCCGCCGACGCCGCAGCCAGCGATTCCGGAGATCAGCTCACCGAGGTGGTCGTCACGGCGGAAAAGCGCGCCGAGAACATTCAGACGACTGCCGCAAGCATCACCGCCGTGTCGGCGCAGGACATCACGGATCGTGGCATCGTCGACTTCAATTCCCTCGCCCAGTCGGTGGCCGGCATCTCCATGCGCACCTCCGGTCCTGGCCAGACGGAATTCGAGATGCGGGGCCTCAACTCCGCCGGGGGCAACACCTCGCAGGTCGGCTTCTACTTCGACGAGACGCCGCTGTCGTCGCCGGCCTCGTCGCAGCTCGGCAAGGAAGAGATCGACCCGACGCTCTACGACCTGAACAGGGTCGAGGTGCTGCGAGGTCCGCAGGGGACGCTGTACGGCTCGAGCTCTATGGGCGGCACCGTCAAGCTGGTCCCCAACATGCCGGATTCGGGCGCAGTCGCGGCCTCGGGCGAGTCGCAGACCTCCTATACGGGCTCGGGCGGCAGCATCAACCAGAAGGTCAACGGCATGTTGAACCTGCCGCTCGGCGATACCGCGGCGATACGCTTCGTCGCCTCGGAGAGCTACGACAGCGGCTGGATCAAGCGCATCGTTCTCGCGGACGGGGCGCCCGTCGACACGGGAAGCTTTGCCCTCGGGACCAATGCGCGGCCGGCCAACTTCTACACCTACCCGGTGGCCGAGACGATCGACGGCGCGAACACCACGCAGCTCACCTCCGCGCGGGCGATCCTGTTGTGGAAGCCAATCGACACCCTGACGATCACGCCGATGGTGATGTACCAGCTGACCCAGCAGGGTGCACCCAATGCCGTGGACGTGAATGGCAATCCGACCCACCCCAGCACGCCGGACGTGCTGGCTCACTGGGAGCCCTTCGATTCGGCCGAGCCGCAGCGCGATCGTTTCACGCTCGGAAGTCTCAAGATCGAATGGGACCTTCCCGGCTTCCAGATCACTTCGGCGACGGCCGACTGGAATCGCAACACGCTCGTGTCGCAGGACAGCACCGAGGAGAACAACGACGCCTTCGGCTTCCCGAATTACGATGCCGGTGTCGGGGCAGGCGGCGGCCCATTTGGCGTCGGGCCATCGGGTCCGGCGCCCAACGGCCCGTCGGTGACTGAGAAAGACTATACGCGGCAGTACAGCGAGGAGCTGCGGGCGACCTCGACGGGCAGCGGTCCCTTCCAGTGGATCCTCGGCTACTTCTACCAGGACCTGTATTCCGAATGGGATGAGTGGGCCATCGCTCCGCAGGCCGCACCGGCACTTTCCGCCGCCATCCCCGGGTACCCGGCCACCACCAACCTGTACGTTGACTACCAGCCGCAGGTCATCACGCAGAACGCAGAGTTCGGCGAGCTTTCCTGGCAGTTCACACCGGAGCTCAAGGGCACGGTGGGACTGCGGCACTACCACTACAGTTTCAGCCAGAATAACGAGGAATACGGTGTGTTCACGGTGAATGGGGCTCCTGGGACTGTCAATTTGCCCAACACGCCCTACTACACGAGCGCTGCAAACACTGCGAGCGGCACAACGCCGAAGTTCGATCTGAGCTACCAGATCGACAAGGACTTCATGGTCTATACCACGGCCGCCAAGGGCTTTCGCCTGGGTGGCGCGAACCAGCCGATTCCGACGCAACCACCCGTCAGCTGCGCTGCGCCGCAAGGCCCGCTGCAGGGCAACGAGGTCGCCCTGCAGGCAAAGATTCTCAACAGTTGCAATCCCGCGGTGTATGTGGCCGCGCCCAAGACCTTCGACTCGGACTCGGTGTGGAATTACGAGATCGGCGAGAAATCCGCCTGGCTCGACCGCCGGGTGATCGCCAACGTCTCGGCCTACTACGAGCGCTGGTCCAATCCGCAGATCGCGACCAATCTCAACGGGTACGGCATCACGGCCAACGGGGGTAATGCGCGCATCTATGGCCTCGAGGCGGAATTCCAGGCGTTGCTCACACCCGAGTGGACGCTCGGAATCAACTCCGGCTACACGAACGCGAAGTTCACCGAGTCGAGCGCGATCACCGGATACCCGGAAGGGTACTCGGTGCCCGACATCCCCGACTTCACGGCTTCGGCCACACTGCGCTGGAAGCATCCGGTCACCGATAGGCTCAGCGTGACCGGAACGCTCGAGGGCGATTATGTCGGCACGCGCACGGATGCCCCGTACGGCGAGTCGATCACGATCTATCCGACGGCGCCCTCTTACATCAGCAATTATCTGATCCATCTGCCCTCGTATGGGCTCGTCAACCTGCGCCTCGGAGTGAGCGGGACTACACCGAACGGTGCGTCCTGGTTCGCGATGCTGTTCGTCAACAACCTCACGAACAAGATTACGATCCTCGATCCGCAGCCGCAGATCGACCTGCAGCTGAACGCTTATGTCCGCTACCTGGTCAATCAGCCCATCACCGGGGGCATCGACCTCGGGTACAGGTTCTGACCGCGCCGCGGGCGCAGGGGGTTGCAGATTAGAGGATGTAGCGGCTGAGGTCCTCGTCCTGGACCAGCTTGCCTAAGTGATCGTCGACGTACTTCGCGTCGATCAGTACGTGTGTCGTCTCAGCCTGGTCCTTGTCGGCGGCCTCGTACGACACCGTCTCCAGGAGGCGCTCCATCACGGTATGCAGCCGCCGCGCGCCGATGTTCTCGGTGCGCTCGTTGACCTGGAAGGCGATCTCGGCGATGCGGCCGACGCCGTCCTCCGCGAATTCGACCTGCACGCCCTCGGTGGCCATCAGCGCCGTGTACTGGGCGGTGAGCGAGGCATCCGGCTCGGTGAGGATGCGCACGAAGTCGCCGACCTTGAGTGAGTCGAGCTCGACGCGGATCGGTAAGCGCCCCTGCAGCTCGGGGATCAGGTCCGAGGGCTTGGACAGGCTGAAGGCGCCGGAGGCGATGAACAGCACGTGATCGGTCTTTACCGGCCCGTACTTGGTCGCAACGGTTGAGCCTTCCACCAGCGGCAAGAGGTCGCGCTGCACGCCCTCGCGCGACACGTCGGCGCCGAGGGTCTCCTGGCGGCGCGTGACCTTGTCGATCTCGTCGATGAACACGATGCCGTTCTGCTCGGCATTCGCCAGCGCCTGGATCTTCAGCTCATCCTCGTTGATGAGCTTGCCGGCTTCCTCGTCGGTGAGGAGCTTGAGCGCCTCGCTCACCTTCACCTTGCGGGTGCGGGTGCGGTTGCCGCCCAGGTTCTGGAACATCGACTGCAGCTGCTGCTGCATCTCCTCCATGCCCGGCGGTGCCATGATCTCAACTCCCGCCGGCATGCCGCGCAGCTCGATCTCGACCTCGCGGTCGTCCAGTTCGCGCTCGCGCAGCATCTTGCGGAATTTCTGGCGCGTCTCGCTGTCGCGCGCGTGCGCCGGCTCGTCGGTGGAGAAGCCCATCATGCGCGGCTTCGGCAGCAGCGTATCGAGCACGCGGTCCTCGGCGGCATCGAGTGCCCGCTCGCGCACCTTGGCCATTTCCTGCTCGCGCGTCATCTTGACCGCAACATCCGCCAGTTCCTTGACGATGGAGTCGACGTCGCGACCGACGTAACCCACCTCGGTGAACTTGGTGGCCTCGACCTTCACGAACGGCGCGTTGGCAAGTTTTGCCAGGCGTCGCGCGATCTCGGTCTTGCCGACACCGGTCGGCCCGATCATGAGAATGTTCTTGGGCGTGATTTCCTGGCGCAGCGGCTCGTCCACCTGCATGCGGCGCCAGCGGTTGCGCAGCGCGATGGCCACGGCGCGCTTGGCGGCGTCCTGGCCGATGATGTGCTTGTCGAGCTCCTGGACGATCTGCCTGGGCGTGAGGGCTGACATGATGATCAGACCCGTACGCCTTTCGCGGCATTCAGTTCCTCGATGATCACGTTGCGGTTGGTATAGATGCAGATATCGGCCGCAATGTTCAGCGCGCGCTCCACGATACCGCGCGCATCCAGCTGCGAGCCCTCGAGCAGCGCCCGCGCGGCCGCCAGCGCGTACTGTCCGCCCGAGCCGATCGCGGCAACGTCGTAGTCCGGTTCGATCACGTCGCCGTTGCCGGAGATCACGAACAGCTTCTCGGTATCCCCGACCAAGAGCAGCGCCTCCAGGCGCCGCAGGTAACGGTCCGAGCGCCAGTCCTTGGCCAGCTCGATCGCGGCGCGGGTGAGATTGCCGTATTTCTCGAGCTTGCCTTCGAAGCGCTCGAACAGCGTGAAGGCGTCCGCGGTGCCGCCGGCAAAGCCCGCCAGCACCTTGTCGTTGGCCAGCCGTCGCACCTTGCGCGCGTTGCCCTTCATGACGGTGCTGCCGAGGGTGACCTGTCCGTCGCCGCCGAGCGCAATCGCGCCGTTGCGCCGTACGCCCAGGATGGTCGTACCGTGGGGATTAAAGCCTGCTGTTTCGCTCATACCCGTATCCGTAACCCCATGCCGTGACTGCCCCCGCAGCGCTGCGCGCAGCTCAAGCCTTGCGGCGCGCGCGCGGGTGGGTAGCGTCGTAAATGCGGGCTAGGTGCTGGAAGTCAAGATGGGTGTAAATCTGGGTGGTCGAGATATCGGCATGACCGAGCAGTTCCTGCACCCCGCGCAGCTCGCCACCCGATTCGAGCAGGTGCGAGGCAAAGGAGTGCCGGAACAGGTGCGGGTGCACGTGCATGCCGAGCCCCTGGCGCTTCGCCCAGAACTTGACCCGCGACTGGACGGCGCGCGCACCCAAGCGGCTGCCGTTGCGTCCCACGAACAGCGCCGCCTCACCCTGGCGTGCCAGTGCGGAGCGTTCCTTGAGCCACGACTGCAGCGCCTGCACCGCGACGCGCCCGACCGGAACGATGCGCGCCTTGTTGCCCTTGCCGATGACGTGTACCACACGCTCCTTCAGATCGATGCTCGTCATCTGCAGGGCCACCAGCTCAGCCAGCCTGAGTCCGGAGGAGTACAGCAGCTCCATGATCGCCCGGTCGCGTGTGGTGAGCGTATCGCCCGGTGCGATCTGAAGCAGCCGCGCCATCTGGTCGGCATCGAGCGTCTGCGGCAGGCGGCGTGCGGCCTTGGGCGCGCGAACGCCCTGGGCGGGATTTCTCGTGACGCGCGCAGCCCTTGCTGCCGTTGAGTGCCCCTCGCGCAGCAGGAACGTATAGAAGCTGCGCACCGCCGAGAGGCGGCGCTGGATGCTGCGCGGGGCGAGACCGGCTGCGTGCGAATGTGCGGCGAACACTCGCAGGTGCTGCTCATCGAGCCCGCGCCATTCCTTGACGCCGCTGCGATCGCAGAACTTCACCAGTGCGGCAAGATCGCGCGCGTAGCTCGCATCGGTGTGCGCGGACAGGCGCCGCTCGCTGCCCATGTAGCGCCGGAAGCGAGCCACCCACTCAAGCGCTGCGGGAGTCATCGCCCGCCCGATCCGCGCGCTCAGCGCGCCGGCGTGCTGGCCAGCGAGTCGCCGATCAACTCCGCCATGCGCGCCAGAAACTCGGTGCTCATGCCGGGGTGGAATCTCTCGCGGTCGGCGCTGCCGAGCGCGAGCAACCCCACCGCGCCCTTTTCCCCGAGCGGCACCAGTGCAACCGAACCCATCTCCAGGCCCTCCGGGCCGAACAGGTACTCGCGCTGCGAGTCGCGCGCCTGGCCGCACCGCGGCTTGCCGCTGGCAAACAGCGATTCGAAGGACTTGAGGTTCGGATCATCCGCCGGCACGGTGCGCACGAAGCGCGGTGCGCTGGGATCGGGCTCGTCTCCGATCAGCACCAGGGCGGCGTGGAAGGCATCGAAGTCCTCGCGCAGTCCCGCCTCGATGCGCGCGATGGCCTCCTGGCGCGGCACGGCGCTCAACAGGCGGCGCGTGAAGCGGTGCAGGCGCTCGGAGATGGCATCGTTGGCGCGCGCTACGCGCACCAGCTCGGCAAGCTTGCCCTCGAGCGCCGCCTGCTTCTCGCGCAGTACCTCGATCTGGCGCTCGACCAGCGAAATGGTCGAGTCGCCGCGCGCGTGCGGCAGCCTCAGTCGCGCCAGCACGGCCTGATGGCGCTCGAAGAACTCCGGATTACGCTGCAGGTAGCTCGCGACGGACTCCTCTTCGGTGTCCACCGCAGCCACACCACGAGCCTCTCGTGTCGTCATAGTGATCTAGACCTCGAAGTGACCCTGGAACGATACTTGTGCAGGTCCGCTCAGCCAGATGTGCTCGCCCGGACCTGCCCAGTTTACGCGCAACTCACCGCCGCGCACGCCCACGCGCACCTGCGCATCGAGCAGGCCGCGCCGGCGGCCCACCGCCACGGCTGCGCAGGCGCCCGTGCCGCAGCTGCGGGTTTCGCCGGCGCCTCGCTCGTACACGCGCAACCGCACCTCGCCGCGTGCCACGATCTGAAGGAAGCCGGCGTTCACCCGCCTGGGGAAGCGCGCATGGCGCTCAATCGCAGGCCCCAGCTGCGCCACCGGCGCCTCGTCCACCGACGCAACGGTGAGCACCGCGTGCGGGTTGCCGAGCGATACGGCCGCGATCTGCAGCGTCTGGCCGAGCACCTCGAGCGGATAGCTGTGCGCTTCGCGCGGCGCCTCAAAGGGCAGCGAGCGGGGATCGAAATCGGGCACGCCCATGTCGACCGACACGCACTCCTTGGCATCGATGCGAGCCGCGATCGGGCCGGCGGGGCTGTCGAGGGTGATGGTGCCCTGCGGGGCAAGACCCCGCTGGTGCAGCAGCGCTGCGATACAACGCGCGCCGTTGCCGCACTGCTCGACCTCATCGCCATCGGAGTTGAAAACCCGGTAAAACACCGCGCTTCCGCCGCGCCGCGGCGCCTCGAGCACCAGGGCCTGGTCAAAGCCGATGCCGGTACGGCGATCCGCGAGGGCGCGCAGCCGCTCGGGTCTCAAGACAGAAGCGTCGGCCGGCGCATCGAACACCACGAAATCGTTGCCGACCCCGTGCATCTTCGTGAAATCGATGCGCATCAGCGCGAAGCATAGCCGAAACGGTAAGCGGCCGTTCACGCCTTGCGGGCTGACCGAGCGCCTCGCACGCTCTGAACAGGCAGCGGTCCATGACCGTGAAGATACCGGCCGCCGCCACGGCGCGCTCGGCGGCCGCCTGGTCGATGACGCCTTTGTGCAGCCACAGCGCCGGCAGCCGCAACGCGCGAGGATGCCGGCGACCTGCTCATCGCGCCCCAACACCTCGCCGAGCGAGGGCGGCCACCGCTCGCTCGCCGCGGATCGCCGCTGGGGACGCAGTCACGCGGATGATCCGATAGCCGAAGCCCTGCAGCTGTCTTGCCCCCTCATGGCTCGGATGGGCGGGGGCGGCCGATAAGCCGGCGATGGCGATGATGCGCGCCGCGCGCAGCAGTTCGATCTGCTCCGCCGGCGGATTCGTGAACATGTACCCTTCCTCGGGGTGTCGCGGGCGTCTAGTCTATCCGCACCAGCGGCACGCTCGCTTTGGGCCGCAAACCGGACACCCTCCCTTGAGTCACGACGAGTACAGCGTACGCATCGAGCCGCACGCACGCACGCTGCGCGTGACAGCCGGCCAGCCGTTACTGGACGCGGCACTGGCCGCGGGGCTCAACCTGCCGCACAGCTGCAAGTCCGGCCACTGCGGCTCGTGCCGCGCGCGGCTGCTGGCAGGGCAGATCCGCTACCCGCAAGGTCGCCCGCTCGGGATCACGGCCGAGGAGCAGGACAGCGGCCATATCCTTCTGTGCCAGGCCCGCGCGCAGTCGGACCTCAAGGTCGAGGCGCGACTGATCGCCAGCGTCGCGGATGTGGAGATCAAGACGCTGCCGTGCCGCATCGCAAGCCTGACACCGCTGACGGACGATGTGATGCAGGTGCTGCTGCGGCTGCCGGCGGTCGAGCGCCTGCCCTTTCACGCCGGCCAGTACCTCGACGTGCTGCTGGAGGGCGGCCGCCGTCGCAGCTTCTCCATCGCCAGTCCCCCGCATGACAGCGAGCTCATCGAGCTGCACGTGCGCCGGGTGAGCGGCGGCGGCTTCACGGAGCGGCTGTTCCCGGAGCGCACCCTGAGCGAGGCCGCACCGCTCGCGCCCGGCTCGCTGCTGCGCATCGAAGGGCCGCTGGGACAGTTCAGCTACCGGGAGGGCGCGGGACCGGTGCTCATGATTGCCGGCGGCACCGGCTTCGCACCGCTCAAGTCGATGCTGCGGCACGTGCTCGAGACCGGCATCCAGCGCGACATCCACCTCTACTGGGGCGGCCGTCACGCGCATGACATCTACGAGCACGCGCGCATCATCGAGTGGCTGGGAAGGTTTCCGCGGCTGTCCTTCAGCGCGGTCCTGTCGCAGGCGAGTGCGGCGGAGGCCGCCCACACCCGGGTCGGCTGGGTGCACGAGGCGGTGCTCGCCGATCATGCGGACCTTGCCTCCTTCGAGGTCTACGCCGCAGGTCCGCCGGCGATGATCGAGGCGATCCGCGCGGGCTTTCCGCGCCACGGGCTGCCGCCCGGACGGCTGTATTTCGACTCGTTCGACTACGCGCCGGATTCGGCGCAGCGCCGGGCTTAGCCCTGGAAGATGAGCAGGAAGTAGCTCACGAACAGGAGCAGGTGCACGAACCCCTGCAGCACGTTGGTGCGTCCGCTGCCGAAGGTGACGACGCTCAGGAACAACGTCAGCAGCAGCATCACGAAATTGGCGTGCTCGACGCCCAGCACGATCCGCCGGCCGCTGACCTGGCTCACCACCAGCATGACGGGGATGGTGAGGCCGATGGTCGAGAGCACCGATCCCAGCAGTATGTTCACCGAACGCTGCAGGTGATTAGCGGCCGCGGCCCGGATGGCGCCGATGGCCTCCGGCGTTGCCACCAGTATCGCAATGAGCACGCCACCGATCGCCGCCGGCGCACCCCAGGAGCTCGTCATGTAGTCGAGCGGATCCGCCAGCAGCTCCGCCAGATACACGATCGGCACCATGTACGCGATCAGCAGCAGCGCGTGGTACCAGGGCGAGCCGGCATCGCCCGCCGCCGCCTTCGCCCCCGCCGCATCGTCATTCTCAAAGGTGAAGAAGCCACGGTGCCGCCCGGTCTGTATCGCCAGGAACGCGCCGTACAGACCGAGCGACATCAGCGCGAGCACCGACTCCTGGGTCACCGACAAGGTGGGACCCGGGGTGGTCTGGGTAAAGTCAGGCAGGATCAGGCTCATCATCGCAATCGGGATGATGACGCCGAGGTAGGCGTTGGCCCCCTGCAGGTTGTAGGACTGCTCGCGGTGGCGCCAGCCTCCCACCAGCAGTGATACGCCGACCAGGCCGTTCAGCAGCAGCATGATGACGGCGAACAGCGTATCGCGCACCAGGGTCGGTTGATGCCCGCTGTGCACCATCACCGATGAGATGGCGACCGCTTCGATGGCGGTCACGGACAGGGTGAGGATGAGCGTGCCGTAGGGCTCGCCGAGGCGCTGCGCCAGGTGATCGGCATGACGCACCACCGCCAGCGCCGATCCCAGGATGGCGAGGAACAGCCACGCGAATACGAACAGCAGCCACAGCGGCTGCGACAGATCGCCGAGCAGCCGGGGGCCGCCGAGAAAGAACGCCAGCGCGGTGGCAATGCCGACCGCGAGGAACTTGTCCTGTCGCAGCAGCCGCGCGGGCATCGCAGGGGGTGGCACGAGCAGATTGTACCGTCCGCCTGCTATTCTTACGAAGCCGTCATGAGCGCCAGCGCCAAAGTGACCCACGCCGCGATTACCGGCTGGGGCAAGTGTCTGCCACCGGCGGTGCTCACCAACCACGATCTGTCGACTCTGCTCGACACCAGCGACGAGTGGATCGTCAGCCGAACCGGCATCCGCGAGCGGCGTATCTCCCACGTCGGCCTCGAGGAACTCGGCTATGTGGCGGCAGCGCGCGCACTCGCCGCTGCCGCGCTCGACGGCCGCGATATCGAGCTGATCGTGTTCGGCACCTGCAGCCACGATGACCAGGTGCCGAACATGGCCTCCGGCATCCAGTTGCGCATCGGCGCGCAGGCGGCGGCGGCGTTCGACATCAATACCGCCTGCACCAGCTTCCTGTACGGGCTGTCCACCGCCACGGCGCTGATCCGCACCGGGGTCGTGCGCAACGCGCTGGTGATCGGAGCTGAGCTCATCTCGCCGTTCATGGACTGGAGCGACCGGGATGTGGCGGTGCTGTTCGGCGATGGAGCTGCCGCCGTGGTGCTCGAGGCCAGCACGCTCGAGGAAGGCCTGCTCGCCGAGAAGCTCGGCTGTTATGCCGACGCGCGCGAGACGCTTCGCGTGCAGGGCATGGGCGGACGCTACGCCAACCGCGGCGTGCTCTATGGCGTGACGCGCTGGCAGTTCGAGGGCCAGGAGATCTTCAAGCGCGCGGTGCAGGGCATGAGCGGCGCCTGCGAGCACACGCTCTCGCGCATGGGCTTCTCGCCCAGGGACGTGGACCTGCTGGTGCCGCACCAGGCGAACCTGCGCATCATCGAGGCGGTCGCCAAGCGTGCACAGGTGCCGATGGAGCGCGTGTTCCTCAACATCTCCCGCTACGGCAACATGTCGGCTGCCACGGTGGCGGTTGCCCTGTGCGAGGCGCTGGAAGAAGGGCGCGTGCGCCCCGGAGCGCTGCTGTTGTTACCGGGTTTCGGCGGCGGCTTGACTTACTGTGCGCACCTGCTGCGCTGGGGCAGCCGCATCGCGCCGCTCGGCACGACCGACATCGCCCTGCCGCCGAACGATAAGCCCGCGCTTGAGATCCTGCGCGAGCTGCTGCAACGCAAGCTGCAGCCGGCAGCTCCAGCGGCCGAGCCGTTCGCAGGAACGTAGCACGCGGACGCCCGCAGACTCGAGACGCCCGCAGACTCTCAGCGCTTGGCGGCCGCGGCGGCCTTCTTCTTCCTCTTGGCCGGATCCTTCGGACGCGACTTGCCGAAAGATCCCTGGTAGATCTTGCCGCGGCGTGTTCTGTGATCGCCTTTACCCATAACAAACAACTCCGATTCGCTCATCCAATGAAAAGGGCCGCTCGCCGATGCCGTGGAGGCACTGACGAGCGGCCCTTGCAGCCTTGGCTTCTTACCAGCGCTTCGGTGCGCCGCCGCCGCGGTTGCCACCGCCGCCGCCACCGCCACCGGTACGCTCCTGGGCCTCGTTGACGCGCAGCGGGCGTCCGCCCAGCTCCTTGCCATTGAGACTCTGGATGGCCTTCGAGGCATCGGCTCGCGACATTTCCACGAAGCCGAAACCGCGCGGGCGGCCGGTGTCGCGATCGGTGATGATGCTCACCGACTCGACAGTGCCGTGCGCTGAGAACAGCTCGCGGATCTCGGCGTCAGTGGCGGAAAATGGCAGGTTGCCAACATAGATCTTCGTCATGCAATCAAACTCCTGGATCAAAACGTACTAGCAGGAGCGCATGCCGAAATCTTGCGAAGATTGCCGGCCAGCACACTGCCACCTGGTCGAGAACGATTCGGCTTTTCAGACTCGGAAGCCAACTCGCAATTACAAAGGCGGGCGGCAGGCGGCAGGAAAGGGAAAGGTCACGAACCGGCCGGCAAGATACCCTAAGCGCCCGGCACCGCACAAGCCGGGAATTCCCGCATTTGCGGGCTGACATAAGCCTCGGGCGAGGCTGCCTTCAGCTGCCGGATCGACCCGCCAGCTGGTCGAGCGCCCGCATCTGGCTGAGCGTCGAGTCCGAGTCGGGCAGCAGCCGGTTGGCCTGCTGCACGAAGGCGGGGACTTCCGCGGCGGGCAGCGGGGGGCTGATCAGGTAGCCCTGCGCGAAGTCGCAGCCGAGACTGCGCAGCAGGTTCCAGGCGGCCGCTTCCTCGACCCCCTCGCCGACCACCTTCAGCCCCATGCTGTGCCCCAGCTCGATGGTGGAGGTGACGATGGCCACGTCGGTGCCCGCGGGCGAGAGGAACGAGCGGTCGATCTTCAGCTCATCCACCGGCAGCACTCTCAGCTGTGACAGCGAGGAATGGCCGGTGCCGAAGTCATCGATGGCGAAGCGGACGCCTGCGATGCGCAGCAGCTGCATGTTACGCGCCGCGGTGTGCGGATCGCGCATGACCGCGCTCTCGGTGATCTCCAGCAGCAGCGATGTGGATTCCACGCGGTATTGCCGCAGCAGCTTCAGGATCTCCTCGCACAGGTCCGGGTCGAGAATATCGGCTGCCGAGATGTTCACCGCCAGCTCCAGTTCCAGGCCGAGGCGGCGCCACTCGCCCATCTGGCGGATGGCGGCGGCCAGCACCCAGTTGGTGAGATGGCGCGAGCCGCCGGTGCGCTCGGCGAGCGGTACGAACTCCCCCGGCGAGACCGGTCCGAGCTGCGGATGCCTCCAGCGCGCCAGCGCCTCGAGGCTCCTGACCGAGCGGCTCGCCATCTCAACCTTCGGCTGATACACCAGACTCAGTTGATCCTGGTCGATGGCGCGGCGCAGATCGGTGACCAGGGCGAGCCGGCGCCGATGCTGCTCGTCCTGGCCGGGACGGTACAGGGCCACGCGCGCGCGCGTCTCATTGGCGTCCTCGAGTGCGACCTGCACCCGCTGCAACAGCTCATCGCTGCTGCCCCCATGCGCCGGGAACAGGCACACCGCGCATGCCAGGCGCAGATCCAGGCTCACCCCGGCAAGGTGGAAGCCACTGCGAATCACCGCGGCGAGCTGCTCGGCGTAGAGCAGCGCACGCTCGGCCGTGCAGCCGGGCACCAGCACCAGGAATTGCGTCTCGCCGAGGCGTGCCAGCGTGTGCTCGGCGACCACCGCCTGCTGCAGGCGGCGCGCGGCTTCGCGCAGCACCTCGTCGCCGACCTGCAGTCCGAGCGAGGCGTTGATGTCGCGCAGGTTCGAGATGTCGATGAGCAGCAGCGCCGCGCTCGAACCGGGCTCGGCCTGCGCGGCACTGATCAGGCTGTCGAGTCTCTCCTTGAGCAGCGCGCGGTTCGGCAGCTGGGTCAGCGGATCATGCTGAGCGTGATAGGTGATGTCCGCTTCGCGCGCGGCGATGTTGCTCTGCATGGCGTTGAAGGTCGCCGCGAGGCTGCGGAACTCATCCCCGCCCGAGACATCGACCGCCGTCTCGTAGTGTCCGCGCTGGATACGTTGCGCGGCACGCACCAGCTCACCGATCGGGCGGCTGGCGCTGCGGCCGAGTAACGCGCCTATCACCGCAGCAACCAGCAGTGCGACTCCGTCGATCACGAGCATCGCCTTGCGCAGGTCGAGGTAAGGCGCCAGCACCTCCTGCAGCGGCTTCAGCAGGATCACGTCCACCGAATCGCCGCGCCCCGGCAGGCGCCGCGCGAAACTCAGGTAGTCGGACGCGGCCAGGTGCGTGATGTGAGGGGTGTCGCCGGCCTCCGGGACGGCCAGCAGCGCAGCGCTGCCGGCCGCCGCCGCGGCAGGCGTTGCGGCAACCCGTGTCAGACCACCGGAACCGTGCGTGACGATGGCGACCTGCGAGCCGACCAGATCGCGAATGCGTACGGCGAGGGAATCATCGACCACGAAGCCCATCGCGACCCAGGCGATCGTCTCCGGGGTGCGTACCGGGGCAATGAACAACTGATAGGCGTGCGCCCCGAACACCCGAAAGTTCGGCTCCTCGCGCGCGCCGGCGCCCTCATCGAGCAGGTCCAGCAGTGCGCCCGCCCCGCTGTCGGCCGGAACGGTTGATGCAAGGACCCGGCCGTGTGTGTCGAGCACCAGCACTACGTCGGCACCGATGCGCTGTGCATTGTTCCTGGCGGCCGAAAGGATGGTGGGCATGTGCCCGCTCGCCACCGCCTCGCGAAAGCCGAAATCCGCCGCCAGCACGCCGACCCCGTTCGCCAGCTGCCCGGCGCGAAAGTCGATCAGGTGCTCGGCCAGCGTTCCCCCGGAACGCAGCTCAAGGGCGGCGCGCGCCTCGACGGTGCGTCGGGTGCTCACGAGGACTGCGGCAAGCGTCACAGTTTGAGTGACGATCACCAGGCCGATGATCAGCACGAGAAGTCGTTTGCGGAAACTACCCATGAAAGCGCCCGAATATGTTGCAACAGCTTAAGAGCCCGACCGGGCTCCCGCGAGGATTCGAGTGCGGGAATGAGACCTCCGGCACGAGCCCGTTCTTCCAGATCAGCCGCGGTACGGTTTGCCGTGCTCGCCGTGCTGCTGTGCGCGCTGCCTGGCGGCGGGGCCGCCGTTGCGGCGACGCTCCTCGTCAACGTGCGCACGGCCGATGGTCATGCGCTGCCGGGCGCGGTCGTGACGGTGCGGCCGCTCGATGGCCAGGTGCGCCATGTGGCGCCGCTGCGCGCGGTGGTCGACCAGATCGACCGCGCGTTCGCGCCCGACCTCTTGATCATCCCGGTCGGCTCGACGGTGGAGTTTCCCAACAGCGACTCCGTCAGCCACCAGATCTATTCGTTCTCTCCCACCAAGCGCTTCCAGCTGCCGCTGTACCGCGGCAAGCCCTACCCGCCGGTGCACTTCGATCAGCCCGGCGTGGTCACGCTCGGCTGCAACATCCACGACTTCATGCTCGCGTATCTGGTGGTGACGGATGCTCCCTGGTACGGTCGCACCGACGCTACCGGTACCTGGACGAGCGAGCTGCCGCACGGTCGCTACCGCGTGGCGCTCTGGCACCCGCGCCTGCGCGAGAACGATGCGAACCTGGCGCGTGAGCTCACGGTCGCCGAGGGTGAGCGCGCCGAGCTGACACTGGGCCTGTCGAAGCCGCTGCAGCCCGCGCCGCTGACGGATCGGCCGCATTCCTGGGATTACTGAGGCGCCTCGTTTATGGTGTGCGTGAGAAAAGTTGCCGCTGACCGCGCCCGCCCTGCGCTCACCCTTGCATTCACGTTGCTGCTGCTCGCGCGCGCCGACAGCGGCCGCGCCAGCACCGACTGGGAGGCAAGCCTCGATGGACGGCTGGTGAGCTCGGATGCGAATCCCTCCTTCATGCAAGGCGGCCTCGGCACGGTGCGCTTCGGACAGGACGAATCAGGTGTGCAACTGGGACGCGCCCGCTTCGCACTCACCCAGTCGATCGGGGAAGTGTGGAGTGCCCACCTCGACGCCTCGATGTTCGATGACAAGGACAAAAGCCCGGTGGGGCTGACCGAGGCCTACCTGCTGTGGCGCCCCTATCCGCGCGCGGGCTACCGTTTTCGCCTCAAGGCGGGCGGCTTCTATCCGCCCATCTCGCTCGAGAACCGCGCCTCCGGCTGGGAGTCCCCCTACACGCTGTCCTACTCGGCCATCGACAGCTGGCTCGCCGTCGAGGTGCGCACCGTCGGACTGGAAGGAACGCTCGACTGGCTGGGCACGCGCAGCGGTCATGCCTTCGACCTGGGCGTCACCGGCGGCGTATTCGGCTGGAACCAGGGAACCGGAGTGGTGCTCGCGAACAACGGCTTCTCGCTCACCGACCGGCAGACTGCGCTGTTCGGCCGTGTCGGGCAACCGGGCGATGCTCCCCTGGGGGGCGCAGAGCCGTTCCTGCAGTTCGATCATCGCGAGGGCGTTTATGGCGGGATCGAAGTGCGCTACCTCGATCGCGTGGTGCTGCGTGCGCTGCGCTACGACAACCGCGCCAACCCTGAGCTCGATGAGGCCTCGGACGCGAACTACTCGCAGAACACCCGCTTCAACAGCGCCGGCGTGCGCATCGAGGGCGATCACGGCTGGACCGCGATCGCGCAGTGGCTCGATGGTGAGACCACCACTGGCTCGGACGATGTGCCGGGGGGTCTTTCGAGCTGGCCGTTCCGCGCCGAATATGCGCTGTTGTCGAAGCGCTTCGGACGCCACACCTTCAGTGCGCGCTACGACAGGTTCAGCGTCGACTCCATCGGCGCGGACGGCTACGGCGCGCAGAGCGGGCACGCCTGGACGGCGGCCTACATCTTCAATGCCGATGCGCACTGGCGCTTCACTCTCGAGTGGCTGCAGGTGGTGAGCAGCAGCGCCAGTCGCGAAGAATTGTTCGGCGGTCCGCCGCTTTTGACTGAGACGCAGCTACAGCTGGCGATCCGCTACGCGTTCGGCTCGACGATCCGTGACAGCCCGTCGACCGCCTACCGGTAGCGCGCGAGCGCCTTGGCGAGCCCCTTCGATCCGGGCGACAGTGCCTCGTAAGGGATGCTGTTGAGCGGCGCATCGGGGGTGGCGTTGATCTCGTGGAACTCGTTCTGCGAGCGCTCCACGAACAGAAGCCCGGTCAGGTACTCACCGACCTTCATGCGCTCGTGGATCTGCGCGGCGGCCGCGGTGCGGTTGGTCGGATCGTAGGCCGAGTCGAGCTTGCGCAGCACGATGCGGCTGCCGTCGTGCATCACCAGGGGAAGCGTCTCACCCTCCTGGTAGTCGGCCGTGATCTCGCGCTCGAGCGGCACGAAGTCGGCATGCACGGCCGGCTCGTAGTGCTCGCGCGTATAGGCGTAGCTCTTGGTCGAACCCTCGTGGTCGTTGAAGGTCACGCACGGGGAGAGCACGTCGATGAGGGCAAAGCCCTCGTGCCTGAGCCCCGCCTGGATCAGCGGCACCAGCTGCTGCTTGTCGCCGGAGAAGCTGCGCGCCACGAAGGTGGCGCCGAGCGTCATCGCCAAAAGCACCGGATCGATGGGCGGCTGGAAGTTGGTCTCGCCCTTCTTCGCCTTGCTGCCGATATCGGCCGAGGCGGAGAACTGCCCCTTGGTGAGCCCGTACACCCCGTTGTTCTCGATGATGTAGAGCATGTTGAGGTTGCGGCGGATCGCATGACAGAACTGGCCGAGGCCGATGGAAAGCGTGTCGCCATCGCCCGAGACGCCAATGTAGGAGAGCTTGCGGTTGGCGGCGTTGGCGCCCATCGCGATCGAGGGCATGCGGCCGTGCACCGAGTTGAAGCCGTGGCCGCCGCTCACGAAATACGCGGTGGTCTTGGACGAGCAGCCGATTCCCGAGAGTTTCACCATGTTCTGCGGCTCGATCGCAAGCCCCCAGCTGGCTTCCACGATCGCAGCGGTGATCGAGTCGTGGCCGCAGCCGGCGCACAGCGTCGACAGTGCTCCCTCGTAGTCGCGGCGCGTGAACCCCAGGGCATTCTTCGGCAGCGACGGGTGCGCCACCTTCGGTTTGGCAAGGAAGGTCATGTCAGCCTCCGGCACGCGCTCTTAACCATGGGCGGCCCCCTTGGGCTGCGCCTGCCCGCGCGGCTGCAGCTCCGCGAGCACCCCCTCGACGATGAACGCAGAGGAGATCGGCAGCCCGTCGTAGTGCAAAAGCGAGCGCAGCTTGGACTTCTCGACCGCCGTCTCGAGCGTCAGCAGTGAGCGCAACTGGCCATCGCGGTTCTGCTCCACCACGAACAGCAGCTCGTGCGCGGCGAGGAATCTCTCCACGTCCTCGCTGAAGGGGAAGGAGCGCACGCGCATGTAATTCAGGCCGACCCCGCGCGCCTTGAGCAGGTCGATCGCCTCGTGGATCGCCCCGTCACAGCTGCCGATCGACACGATGCCCACCCTGGCGCCTGCGGTCGCATCGATGACGGCGCGCGGCACGAGCTTCTTGGCGGTCGCCCACTTCTTCAGCAGCCGATCGAGCACCAGCTGATATTCGGCCGAGTCCTCGGTGTAGGTGCCGAACTGCGTGTGCCCCGAGCCGCGCGTGAAGTAGGCGGCCTTGGGGTGCACGCCCGGCAGCGTGCGATAGGTGATGCCATCGCCGTCGCGATCGACGAAGCGATGGAATTTCTCAAGCTTCAGCACCTCTTCCTTGCTGAGCATCTTGCCGCGGTCCGGGCGGTAGCTGTCGTCCCACTTCAGGTCCTTGCACATCCAGTCGTTCATGCCGATGTCGATGTCGGACAGAATCATCACCGGGGTCTGCAGGCGCTCGGCCAGGTCGAAGGCCTGCACCGACATGTAGAAGCACTCCTCCGGGTTAGCCGGATACAGGCAGATGTGGCGGGTGTCGCCGTGCGAGGCATAGGCGCACTCCATGAGATCGCACTGCTGGGTGCGCGTCGGCATCCCGGTCGAGGGACCGACGCGCTGGATGTCGAAGATCACCGCCGGCACCTCGGCGTAGTAGGCAAGCCCGAGGAACTCGTTCATCAGCGAGATGCCGGGGCCGGAGGTTGCGGTGAAAGCGCGCGCGCCGTTCCACATGGCGCCGATCACCATGCCGATCGCCGCCAGCTCGTCCTCCGCCTGGATGAAGGCGAAATTGCGCCGTCCGCTCACCGCATCCACGCGCATGCGATCGGCGAACATCTTGAAGGCGTCCATGAGCGAGGTGGATGGCGTGATCGGATACCAGGCTGCAACCGTTGCGCCGGCGAACAGACAGCCGAGAGCCGCGGCCGTGTTGCCGTCGATCATCACGTTGCCGGCGGTCTGTTCGAGCTTGGCCACGTGCAGCGGCAGCGGGCAGCTGAAGTTGGCGCGCGCGTAGTCGTAGCCGAGCTGGATGGCCTTCATGTTGCTGTCGACCAGCTGCGGCTTCTTGGCGTAGGTCTCGGCGAGCAGTTCGCGGATGCGGGCCACGTCAAGATCGAGCAGCGCCGCCAGCACCCCGGCATAGCAGATGTTCTTCATCAGGATGCGCGTGCGCACGCCGTTGAAGTTCTCGTTGCACAGCCGCGCCAGCGGCACGCCGAGTACCGTGATGTCCTCGCGCTTAAGCAGCGCCGGGCGCGGCCAGGTGGAGTCGTACACCAGGTAGCCGCCCGGGGCCACTTCCTTGGCATCGCGCGCGTAAGTCTCCGCGTTCATCGCGACCATGATGTCGACGCGCCCGGAGCGGGCAACGTAGCCGTCGCGGGTGACGCGGATCTCGTACCAGGTCGGCAGCCCCTGGATGTTGGACGGGAAGTAGTTCTTGCCCATCACCGGGATGCCGCTCCTGAAGATCGACTTCATGAGCAGCGTGTTGGCGCTCGCCGAACCGGTGCCATTCACCGTGGCGATCTTGATGGTGAAGTCGTTGACTTGCGGGGCGCTCGTGGCAGGCATATGCATATCAGGCAATCTTGGGTTTCTTGGCTTCGAGCGTGCGGACCTCATCGACCGCGTACGGCCAGTGCAGCTCGGACTTCTGCATGTCCCAGGCCGCGGTGGGGCAGCGCTCGGCGCAAAGTCCGCAATGCACGCACAGGTCCTCGTCCTTCACCATGACGCGCCCGGTCTGCGGCAGGCCCGCGGAGACGTACAGGGGCTGCGTCAGGTTCTTCGCCGGCGCCTTCAGGCGCGTGCGCAGATCCGCCTCCTCGCCGTTATGCGTGATGGTGAGGCAGTCGACCGGGCAGATGTCGAGGCAGGCGTCACATTCGATGCACAGTTTCGCGCTGAACACGGTCTGTACGTCGCAGTTGAGGCAGCGCTGCACCTCCTGCTCCACCTGGGCGGCGGTGAAGCCGAGCTCGACCTCGATGTTGAGCTTCTTGAAACGCTCCTTCAGCGACACGTGCGGCATCAGGCGTCGCTCGACGGGCGTGTAGTCGTTGGCATAGGACCACTCGTGCATGCCCATCTTGCGGCTCTGCAGGTTCATGCCGGGCGTCAGCCGCTCGCTCACCGCCTCACCCTGCGCCAGGCGATGGATGGAAATGGCGGCCTGGTGGCCGTGCTCGACCGCCCAGATGATGTTCTTCGGCCCAAACGCCGCATCGCCGCCGAAGAACACCCGCGGGTGCGTCGACTGGAAGGTGCGCTGGTCGACCAGCGGCACGTCCCACTTGTCGAACTGGATGCCAAGATCGCGCTCGATCCAGGGAAAGGCGTTCTCCTGGCCGATGGCGAGGATCACATCGTCGGCGGGCAGGAATTCCTCACCGAGGATGCGCTCGGCGCTGATGCGCCCCTGTGCATCGAGCTCGTACTCCATCTTGTCGAACTGCATGCCTGTCAGCCGGCCGTTCTCGATGACGAACGCCTTCGGTGAGCGGTTGACGACGATCTGCACGCTTTCTTCCTCGGCATCCTCCAGCTCCCATTCGGAGGCCTTGAAAAAACCGCGCGGCTTTCTCGCCATCACCTTCACGGTCTGCGCCCCGAGCCGAAGGCTGGTGCGGCAGCAGTCCATCGCGGTGTTGCCCACACCGATGATCAGCACGCGCTTGCCGACCTTGTCGATGTGACCGAACGCCACCGACTCGAGCCAGGCGATGCCGATATGAATGTTGGACGCCCCCGCCTCGCGCCCCGGCAGCGTGAGCTCCTTGCCCTTGGGCGCCCCGGAACCTACGAACACCGCATCGAAGCCGCCCTCCTCGAGCAGCTCGCGCATGCTCTTCACCGGGGTATTCAGCCTCAAGTCCACCCCCATCCCGGTGATCATCGCGATCTCCTCGTTCATCACCGTGTGGGGCAGGCGGAAGGAGGGGATATTGGTGCGCATGAGGCCGCCGGGCTCGCCAAACTGCTCGAAGATCGTCACCTCGTAGCCGAGCGGCATCAGATCGTTCGCCACGGTGAGGGAGGCGCAGCCCGCACCGATACAGGCGATGCGGCTGCCGTTCTTGATCTTCGGGATCTTGGGCAGCCGGGCGGTCACATCGTCGCGCAGGTCGGCGGCGACGCGCTTCAGGCGGCAGATCGCGACCGGTTTCGCCTCGATGCGGCCGCGGCGGCAGGCCGGCTCGCACGGCCGGTCGCATACGCGGCCGAGAATGCCGGGGAAGACATTCGAGTGCCGGTTCACCATGTAGGCATCGGTGAAGCGGCCCTGCGCGATCAGTCGGATGTATTCGGGAACATCGGTGTGGGCCGGGCAGGCCCACTGGCAATCCACAACTCGATGGTAGTAGTCCGGGCGGGAGGTATCGGTCGGTTCCAATATCAATGCTCAGGTGCTTTTAGACCTGAAGCCCTCGGCGGCTTAGGAGGAGCGTGAGTATAAGGCGGGCAGCCGATCGCCAGATCGTTCCCGCGGTAATATATTGCGCCGCAGCAATGCAGCCCGCCCGGCCCGGCGCCATGCCTATACTGCGTCTACGACTTATGTCCGAACCCCTGGCAACCGAGATCCGCCTGCGCCGCGCCACGCGCGTGCTCGAGGTGAGCTTCGCCGACGGCAGCCGCTTCGAATTGCCGTTCGAGTACCTGCGCGTGCATTCCCCGTCCGCCGAGGTCAAAGGGCACGGCGGTCCGGGGCAGGAAGTCCTGGTGCTCGGCAAGGAGAAGGTGGGCATCGCGGCCATCGAGCCGGTGGGGCAGTACGCGGTGAAGCTCGTATTCGATGATGGACACGACACGGGGCTGTATACCTGGAAGTACCTGTACGAACTCGGCCGCGAGCGCACGCAGAAGTGGGCGCGCTATCTTGCGCGCCGCGCGCAGGCCGCACCTGCCGGGGGCGGCGGCCGTTAAACTGAACTCCGCACAAAGCAAAAGCGGATCGGGCATCGCTGCCCGACCCGCTTTACGCAAGACCCCCAGTACGGGGACGATTCTGCGCACCGCTTGCAACAAATTGCAACCATGATCACGAGAATTCTTCAGGCTCGGCCGGCCGCCGCGCTCGCCGCAGGGCCCCCGTCGGCTCCCGGCGACGCTCAAGTAGAATGCGTGCCGCCGTGACCGACCAGCGCTCCACCGACTTCGGCTTCCAGCGCGTGCCCCGCGAGGACAAGGCGCGTCGCGTGCGCTCGGTGTTCGACTCGGTCGCCGACAGCTACGACCTGATGAACGACTTGATGTCGGGAGGCACGCACCGCCTGTGGAAGCGCTTCACGCTGGCGCTGGCTAACCTGCGCCCCGGGCAGCGGGCGCTGGACCTGGCCGGCGGCAGCGGCGATCTTGCCGCGGGCCTGGCCCGGCAGGTCGGCGCGGGCGGCCTGATCGTGCTGAGCGACATCAACGCGGCCATGCTGGCGCGCGGTCGCGACCGGCTGATCAACGAGGGCTTCGTCGGCAACGTCGGCATCGTGCAGGCCAACGCCGAGCGGCTGCCGTTTGCCGACGGCACCTTCGACTGCATCACCATCGGCTTCGGCCTGCGCAACGTCACCGACAAGGCCGCAGCGCTTGCCGCCATGACCCGCGCTTTGCGGCCGGGCGGCCAGCTCTTGGTGCTCGAGTTCTCGCATCCGCGCCTGCCGCTGGTGAAGTCCCTGTACGACGCCTACTCGTTCCGGGTGCTGCCGTGGCTCGGCAAGCTCGTGGCCCACGATGAGTCGAGCTATCGTTACCTCGCCGAATCGATCCGCATGCACCCGGACGCGGACACGCTGCTGAAGATGCTCGAGGAGGCGGGACTGGAAGCCTGCCGCTATCACAACCTCTCCGGCGGCATCGTCGCCGTGCACCGCGGTTACAAGTGCTGACGACGACGCTCGAGAAACTGCTGAACCGCGGCCTGCCGCGCTCCCCGCGCGCACGGCAGCTGTGCGCGCAGTTGAGCGGCAAGAGCCTGGCGGTGCTCATCCGCGACATCGCACGGGTGCGGGTGACGTCAAACGGCGCAACGCTCAGCCTGAGTCGCGAGGACACCGCCGCGGATGCCACCCTCGAGGGTGGCCCGCTCGGACTGCTGGCCCTGAGTGGCCCGTCGGCCCAGGCAGTCCTGCAACGCGGCGAGGTCACGATCACGGGCGATGCCGAGACTGCCCAGCAGTTCCAAGAGCTCGCGCAGCTTCTGCAGCCGGACTTCGAGGAGGAGCTGTCGCACCTTTTCGGTGACGTCGCGGCGCATCAGCTGGCGCGCGTGGCACGGGCCGGCGGCCGCTTCGCCGCAAGAGCCGCGGACACGACGCTTACGAACCTCGCCGAGTACCTCGGCCACGAGCGTGCCGATCTGGTACCCAGGAGCGAGGGCGAGCAGTTCCTGCGCGGGGTCGATGCCGTGCGCGAGGGCGTCGACCGGCTGCAGGCGCGCCTGGATGCGCTGGCGCGGCGGCGCGGCGCCTCGTGATGCGGAGCCGGGCGCCGTGAAGCTGCGCGTCGTGCTGCGGCTGCTCGAGATCCAGCGCGTGCTGCTGCGGCACGGACTCGATGACTACGTGCGCGCAACGCACCTGTACCGGCCGCTGCGCTTCCTGTTCTTCATCTCACCGGGTGTTTGGTTCGAGCGCAGGCGCAACGCCGCGCGCGGCGAGCGGCTGCGCCTTGCACTGCAAGAGCTCGGGCCGATCTTCGTGAAGTTCGGCCAGGCGGTCTCGACCCGCCGCGACCTGTTGCCGCCGGACATCGCCGATGAGCTCGCCAAGCTGCAGGACCGCGTGCCGCCGTTTCCCGGCGAGCTCGCGCGTGCCCAGATCGAGCTGGTATACGGCAAACCCCTCGGCGAGGTGTTTGCCGAGTTCGACGAAGCAGCGCTCGCGGCGGCCTCCATTGCCCAGGTGCATGCCGCGCGCCTGCCGCACGGTGAGGAGGTAGTCGTCAAGGTGCTGCGGCCGGGCATGCGCGCCATGATCGAGCGCGACCTGGAGGTCCTGCACGCGCTGGCGGATCTGGCGCATCGCTACTGGAGCGAGGGCCGGCGGCTGCGGCCGCGCGAGATCGTGGACGAATACCAGACCACCGTGCTCGATGAGCTCGACCTCATGCGCGAGGCGGCGAATGCCTCGCAGCTGAAGCGAAACTTCGCCGGCTCGCAGCTGCTGTACGTGCCGGAGGTGTACTGGGAGTTCTGCCGAACCGACGTCATGGTGATGGAGCGCATCCGCGGCGTGCCGATCAGCGATCTTGCCCGCCTGAAGGCCGCCGGCACCGACATCGCGCAGCTCGCCGAGAACGGCGTGCGCATTTTCTTCACGCAGGTGTTCCGGCACAACTTCTTCCACGCTGACATGCATCCCGGCAACATCTTCGTGCTGATCGAGGATCCGAAGCGGCCGCGCTACGCGGCGGTGGATTTCGGCATCATGGGCACGCTCGACCCGAGCGATCAGTACTACCTCGCGCACAACTTCCTGGCGGTATTCGATCGCGACTACCGGCGCGTCGCGCAGCTGCACCTCGAATCAGGCTGGGTGCCGCCCGGCACGCGCCTGGACGAGATGGAGTCCGCGGTGCGCACCGTGTGCGAACCGATCTTCGACCGCCCGCTCAAGGACATCTCCTTCGGGCGCATCCTGTTGCGCCTGTTCGAGATCTCGCGGCGCTTCAACATGCAGATCCAGCCGCAGCTCATCCTGCTGCAGAAGACGCTGCTCAATGTCGAAGGTCTCGGCCGCGACCTTTATCCGGAGCTGGACATCTGGAACACCGCAAGTCCGATACTGCGCGAGTGGATGCGCGAGCGTGCGTCGCTGAAAAGCTTGCTGCAGGGCCTGCGCGGATACGTTCCCGAGCTGCTCCAGGCCGCGCGCGGGCTGCCCTCGCTCATGAATGCGCTGCTGCATCGGGCGCAGGCCGGACCTGCACCGCCGGCGCCCCCGGCCGAGCTGCAGGAACTGCGCGAGGAGCTGCGCGTCGCCGGGCGACGGCGCGACGCCGTGACGCTCGGCTCGGTACTGCTGCTGGGCGGCCTGGTGTGGCTGGCGCTGGCCCGTGAACCTGCCTGGCTGGGATGGGCGCTGCTCGCGGCGGCGCTGGCCAAAATCGCGTACGGGCTATGGCGCTGAACTAGTGCAGCGCTCGCTCACGGAAGGCTCGATCCGCGTCGGGCTGTTCAGGTTTGCCGTGCCGATCCTGTTCGCGAACATCCTGCAGTCGCTCAACGGCTCGGTGAACTCCATCTGGGTGGGCCGTTACCTGGGCGAGGCGGCCCTCACGGCGACCTCCAACGCCAACACCGTGATGTTCCTGCTCATTGGTGCGGCCTTCGGCGTGGCGCTCGCGGCGACCATCCTCATCGGCCAGTGCATCGGCGCCAACGACATCGCGGAAACCAAGCGGGTGATCGGCACCAGCGCCACGTTCTTTGCCGGCATCTCGCTCGCCATGGCGATCGCCGGCCTCATCCTGTGCCGGCCGCTGCTGATCGCCATGGGCACCCCGGCCGACTCGCTGCCGCTCGCGGTGGCTTACATGCGTGTGATCTTCCTCGCGCTGCCATTTCTTTACCTGTACGCCTTCGTGATGGCGGTGCTGCGCGGCGCGGGCGACTCGAAGACGCCGTTCTACTTCATGCTGCTGTCGGTAGGAATCGACATCGTTCTCAACCCGGTGTTCATCTTCGGTATCGGCCCCATCCCGCGCATGGGAATCGCCGGCTCGGCGCTGGCGACCTTCGTCGCCCAGGTGGTGAGCCTTTACGCCCTGATCCGTCATCTCTACCGCCGCCATCACATCCTGTGCCTGCATCGCGAGGAGCTCAGGCTCTTGAGACTGGACTGGTCGGTGGTCGGCACGCTCGTGAGGAAGGGCATTCCAATGAGCGCGCAGATGCTGGTGATGTCACTGAGCGGCGTGCTCATGATCACGCTGGTCAACCGCTTCGGCGTCGACACCACGGCCGCCTTCGGCGCAGCCCTTCAGATCTGGAACTACATCCAGATGCCGGCCTTCGCCGTCGGGATGGCGGTCTCGGCCATGACCGCGCAGAACGTCGGCGCCGGCAAGTGGCACCGCGTCCCGAGCATCGCCCGCACCGGGGTGCTCTACAACGTGCTGCTGACCGGCTCGGTCGCGGCGCTCATCGAGCTGCTCAACCGCCAGGTATTCGGTCTGTTCCTGCCGAGCGGATCCGGCGCGCTCGACATCGCCGCGCACATGAACCACATCGTCACCGGCTCGTTCATCTTCTTCGGCATATCGGTGACGCTGTTCGGCGTGGTGCGGGCCACCGGGGCGGTGATGGCGCCGCTGCTCATCCTCACCCTCTCGCTGCTGGTGGTGCGCTTTCCGCTGGCGGAAGTGTTCCTCGGGCGCTACCAGGTCGATGCGATCTGGTGGAGTTTTCCAGTGTCTTCGGTGCTCTCGGCGTTCCTCGCGCTGTTGTATTACAAGTACGGGGGCTGGCGCAGTGCCCACATGAAGGGTGCGCCAGCTGCGCCCTGAGCGCCGCGGCGGTGTTCTCGCCCTTAATAGCTATTCCGTCCTCGCGCCGCCTTAGTACACAATGCGGCATGCAGACACGCACACTCGGCCGTAACGGCCCCACCGTCTCGGCGCTCGGCCTCGGTTGCATGGGCATGAGCGAGTTCTACGGCGCGCACGACGACGCCGAATCGATCGCCACGCTGCACCATGCGCTCGATGTCGGTGTGAACTTCCTCGATACCGCCGACGCCTACGGCCCCTATACCAACGAGGAACTCGTCGGCCGTGCCCTGCGCGGGCGGCGCGGGCAGGCCTTCCTCGCCACCAAGTTCGGATTCGTGCGGGATGCGAAGGATCCTGGCGCCCGGGCGCTCGACGGGCGGCCGCAGTACGTACGGCGCGCGTGCGAGGCGTCGCTGCGCCGCCTGAATGTGGAGTATGTGGATCTGTATTACCTGCACCGGGTGGACCCCAAGGTCGCGGTGGAGGATACCGTCGGGGCGATGGCCGAGTTGGTGCGCGAGGGCAAGGTGCGCCACCTGGGGCTCTCCGAGGTTTCACCGCAGACTCTCGAGCGGGCCCAGCGCGTGCACCGCATCACGGCGCTGCAGAGCGAGTACTCGCTGTGGACGCGCGATCCCGAGGACGGTGTGCTGGACGCCTGCCGGCGCCTGGAGGTGGGATTGGTGCCTTACAGCCCGCTCGGCCGCGGCTTTCTCACCGGGGCCCTGAAGAGTCCCGACGATTTCGCCCCCGATGACTACCGGCGCGAGAATCCGCGCTTCCAGGGCGAGAACTTCACGCGCAACCTTGCGCTGGTCGAGAAGGTGAAGGCGCTCGCCGCGGACAAGGGCTGCACGCCGGCTCAGCTCGCACTGGCCTGGGTGCTCGCGCAATGGCAATGCATCGTGCCGATCCCGGGCACACGCCGCATCCGCAATCTCGATGAGAATCTCGGGGCGCTGAAGGTGAGCCTGAGCGCGGATGAACTGGCCGCGATCGATGCGGTGTTCCCGGTCGGCGTCAGCGCCGGCGAACGCTACTCGGAAGGGATGATGCGGATGATGCGCGCCTAAAGCCGCCTCACCCGGCGACGCTGCGCGGCTCGATCCAAAGCGCGCGCGCCTTGCCGCACAGCTGTCCCGTGCCGTCGAAAATCGCCGTGCCGGCTTCGTGCTTGCGGCCGCTGGCGCCGATCTGCCAGCCGATGAGCGTGCAGGATTCCCCGATGTGTACCCGCCGATCGACGTGCGCGGTGAACTCGGCAAGCAGCATCATCCGATCATCGGGAGCCACGGCGTAGTAACCCGGACAGTCCAGAGCCGCCGACATGAACTGCGCGCAAACCTTGCCATCGCCACCATCGAGCGATGCGTCGGGTACCCAGGGCGCTGCAACCATGACGCGCTCCGGCACGGGACCGGCGAAGATGCGCAGCCCGTCGCCGCGCACGCGCTGCGTACCGCACACGAAGCAGGTCGGAAAACGGTGGTGCCGGAATCCCGCGTAGTGGCGTGAGGCTTCGACCGCCGCGATGTAGTCGGGCGCCGGGTGCGCCTCGAGAGTGAGCAGCGCCGGGCGCGCCTCGCCAATGAGCTCCTCGCCGTGCCACACCTGCAAGGTGCCTTCGGGAAGCTCCGCGACACTGAGCTCGGTGTTGAGCGGCGGCGGCTTCAGCAGCCTCACGCTCAGGGTCCGCGACACGAGCGTTGCGATGAGGCCGGCGAAATAACCGCCGTTCGAGGAAGCCGGCGGCCCGCAGAAGCGCTCATCGATGCTGAGGGTTTTCATGACTTCAGATCCCGCGCAGTGAGCGCAGCCACGCGGCCGGGTCCTCACCGCGTTCCAGCACCTCCACCAGCGCCGACCCGACGACGACCCCGTCGACGTGTCCGCGCAGGCGCAGCACCTGTTCGCGGCCGCGGATGCCAAAGCCGGCGCACACCGGCAGGCGCGAAGCCGCGCGCACGCGATCGAGGTAGCCGAGTACATCCTGCGGCACGGCCACATTGCTGCCGGTCGTGCCGGTCATGGTCACGGCATACACGAAGCCCTGGCTGCCCGCGCACACTCGCTGCAGGCGCGCCGCCTCGGTGACCGGCGTGACCATCTGCACCAGCGCAAGCTGCCCGCCCTCCAGTGCCGCGGAAAGCGTACCGCTCTCATCAAGCGGCAGGTCGGGCACGATGAACCCCGCCACGCCGGCGCGTGCCGCGCTGGCGGCGAGCCGGTCCAGGCCGAAAGCCAGCAGCGGGTTCAGGTAGCTCATCAGCACCAGGGGTTGAGGCAGTCCCTGCAGCGCGCCGAGCTCCTCGAGTATCCACCTGAGGTTGACCCCGGCCGCGAGCGCTGCGTGGCTTGCGCGCTGGATGGTGACGCCGTCCGCCATCGGATCGGTGAATGGCACGCCGATCTCGACGACATCGGCGGCGCTCGCGAGCGCTCGCACCTGCGCGCCGAAGGCGGCCCGGCTGGGGAAACCGGCCGTGAGGTAGGCGATCAGTGCGGGTTCACCCTGCGCACCCGCCGTGCGCAGCGCCGCACTGATGCGCTCGCGCGGGCTCACGCGCGCTCCGGCGCCAGCAGTGTCTGCTGCAGGGTCAGCATATCCTTGTCTCCGCGCCCTGACAGGCAGATGAGTACGCTGCGTCCCGGATTGGAGCGGGCCCAGCGTGCCCCTGCCGCGAGTGCGTGCGCGCTCTCGAGCGCGGGCAGTATGCCTTCGCATTCGCTCAACTGCCGCACAGCCTCGAGCGCCTCGGTATCGCTCGCGGTCTCGTAGCGCACGCGCCCGACGGCTGCGAGCAGCGCGTGCTCGGGCCCGACACCCGGGTAGTCGAGTCCTGCGGATACCGAATGTGTTTCCTGGATCTGCCCGTCCTCGTTCTGCAGCAGCATGGAGTAGGCGCCGTGCAGCACGCCTGGCCGGCCGAAGGCAACCGTCGCGGCGTTATCGCCCAGGCCTGCGCCCCGGCCGCCGGCCTCGACACCGATGATCTCGACCGAGGCATCCGGGACAAAGGCATGAAAGGCGCCGATGGAATTGGAGCCACCGCCGACGCAGGCGATGAGGGCGTCCGGCAGGCGGCCGCTGCCGGCGAGCATCTGCGCGCGCGCCTCACGGCCGATGACCGCTTGCAGCTCGCGCACCAGGTAGGGATAGGGATGGGGTCCGACGGCCGAGCCCAGCAGATAATAAGTGTCGAGCGGGTCGGACACCCAGTCGCGCAGCGCCTCGTCGATGGCCGCGCGCAGGGTTTGATCGCCCGCGGTCACCGGCACGACCTTGGCCCCGAGCAGGCGCATGCGCCCGACGTTGGGCGCCTGGCGCTCCATGTCGATCGAGCCCATGTAGACGGTGCAGGGAAGTCCGAGCCGCGCGCAGGCAGCGGCGCTTGCGACCCCGTGTTGTCCGGCGCCGGTCTCGGCGACGATGCGCTTGGCTCCCAGGCGCTTCGCCAGCAGCCCCTGGCCGATGGCATTGTTGATCTTGTGGGCGCCGGTGTGCGCAAGGTCCTCGCGCTTGAGCCACACCTTGGCGCCCCAGCGCGCCGACAGCCTGCCTGCAAAGGTCAGCGCCGTGGGCCGGCCCACCCAGCTCTTGAGCTCATCGGTGAGCTGCGCCGAGAAATCCTGCGCGTGCAGGTGCTCGCGCACCCCGCGCTCGAGCCGCTCGAGCGCGGGGATCAGCGTCTCGGGGACGTAGCGCCCGCCGAACGGGCCGAAGCGGCCGCGGGCATCGGGAAAGCGCCCCGCCATCACCTCGGCAAGCAAGCCGGCCGCTTCGGTCGATACTGAATCTGCACTCATGGCACTCCCCCGCTGGCCGCTCGTACGGCCGCTACGAACTTGATGATCGCCTCGGCACTCTTCACACCGGGCCGCTCCTCCACCCCGCTCGAGACATCCACACCGAAGGGCTGCACCGCGGCCAGCGCGGCCGCAACGTTAGCGGCGTTCAGTCCGCCGGCCAGCACGAGCTCGGTGCGGCGCGCCAGGACCTTGGCGCTACCCCAGTCGCACCGCTCGCCGCTGCCGCTCGCGGGGCCTTCGAACAGCACGCGTGCGGGCAGCGTTCCCGGCAGTGGCTCGGCCTGCCTCACGACCGGCAGCCGCCCCAGCCCGACCGGCAGGCGCAGCGTGCCGAAATCGACGCTGTCGGTCTGCAGCAGGTCAGGACTGAACACCCGCACCACCTCGTCCAGCTCGGCCTGCGTGGGATGGCGCATCACCGCCACGCAGGGCAGGCGCCCGCGCACGCTGCGCGCGAGAGTGGCCGCCTGCTGCGGGCTGATGCGCCGCACGGAGCTCGCAAACACGAAACCGATCGCATCGACGCAGGCTGCGAGGGCTGCGCTCACGGCCTGCGCACTCGTCATGCCGCAGATCTTGATCCACATCTAACCCGTCCCGTGCGCGGCGCGTCCGGCGGCCAGCAGCGCCTTGACCAGCGGAGCCGGATCGCTGCCGCGCATGAGCGCGCTGCCCACCAGCGCCAGTTCATAACCTGCCGCCGCCACCGCCCGTGCATCGGCAGCCGTCGTCACGCCGCTCTCGGCGACCCGCGGCACGTTCGCGGGCAGCAGGGGGGCGAGTTCCGCCAGGCGCTGTGGCACGACCTCGAGCGTGGTGAGATCGCGGCAGTTGACGCCCACCAGCAGCACGTCGGGTCTTTCGGGTGCGCCGATGAACTCGTGCATGAGTTCGAGGTCCTGCGCATCGAACGCCTCCAGCAGCACGAACATTCCGTACGCGCGGGCGCAGGCCATGAGCGCATCGATCTCCGCGCGCGACAACAAGCGCAGAATGATCAGGACTCCGCCCGCACCGGCAACACGCGCCTCGAGCACCTGGTAGGGGTCGACGAGAAAATCCTTGCGCATCGCCGGCACCGCCAGCGGCGCGAGTGCCTGCGCAGCCTCGCTGAGGTGGCCGAGCGAGCCGTCGAATCGCGCCGGCTCGGTGAGAACCGAGACCACGGCCGCCCCCGCAGCGGCATACTGGCAAACACGCTGTGCGATGTCGGTATCGCGTGCGCCCAGCTGGCCTGCGGCCGGTGAGCGCAGCTTGAGTTCCGCGATGAGGTCGAAGCCGCTTGGATCAAGCCGCAGCGGCGGCGCTGGCGCGCTCGAGCGGGCAAGTTCGGCCAGCACGGCTTCCGAACGCGAGCGTTTGGCGGCGCGCACGCGCTGCTGGCTGCTGCTCGCCATCTGCCTGAGGAACGCGCCCCTCACCGAGCCACTCCCGGCAGTGCCTCGAGCAGGCGCCGCGCCGCGCCCCCATCGATGGCGGCGGCCGCGCGCAACATGCCCTCACGCGGGTCGGCCGTGACGCCTGCCAGCTCGAGTGCGAGCGCGGCTCCCAGCAGCAGGCAGTCGCGGTGCGCGCCGCGCTGCTCGCCGTACAGCACGGCGCGCAGCGCTCTGGCGTTGTGCTGCGCGTCTCCGCCGGCCAGATCCGCCGCGGTGCAGGCGCTGAGCCCGTAGTCGGCGGGCGTTCGCACGCCCACCTCGACGCTGCCCGGGCGCACATCGTAGACCGTGAACGGGCCGATGGGAGTCGGCTCGTCCCAGCCGGCGGCGCCGTGGATGACGAAGGTTCGCTCGATGGGCAGTCCGCTGAAGGTGTCGGCCATCAGGCGCGCGACATCGAGGCTGAACGCGCCGACCAGATGCAGCGGCGGCTGCGCGGGGTTGACGAGCGGACCGAGGATGTTGAACACGGTACGCACACCGAGCGCGGCGCGAATCGGGGCGATCGCCCCGGTCGCCGGATGATAGTGAGGCGCGAACAGAAACGTGAAGCGCGTGGCGGCGAAACACGCCCCGGCAGCCTCGGCATCGAGCGGAATGGCAAGCCCTAAGGCTTCCAGCACGTCCGCGCTGCCACTGCGGCTCGAGACCGAGCGGTTGCCGTGCTTGACGACGGGCACACCGCAGGCCGCGGTGAGCAATGCGCTGCCGGTGGAAATGTTGAGGCTCGCCGACAGGTCCCCGCCCGTGCCGACGATGTCGATCGCGCGCAGGCCGGCGGGCAGAGCGGGCCGGCGCGCCAGGCGACGCATGGCCTGCGCAAGTCCGCGCAGCTCCTCGGCCACCACACCCTTGGCCGCCAGAGCGGCCAGCAGGGCACCCGCGAGTGCCGGGGGCGTGTCGCGGTCGGCAAGCTGTGCGAGCAGGTCTTGCGCCTGCGCCTGCGTCAGGTCGCGACGCTCGAGCAGCTGCTGCAGCAGCTCACGCGGCGCTGACATGACCAGCTCCGCCTTCGACACTGCGCTCACCTGCGCTGACCTGCAGGAAGTTGCCGAGTAATCTTGGGCCATCCGGCGTCAGGATGCTCTCCGGATGAAACTGCACGCCCTCGACCTGCAGCGTGCGGTGCCGCACCGCCATGATCTCGCCCTGTGCAGTGCTTGCGCTCACCTCGAGTTGCGGCGGCAGACTTGCGGGCGCGGCGATCAGCGAGTGATAGCGCCCGACCTCGCACGGCTGCGGCAGGCCTGCGAACAAGGTGCGTTCATCGTGGCGCACCAGAGAAGTCTTGCCGTGCATCAGGCGGTCGGCCCGCACGACCTTGCCACCAAACACCTCCACGATCGACTGGTGTCCGAGACACACGCCCAGTACCGGGATGCGCCCGGCAAATGCGCGGATCATGTCCATCGATACGCCGGCGTCGTGGGGCGTGCCGGGGCCCGGAGAGATGCACAGGTGCGAGGGCTCGAGCGCGCGCGCCGCCTCGGGCGTCAACGCGTCATTGCGGTAGACATCTACCTGCGCGCCGAGCACCAGAAAGGCCTGCACCAGGTTGTAGGTGAAGGAGTCGTAGTTGTCGATCAGGAGCAGGCGCGGCATCACAACCCCTCCTCCGCGAGTTCGAGCGCCCGCGCCATGGCCGCGCTCTTCGCCAGCACCTCGTCATGCTCGTTCTGCGGTACGCTGTCGGCGACGATGCCGGCACCGGCCTGGTAGCTGTATTCATCGCCGCTGAACACCAGCGTGCGGATGGTGATGGCGTGATCCATGTCGCCGCGCACGCCGAAATAGCCGACCGTGCCGCCGTACAGGCCGCGACTCACCGGTTCGAGTTCGTCGATGATCTGCATCGCGCGCACCTTGGGCGCCCCCACCAGCGTGCCGGCCGGGAAGGCCGCCGCGAACAGGTCGAACGCATCGCGACCCTCGGCCAGCTCGCCGTGTACGCCGCTCACCATGTGCATGACGTGACTGTAGCGCTCGATGCTGCGGTACGGGTCGACCCGCACGCTGCCGGCGCGTGCCACCCGTCCGAGATCGTTGCGCGCCAGATCGACCAGCATGACGTGTTCGGCATTCTCCTTCGGATCGGCCAGAAGCTCCGCCTCGCGTGCCCGGTCGAGCTCGGCATCCGGCGCGCGGGCCCGCGTGCCGGCGATCGGGCGTAGCTGGGCGCCGCTGGCGTTGAGCTTGACCAGCGCCTCGGGCGATGAACCCACCACCGTGACATCCCCGAGCGCGCAGTAATACATGTAGGGCGAGGGATTGATGAGCCGCAGTGCGCGGTAGGCCTGGAACGGATCGAGCTCGTGCCGGCCCGAGAAGCGGCTGGCGAGCACCAGCTGGTAGACATCGCCCGCGGCGATGTACTCCTGCGTGCGCCGCACACCCGCCAGGTAGTCCTCACGCGCGTAGGCGGCAAGCGGCGGGGCATAGCGGCCAGGACGGCGGGGATTGGGCAGCGCACCGCGCAGGGCGCGCACGAGCTCGCCGCGCAGCGAGCGGCGCTCCTGTTCAGAGCCGGCATGCAGCAGCGCGATGCCGCGCGTCAGGTGATCGAACACCAGCACCGAGCGCGGCGCGACGTAGTGCAGCGCCGGCACACCGCTCGATCGCCCGGCCGCCGCCGGCAGCCGCTCGAAGTAACGCACCACGTCATAGGCAGCGTAGCCCACCAGACCCCCGGCGAGCGGGACGCCTGCGATCTCCGGCTGCGGCCGGGGTGCCTGCGCCAGCGCGGCGCGCAGCTGCCCCAGCAGTGCAGCGCCGCTGGCAGGCAGCCCCTGGCGCTTGCCGTCGATGAACAGCCCGGTCTCATCGAGCCGCACCTCGAATCCGGCGCCGAAGCCGATGAACGAATAACGCGCCAGCCGCTCGCCGCCCTCCACGCTCTCGAGCAGGAAGCGCGGCGCGAACGCGCCGAGCTTCATGAAAGCCGACACCGGCGTGTCCAGGTCACCGGTGATGTCGAAGGCCGATTGCAACACTCGAGCGCCCCCATTCATCAAACACAACAAAAAACCCATCCCGGGGTCATCCGGAGATGGGTTTCAGGTACCGTCCCAAAAAGCTCTAAATCGCGAGAAACACCTAACCGTCAGCCCACTCCTTTATGAAGTGCGCCACCACCACGAATTGCTGACGAGAGGCTGCGACATTGCAAACGAGTATGGCCGCGTGCAGCTCGCACCGTCAAGCGGACCGGCCTTGGCCCACCCCTCCTGACACAGGTGCTCGTGCGCCGACCGATCGGAAGCTGCCGGCGAACCCCGGCAACCGCAGCTGCAGCCTTCGGCTAGAATGCGCGCCGGCGTCGCACGCTTTTAGTCGGAGTGACCCTTCGGTGAGCTTCAAGTCCCTGCTCGAAAGCTGGCGCGAGAGCGCGGCCGCACCGCGCACCGCGAAGAGCTACGCCGTGCGGCTGCCGGTCGATGACGCGGCGCGGCTGGCGGCCCTGGCGGACATGTTTCCCGGACGCACGCCCGAGCAGATCATCACCGAGCTGCTGGCAGTGGCGCTCAGGGAACTGGCCACCGCGATGCCGTACGTGGCCGGCAAGCGGGTGATTTCCAACGACGAGCAGGGCGATCCGCTCTACGAGGATGTCGGGCCGACGCCGCGCTTCATGGCGCTCGCCCGCGAACACGGGCGCCGGCTCGAAGCCGCGGGCCAGCGCCCGGTCGCCGTGGTACGCAAGGCCGGCCGGCAGAAGAAAAAGCCGCGCTCACGCGCCTGAAGGCCCGCCATGCCCTCGTTCGATGTCGTCTCCGAACTGAACGCTCATGAGGTCGCCAACGCGATCGACCAGGCGAACCGCGAGCTGTCGCAGCGTTTTGACTTCAAGGACACCGGGGCGCGCTTCGAGCAGAAGGATTTCACCGTCACCCTGCAGGCGCAGGTGGATTTTCAGCTCAAGCAGATGCTGGAGATCCTGAAGCTGCGGCTTTCCAAGCGCGGCATCGATCTTCTGTGCCTCGAGGTGAAGGATCCGCACACGACGCTGTCCTCGGCGAGCCAGGAGGTGCTGCTCAGGCAGGGCGTCGATGCGGAAACGGGCAAGAAGATCCAGCGCCTGGTCAAGGACTCGAAGCTCAAGGTGCAGGCGAGCCTGCAGGGCGACAAGGTGCGCATCAGCGGTAAGCAGCGTGACGAGCTGCAGTCCGCCATCGCGCTGCTGCGCGGCGCGAAGCTCGAGGTGCCGCTGCAGTTCAATAACTTCCGCGACTGAGCCGCGCGATCGTCCGGCACAGATTCTCGGTGGAGTCGATGAGGCTGGGGCCCAGGCGGCTGAGCCCCTGATCCTCGAACGCCACCACGCGCCCCTGCCGCACAGCCGCAAGGCTGCCGAAGCGTTTCCAGTCGTCGACCCAGGCTGCGCCTTCGCCCGGCGGGGAGGCCGCCACGATGATGTCGGGGTTTCGGGCGATGACCGCTTCGGTGTCCACCAGCGGAGCGGCCTCGGGCAGATCGGCAAAGACGTTGCGCGCGCCGCAGATCGAGAGCGCATCGCTCATCAGCTGGTGGCCGCCCACGGTATAGATGGGCCGGTTCCACACCTGCAGCAGCACGCTCGGGTGCCGGGTTCCGGAGCCGTAGGTGCGCTCGAGCGCGGAGAGTCGTGCATCGAGGGCCGCGGCCGCGCGCTGCGCCTCGGCCTCGGTGCCGGCGAGGGTACCGAGCCGGCGCAGTGAGGGGGCGAGCTCGGTGAGCTTCACCGCCTGCTGCTGATAGACCGGGATGCCCAGGGCGGCGATCTTCTGGCGCTGCGCGGGGTTGCCACCCTGGGGCCAGGCGACCACCACGTCCGGGCGCAGCTGCACCAGCCGTTCCATGTCGATGGTGGCCACATCCCCGATGCGGGTGATGGCGCGCGCCGCCTGCGGCTCATCGGAATACTCGACCGTCGCTGCGAGCTGCCCACCCGCGCCGGCGGCAAACAGCATCTCCGTCGCGCCAGGAGAGAGGCTCACGATGCGCAGCGGCGCAGGCCCCACGCTGACCTCGCGGCCAAGATCGTCGACCACGGTGCGGAGCGCTGCGCCGGCCCCGGCCGGGCTTGCGATCAGCGGCACGCTGAATGCCACGGCGAGCGCCAGCAGCTTGACGCCCGGGAATCTGCTGAACAACACCTTGGTGACTTTCCTAAGATCGCGTCCCGAACACGCCCACGCGTTATATCGCGGCGGCAGGCCGAAGGCGATGCGTGCGGCGGCTCCCCTATGATCCTCCCGGGCCCTGACGCGCTCGTCAGTGAAGAGCTGGGGGACACGCATGCGGTGGTCTGCCTTGATTCTCGGCTGTCTTGCGGGCGCGCTGGCCGCAGAACCCGCGCAGTTCCGCGCCGACGCACGGCACGCGGGCAGCTACCCGGGCGCCGGCGTGCCGGTGCTGCACGGCGTGAAATGGAAATTCAGGACCGGGGCCGCGGTGATTGCCAGCCCGGCGGTGAGCGCGGGCACGGCCTATTTCGGCAGCAGCGATCACACCTTCTACGCCGTCGATGTCGCCAGCGGCACGCAGCGCTGGAAGTTCGCGACCCATGGTCGCATCACCTCCTCGGCCGCGGTGGCCGACGGGCGCGTGTACTTCGGCAGCTACGACAGCACCTTCTACGCACTCGATACCAAAAGTGGTGCGCTCGCCTGGAAGTTCGCAACGGCTGGCGAGCGGCGCTTCAGCGGCCGGCATCTGCACGGCGCGGAACCGGCCGCGGAGGTGATGCCCGACCCCTTCGACTTCTTCCTCTCCTCTCCGGCCGTCGCAGCCGGGCTCGTCTACTTCGGCAGCGGCGATGGCAATGTGTATGCGCTCGATGCCGGCAGCGGCACGCTGCGCTGGAAATTTGCGACCGGCAACGTCGTGCACGCCTCGCCCGCGGTGGCGGATGGCACCGTCTACGTGGGCAGCTGGGACAGCTACTTCTATGCCCTGGACGCGGCAACCGGCCAGCAACGCTGGCGTTTCAAGACCGGCGAGGATCCTGCCATCAACAACCAGGTGGGCATCCAGTCCTCCGCCGCGGTGGCGGATGGCATGGTGTATTTCGGCTGCCGCGACTCGCACCTGTACGCACTCGATGCGGCGAGCGGCCAGCCACGCTGGTCATTCCCCACCAAGGGCTCGTGGGTCATCAGCTCCCCGGCCGTGCGCAACGGCACGGTGTACTTTGCGACCTCCGACAGCGGCCTGCTGCTGGGGCTGGATGCAAAAACCGGCGCCCCGCAGCTGTCCTTGAGCTTCAGCCACTGGCCGTTCTTCTCATCCCCCGCGCTGGCCGGCGCCTTTCTGTACATCGGCTCGCACGCCGGCAAGGTCATGGCGCTCGACCTCAAGTCGCACAACATCGCCTGGACGTTCCAGACCGACGGCGCACAGAGGAACGCTGCGGCGCTCACCAAGCCCGACGGCTCGCCCAACTACGAGGCGGCTTTCCACGATTTCTTCTACGACGATGTGATCGTCGGGGTCGACCGCATGATGAGTGTCGGGGCCGTGCTGTCCTCGCCGGTGGTCGAGGGCGATACGCTCTACTTCGGCAGCTGGGACGGCCAGCTGTACGCGATCGGCTGATCGCTCAGGCGCGGATCTCGCTACTGGTACGCGCGCGGAAAGACCACGCGGAACGTCGTGCCGGCGCCCGCCGCGGTCTCGAGTTCAAGACTCGCATTGAGCAGCTCACACAGGCGCTTCACGATCGAAAGCCCGATGCCTTCCCCGTGGCTGGCGCAAGCCGCGGGAGCGGACTGCGATGTGAGCATCGGCGCGGGAGCGCTTTCGCTGGCGTCGGCCTGATGGCCCTCCTCGGTCGCCTTGCGCAGGGCATCTTCCAGCGGGGCCGCGGCCGATTGTTGCTGGAAGCCCGGCCCGGTGTCCTGTACGCACAGCAGCCACTGCTTGGCGCCCGGCGCATCGCGCTCTTCCCACAGCACCCGCACGCCGCCGCGGTCGGTGACGCCGATCGCGTTCAGGATCAGGTTCTGGGCGATGCGCCGCACCTTGACCGCATCGCCCTCCACCTGAAGCGTCTGCGGCCCTTCGGCCTTGAGGAACAGGTCACGCTGCGCCGCCACCGGTCTGACGCTCTCGCAGTATTCGCGCAGGATCGCGGCGGCATCGAACGGTGCGATGCGCCGCTCTTCTTCGCCCGCCTCCAGGCGCCCGAGATCGATCAGGTCGCTCAGCAGCGCGCGCAGCGAATCGACCGATCGCTCCAGCAGGCGCGACGTGTTGGCCCGGCTCGGATCATGTTTGGCCTCGAGGGCGAGAATCGTCGAGGCGTTGCTGATCACGCCCACCGTACCGCGCAGGTCATGCGCCGCCTCGCGCCAGGTCTCGGCGCGCTGCCGGCCGAGATCCTGCAGCTGATGCAGGGCACTCTCCAGCTCGCGCACGCGGCTTGAGGCCTCGGTTCGCTGCAGCCGCTCGTAGCTTGCCGCGCTCTCGCAGACTCCTTCCCCGCACAGGCGCACCAGCGCACGCCGTGCGATCGGCATGACCTGCGCCTGCAGCTCGGGGTAGACGCTGCCATAGTCTTCCAGCTCGTTGAGCACCCGGTAGTGCAGGTGCCCCCATTCGCGGATCGTCTCACGCTGGTAGTAACCCTGCTGCCAGCGATGCAGCCCATGCTCGGCGGCGCTGATCTTCTGCTCCTCGAAGGCGACTTCCTTTTCCACCGGATCCTGCGCCGCCAGCCGTCGCTCGAAGGCATCCAGTACCTGCGGGATGTGATCGTTGAACTGCGACCGCGACAGGCTCGAGGAGGTGCTCAGTTCCGGGTCCTGCTCCACCGAGCGCTGCCAGGCGTGCAGGATCGCGTTGCGCCGTGTCGAGAGATGCTCCGCGAGGGCGGTGAGCGCAGCTTTGATGGAGGCGGGATCGGCCATGGCACGAGTCAATATATACCGTGTCGTCGGGCGATGTTGGCAGCGCCCACACGCACTCGCCCACTTTCAGGCGCAAGGATCGAGCGCTTACGCGGCAGCCGCCCGACCCACCTGCTCTCCGGCTGCGCTCTCGAGCACCCGCGCCACCGCGTGCACGGTGGCGGCGATGCGCACCGCGCTCTGGACCGCCTCACGCGTGAGGCCGTGCTGGCGCAGCTGCCGCTCGTGCGAAGCCACGCAGGTGCCACAGCCGTTGATCGCCGACACCGCCAGCGCCAGCAGCTCGAAGTCCGCCTTGGGAATGCCGGGGTTGCCGATGACATTCATGCGCAGCCTCACCGGAAGCTTGGCGTATTCCTCGTCCTCCACCAGGTGCAGGAAGCGGTAGTACACGTTGTTCATCGTCATGATCGCGGCCGCCGCGTGTGCGGCGCTCACGTGCGTGGCGTCCAGGTGCCGGGCGGCGAGCGCCTGCAGGTCGCGGGTGAAGGCGGCGTTGCGCGAGGCGCTCGCCGAGGCCAGCGCCACCGCCCAGATCTGCCGTTCGTCCAGACCCGGCGCGCCGGCCGCCGTCAGCACCGAGCCAAGGTTCAGCTGCAGGTCGCGGGCGTAGCCGGGCAGTGCCTCGCGCAGGCCCTCAAGCGTAGTCATGTCAGGCTGCCTTGAGGGTGTCTTCACCCTTTTGCCAGTTGCAGGGGCACAGCTCGTCGGTCTGCAGCGCATCGAGCACGCGCAGGACTTCCTCGGGGCTGCGGCCGACGTTCAGGTCGGTGACGTACACGAAGCGGATCACTCCCTGCGGATCAACGATGAAGGTGGCACGCTGGGCGACGCCGGCCTGCGGATCGAGGATCCCCAGGGCTCCGGCGAGCTCGCGCTTCACGTCCGCCAGCATCGGGAAGGGCAGCGCGCGCAGTTCCTCCTTGTCGCGCCGCCAGGCGAGGTGCACGTATTCACTGTCGATGCTGGCGCCCAAAAGCTGCGCATCGCGCGCGCGGAATTCCTTGTCGAGCTTGCCGAAGGCGGCGATCTCGGTGGGGCACACAAAGGTGAAGTCCTTGGGCCAGAAGAACACGATCTTCCATTTGCCCGGGAAGCTGTCGTGGGTGAAGGGCTGGAAGGCGCTCTTGCTGTCGCTGGATACGACGCCGGTGAGCGCGAACTGGGGAAAACGCTGGCCAATGCCTGACATACGATCGACTCCTTGACGCGGCGGGGCGGCGGGCGCCCCTTAACCGTCCCGGGCATCATGCGGGTCGCGCTGCTATCATTCCAATCAATTGATTTGATCATATCGATAGATTCTATGTATCTTAGCAACCCATGGAACTGAAGCTCAAGGATCTGCGCTACCTCGTGGCCGTGGCGGATGAGCGCCACTTCGGCCGCGCCGCGGCGCGCTGCTTCGTCAGCCAGCCGACGCTGTCGGCCCAGCTGAAGAAGCTCGAGCTATCGCTCGGTGTGCAGCTCATCGAACGCGCGCCGCACAACGTCAGCCTCACTCCGGCGGGAGCGGAGGTCGTGGCGCGTGCGCGGCGCATCCTCGAGGCGAGCGATGAGATGGTCACGCTCGCTCACAGCCACCGCGACCCGTTCGCCGGGCGGCTGCGCGTGGCGCTGCTGCCGACCATCGGGCCGTACCTGCTGCCGCGCGTGGCGCCCCTCATCCGCAAGAGCCTGCCGCGTGTGCAGCTGCGCCTCTATGAATATCAGACCGCGCCGATGCTCGAGAAGCTGCACGGCGGGGAGCTGGATGTGGGCATCCTCGCCCTGCCGGTGGAGCTTGCCGGGCTCGAATCGCGCGAGCTGTACCGCGAGCCGTTCCTGCTCGCCGTGCCCGAGCGACACGCACTCGCCGCGCAGGACACGGTGCGGTTGGCGGACCTGAAGGACGAGACGCTGCTGCTGCTCGAGGAGGGCCATTGCCTGCGCGACCAGGCCCTGGAGGTCTGCAGCCGGGTGGCGGTGCGCGATCAGCAGGATTTTCGCGCCACCAGTCTTGAGACCCTGCGACAGATGGTCGCCACCGGCGCCGGCGTGACGCTGCTGCCCGAGCTTGCCGGTCGCGGCGCCTACCGCAGTGCCAAGGGCGTCGCACTGCGCCCGTTCGCAAGACCCGCCCCGGTGCGGCAGATCGGCGCACTGTGGCGCAAGACGAGCGCACGGCGCGCCGTGATCGATGCCTTGTGCGATCTGATCGCCGAACACGCGCTGTGAGCGAGCCGCCACGGCCGCTCACCCTGCTGGCGCGCGACGGCCGCAGGCTCGCGGGTCTTCTGCTCGAGTCTTCCCGACCGCGCGGCGCCATCAGCATCAATGGCGCCACCGGCTTCCTGCGCGAGTTCTATCTTAAGTTCGCCGCTTACTGTGCCGAGCGCGGCTATCACGCGCTGGTGTATGACTATCGCGGCATCGGCGCCTCAGCGGCGGCACCGCTGCACACCGACCGCGCGCGCATGGGCGATTGGGGACGGCTCGACATGCCTGCCGCACTTGATTCTCTCGCGCAGCGCTTCGCCCGACTGCCGCTGTTCACCCTCGGCCACAGCGTCGGCGGACAGCTGATCGGCTGCATGTACAACCAGGCGCTCGCCCGCGCCCACGTGATGATCGCAACCTCGACCGGCTACTGGCGCCGCCAGCGCGTGCCGTTTCGCTACCAGGCGCTGCTGTTCTGGAAGGTGTACGGACCCTTGATGCTGCGCCGCCACGGCTGCGTGCCGCGCGGATGGGGCTGGCAGGGAGAGCCGCTGCCGCGCGGGGTTTTCCTGCAGTGGCGCAAGTGGTGCCTCGATGCGGCGCCGCTCGGCCCGGCCTTCGACCAAGATATGCGCGACAGCCGGTTCGAGGCGGTGCGCGCGCCGCTACTGTCCTGGGGCTTCAGCGATGACCCGATCGCCACGAACGCGGCGGTCGAGGCGCTGCTGGGGTCCTACCCAAACGCGCAGATCGAGCGACGCTGGAGCCGCCCTGCCGATGTCGCGACACGCCACATCGGCCATCACGGCTTCTTCTCCGAGCGTCACCGCGACTCGCTGTGGCGTGGTGCGCTCGACTGGATCGACGCGCGCGGCGCCTGAGCGCGAAGCGCACCGGCTGCAGCGGGCAGGGCAACGCCGCGCGTGCGCCGCGCCAGCGCGATCGCCGCCAGCACTACCACCCCGCCGGTCATCTGCAGCGGCGTCAGCCGCTCACCGAGCAGCAGCCACGCATAGCCTGCCGCGGCGATGACCTGCACATACAGACCCACGGCGCTGAAGGTCGCCGGCAGGTGCGCGAGCGCGTAGGCGATCAGGCTCTGGCCAAGCACCTGGGCCGACAGTGCACAGCCTGCGAGCAGCCACCAGCCGTGCGCGTCGTCGGGCAAGAACTTCTGCGTGAGCGCGATCGGCAGCAGCAGCACCACGAACACCAGCGTGGAAGCGAACATGACAATGCCGGTGCCGTGGCGGGCGCGCAGGCGCGCCACCGCCAGGATGTAAGCCGCGTAGAAGCAGGCCGTGCCAAGTCCCAGCGCATCACCCAGCAGCGCGTGGCGGCCGCCGGAGATTTTCGGCGCCAGGATCAGCAGCATGCCGCCGAAGGCGAGGCACAGCGCGAGCAGAAACGGCAGCCGCGGGCGCTGCTTCCACAGCGCCCAGGCGAGGATCGTCACGAATATGGGCGCGCAGTTGGCTTCCAGCGTGGAGACGGCAATCGGAATCAGCAGCAAAGAGGAGTGCCACAGCGCAAGGTCCCCGGCGAAGAACACCCCGGCCCAAAGGAACATCGGATCGCGCCAGCTGCCGGGCGGCCCCTCGCCCCTGAGCGCGCCGCGGCGCTCGAGCAGCGCCCACAAAGCCAACAGCGGCAGTGCCAGCGCACCGCGCCAGAAGGCGGTGGCGGTCGGTCCGGTCTGCGACAGGCGTACGAAGATGCCGGAGCTGCCGATCGCCAGCGCGCCGGCAAACAGCGCTAGCAATGCGGGAACCTCGGAGGCTTGCGCGCGATCTGGCATGGGCGTTAGTCTGGCATAATCCCAAGCGCGCCCTGAGGCTTCACGCTGCAGAGGACACTCGCTTGAAAATCCTTGCTCTGCTTGCTGCCGTCTGCCTCGCCATACTCGGCGGCACCTGCGCGTATGCCCAGGCGCCCGCCTTGAGCGCGCAGGATGCGTGGATTCGCTTCACGCCCGGTGCGGACGTGGCCGCCGCGTACCTGACGCTGCACAACGGCGGCACGCAACCGGTCGTCGTGATCGGTGTCAGCTCACCGGCCGCCGGCCAGGCCATGATTCACGAGACGGCCATCAGGAACGGGCAGTCCACCATGCGCCCGCACGAGCGACTGCGCATCGGCGTCGGGGAGACGGTGCGGCTCGCGCCCGAGGGACTGCACATCATGCTGACCCAGCTCAAGCGCAACTTCGCTCCCGATGACGAGGTGCCGCTGGTGTTGTTGCTGGAAGGCGGCGGCCAGATCAGCGTGAACGCGCACGTGCGCGCGCTCGACCGGGAGTGAGCCAGCTCTGATGTGGCTCCCGGGCGCGACATGCCTCGCGTGACCTCCACCGATTCACCGCTCGATCACGTCACGCCCTACGACCGGTTCGCGTGGACCGACACGCAGGTCGAGCAGTGGCTGGCGAGCGGCGCGCACCCGCATGAGCTGAGTGCTTACTTCGGCGCAGGCGAATACCGCGCACTTGCGGCGCTCGCGCGCCGCGCCAGGGCCGCGCGCGTGACCGATACCGCCTTACGCGTGATTCTCGTGCCGGGCATCATGGGCTCGCAGCTCGGATTGCTGCGCGCGGCTCCGCTGCCGCACGACATCCTGTGGCTCGACCCCCTCGACATCCAGCACGGCCGGCTGGCGGCGCTGCGCCTGCCCGGGGCGGCGCCGATCGTTGCCATGGGTGTGGTGCTGTTTTCGTACCTGCGCCTGAAGTTGTACCTGCGCGCGCAGGGCTTTGCGGTCGAGTTTCACGACTACGATTGGCGTCTGAGTGTGCGCGAGTCTGGGCGCGTGCTGGCCGAGCGCCTGCGCGCCGCAAGGCCCGCACGCGTGGCGATCGTCGCGCACAGCATGGGCGGACTCGTGAGCCGTGCCGCGCTCAGTCTGCCCGACACGCAGCACGTCGAACGCGTGGTGCTCATGGGCACACCCAACAACGGTTCATTCGCAGCCGTGCAGGCCCTGCGCGGCAGCTACGCGGTGGTGCGCAAGGTTGCGCGCATAGCGGAGAAGGAATCGGCGGAATCCCTGGCCGCGGACATTTTCAGCACCTTTCCCAGTCTCTACGACATGCTGCCGTTCGATGCCTGCGCCGGCAAGGCGGATCTGTTCGACGAGCGCAGCTGGCCGGCCTCAGGTCCCAGGCCGCGCCCCGCACTGCTGCAGGCCGCGCTCGCTGCCCGCACTGAGCTGGCGAGCGCGGATGAGCGCTTCGCGTTCATCGCCGGAGCCGGCGTGGAGACGGTCACGGCCATCGCGCGCCGCCGCGATGACTTCGTCTATACGCTCACGCGTCACGGCGATGGCACCGTGCCGCTCAGCAGCGCGGAGCTTGCCGGCGCCCGCTGCGCCTATGCGCGCGTGGCACACAGCGAGCTGACGCGCGACCCCTCGGTCGCCGCGGCGGTGGTGGACTTCATCAGGCGAGGTTCGACCAGACGCCTGCCGCACAGCTGGGTGAGCGCCAGCCGCGCCTGCACCGAGGTAAGCGATCGGGCGCTGCGCCACACTCACGCACAGAAAGTGGACTGGGCAGCCCTCACTCCCGACGCGCGGCGGCTGTTTCTGCAGAACCTCAACGAGCCGCCCCACCTTAGGCTGCGGGTGCCGGCTGCGCGCCGCAGGCGCCGCTGATTCATTGCAGTTGCGGACCCCCGGCGCCTCATCGCGCTCGCCGAGGTGGGATGGCAGCCCGTTATCCGACAGAATTGGGGGGCGACGGTTGTGTCACCTAGTGCAGTTAGAGCGCAATGCAAGGACATGGGCATGAACGCAGCTCGTAATAAGAAGGCGTTGCAGATCGCGTTTGAGGAACTCTCCAGAGGCAACGGCAAGCCCTTCGTGGACTTATGGGCAGATGATTTCTGTTGGACCATCATCGGCACCACGGCCTGGTCTAGGACCTACCGTGGCAAGGACTCAGTCCGCAAGGATCTTATGGCGCCGCTGTTCGCGAAATTCTCCACACAGTACACGAACGAGGCGACTCGCTTCATTGCCGAAGACGATTTCGTCGTTGTTGAGTGCCGGGGGCGCGTCACGACCACGTCCGGTGAGCCCTACAACAACACATACTGCTATGTGTGCCGCATGGCTGATGGCCGGCTGAAGGAACTCACAGAGTATTTGGACACTGAATTGGTCACCAGAGCGCTGGGAGCACCACCGTGACAAACATGCGAAAGCGGGGTTGCGCTCCAACCCTTGGGGCGGCCCGTGACAGTTAACGTCGTGTGCGTCGCTCGAGACGACACCGCAGAAACCCAGCCTCGAGCCGCGCTTCCTTGCTCAACGGAGCAGTCTTAAGCTCTCCATGAAGCCACGTCAGGGGCTTATTTCTCGGGCTCACGATAGGCGTCTATGTCTGACATAAGTGCAAAGCGGCACTCTGCTACCAACCAAAACAGCGAGGAACGTTGTGTCGAAACTACGTGTCAAGAGCTTCGCGATTTCCATCGACGGCTTCGGTGCTGGATCCAACCAAGATCTCCACAATCCGCTCGGAGTCAGAGGCACGGAACTGATGGAGTGGTTCTTCCACACACGTGCATGGCGGAAGATGCACGGCCTTGATGACGGAGAGACGGGAGTCGATAACACGATCGCGGAGCACGGCTTTGCCGGAATCGGTGCCTGGATTCTTGGGCGCAACATGTTCGGTCCTGTCCGAGGGCCATGGCCGGACGGCAGCTGGAAGGGCTGGTGGGGCGAGGAACCGCCATACCATACGCCGGTGTTCGTGCTGACGCATCACCCGCGGGCACCGCTCAGGATGACGGGAGGTACGGAGTTTCGCTTTGTCACCGAAGGCATTCACGCCGCCTTGGAGCAGGCGACTGCCGCAGCAAACGGCCGCGACGTCCGGCTGGGTGGCGGCGTATCCACGGTTCGGGAGTATCTACGCGCCGGCTTGATTGACGAGCTGCATCTCGCAATCCGACCTGTGTTGCTTGGTTCCGGAGAGCAGCTCTTGAACGACATCGATATGAATGCTCTGGGCTATGAATGCGCCAGGTACGTCGCGGGCGAACGTGCGGCTCACGTTTTTGTGCGCAAACGTGCGTAACCCGTCCGGCTCGTTCGGTAGGCCACCCAACCCTCGTTGGAGCGGGTCGTGAGGCGCGCAGACAAACGAAAGGATGGCCCCCGTCGCCGCGACTATCAGCATCACTTTGATCACTTCATCATGAGCGTCACTCCTCACAGGCTCGCAAGGGCGCGGCGCTTCTCGGAGTCGGCAGGTGGCACCTAGACCGCTGCGGATATCCTGTGCTCCATCACATTATTGGGATGCCGTCGCCTTGTCGGGGTGGGCGCGAGGAAAGTTATGCGACAGAATTGACTCGTTGGATCGCAACGCGGAGCACTGCATGGACGATATGCCTCGGTACTGGTTCGGCCCAAGGCAATATGGTTGGGGGCCCCGGCAACCGCTGAACCGGCAAGGGTGGCTGGCATACGCAGTCTGGCTCACAGTGTGGCTCGCCTGCTTTCCGTTCATGCGCTCGCTGCAACATCCTTTGCAGAGCCTCGCCCTTTTTTTCGGGATGCTCACAGTGCTACTTGTGATGTGTGAGTGGAAGGGTGAGCCTGCTGAGTAGTTCGCCTAACCGTCTACAGACATCGTAGACAGCAAAAACAGAAAACCTCGGCGCGCGGCTATCACTTAGCTCTGAGCATCGTTAGTGCCGCCCGAACGGCTTCTGATCCGAAGCAAACAACCCCGCTCGTGCTTGCCGCTCAGGCCTGCGCGAACGCCTGTGCGATGGCCTCGCGCTGGCGCGCATCCGGCAGCCTGCCACGACCGCCGCCGAGATTGTCCTTCAGGTGCGCAACCTTTCCGGTCGCGGGAATGATGCAGGTCACGGCCGGATGCGAGGCGATGAACTTCAGGGCGAGCTGCCCCCAGCTCGTCGCATCAACATCCGCAGCCCACTCGGGCAGCGGCCTTCCCTGCACCGCCTGAAACAGCGCACCGTCCTCGAACGGCCGGTTCACCAGTACCGCGACGCCGCGCTCGGCGGCCAGCGGCAGCAGGCGCTGTTCGGCGACGCGCGTCAACGGGGAGTAGTTGAACTGCACGAAGTCGAGCTGTGCGCGCGCGAGCACGCGCAGCAGATCCGCGTAGGCGCTCACGCTGTAGTGGGTGATGCCGACGTAGCGCACGCGCTGCGCCGCTTTCCAGGCGTACAGGGTCTTCAGCTGCGTATCCAGATCGAGCAGGTTGTGCACCTGGATCAGATCCAGGCGCTTGCTCTTCATGAGCTGCTCCGAGTGAGTCATCTGCGTAACGCCCGCCGCCTCCCCGCGCGTCCATACCTTAGTGGCAAGAAACGCCCGCTGGTGCATGTCCGGAGTCAAAAGTTCCCCGAGCACGCGCTCGGCGGTGGAGTACATGGGCGAGGTGTCGATGAGCCGGCCGCCGGAGGCGAAGAACTCCGCGAGCACCTCCTGGAGCGGCGCGCGCTCGGTGGCCGAATCACCGACTTCGAAGGGACCCGAGGTGCCAAGCCCGATGACGGGAAGCTCCTCGCCGCTCGAGGGGATCTTGCGCAGGATCGGTGCGGCGGCCGGATTCGCGGCGGCCGTGCCGCAAGACAGTGCAGCGGTGGTCATGACATTGATTCCTCCTGCCAGGAACTCACGTCGGTTCATTCTCCATGGCCGCACCACGCGCCGTCGATCCGCTTGGCGCACTTTCAGATGAGCGCAGCGTCGGTCTCGATGACACTCACGCTGCCCGCCTCGACGATGCGGGCCAGTGCGGCTGCACTCGGCAGCACCTGGGCTGCGTAAAACGCCACGGTGCGGATCTTGGCGGCATAGAACTCGCCGTCGTCGCCGCCGGTCTTGCCCGCGGCGATGGCCGCCGATTTCGCCAGCAGCCAGCCGCCGGTCACGTAGCCACACAGCTTCAGGTACGGCACCGACACCGCAAGAGCCGCATCAGGGTGCATTGCAAGAGCCTTCAGCAGCGAGCGGGTGGCGTTCTTCAGCAGTTCCACCGCTTCCAGCGTCGCCGTGCGGATCGCCTCCACGCTCGCATCGCCCACACCTGGCCGCTGCAGCTCCCGCTCCATGTCTGACAGCAGCGCGTTCATCGCACCTCCGCCGTCGCGGGCGAGCTTGCGGCCGATGAGATCGTTCGACTGGATGCCGGTGGTGCCCTCGTAGATGGTGGTGATGCGCACGTCGCGCACGTACTGAGCCGCGCCGGTCTCCTCTATGAAGCCCATGCCGCCGTGCACCTGCACGCCGATCGCGCTGACTTCGTTGCCGACCTCCGTGCACCATCCCTTCACGATCGGCGTCAGCAGCTCGGCCCGTGAGCGGCAGGCTGCGCGCAGCGCCGGCTCGCCGTACTCGGCAAGGTCCAGCTGGAAGGCGGTGTAGAGGGTCAGCGCCCGCGAAGCCTCGGTCTGCGACTTCATCATCAGCAGCATGCGCTTCACGTCCGGGTGGTTGATGATCGGCGCGGGGCCTTTGGGCTGCGGCACCGGCGGCCTGCCCTGCACGCGCGTGCGCGCCCATTGCACCGCGCGCTGGAAAGCGCGCTCACCAACCGCGTAGCCTTCGCTCCCCACCGACAGGCGTGCGCTGTTCATCATGATGAACATGTATTCCAGCCCGCGACCGGGCTCGCCGACCAGGTGCGCCACGGCGCCATTCTTCTCGCCGAAGGCGAGCACGCAGGTGGGGCTGGCGTGAATGCCGAGCTTGTGCTCGATCGACAGACAGCGCACCTCGTTGCGCGCCCCGATCGAACCATCGGGATTCACGAGGAACTTCGGCACGATGAACAGCGAGATTCCCCTGACCCCGGCAGGGGCTCCCTCGATGCGCCCGATCACCATGTGGATGGTGTTCTCGGTCAGATCGTGATCACCCCAGGTAATGAAGATCTTCTGGCCGAACAGACGGTAGTCGGCGCCGTCCGGCACCGCCCGGGTGCGCACCTCGCCCAGATCCGAGCCGGCCTGGGACTCGGTCAGCACCATGGTGCCGGTCCACTCCCCGCTCACCATCTTGTGCAGGTAGCGCTCCTTCTGCTGCTCGGAGCCGCACATCTCCAGCGCGTGCACCGCACCGTGCGTGAGCATGGGTCCGAGCTTGAAGGCGAGGTTGGAAGAACCCCAGAACTCGCCCACTGCGCTGAACAGCACGCGCGGGGCGCGCTGCCCGCCGAACTGAGGCGACGCACCCAGTGCCGGCCAGCCACCCTCGACGAACTGCCGGTAGGCCTCGCGAAACCCGGGCGCCGTCACCACCCCTTGCGGGGTCCAGCGCGCGCCCTGTGCGTCGCCACTCTGATTCAGGGGATCGAGCACGTTCTCGGCAAAGCGCGCGGCTTCCTCGAGCACCGCCTGCGCGAGCTCATCGGAGTACTCGGCAAGCTCTGGCGCCGAGGCGAGTTGCTGCACGCCGAGCAGTTCCTCGAGCACGAAACGCACATCACGCAGGGGGGCACGGTACATGGTCGCTCTTCTGTAACTGAGGCCTAGTTTAGCGCCGGCTGCGCGCGCTCAGTGGCCGGCGGCCTCGCCCGCCCTGCTGTGGAGCGCCCCCGCCGCGCGAGCAGAACCCGGCAGCGCCAGCGCCGGCACGATGTTCGCCGCGAGGAAATCCACGAACTGCTGAGCCCGCGGGTCGGACTCAAGCGTGCTCGGGTAGAGCGCGTACAGTGCCGCCGCGGGAGGCACCGCCCAGTCGGGCAGCACCGCCTTAAGGCGCCCGGTGGCAAGACCCTGCCGACACAGAAACTCCGGCAGCAGCCCGATCCCGAGCCCGGCTGCGGTGGCCGCGTGCAGGACCGCCGGGTCATCCACTGCGAGCTTCGGCGCGAGCGGCACTTCGGCGCGCTGTGCCCCGCGCGCCAGCTGCAGGCGAAACTCCGGCAGGTCCGCGGCATCCGGTGTCAGCAGGTCGTGCGTGCGCAGCTCGTCCGGGCGCATCGGCATTCCACGCCGCTGCAGGTACGCAGGTGTTGCGCACAGCAGCGCCGGAGGTGCGCCGAGCAGACGCCGCGTAACGGCGTCGTCCTGCGGCGGCCGGGTGCGGATCGCGACGTCCCAGGCGCCGGCGGCGAGCTGCTGCGCATCGAGCGCCACTTCCAGCGGCACGTGCGCGAATGCTTCCAGAAAGCGCGGCACCAGCGGAGAGAGCAGCACCCGCCCGTAGGTCGGATCGGCCACGACCCGCAGCGGCCTTGCCTCGGGCGACTGCAGCTTCGCGATCGCCCCGCGCGCCGCATCGGATTCATCACCGACGCGCCTGGCGTGCGGATACAGCAGCCGCCCGGCGGAGGTCAGCGAAACGCGGCGCGTGGTGCGCTCCAGCACGCGCACGCCGAGGGTTTTTTCCAGGTCCGCGACGGCGCGACTGACCGCAGCCTTCGGTACGCCGAGCGCCCGGGCGGCAGCCGAAAAGCCGTTGAGGTCGACCACTTTGGCGAGCATGGCCAGCTGTGCAGGCGTCCAGATCAGATTCATTGCGGGGTCAATCCTTCTTCAGGTTGAGCGTATTGTTTCACCCGAGAGGCAGGCGCGCCAGAGGCTGAGGGACTAGAATCGGCGCCCCGCACTGGCCCGCCCAAGGAAGAACCCATGAAAATCTCAATGCACGCGCTCTCGGTGGACGTTTTCGCGAACACCCTGGGGAATCTGTCGTTCCTTCTCGAGAAGGCGGCGAAGAGCGCTGCGAACCGCAAGATCGAGCCGGGCGTGCTGCTCGCATCCCGCCTCGCACCGGATATGTTTCCGCTCACGCGCCAGGTCCAGATCGCCTGCGACCTTGCGAAAAATTCCGTGGCGCGACTTGCCGCTCAGGAGCCGCCGCGCTTCGAAGACACCGAGACCTCGATCGATCAACTGCGCGCACGCATCGCGCGCACGATAGATTTTCTGAAGAGCGTGCCGGTGAGCGCACTCGAGGGATCCGAAACGCGCGACATCAAGGTGCCCGCGGGCGAGCGCACGCTCGAGTTCAAAGGCCTGGATTATCTGCAGCGCTGGGCGATCCCCAACGTGTTCTTCCACGTCACTACCGCGTACAACATCCTGCGTCACAACGGCGTGGACCTCGGCAAGGGCGACTTCATCGACGGCGCGCGCGCCGGGTAGAACATATGACAAATGGCGGCCGGTAACTGTCGCCTTTTGCGAACAGAACGCGAGCGAAATCACGGCGGCGCGGGTGGCGCCCTGCCACCCTGTCTTGCCTACTAAATGTCCTATAGTCCGGGGAACCGTCTCTTGCCACACAAAGCCACGGCCGCGCGTTCGCATGCCCCCAAGGCGGCCGCGAGTACACCGAGCGTCAGTGCGGTCGCCGACACCGGGCCGGCGACCATCGAGTCTCTCGGTCGGCAGTTGCGCGATGTTCTGCCGGCCCGCCGTCTGCACTCGGTTTCTCTTTACGATCACGACGCCAACGTACTGTGGCTGAGCGAAGGCGCACTTGGCCCTGATGAGCACAGCCTGGTCGCCGTCGCGCTCGACGTGTTCACCACCGATACCTCGCTGGCCAGTCACGAACTGGGTCTGGAGGACGGCCGCATCGCGCTGTTCCTCGCGGTACGCGCTCCGACTGCGGATATCGTCGGCATCGCCATGATCCTCGCGGACGGCAAATCAGTGGGGGACGATACTCTCGAGCGAATGGCAGCCGCGCCGGTGCGCGCCATCATGCTGCGCCTCGCGGTGCTGCTGAAGCCCTCGGGCGAGGCGCCCTCCAAGGCCCCCACCCCAGCGGTGGCCCTCGAACTTGCCCCTGCAGCGGGTTCTGCGCCGGTCGCGATCACGCCTGCGCAGGTGAACAACATACTCGAGCTCGAGCTGCTCGATGAAACGCCGGTGACGGTGACGGGCCACAAGAGCCCCCCAGCCGCGCAACAGGCCGCGAATGCCGCGCCAATGATGACGCTCGAGTTCATGCCCGAAACCCCGCGTGCCGCCCACTCTGCGCCAGCACCGGTGAAGGGCAATCCGGCGGCCGTTAACGACGCACCAGCGCCGCCGCCGCCCGCCGTCGCAGCGTCGGCCAGGGTCGCGGTCTCGACAGCGGCTGCACCCAGGCCCAACCCGGTGGCCGCAGCTCCCCCGGCGGCGGCGGTCCCGGTGGCGGCACCTGCCTTGCTCGAGCCGGTTTTCGCGCGGGCGTCGCTCGTCGCACCAGCCCGGGTTGTGGCACCACCCGCGCCGGTGGCCGTCCCGGCAACCCCCGCTGTGGCGTCCACATATGTCGCGCCTCTGGCGTCCGCCCCCGCGGTGACGCCGGCGAGCGATTCGAACCTGCTGCTGGAAGTACTGCGGTTCGTGAAGCTGCGGGCTGGCGGCCAGACCCGTCGTTTCCAGATCCTCGCGCGGCTGATGCCCGGTCAGCGTGACCCCGCCGCATTGGATGCGCTGGTGCTGCAGCGGCTGATGACCTGGCTCGCCGCCCATCGCTCGGCCTGGAGCTCGCAGCACACCGGCTTTACGGTCAATCTGTCGATCGCGACGCTCGAGGACGAGCGCTTCGCGCACAAGATCGCTGCCGCGCTGAACTCCCATGGCATCGGCGCGGAGACCCTCGGCTTCGAGATCGCCGAGGCACTGTGCACGCAGCGTCGCGCCCAGGTTGAACGCTTCATCGCGCAGTGCGAGAAGATCGGCGCGTGGGTCGTGATCGATGACTTCTCCTTTGACGCCCAGGTGCTGCCGCTGCTGCGCTCCAAGGCCGTGCGACTGGTGAAGATCGATGCGAAGTTCACCTCCTCGGCACTGAAGGACAAGCTGTCCCAGGCGCTGGTCGTCGCTACGGTGCAGGCGGCGAAGGTGATGGGCATCCACTGCTCGGCAAAGAAGGTCGAATCGCAGGCCGCGCTGCAGTGGCTGACCGCGATCGGCTGCGATTTCGCTCAGGGCACCGCCCTCGGCGGGATCCAGACGCTTGAATCCATCCTCAGCCCGCCCTAGCGCCCTGCAGCTGCCGATGCGCCTGCAGCCGGTCTAAAATATTACAAATCAACGACTTGGCAGGCTGCCAGGGCGGCATGCCAAGCGCGGTGCCCCGGGCACTCGCAAGCTGCGACGAAGCGAGCCCGTGGCGCGCTCATCGGCCCGGCCGGGACCACGCCGGATGGCCTAAGCTTCAGTCGGGTACGCCCGCTCATGAAGATGCCCACACTCGACCGACTCCGCTCCAGCCGCAATGTGCTGTTCTGGAGCCTGCACGCCGCCGGCTGGGCCGGATACGGCCTCTCGCAGTACTTCGGGGCGCTGCTGTACGAGAACTCCTCCGGCTATGCGCGGATATTCGCGGTCTCATCGCTGGCAGGCTTCGTGCTGTCGGCGCCGATGCGCTTCATCTACCGGCGGCTGTGGAACCGTCCGCCGCTCGAGCGGATCGTGGGGGTGCTCGCCACCTGCTACCTCACGGCGCTCCCGCTGCGCATCCTCATCAATCTGTCCTTTATTAAGTTCATCGACCCGGAGTGGCATCCCAGCACCGTGTTCGAGCTGTCCGGCGGCACCCTGTCCACCACCTATCTGCTGGTGTGCTGGAGCGTCCTGTATTTCGGCATCAAGCTCTACGAGGCACAGCGCACGCAGGAGGAGGCGATGTTCAAAGCCGTCGCACTGGCGCAGGAAGCGCAGCTGAAGATGCTGCGCTACCAGCTGAACCCGCACTTCCTGTTCAACACCCTCAACGCCATCTCCACGCTGATCCTCGACAACCAGAACCGCAACGCGAATCATGCGGTGACGCGGCTGTCTGAATTCCTGCGCTATACGCTCGACCAGGACCCGATGAAGAAGGTCACGCTGCGCCAGGAGATCGAGGCACTGAATCTGTACCTCGGCACCGAGCGGCTGCGCTTCGGCGAGCGGCTGCGCCTGGAGTACGCGATCGAGGAGCCGGCGCTCGATGCTCTGGTGCCGAGTCTTCTGTTGCAGCCCCTGCTGGAGAACTCGCTGAAGTACGCCGTCTCGGCCCGCGAGAGCGGCGGCATGGTACGCATCGAGGGTCGCACCCGCGAGGGACTGCTCGAGCTTGCGGTGATCGACGACGGTCCGGGGCTGCGCGAAGGCGCGCTGCCCGGGGAGCGCCGCGGGGTCGGGCTGTCGAACATCCGAGAGCGGCTCGCGGTGCTGTACGGCGAGCGCTGCCGCTTCGCGGTGTTGAATTCGAACCCGGGGCTGCGTGTCGAGATGGCACTGCCGCTCGAGACCGCGCCCGAAGCCAGCGTGGTCCCGGCAGCCCCGTCCGCTGCCTCGCGAGTTTCCGGCGGGGTCCACGCGTGAAGATCCGCACGCTCATCGTCGATGACGAGGTGCTGTCGCGGCGCGGGGTGGAGATCCGCCTGCGCACCGAGAGCGATTTCGAGATCGTCGCGCAATGCGCCAACGGGCGCGAGGCCCTCGGCGCCATCCAGCAGTACAAGCCCGACCTTGTCTTCCTCGACATTCAGATGCCTGGATTGTCCGGGTTCGAGGTGCTGGCACACCTGCCGCAGGAGTCACTGCCGGTAGTGGTGTTTATTACTGCCTACGATCAGTACGCCATCCAGGCCTTCGAAGCACGCGCCATCGACTACCTCCTCAAACCGATCGACGAAGCGCGCTTCACCGCCGCCCTTGCGCGCGTGCGCGAGCACGTGCGCGCCAGAAGCGCCGCTGACCAGCGCGACCGGCTCCTGCAGATCATTGCCGAGATCACCGGCTGCGGGGAGCTTGCGCTCGATGAGCTGCTTGCGCACGGCCGCAGCGCCATCGAGGGACGGCGCCCGGAAGTATTGCCGATCCGCCAGGGACGCGAGACCCTGCGTGTGCAGGTCGCCTCGATCCAGTGGATCGACGCGGCCGGGGACTACATGTGCATCCACGCTGGCGGCGACACTCACATCCTGCGTGGCACGATGAAGGAGCTCGAGGAGATACTGGATCCGAAGCTGTTCCAGCGCGTGCACCGTTCAACCATCGTCAACCTGCGCCTGGTCAAGAGCCTGCGCGCCCACATGAACGGTGAGTACTTCCTCACCCTCGAGGGCGGTCATGAACTGAAGCTCTCGCGCACCTATCGCGACAAGGTCGAGTATTTCCTCAGCGGGTCGACGAGCTGAAAGGCGTTGATCCAGTTCGCGCCGGGCGCATCCGGTGCGGTAATTTGTGACCTGCGTCACGAACCGAGAGACCCTGTCGTGATTTGTGAGCCATCGCGGAGCCGCGCGCGCCCACATGCCTTAGATATGTCTGCATATGGAAGCCGCGTCTCGCCCCCCGCTTGAGCTGCTGCCCGATCTGCCGGTCGAAGAGCCCGCAGACGGCGCCTCGGCGCGCAGGGAGCCCCCGTCCGCGCCGCGGACTGCTGCCTCGGCTGCCGCGCCCGTCAAGTCTGCAGCGCCCTCCAGGGACCCTGAGCAGACCGGTCTGAATTTCGTCGACCCTGAGATGTTCCTCGGCTCGGACGAGAAGCCTTCGGCGACCCAGGCCGTGACAGCGCCACCGCCGGCCTCGGACTCAGGACTTGAGTTGCTCGAGGATCCAGTGGTCGATGTCATGCTGGAGACACCCGCGCCGGTGAAGCCTGCGGCCGCCCCGGCGCGCGAGCCGCCCGCAGCGACCGCCTCCGCATCCAAACCTTCCTCCATCGAATCCGCCGCGAGCGCGGCGGCCGCGCGGGCGGCGGCACGTGTGCCGATTGCGAAGACCCCGTCCCTTGCCGTAGCGGCCACCAAGCTCGCCGCCGCCAGCGCCGCTAACCTGCGCCCCGCCGCGAAGGTGGCCTCCGGCGCAACGCCCGCCCCGACACTGCGCACCGCGCCTCCCGCTGCGGCGGCACTCAAAGCGGCCCCCGCTGCAAAGCCCGCCGTACCGCTTCGACCGGTTATCCAACCCAAGCCCGCGGCCACGGCCGAAACGCCCCGCGCCGCATCGCCTGCACCCAAGATCGCGCCAGCCCCGAGCGCACCGAATCCGGCCGCGGCCGCGCGCAGTGCGCCGGCCAAGGCCACTGCTGCCGCTGCTGCATCCGCCGCGCCCGGGCAGACGATGCCGTCACCGCCCATGGATCGCGATTTCGTGGCACGCAATCAGGTGGTCGAGCGCTACCTGTCGGGCCGTCTGCCGGTCAAGGGCGCCACCGATTTCGAGCGCTTCTGCGCCGAGCATCCGGAGCTTCTGGACGAGATCGGATTGCCGGAGCGCGTCAACGCGGGCCTGCGTCTGCTCGAGGCGAGCGGCAAGCCGGAGCCCTGGCAAGAAGCCGCGCGACCGGCGTGGCAGAAACCGCAGGTCACCATCGGTCTCGCTGCGGCCGCAGGAGTGCTGCTGGTGGCGCTGGCTCTCGTAAGCGTCGGCAGCGCCAGCAAGAGCCATCGCATCACCGAGCTTGAAAAGGAATCCCACGATCGCGTGCTCGATCCGGCCACCAGCACGCGCGAGATCCGCCTGATGCCCAGCCGCTCGGCCGCCTCCAACTCCCCGTCGATCACCATCGGCGGGGTCGGCGCGGGCGCACAGCTCGCGGATTTCAGGATCGACGAGTCACGCTCGCCCTATCACGCCTTCCGCGTCACCATCGACCGCATCGACCAGGGTCGGGTGGCAGTCATCAGCAACCTGGCGAAGGATTCCAACGGGCACCTGCGCATTGCGCTGAACAGCTCAGCGCTCGGTCCCGGCAATTACCAGCTCACCCTCGAGGGCCTCGACTGGCGCGGTGAGCCTCAGCCCGACTCATGGGTCACGATCGGAATCACGCGCTGACCGAACGCACGGTCAAGCTGAATCTGTGTCACGCCCGAAGCGTGGTCAGCGGCGGCTGATTCACGACGCTGCGCGTGGCCAGCCACCCGCCGGCACCCACCAGCAGCGCGCCCCCCAACACTCCCTCGACCCATGGCAGGATCTCGAACGCATAGCGCAGCTCGAGCCAGTGAGTGGTGAGGAAGTACGCCGCTATCGAGGCGCCCATCGCGGCCAGCAGCCCGGAGAGACTTCCCAGGGTGATGAATTCCGAGAGCACACCCTGCACGACGGTGCCGCGGCTCGCGCCGAGGGTGCGCAGCATCGCGCTCTCGTAGCGGCGCTCGTCACGGCTCGACTGCACGGCGGCAAGCAACACGGTGAGCCCGGCAAACAGCGTGAACACGAACACGCTCTGCACGGCGAGAGCGGCCTTGTCGAGTACCGAGCGCACCTGGGTGAGCAGCTCATCGATGTCGAATATCGACACGCTGGTAAAGCGGTGCGCGAGCTGCGCCAGCGAGCGGGCGGAGCCGGGCGTGAAGTAGGCGCTCGTCAGGTAGGTGCCGGCGGTACCGTCCAGCAGTCCGGGCGCGAAAACGATGAAGAAGTTGGGCTTGAAGGAGTCCCACTTGACCTTGCGGATGCTGGCGACGGTGACCTCGCGCGCCTCGCCGGCGATGTCGAAGGTGAGCCGATCGCCGAGCTTCACTCCGAGCGCCTCCTGAAACTCGCTCGCAAGCGATACCAAGGGCTTACCCTGGTCCGCAGCCGTCCACCAGCGGCCGGCGATGATGCGGTTGTCGGCGCCCAGTTCGGTGGTCCAAGTGAGGTTCTGCTCGCGGGTGGCGAAGTTCTCCTCGTCGTGGTGGGCATGGTGGGTTTCTTCAACCGCGTGCCCGTTGATAGCGGTCAGACGCCCGCGCATCATCGGCAACAAACGGGTAGTGCGTGCGCCCTGCGCCTGCAGAGCCTGCACGAACTCGTCGCGCGACTGTGAGGGGATGTTGACGAAGAAGTAGTTGGGCAGATTCGGCGGCAGAGTGCGCTGCCAGTCGCCATTCAGATCGCCGCGCAGGATCGACAGCAGCAACAGCACCATGATTCCGGTGCCGAAGGCCACCAGCTGCACGACGCTCTCGGCGCGCCGCCGGCTCAGGTTCGCCACGCCGAAGCGCCAGGCGACTCCCACGCGGCCGCGCAGGCGCCCTGCCAGCGCCACGAGCGCAAGACCGGCCAGCGTCAGAGCCACTACGAAGGCGGCTAGTCCGGCCGTGAAATACAGGAACATCCGCCGCTCGGGCAGCACCCAGTAAATGAGCAGCAAAACCACCGCGATTGCCGGGCCGAAGGCGAGCAGCACCAGCGGCTGTGGCGGCCCGACGTCACGGCGCAGAACCCGCAGTGCCGGCACGCGCGAGAGCTGCAGCAGCGGTGGCAGCGCAAATCCGGCCAGCACTGCAATCGCCGTCACGAAGCCGATGGCGAGCGGCGTGAGACTCGCCGGCGGCAGCTGTGTCAGCGTGAGGAGGCCGCGGATGGTGCGCAGCAGCCACTCCTGGGCGAGAAATCCGAGTGCCGCACCGGCCGCGGCCGCCAGGAATGCGAGTACCAGTAACTGCAGCACCGATAGTGCGAAGGTGAAGGCGCGCGTCGCACCGAGTGTCTTCAGGAGCGCCATCGTATCCAGATGCCGGTTGACGTAACGCCGTGCCGCCATGGCCACGGCGATCGCGCACAGCAGCACGCTGACCAGGCTCGCGAGACTTAAGAAGCGCCCGGCGCGGTCCACGGCGTTACGCAGTTGCGGGCTGGCATCGGCGATATCGCGCAAGCGCTCGCCCGGGCGCTTGTGCCCGATCAGCCACGCCTTGAACTCCTCGACGCGCGCACGCTCGCCGGCGAACAGTCCGTTGTAGCTGGCACGGCTGCCGGGCAGGATCAGGTGCGTCGCTGCCAGGTCGGCTGCGTTCATGATCAGAGCCGGCGCCAGCTGTGCGAACATGCCGCCCTGGTCCGGCTGTGAAATGAGTACGCGGCTCACACGAAAGTTGCCATCGCCGATCGACAGCTGCGAGCCGACCTGCGCGCCAACCGCAGCGAGCAGCTTGGAATCGGGCCACACCTCCCCCGGGGCAGGGATGCCTGCGGCCGGCAGCCCCTTCGCAAACGGCTCGGCGCCCACCAGCAGCCGGCCGCGCAGCGGATAGCCGGCCGTAACTGCCGCGATGTTGGTGAGCTGGCTCGCATCCCCGTTGAACACCACCGACAGCAGGTTGGTGCTGCGCGCGGAGCCCAGGCCGCGCCGCTCGGCTTGCTTGAAGTACTCATCGTCCAGCGCTTGCGGTGAGCCGAGTCGGATGTCCGCGGCCAACACTTCGCTCGCCTGCAGCGCGACGGCGGCGCTGATGCGGCTGACCAGAAAGCCCACGCCGGTGAGCGCGGCAACCGCCACGGTCAACGCGAGCAGCAGCACTCCGAGCTCTCCGGAGCGCCATTCGCGTGCCAGCATCCTGAGCCCAAGCCGTAACGCCTTCACAGCGCGCGCCCGGCTTCCATTCTCACGATTCTGGCGCAGCGTGCGGCCAGATCACGGTCGTGGGTGACCAGGACCAGGGTGGTGTGAGCATTGGCGTTGAGTTCAAACAGCAGCTCCCCCACCCGCGCTCCGGTCACCGTGTCGAGATTGCCGGTGGGCTCATCGGCGAACAGCACCGCCGGCCGCGTCACAAAGGCACGCGCGATCGCCACGCGCTGCTGTTCACCGCCGGAGAGCTGTCGCGGGTAGTGTCCCGTGCGCTCCTTCAGGCCTACCCCGGCGAGGGTCTCCGCGGCCGTGCGGCGCGCATCCGCGCGTCCCGCCAACTCGAGCGGCAACATCACGTTCTCGAGCGCGGTGAGCGCCGGAATCAGGTGAAACGCCTGGAAGACGAAGCCGACGCGCTGCGCCCGAAGGCGTGCACGGCCATCCTCATCGAGCTGCGTCAGATCCTGGCCATCCAGCAGCACGCGCCCGCGGGTCGGAACGTCGAGGCCCGCCAGCAGCGCCAGCAGGGTCGACTTACCGGCTCCCGAGGGCCCGGTCACCGCCACGGATTCCCCGGCGAGAATGGTGAGTGAAACCGCATCGACAATGGTCAGCAAACCTTCAGGACTGCTAACCTGCTTGGAGAGGTTTTCAGCTTTGAGAACGTGGTTTCGGTCCATCGGCGCCTGGGCGCTGGGGTTCGGCTTGGTGTTCATCGCGCTCCAGAACGCGGTGGCCTCCTCCCGTACGATCCTTGTCTTCGGCGACAGCCTGAGCGCCGCCCATGGAATCCGACCGGAGCAGGGTTGGGTTGCGCTGCTCACGCAGCGCCTTCAGGCCCAAGCGTACGGGTACCAGGTCATCAACGCCAGCGTCAGCGGGGAAACCAGCAGTGGCGGACTGGAGCGCCTGCCCCGCACATTGCAGCTGCAGCAGCCCGAGCTTGTGATCCTGGAGCTCGGCGCCAACGATGGTTTGCGGGGGCTGCCGGTGAGCGCCACCCGCGAGAACCTTGCACAGATGGTGCGGCTGTCGCAGGCGGCCGGGGCGCGCGTGCTCTTGGTGGGCATTCGCATCCCGCCAAACTACGGAGCGCGCTACACGGAGGAGTTCGCACGCATGTACCCCACCCTCGCCGATCAATACCACCTGCCGCTCGTACCCTTCCTGTTGGAGACAGTGGCCCTGGATCCGGCGCGCATGCAACCGGACGGCTTGCACCCCAATGCCTCAGGCGAGCCACCCATTCTGGATACAGTCTGGCCGTACCTGAAACCACTTTTGAAGAAATAAACGGCGGCAGCGGGGGAACGCAGATGGACAGAATATGGCTGAAGGCCTATCCGCGCGACGTGCCGGCGGAAATAGATCCGTCGCAGTTGCTCTCGCTCAGGCAGCTGCTGGAGCAGGCCTGCGCTAAACACGCCGATCGGGTCGCCTTTGTCCAGATGGGCACCGGTATCACCTACCGCCGGCTCGATGAGCTCAGCCGCGCCTTCGCCGCATGGCTGCAGCACGCCGGATTCAGCAAGGGCGATCGCATGGCGATCATGCTGCCCAACACGCTGCAGTATCCCGTCGCGATGTTCGGCGCGCTGCGTGCGGGTCTGATCGTCGTCAACACCAATCCGCTGTACACCGCGCCAGAACTCGAGCACCAACTCAAGGACTCGGGCGCCACGGCGATTCTGGTGCTCGAGAACTTCGCGCACGTGCTGCAAAAAGTGTTACCCGACACCAGCGTGAAGCAGGTGCTGGTGACTGCCGCCGGAGATTTCCTGAATTTCCCGAAGTCACTAATCGTCAACTTCGTCGTGCGCCACGTGCGCAAACAGGTGTCGCCGTGGAGCATCCCCGGGGCGCTATCATTCAAAGCCGCTGTGGCCGACGGACAGAAACTACCGCTGGCGCCCGTCGACCTGGGTCCGGAGGACCTCGCATTCCTTCAATATACGGGCGGTACCACCGGGGTGGCCAAGGGCGCCATGCTGTCGCACGGTAACGTATGCACCAATGTCCTGCAGGCGCAGGCGTGGATCGGCAAGGCCTTCGAGGAGAACAAAGGTGTATTGATCACCGCCATTCCGCTGTACCACATCTTCGCGCTGTCGTGTAACTGCATGCTGTTTGCGCGTCTAGGCTGGAAGAACGTGCTGATCATCAATCCGCGCGACCAAGCCTCACTGATCGCGGACATGCGCAAGTACTCGTGCAACTTCCTGAGCGGCGTCAATACGCTGTTCAACGCGATGTTGAATGCACCGGGATTCGATCGGATCGATTTCAGGCACCTGAAGATTACTCTCGGCGGCGGCATGGCCGTGCAGGCGACCGTGGCTCAGCGCTGGAAGGAAGCGACCGGCTGTGTACTGACACAGGCCTGGGGTCTGACGGAGACCTCGCCCGCTGCCACCATCAACCCGGCGAACGAGGAATTCAACGGCTCGATCGGCCTGCCAATCTCTTCAACACAGATCGCGATCAAGGACGACGCAGGCAATGATCTTGAACTCGACCAGATCGGCGAAATCTGTGTTCGCGGACCGCAGGTGATGCGCGGTTACTGGAATCGCGAAGACGAGACGGCGAAGGTCATGCTGCCGGGCGGTTGGCTGCGCACCGGTGATGTCGGTCGCATGGATCAGAGGGGGTTTGTTTACATCGAGGACCGCAAGAAGGACATGATCCTCGTATCGGGCTTCAACGTGTATCCAAACGAGGTCGAAGCGGCTGCCGTCACGTGTCCCGGAATCCTGGAGGCCGCCGCTGTCGCACAGCCGGATGAACACTCGGGCGAAGTGGTCGCGCTATTCGTGGTGCGCAAGAACCCTGCGCTCACCGAAAAGGACGTCATCGACTGTTGCCGGCAATCGCTGGCGGGTTACAAGATTCCGAAACATGTCTACTTCAGAAATGATCTACCGAAAAGCAATGTGGGCAAGATATTGAGGAGGACCTTGAGGGAGGAACTGATCAACTCCTAGCGCCTCAAGTCCTAGCGCCACGGCCTACCCGTCCTGAGCTTCGACGCTGCTTCGGCACCACGTAAGCGTAGGTATGCACGCCAGCGCGTACTGTTCCCTTAAGCCCTTTTCTTGGAGAGCGCACCCGCCGTGATTCGAGCCAATCGTTGACTGTCCTGACAAACGTCGTCCCCTGCGCGTGAGTAAACGACTGGAACTCCCTGATGTGCCTACGTGGTAGATCGGGGACCTCGGCGAAGCGCTCTATCAACGGTGCAAGGTTACGAGTACGAAATACATTTTGCGTCACAGTTTCAAGGAGGGTGGACAGCGCTCGCACCGCATGCTGAAGGATCAATGGATCGCGTGTAGAAATCACTGCGACGTCGCTCGCCGGCGTGTAAAGCCCCCTGCTCCCGCTAGGAACGATCAGCTGAATGGCCTTCAGACGCCGCGCGACGTCGGAGGCGGGCAGTTTGACCTGTTGAAGTCGAACCAGAGCTTCTACGCTCGGAGCCGGCCCAAGCAGACGCACCGGCTTTGGCGTTCCCCCCGCCGTCAGATACCGGCGATCACGGTGCCAAGTGTCAAGGACGAGAGCCACGCTTGCGAGACCATTACCGTCGTCCCCCAGTCGCGAGTGGGACCTATCCTCGGCACGTTTCAAGGAGCGAGTACAAGCCGGCAGGAGTTCCTTTGCTCGAATGCCACTTCTCAGCATGAGTTCGAATATCGCAACGAGTGCGTTGGAGTAGTCGACTTCAAGCCCCTTCGACAACCTGCTGGTCATGCTGAGCCCTCTATCCCAAATGTCTCACAAGCCTTACCTGCTGCGTTGGGCTTTCTTCTTACGCCTCTCCGCGAGCAAGATTGTGACTGCGAGCGAATATGCAGGCGAGCGTCGTCTGCGCGGCACCGTCACCTGCGAACCTAGCGAATTTGCGAGCCCATCAAGCATCGATTGTGCACTTGAGGTGCACCGATCACGCACGATTGCTAAGTCAACTTCCGTTTCTGCCGCAAGACTGAGTCGATAGATCGAGGAAGAGACGTTTGGTCCGGGCTTTTTGGAAGCGATTCTCAGCCCATCGATCAGGGCCGGCAAAATCGGTGACAAAAAGGCGTAATTGTGACGTCGGCTCAGATGCGGCGAAGCTCGAAGCAGGACGCTGCCATTCGCGTCGCTCACAGCACCGATGCGGCGAAGTTCATCCAGGACAGCCCGATGCGGCACGTCGCCGCCGTATTTTCTGACAAGACGAGCGAAGGATGCATTTGAACCAGAAATCCGGAGGCGCCGAGGATGACCTGGGCGTGTCACAAACGCGCGATCCGCGCGCCAACCTTCTATGACGCTCTCTACCGGTGTTTTATCGCGACCAGCCGTGTCCGTGTCAAAGACATTTTGCCAAAGTAGGCGCTTAACGTCTGCTCGTGTCAGGCCGGTCTGGGCCGCCACTCTTGAGTGATTCACCCGACCGTTGCGAAGTCTGGACAAATCAGCCGCCGCCTGCACAAATGCAGATCGTGCCAACTCGCTGAACCGCTTGGGAGTCATTCCGCGAGGTAGGAGAACGGACGCGAGCTCTGTAAGCAGGTCCTGCAATCCCGCAGCTCCCCGAATCTGCGGTCGGCTAGACTTTTCGGTCTTTGGTTTGCGGGGCGATTGGACGGTAGCCATCTGGCGACGCTTTAGTCTCCCGGGTGGCAACTGCGTACGAACTCTCCCGGGGTTAAGCCGCCCGTAAACAAGATGCCTAAAGGTCCAATCATCTTGCCGTAGCTACGGAAAAATACAGTTGAATTTGAAACGCGTTCATATAGAAACGCACCCATCCTATGGTGTCGTTCCAAAACCGCGTGTGCCGCCTCTCGTCTGTCGTTGGATGTATGCCGACGGACGGCCTCAGAGACCAAAGCGCCGGCGACAAATGCCGCCGGCGCTGGATAGGTGATAGGTAGAGAAAGTTTACAGTTTAAGTCTAACGATCGCCTAAGAACGACAGAGCACAATCGGCGTCGTCCATCGCCCCGCCGCACGCTGATGCCGCGTTCCGACCGCCAGGAGTCGCTGACGAACCGGCGTGAGCCACTGACCCGTTACCCTCGATGCCGTTCGCCACCGGGCTGTGCACGGCCGAGCCGTTGCCCTCGATGCCGTTCGCCACCGGGCTGTGCACGGCCGAGCCGTTGCCCTCGATGCCGTTCGCCACCGGGCTGTGCACGGCCGAGCCGTTGCCCTCGATGCCGTTCGCCACCGGGCTGTGCACGGCCG
>Ga0209624_10000082_pt1 | contig 89194 bp, 73 predicted proteins | sample JacPinW_OM2H0_O1_FD_188565 | JGI IMG/M metagenome (GOLD analysis project Ga0209624, IMG submission 188565) | Forest soil microbial communities from Algoma, Ontario, Canada - Jack Pine, Ontario site 1_JW_OM2H0_O1 (SPAdes) (version 2) | ecosystem: Environmental > Terrestrial > Soil > Boreal... | reverse complement strand
TGAGCTGGTTGCGCACTCGAGTGAAATCGAGGACTTCAAAGATACTGCGGAGGTTGCCCGGCTCCACCACCACGAGATTGAAGAGCTGTTGCTGAAAGTGACCGGGGCAGACCATGTCGTGATCCCCAGTCCCGGCGTGTTGAGATTCGGAGAAGGGTCGACGGATGCCGGTAAATACTCCAATTCGTTGCCCGCCCGATTTATCCACGTCGATGTTTCCGACGCCACAGCCGAGCAATTCGCACATCGTTCGATACCCAAGAATGTCGGGCGTGACCTGCGGCGTTTCGCCCATTACAACGTGTGGCGTGCCTTGTCCCCTCCCCCGCAAGATATTCCCTTGGCCTTATGCGATGCACGCAGCGTCGCACTCGCGGATCTAGTATGTGCCGATGCGGTTTTCGATGTAGAGGACCGGCCCGAATGGTCGTTCGAAGGATGGGTAGTGCGGCACAATTCAGAGCATCGCTGGTCCTATTTCTCGGGCATGACGCGCGACGAGGCGATCATCTTCAAAACCAACGATTCAGATCCGGCGCAGCCGCATTGCGTCCCTCATTCGGCTTTCGACGACCTCTCCTGTCCGAAGGGTGTGCCCACGCGTGCCAGCATTGAAATGCGCGGAATCGCTTACTGGTTTAGCTGAACGGAAGCAGGGCGCGCCGCAGAGCTCGATCACTCGCTCGGCACGAAAATCCAGAGCAATACGTACACGAGCAGGCCGACACCCGCGCAAATAAACAGTGCGGCGAAAAGCAGCCGCCATGCCCAGGATTCCATTCCGGTCGATCGGGCGATCCCGCCGCATACGCCGCCGAACCACCGGTCGGTGCGGCTGCGTCGAAAAGTATTTACAGTCGACGCAAGCGGATCGCTGGAGCGCGCCTGCCCGGTGCTCAGCAACAGTTCCTTGGCGCGTTTGAACTCCTCCTCGGTCAAACCATTGTTCGCGCGCAATTCCGCCAACTTACTAAGCTCATCCGCGAGCGCCATAAAGAACTCCTTGATGCACCGGTATCACCCTAGAACACCGCAATCGTGGAAAAGTCGCAAGGGCCGCGGCCGCTCCGCGTCTCAGGTAAGTGTAAGAATAACAATTCGAGGACGAGACGAGAATCGACCGAATTGCGATGGAAGTAAATAGCTGCGCCGGGTAACATCACGCGCCTGCTGCCCGCGCCGGCGCGTCATGAGGGTGGTTTCTATCGCAGGATTATCGAATGAAATACGATGTTTTGGTTTTGGTTCTATGCGGTCTGACTCCTGTCATCGCCCTGGCTGACGATCCGCCGCCGCCGCCGCAAGATGTGTGGACCGGCAAGGGCCAAGCGGGGTATGTGTCTTCGCAGGGCAACTCGGACGCAAAGTCGGCAAACGCGGCCATCGATGCGGCATTTTTGGACGGACCTTGGAAGCATGCCTTTCATCTCGGTGGCTTGTACGGTGAAAGCGCCGGTATCGTCTCGGCGGAGCGCTGGGATACGGGCTGGCAAAGCAACTACGATCTAACCCCGCAGCTCTATACGTTTGGCGGCTTGCGCTATGAGCGCGACATGTTCAGCGGTTTCCAGTATCAGGAAAGCCTCACGGCCGGTTTGGGCTACAAGATTTTCGATACGAACACAACCAAGTTGGACATACAAGCCGGCGCCGGCTTCAAGAGGCTGCGTCCGGAGGATCTGATCAAAGATGCCGCCGGGGCGGTTGTGCAGCGGATCCCGCTGACCGCCGAAAGCGGCGCGATCGGTACGCTGGGAGTGAACTATTCGCAAGCACTCACCGGTACCACGACGCTCACCGACAAACTGCTCATCGAATCCGGCTCGAGCGATACGCTGACGACGAACGCGCTCGCAGTCGCGGTCAAGGTATCCGCGAAACTCGCACTGTCCGTGGGCTACACGGTGACGGATAACTCCGACCCGCCGGCGGGATTGAAGAAGATCGATACGCTCGAAACGGTCAACCTGGTGTACGCGTTCTAGCATTCTTGATGCTGCAAGTGCGCCCGTGGCATCCTCCCACCCGCGCCCACGAGATCGTTGGAGGCTGAAACCGTGACGAACACGAGCACGCGTACTCCCAGGGACACTCTCGCGAAGTACCTGGCCCTATCCGTACTGCTGAGCGCCGCAGCGCTGGGCCAGAATCAGAGTTTTCACGGCGCCCCGGCTTCGGCCAAGACCGACAAAAATACTTACCGCGGCCAAAACTCGAGCATGGGCAAGGCTGCCTTTGACCATAGTTGCGCGGCCTGCCACGGCGCAATGGGCGACGGCTCGGGAAACATACCCTCCTTGGCCAGCGGGGCGGCGCAAGGGGCGAGCGACGGCGAACTCTTTTGGTACATCACCCAGGGCGACGTCAACAATGGCATGCCCTCCTGGAAATCATTGCCGGAGGAACAGCGCTGGGAGATCGTCAACTATATTCGCGTACTTGGCGCCTCCAAGCCGGGTTCTCCGCGGATACCGCTTTCTTCCGACGACGCGGTTGCCGTCGGCATCAACGCGCCCCCGCCGCGGTCCCCGTTCACCGATTACCGTTTCGAGAAGCCCGGCACGGCTCGTAAAATAACGCTGGGGGATTTACCCGCTCCGCTCGCAACCACATCGGCCGGCAATAGCCCTCAAGTGGTGGCGCGCCCGGAAAATGCGTGGCCGAAAGTCCCCGCCGGTTTCAAGGTTGAGCTATACGCGACCGGCCTCGATCAGCCGCGGCTGATCCGCACCGCACCGAACGGCGATATTTTCGTCGCGGAAAGCAATCTGGGCGAAGTCCGGGTGTTCCGCGGAATCACGGCCGAAGGCAAGCCGAAGCGATCGGCCACGTTCGCCACGGGCTTGAAAAGGCCGTTCGGAATCAATTTCTATCCGCCGGGCCCCGATCCGCAATGGGTCTATGTCGGCAACACCGATTCGGTAGTGCGCTTTCCCTACAGGAACGGTGATTTGCAGGCGCGCGGTGCTGCCCAGCACATCGCGGACCTACCGAGCGGCGCCGGTCATTGGACACGGGACATTCAGTTCACGCCCGATGGCAGGAAGATGTTCGTATCGGTCGGTTCCGGCTCGAACATCGATGACCCGGATACCACTCCCGCGGAAAAGAATCGCGCCGACGTCCTCGAGTTCAATCCAGACGGCTCGGCAATGCGCGTGTATGCCTATGGCATTCGGAATTGCGTTGGGCTCGCGATCCAATCGAAGACAGGCGCGTTGTGGTGCTCGGTCAATGAACGCGATGGGCTGGGCGACGACCTCGTCCCCGACTACATTACCCGAGTAAAAGACGGCGGTTTTTACGGCTGGCCCTGGTGGTACATGGGCGAACACCAAGATCCGCGCCACGCAGGAAAGCATCCCGAGCTCGAGGATAAAGTCATAACGCCCGATGTCATCCTCCATCCGCACAACGCATCGCTTGAACTGACATTCTATGGCGGCGATCAATTCCCGGCCGAATATCGCGGCGACATTTTCGCCGCCGAGCATGGCTCCTGGAATCGATCAGTGCGCGTCGGATATGAGCTGATTCGTGTGCCCCTCGACAAGTCCGGAGATGCGACCGGCGCATACGAGGACTTCATGACGGGTTTCGTCGTGGATAACGGACATGTTTGGGGAAGACCGGTCGGAGTCACGGTCGCTCCGGATGGTTCGCTGCTGGTGACGGATGACGGATCGAAATCCATCTGGCGGATTAGCTACACAGGCGAACCGCGAGCCAAGTAGCGGCACGTCAGCCTAGTGGCACGTCAGCCTAGTGGCACGTCAGCCTAGCGGCTCGTGAGCACATTCTTTGATGCTCTGACGCATAAATTCGACAAAGCCTTCGGCCTTCACCGGGCGGCTGAAATAATAGCCTTGCGCCTCTGTGCAGTCGTGTTCTTCAAGGTACCGCAGTTGTTCGCGAGTTTCCACGCCTTCCGCCACAACCCGCATATGCAGGCTCTTTCCCATATTGATGATGGCTCTGACCACGCTTGCATCGTCCGCGTCCGTGGTGAGATTTCGCACGAACGACCGATCGACTTTCAACGCATCGATCGGAAACCGCCTCATGTAGCTCAAGCTCGAATAGCCCGTTCCGAAGTCATCGAGCGCGAGCTGGACCCCGAGTTCTTTCAGCGCGCCGAGAACGAGCGCCGTCGGCGTGGAATCCTGCATGAGGAACGTCTCGGTGAGTTCCAATTCGAGGTGCCCTGGATCGAAGCCCGTCTCGTTCAGGATCCTCTCCACGTCGGCCACGAATTCCCTCGAACGCAGCTCCACAGCCGAAATATTCACAGCGAGCCTGAGCGGCGGCAGTCTCGCATCCTGCCACGCTCTGGCTTGCCGGCAGGCCTCGCGCAGCACCCATTGGCCGATCGGCACGATCAAACCGGATTCTTCGGCTATCGAAATGAACTGTGCAGGCAGCACGGATCCGAGAATCGGGTGCTGCCAGCGAACCAGTGCCTCGGCGCCGGCCATGACTCCGGTCGCCACGTTCATGATCGGCTGGTAGTGCAACTCCAGTTCATGCCGCTGGATCGCGTGCCGCAGGCTGCTTTCCAGAGATTGCCGCTCGGTGGCGCTCGAATTTAGATCGGATCGGTAGAACTGATAGTTGTTGCGTCCTCGATCTTTGGCTTCATACATCGCGGAATCCGCATTTTGAAGCAAGGTTTCTATGTCGCTGCCGTCTTCGGGGTAAACGCTGACGCCGATACTTGCGGTGACATGTATCTCGTGTGAATCCATCGCGTGGGGCATTCTGACCGCCTGAACCAACTTTTCCGCGCAGACTGCGGCGTCTCGTGCGTGCGTCATTTCCGATAACACAATCACGAACTCATCGCCCCCTAGCCGACTGACTGTATCGGACGCCCGCACGCATGCGCTCAAACGCAACGCGACGGACTTTAGGAAGTTATCACCCACCAGGTGACCCAGAGAATCGTTGATGTTCTTGAAGCGGTCCAGGTCCACGTAGAGTACGGCCAACCGTGCATGGTGTCGCCGTGCCACGGTAATCGCATGGCTAAGGCGGTCGTTCAGCAAGGTTCTATTGGGCAGCTCGGTCAGGCTGTCATGCTGTGCAAAGTAGGCCAGTTGGAGCGTCAAGGCCCGAGCTGTGCTCACGTCATGAAATACCATGACTGCGCCCGTCACCCGACCGCGGCGGTCGTGAATGGGCGCGGAGGAATCTTCGATGGCTGATTCAACGCCGTCGCGCCGGACCAAAATGCAGGTCGGCGGAAGCCCGACGATTCTATTTTGATCGGCCGCCATCGACATGGGATTGGGCAGCGTTGCCCGCGTCTCCGAGTCGATGATCCTGAACACTTCCTCCAGTGGATGGCCAATCGCCTCCGTTTTCGGCCAACCCGTCAATCGCTCGGCTATGATGTTGAGATAGCTGACGTGACCATCGACATCGGTACAGACGACGGCGTCGCCGATCGAATTGAGCGTGACCTGTGCCCGCTCTTTTTCGTCGAACAGCGCTTCCGCGATCGCCGCCCGGTCGATCACGGCGGCAAGGGTCTTCGGTAGGACGTAGTCGTCCAGGCGTTCCTTCAATAGAAAATCCTGTGCGCCGCGTTGGATGGCAGATTTGGCAATCGCCGCGTCGCGCGTGGAGCTCAAGATAACTATGGGTATGTGCGGTATCGCGGCAAAGAGCCGGTCGAAAGTTTCGATGCCGACTACATCGGGTAATTGCAGATCCAGCAGCACGGCAGAGATGCCGCCGGTTCCTTGATGCGTCTGTTTGCCGATCGCGGCCAGACGTTCCAGACCGAGTGTACAAGTGGTTACCCATTCAACGTGGAACTTGCCGTTCCCCGACTCGAACAGTGCATCTCGAACGACCTTCGCGTCCCGTGCGTCGGCCTGAATCAATAGAATATTTTTTGGCATATCCTTTGCCCTCCGGGGAATTCCACGTCCGCATTAGCTCACGCAGTTTCAGTTTCGGTCTGTACGCCGCCGTACTCATCCGAACCCCTATGCGACATAACCCAACGGGCTCATCTATCCTATTGATTTGAAAGGCCGGCCAATTGGACCGCGTGGACCGGACCGTTCGGCCCCAGAAATGGGCTCTCATCGTCCGCCGTCGCCCGTTGATTCGGATATCCAAGCGTTGGGGCGCCGGAACGCAATATTGAGGAGTGCGGGTGGCCGAATTTCCAGGTTACGGTAGAATTCGCGGCTCAATTTGGATCCGGAACACCGTGAGCTATGAACGATCAGACATCAAATCCGCGGTCAACCGATTCGAGAGAATCGGAAATCGAATTGCTGGCGCGTGAAACGGGTACCCCTGTCGATACGGTGCAGGAAATCTATCGAATCGAGCGCGACAAGCTCGAACGTTCGGCGCGCATCAAGACCTATGTTTCTGTGCTGGCTCACCGGCGTGTAAAAGCTCTCCTGCATATCGAGCGCGGAAACCGTCATTGAACGACGGGAAATTGGTTCCTGTCAGTAAACAGTTCTAACCGGCGCGCTGAACGAATACCCCACGCCGCGTTCGGTGAGGATGTATTGCGGTTGAGATGGGTCACTTTCGATCTTGCGGCGCAGACGCAGCACTTGAACGTCAATGGAGCGGTCGTAGACCTCGTTGTCGTACACCCGGCTGGCTTCCAGCAGCTGATCCCGAGTCAGTATCCGTTGCGGAGCGGCCAGTAAGGCGGCGAGTAAATTGAATTCCCCGTTGGTCAGCTCGAGCCGCTGTCCCGGGTGCTTCGTCAGGCGCCGCGTGCGCAGGTTCAGTTCGAACTCGGCAAAGCGGTAGGCGCGGATGTCTCTCTGCCTCGCCTCGGTCAACGCCGCCCCTTTGGTCCGCCGCAGCACGGTCCGAATCCGCGCCAGCAGTTCACGGGGGCTGAACGGCTTGGTCAGGTAATCGTCGGCGCCGAGTTCAAGGCCCATGACGCGATCGGCTTCATCGTGTACGCCGGTGAGCATGATGACGGGTATCGCCGATTCCTCGCGCAACTTGCGGGCAAGCGTCATCCCGTCCTCGCCGGCCAAACGCAGGTCGAGGACCACCAGATCGATCGCGTGCTCGGCGAGGGCCGCCGACATCTCCTTGCCGGTCGAAGTCACGCTGACGCGCATCTCGTTCTGTGTGAGGTAATCCTGCAGCAACTCGCGAATCTGAGGGTCGTCATCGACGACCAAAATGTGCGGCTGGACAGTCTCAGGCATACCGATTCTCCGAGGCCAGACACCATGACTCTAGCATTTGCAGTGTGATCGGCAGGAATCGCAGTTTGATTTCACGTTACGCACGATATATTGCATTTGCAACCTAGGAGACTGCGCGGGCGAGCGCCTCGGCCAAATCCACGCTCTGAAGCGGCTTATGCAACACCTCCTCGACGCCGATGGCGGCTGCTCGCTGCGCCAGGGCCGCGCCCCCGTGGCCGCTCATCAGAATGATGGGAATATCCGGCCTCAGGAGCCGGATCTCGCGAGCGAGCTCGGTGCCCACGAGCTCGGGCATCGCCTCATCGGTGAGAACCAGATCGAAGCGCTCGGGTTTGGATCGAAAAACCTGCAGCGCCTGACGGCTCGACTCAAATCCCACCGGCTCGTAGCCGAGCCCGGCAAGCATTTCTTCCGCGAGCGCAACCAGCATCGGTTCGTCATCGACGATCATCACCGTCTCACCGCGCCCGCGCGGGAGTTCGCGCACCGCGGCCGTCGCCGCGGGCTTTGCCACTTCCATCGTCACCGGCAGCCAGATCTCAAAGCAAGTGCCCTTTCCCGGCACCGACTTGACATCGATCGCCCCGCCGAGATCGGTCACGATCCCGTGCACCAGCGACAGGCCGAGCCCCGTACCTTTGCCGACGCCTCTCGTGGTGAAGAACGGATCGAATATGCGCTCGACCACGTCGGGCGGAATACCCGCGCCCGTGTCCGCAATGACCAGGCGGATATAGGGTCCGGGCGAGAGAGTCCCGCGGGACACAGAACGCGCCTCGCCCAAATCGAGGCGTTCGAGAAGCACCTTGAGTACGCCGCCGCCGTGCTCCATGGCATGCACCGCGTTCGTACAGAGATTCATGGCGACCTGGTGCAGGTGGGTCGAATCGCCGATGAGCGCGGCATCGCCGGCGGTGAGAGTTTTTTCCAGCCGGATATCGGCGGGCAGCGAAGCCGCGATGAGTTCCAGGGTTTCTTCGATGACTGACTGGACCCGTACCTGAGCGCGTTCGCCGAGACCGCTGCGGCTGAACCCCAGAATGCGATCGACGAGCGCTTTGGCGCGCTCGGCCGCATGCATCACATTGTCGATGTAGCGCCGCAGAGAGGTGTCCGGCGCTGACTGCTGTTGCACGAGCTCGCCGTAACCCAGGATTGCGCCCAATATATTATTGAAATCGTGGGCAATGCCGCCTGCCAAAGTACCCATCGCCTCCATTTTTTGCGACTGGCGCAGTTGTGCCTCCAGCCGTTCCCGGTCCGACTGCGCCTGCTTTTGGGCCGTCACATCGATGGCCGATCCGACGAAGCGATACGCCCGACCGGTCTCGTCGCGCAGACACCGGCCCCGCGCAAGCAGCCAGCGCCAGGCGCCGCTGCGAACCCGATATTCACATTCAAAACTCGCAGTGCGGCCCTCGAGGTGATCTCGGAGCGCGGTTTCTAGGGGCACCTTGTCATCGGGGTGGATTTCGATTTGCGCGAGCCATGCGGCGCGGGTCGTGGTGACCTGGCCTTGGCCATCACCCTCGAGCATCGCCATTTTCGGCGACAGGAACAGTCGATCGGTTGCCAGATCCCAATCCCAGTGTCCCTCGTTCGCCCCTTCCATCGCCAGTGCATAACGTTCCTCGCTGGCACGCAGCGCACCCTCGCCGCTTTCAATGCGGCGGAGTTGGCGCCACAACAGCCCGACTCCCACGAGTCCCAAGAGAGCAACCACTGCGCTGCGCGCCGCCAGCCGGAACGCTTCATCGTGCCACGCCCGCAAGGCCACCCTCTCCTCGCGGGTGACGGCGAGAACGAGGGGCGTGTCTCGGACGCGCGCCACTGCAATGAAATCCCGCTTGCCGTCGATCGGATTGGTCAGGGGGCTCGCGGCCGCTCCCAATGAAACGAGCTGCGGAAATTTCTTCTCGATTGCGCCGGGATCCGGCGGATCGCGCATCAGCAATTGACCGTTGTCGCGCAGCAGCTGCACGGCATCGCCGCTGCCGAGGGTGACGGCGGCGTAAAACTTCTGGAGATCCTCGAGGTTGACGATGGCCGCCACGACGCCGGCGAACGCCCCGGTCTCGTCCTCCAGGCGCCGCGACAAGAAGATTCCTGGGCGTCCCTCGGAGCGGCTGACCAGCGGTTCGCTCATGAACGGGCCCGCCACTTTGCGGTCTCGCTGTGCGGTGAAGTAAGAGCGGTCCGACACGTCGAGATCGGGGGGCGAAGATCCGCGCGAACGGTGCCTCTGAATGCCTTGGGCGTCGGTGATCGTGATCAAGCGTATCTGCCTCACTCCCGCGGAGCGATTCGCAAGGACTTCGTCCAGGCGCTCAGGAGCGATTTTCTTGCTGTCGTTTTGATACCAACGTGCCGTATCGAGCAGCGTCAAATCGACGCCCTCGAATGTCCAGGCGGTTTGTTCGGCCAGCGCCGTCGCCACATTGGTGATTTCGCGGTGCGTGGCCGCAAGTGTGCTCTTATAGGAGCGCCAAGCGTCGTACGCCGATGAGCCGGCGAATGCAATGACTACCAGCACGCCGAGTATGGCGATTCGCAGCCGCAGCCGCTTGAACCGCAGACCGGCCGGTTGGGCGATCAGGTCGGTGTTTTCGAGCATTCCTCGCCTACCTAAACTCGTTGGCCGGATCGATGATAGCGCTTACTGCTGCGAGCAGCGCATCGCGGGTCAATGGCTTGGCGATGACCTGGGCGACGCCGAGCGCCCGGGCGGTCGTGCCGGCGGTCGATAGATCGGCGCGAAATTGAGCGGAGATCGCGATGATCGGGGTTCCCGGGTGCACGGCGCGAATTTTGTCGGCACCGCGCGCGCCCGCATGTTTCGGCATTCCAATGTTCACGATCACCAGATCGGTAGCGACATGAGGCGGGGGGTCGCATGGATTGACTGCACTCACGCGATAACCGGCACCCGAGAGCCACTCCTCGAGGAGCCCGCGCATAAGATCATCTGCTTCGTATATCACGATCGAGGACATCGGCCGTAGCGTCTCAGAGAAGAAGCGCGCGCCGATGTCGAGGTGCGGTCCCCGGCATTTCAATTGAAATGAACCGTAACGGCGGCGACATCGAATCCGCGGCCGCGATTGCTACCTTTCCGGCTCGGCAGAATCATTCAACGGCGCATGGCAGTCATGCGTCGACAATCTTCGGAGGTTGAGCCATGCATTTTTCCCGTCGCTACAGAAATCTCTGGCCCGTGCTCACTTTGCTCGGGGCCTGGTGCGCAAACGCCTCCGCGTCGCCCGCCGCGTCGCCCGCCCGAAACCCGGCGGCCGGGCGCCAATCCGAGGCCGCGGCATGTTCTGCGGACGACAGCGGCTTGAAGCTGCCTCCCGGCTTTTGCGCGACCATATTCGCCGATGGTATCGGTCATGCTCGCCAGCTCGCGGTCGCTCCGAACGGGGTCGTCTACGTGAATACCTGGTCCCGGCGCTATTACGGCAACGACACGCCGCATGCCGGCGGCTTCCTGGTCGCCCTGCAAGACACCACGGGTACGGGAAAAGCCGATGTGAATCGGCGGTTCGGTGAAACCGTGCAAAGCGGCGGTGCGGGCGGCACCGGCATCGGCCTGTACAAGGGCAGCCTGTTCGCCGAGATCAATGACAAAATCGTGCGCTACGCGCTCCCTGCGGGCTCACTTCTTCCGCGTGGGCCGGCAGTCCCGATCGTGACGGGGCTGCCCCTGGGCGGCGATCACCCCATGCATCCCTTCGTGATCGACAGCGACGGTTCCCTGTACATCGACGTCGCCACCGCGACCAATGCCTGCCAGGTGCAAAATCGCACGCCGAAATCGGCGGGCATCGACCCGTGTACCGAGCTCGAGACGCGCGGCGGCATCTGGCGCTATGACGCGAACAAAGCAAACCAGACATTCTCGCCGGCGGGGCGCTTCGCCACCGGGATACGCAATGCGGAGGGATTCGCGATCGATTCCACCGGACACATTTTCGTCACACAACACGGGCGCGACCAGCTGCATGCGAATTGGCCGGCTCTCTACAAACCCGAAGAGGAAGCCACGCTGCCGGCCGAGGAGTTGCTGCTCTTGAGGCGGGGCGGCGACTACGGATGGCCGGAGTGCTACTACGACGGCCTACAGGGAAAATTGGTCCTCGCTCCGGAGTACGGCGGCGACGGCGGCAAGACGGCGGGTCCGTGCGCGGCCAAGACCGCCCCGATCGCGGCCTTTCCGGCGCATTGGGCGCCGAACGCGATGGCGCTGTACGACAAGCGGCAATTCCCTGCGCACTACCGTCATGGTGTATTCATCGCCTTCCATGGATCTTGGGATCGGGCGCCCTACCCCCAAGGCGGCTACAACGTGGTATTCCAAGCGTTGGCGGGCGATCGCGCGTCGGGGCAGTGCGAGGTTTTTGCCGACGGATTTGCAGGCGCACTGGAGTCGCCGGGACAGGCCGGGCATCGTCCGTCCGGCGTGGCAGTCGGCCCCGATGGCGCGCTCTTCGTGTCCGATGACGTGCGGGGGAGGATTTACCGCATCGTCTATCGGGGTGGCGCCGGCGCCGAAGGCGCCGCTGCCAGGTACACGGCGTGTCCGAGTGCGTCAGCACCCGCCGGCCTGATCCGCGCCGATGACGCGAAACCTCCGGAAGGCACTCATCCGGATGCCGGTGCCGCCGACGACGTCGCGCGTCTCCCGATTCCAGCCGGCGCGACGGCGGAAACGGTTGCACTGGGCGATCGCATCTTCCACGGTCAGGTCGGCGGAGCGACATGCACGGGCTGCCACGGCGCGGACGCGAAGGGTACCCCGCTCGGTCCCGATCTCACCGACACGCACTGGCTGTGGGGCGACGGCAGCTACGCCGCCATCGCGAAAACCATTACTGCCGGCGTGCCGCAGCCCAAACAATACCGCTCCCCCATGCCGCCCATGGGCGGCGCGCAGCTCAGCTCCGATCAGGTGGCGGCGGTGGCGGCGTACATCTGGGCCTTGAGCCACCGTTAAGGGCCGGATTGCACGCCACGGCTTCCTATATTCAGACATCTCACTAGAGGAATCACGCATGAAAACCACTTGGATTCTCGCACTCGCCGCCTCAGGACTGATTACCGCGCTTCTGTTCGCTGCGATCGCCAGCGGATGACGACCGCCACGGCTGCCGTTCCGGATAACCGGTGCTCTGTTTCACACGTAATCCAGGCGGCAGATTTTGCAATGTCCAGGATATCCGCCGCGCCCACGCTGTATCCATCGATCCAACAGGCGGCGAAGCATCCGTTCAATCAGAAGGAAACGATTCATGTCAGTGTCAACACCGATCCGAACCCCGACCGTCGAAACTGAATTCGTCGGCATTCCAGAAACACAGCTCGTAGTCTCGCGCGTGGCGCTCGGCACATGGGCCATGGGCGGCTGGATGTGGGGAGGAACCGACATGCGCGAATCGGTTGCCACCATTCACGCAGCTCTGAGTCAAGGCATCAACCTGATCGATACCGCGCCGGTGTACGGCTTCGGCGTATCCGAGGAGATCGTGGGCGCGGCTCTCGAGGGCGCGCGCAGCCAGGCGGTCATTGCCACCAAGACGGGAGTGGAATGGCGCGACGGCAAGGTCTATCGAAATGCGTCGCGCGCTAGGATCATGCAGGAAGTGGATGATTCGCTGCGCCGGCTCCGTACCGACTACATCGATATCTATCAGGTCCATTGGCCCGACCCTCTGGTTCCGGTCGAGGAAACCGCCGAGGCCATGCGCTCGCTGTACGAGCAGGGAAAAATCCGCGCCATCGGCGTGAGCAACTTCTCGGTTGCCGAGATGGAGCGCTTCCGCCGAGTGGCCCCCCTGCACGTGCTGCAGTCGCCCTACAACCTGTTCGAACGCGCCATCGAGGCGGAGATCCTGCCCTATGCCCGCGCCAACGGCATCACGACGCTGGGCTATGGCGCGCTCTGCCGGGGATTGCTGAGCGGACGCATGCGGCCGGATACCACATTCGGCGGCGACGACCTGCGGCACATCGATCCCAAATTTCAGCAGCCGCGATTCGCCCAGTACCTCGAGGCGGTCCGGCAGCTCGATGAGCTTGCACAGCGCCGCTTCCGCCGGCGCGTGATCCATCTGGCGGTGCGCTGGATGCTCGATCAAGGCATCAGCGTCGCTCTATGGGGCGGCCGTCATCCCGATCAAGTCGAGGCGGCGCTCGGCGTCGACGGTTGGTCGCTCAATGCCCTGTATCGAGAGCTGATGGAGTGCCTCGTGAACATGGCGGTAGTCGATCCGGTCGGCCCCGAGTTCATGGCGCCTCCGCAGCGTCCCTGAATCGCCATTGCATGGAGAAGAGGACATGAAAGTAGGTTTTATCGGTCTCGGGCGCATGGGCGCGGCGATGGCGGCCAACCTCGTCAAAGCCGGGCACGAGGTGACGGTATTCAATCGCAGTCGCGGCAAAAGCGCCTCGCTCACCATGCTCGGTGCACACGAGGCGGTGAATGTTGCAGGAGCGTGCGGCGGCGATGCGGTGATTACGATGCTGGCGGACGATGACGCGGCATCCGACATCACTTTGAACTTCGGAGGTGTCATCGACAGTCTGCACAAGGGTGCGATCCATCTCTCCATGAGTTCGATCAGTGCCGAACTTTCCAAACACTTCGCGCAGTTGCACGCCCAAGCAGGGCAACGTTACGTGGCGGCGCCGGTGTTCGGGCGGCCGGACATGGCCGCGGCGGCCAAGCTATTCATCGTCGCCGCGGGCGATCCCGCTGCTGTCGACGCCTGCAAGCCGCTGTTCGACGCGATGGGACAAAAAACCTCGACGATCGGCACGGAACCGTCGGCAGCGAATCTGGTGAAGCTCAGTGCCAATTTCCTGCAGGGCGCCGTCATCGAGGCGTTGGGCGAGGCGATCGCACTCATCGGCAAGTCCGGCATCGACCGGCGCGCCTACGTGGAGTTGCTCACATCGACGATATTCACCGCACCGGTCTTCAAGATCTTCGGTCCCCTGATCGCCGACGGCAGGTTTTCGCCGGCGGCTTTCGCGGCGCCGCTCGGATACAAGGACATTCGGCTGGCGCTCGCCGCCGCCGAGAGCCTGCGCGTGCCCATGCCGCTTGCAAGCCTGCTGCGCGATCGATTTCTACGGCTCTTCGCCCACGGGGGCGACAACCTTGATTGGTCCGCCATCGGCGGTTTGGCAACCCTGGACGCCGGCGATCAAGCCGAACGCGTACTCCCATGCTCGCCATAGTCCGCATCGCACTCAGCCGCCCGTACACGTTCATCGTCGCGGCCCTGCTGATTTTTCTCGTCGGCACGCTCGCGGCACTGCGCACGCCCGTCGACATTTTCCCCAACATCAATATCCCGATCATCGGCGTGGCTTTTCAATATCAGGGCCTGCCGCCCGACCAGATGGCCGGGCGCATCATCACCCCGTTCGAGCGGGCGCTGACGACGACGGTCAACGATATCGAGCACTTCGAGGCGAATTCCTATACGACCTACGGCATCGTCAAGATCTTCTTTCACCCGACCGTCAATATTGCGACCGCCAACGCGCAGGTGACGGCGATCGCGCAGAGCTTGCTCAAGCAAATGCCGCCCGGGACGACGCCGCCGCTGATCATCAATTACAGCGCCTCGTCGGTGCCCATCATTCAGCTTGCGCTGTCGGGCAAGGGACTGACCGAGCAGAATCTCGCCGATCTGGGCCTGAATTTCGTGCGGCCGCGCCTGGTCACCGTGCAGGGCGCGGGAATTCCCTGGCCGTTCGGCGGCAAGGCACCGCAGGTCATGTTCGACCTCGACACTGCGGCGCTGCAGTCGCGGGGGTTGACAGGTTCCGATGTGGCCCATGCGCTCGCCGCGCAAAACCTCATCACCCCGGTAGGTTCGGAGAAGATCGGCAATTATGAATACACCGTCAACCTGAACAGTGCTCCTTCGACGATTCGAGAACTCGGCGACCTGCCGATCAAGAGCGTCGGAGGCGCGATGGTCTACATGCACGACGTGGCCCATGTCCGCAACGGCAATGCGGTGCAGACCAATGTCGTTCACGTCGACGGCAATCGCTCGGTGCTCTTGAGCGTGTTCAAGAACGGCGCGACCTCGACGCTCGATATCGTCGGCGGCATCAAGAAGATGCTGCAAGTCATCAAACCGTCGCTCCCCGACGAACTCGACATCAAGCCGATCGGCGATCAGTCGATATTCGTGCGCGCATCGATCCAGGGGGTGATCCGCGAGGGCGTGATCGCGGCGGCACTGACCAGCCTCATGATCCTCTTGTTCCTCGGCAGCTGGCGCTCGACCCTGATCGTGACCACATCGATTCCGCTGTCGATCCTGGGCGCCATCGGCGCGCTGTCCGCGATCGGCGAAACGCTCAACATCATGACCTTAGGGGGTCTCGCGCTCGCGGTAGGCATACTGGTCGATGAGGCGACGGTAACGATCGAGAGCATCAACTACCACCTCGAACAGGGCAAGGAGGTAGAAGCGGCAATCATGGACGGCGCCTCGCAAATCGTCATCCCGGCTTTCGTGTCCTTGCTGTGCATCTGCATCGTGTTCATCCCGATGTTCTTTTTGAACGGCGTGGCGCGCTTCCTATTCGTGCCGATGGCGGAGAGCGTGATGTTCGCCATGGTCTTCTCATTCCTGCTGTCGCGCACGCTGGTGCCGACGATGGCGAAGTACCTGCTGCGCATGCACGCGGCGCGCGCCGGCACTACGGGTACCGAAACGGGCAGCGAGGCGCCGCCGCCGAAGAACCCGCTGGTGCGCTTTCAGCACGCATTCGAGGCCCGCTTCGAGGGGCTGCGCGCCGGCTACCATGGTCTGCTCGGCCTCGCCATCGAGCATCGCAGGCTCTTTGTCGCGGGGTTTCTGGCGTTCATCGCGGCATCGTTCCTGCTCGCCCCGTTCCTCGGCCGGAATTTCTTTCCGCAGGTCGACGGCGGCCAGATCCTGCTGCATGTGCGGGCGCCTGTCGGACTGCGGCTGGAGGAAACCGCGGCGCGCTTCTCCTCGGTGGAGCAGGCGATCCGCGAGGTGATCCCGCCGTCCGAAGTGGCGGCGGTGGTGGACAACATCGGCACGTATCTTTCCTCGATCAATACCATCTACAACAATACCGGCACGATCGGCGAGTCGGACGGAGACATCCAGATATCGCTCAACCCCGGTCACGCACCGACCGCCGATTACGTCAGCCGCCTGCGCGAAGAGCTGCCGCACCGGTTTCCCGGCATGAGCTTTTCGTTTCTGCCGGCCGATATCGTCAGCCAGATCCTCAATTTCGGGGCTCCCGCGCCCATCGACCTGCAGGTTCGCGGCAATGATCTCAGCGCGGACTATGCTTACGCCAACAAGCTCCTGGCGCAGATCCGTCATATTACGGGCGTCACCGATGCACGCATTCAGCAGTCGGCCGGCCAGCCGACGCTCGACGTCAACCTGGACCGCACCCGCGCCCGCTACACCGGCGTGACCGCCGCCGACGTGACCGACAGCCTGGTCGTCAACCTGGACAGTTCCAGCCAGGTGGCGCCCACCTACTGGCTCAACGAGAAAAACGGCGTCACCTATCCGATGGCGCTACAGACCCCGCAGTACCAGATCGATTCGTTGCCGGAGCTCAGGAATCTGCCGATCAACGCCAGCGGCGCTCCCACGACCGTGCTCGGCGGCATTGCCGAAATTCGCCGCACGAAGACCGACGCGGTGGTCTCGCAGTACGACATCGCTCCCATGGTCGAGATCTACGCGACCACCCAAGGGCGCGATCTCGGCGCGGTGTCCGCCGATATTCAGAAGATCGTCGCTCAAAACGACAAGGACAAGCCAAAAGGCTCGATCGTCGCCTTGGTCGGCCAGACGGCGACCATGAACAGCGCCTATACAGGCCTCTTGTTCGGGCTCCTGGGCGCCATCGTGCTGGTCTACCTGCTCATCGTGGTCAATTTCCAGTCCTGGAGCGACCCTTTCGTCATCATCACCGCGCTGCCCGCGGCGCTCGCCGGCATCATCTGGATGCTGTTCGCAACCCATACCACGCTCTCGGTACCGGCGCTCACGGGCGCGATCATGTGCATGGGTGTGGCGACCGCGAACAGCGTGCTGGTGATCAGTTTCGCGCGCGAGAAGCTCACCGAGATCGGCGATGCCACGCGAGCCGCCCTCGAAGCCGGATTCGTGCGGCTGCGCCCTGTACTGATGACGGCGCTCGCGATGGTGATCGGCATGCTGCCGATGGCGCTGGGCCTCGGTGAGGGCGGCGAACAAAACGCCCCGCTCGGCCGCGCGGTGATCGGCGGCCTGATCTTCGCCACCGTTTCGACGCTGTTCTTCGTCCCTGTGATGTTCAGCATTGTTCACCGGCATTACGTCCGAGTTCCGGCGCCGGAAACCACCTTCGGAGGAATTCATGCCCCAGCCTGATCCAAGCCCCCGTCCCATTACGCACCGGCTGCCCCAAGTCGGCGGCGCAGTGGTACTGCTCGCCATCGCCATCGTCGCCTACGGCTTGGGAACCCGCGCCTCGCAAACTTCGCGTCTGCACCAGCTGACCGAAGCGCAGGCCGTGCCGACCGTGGCCATCGTGGCGCCAACCAGCGTGGCGAATGCCGCGGGCCTGGACTTGCCCGGGCGTCTGGAAGCGTACATTCGCGCTCCTATTTATGCGCGCATTCCGGGGTACCTCAAGAGCTGGAAGTACGATATCGGTGCCAAGGTGAAGGCCGGCGATGTGCTCGCCGAAATCGACACCCCCGATCTCGATCAACAGCTGACGCAGGCGCGCGCCGATTTGAGCGTCGCCCAGGCCAACGCCAAGCTCGCGCAAATCAGCGCCGAGCGCTGGCAGTCGCTGGCCAGCACCGACGCCGTCGCCAAGCAGGACGTCGATCAGCGCACCTTTACCTGGAACGCCAATATCGCCCAGGTCAAGGCGGCTCAGGCGAATGTCGACCGTTTGGTCGCAGAGGAAGGCTTCAAACGCCTGATTGCGCCGTTCGACGGCATCGTGACCGCGCGAGAAACCGACATCGGCGCGCTGATCAACGTCGGAGCCGCGGGCGGCGCGGAGCTGTTCGTGGTCTCCGACACGGCCAAGCTCCGCGTGTTTGTCAACGTGCCTCAGAACGATGTGCCCAGCGTGCCGCCCGGCACCCAGGCCACGCTCACCGTGCCCGAACACCCGGGGAAAACCTACAGCGGAACGGTGGAGGCTTCGGCCCAGGCTGTCAATCCAAGCACCGGCACGACCCTGATGCAGATCATCGTCGACAATAGCGCAGGCGAGATGATGCCGGGCGACTACGCCGGCATCCGTCTGCAGATCGCCGCAACCGCCCATGTGCTCAGCGTGCCTTCGAGCGCGCTGATCTTCGACGCCAAGGGGCTGTCCATCGCCACCGTGGACTCGGGTAACCGCGTACTGCTCAAGCCGGTGTCGATCGAACGCGACTTGGGCACGGTCATCGAGTTGGCCTCCGGCCTCTCCCCGGATGACCGCGTCATTGAAAACCCACCCGATGGCATCGGCAATGGCGCCCAAGTACGTCTCGCCGGCGCGGCGTCGGGCGGCATGCCCGCCGGCCGGGCGAAGAACAAAAATGAACAAGGTTAGGGGCATTCTCGGGCTCGGCGCAGCGCTGACGCTGATGGTCAGCGCCTGTTCGCTCGCGCCGCCGCTCAAAACTCCGGTCGTTCCCACCGGGGATGCCTACAAGGAATTGGGGCCGTGGACGCAGGCGCAGCCGGCCGACCGGCTGCCGCGCGACAGTTGGTGGACCCTCTACGGCAACGCGGAACTCGACGAACTCGAGACCAAGCTGATCGCCGGAAACCCAACCCTCGCCGCGGCACTCGCCAATTATGCAGGGGCCAGAGCGCTCGCCGATCAGGCTCGCGCCGGTCTTTTCCCCACGCTGGGACTCAGCGCCGGCGCCGAGCGCGATCGGGAATCGCTCCACGCCCCGCTCCGAGGTCCTACCACGCCGACTTACTACGACGCCAATACCGTCGGCGGCAGCGTGGGCTACGAACTCGACCTGTGGGGACAAATTCGCAACGAAGTCGCCGCAGGCGAGGCCAATGCCGCCGCCTCCGCCGCGGATCTCGAGAATGCCCGCCTCTCGCTGATCGCCCAGCTGGTGGGCGATTACATTCAGCTGCGCAGCCTCGATCGCGACAGCGCAATATTGGAGCAAACCGTGCAGGCCTTCTCGCGCGCGCTCGGCCTTACACAGCAACGCCATGACGCAGGCATCGCACCCGGCCTCGACGTCGCGCAGGCGCAGACTCAGCTCAATGCCGCGCGCTCCCAGGCGGCGCAGACGCTCGCTCAGCGCGCGCTGATGGAACATGCGATTGCGGCGCTGCTCGGTATCTCGGCCTCGACCTTCTCGATCAAGCCGCAGATCGTCGACATCACGCTTCCGCAGATTCCCAGCGGTGTGCCCGCCACCTTGCTCGAGCGCCGTCCGGATATCGCCGGTGCGCAGCGGCGCATGATGGCGGCCAATGCCAACATCGGGGTCGCGCGCGCGGCATATTTTCCTTCACTCACGCTCGGCGCTCAGGGCGGCTTCCAGAGCACCAGCATCGCGAACTGGGTGAGCGCACCCAGCTCGTTCTGGGCCTTGGGACCCAACGCCCTGCTCAGCGTGTTCGATGGCGGCCTGCGCCGCGCGCAAGTCGCTCGAGCGCGCGCCGAGTTCGATAGCTCCGCCGCGAACTACCGCAGTACCGTCGTCAGTGCGTTTCAGCAGGTCGAAGATAGCCTCGCCACGCTCAATCATTACCACGACGCCGGCGTCGATGAGAAAGCCGCTCTCGACGCCGCGCAGCGCAGCCTGGACTTCTCCATGGCGCTCTACAAACAAGGTGCAACCGACTATCTCACCGTCGTTACCTCGCAGACTGCGCTCCTGCAAACGCAGCTGGAGGCGCTCAATCTGGATACCCTGCAGCTCACCGCCAGTGTGGATCTCATCCGGGCGCTGGGCGGGGGTTGGAAGGGGTGACCGCTTGATCGCCTTCCACGATGGCAGCAATTCGCAACTGGCCGCGTCCCTCTCGCTTGGCAATGTAACAGGCTTCATCTGCGGCTCGTAACCATGCCCTCTCGTCGGCGATAGTCATGGTATTCATCGCGAGTCCGATGCAGGCACCGATGGTGTAATGCGCGCCTTCCCTTGTTGCTGAACAAGATGATCGGCGGCCCCAACAGGCATGCACCAATGGTGTGGGATGACCACCATCGGACGGCGGCTTCCGAGAATTGCGCCCCATAGAGGGTGTGAAGGAGGAGGCCGCCCGGGATCGCCGCGACCCCGGGAATCATGATCCCCAAGATTGCCGTCATGGCGGCCGCTTGGCCGATCGATATATCCGGATAGGGAAATCGCCAAAGGAAGCGAAAGACCGCCACCATCAGGGCGATCTCCAAAGCACTGGCACCGGCAAACAAGCAGGCCTCCGCCCATGACCGATGTGCTGCCCAGACATTGGCGAAGATGAGCGCCGCCAGCACCAAGACGGCGGCACCGACCCAGCGAACTCGCGGCAGGCGAATCAGGAGTGTGCCGGCGATGGCACTGGCCGGCCAAAACAGCGCAATCCCCGCCGCCTCCCGGGTGAACAGAATGGACAGGCTGGCGGACACGAACACAGCGGCCGCAACGAGACATTCGTTCAACGGGACGTTGGTCAACGCCCCTCGAAATCCAATAGACTGCATGTTGGTCGTCGGCGTCGACACAGAGCCCTCGTAAAAATGAACCCTCACAGAGGCATTCGCTCATGCTGAATCAGCCACGCTTCAATGCGTGACGACATATTGCGCGAGATTGGCCGCGCACGGCAATATCGGGGACGATGAATATGCCGTCAGCGAAAACGCGGCCATGCGATTATCACGGCGAGGGAGTCGAGGCAGCGGTCGACTATCTCGTCCCGAGTTCACGAATCAATCGGCGCTATGTGGCCCCGGGCGCGGAACTCAACACCGGGCGCTACGCGCCGCATACGATCTTCATCAGGAACGGCCGGCCCGTGCAGGGGGCTCTGGGCTTGGATACGCACGGGTTTGTACTCGCCGAGCAACCCAGCCTCGTGTCGGATTTCAGAAACAGGACGATAGTGGACGCGGTTTATTCCGCCGAGGTGGAGCGGATCGTCAAGGCATTGACCGGTGCTGATCTGGTGGCGCTGCTCGGATACGTTCTCCGATCGTCCGGAGCGGCCCACTCCGAGGTTCAGCCCCCCGCAAGCGAGGTGCATGTCGATATGACGACCGATCGAGCGGTGCGGTTGGCGGCAGCCATGTTTGAAAGATCCTTTGCCGGCCGGCCCGGCTTCAGTCGATTCATCGCCAGCAGTTTGTGGCGCCCTTTTACGCCGCCCCCTCAGGACTGGCCGCTGGCCGTCTGCGACGGGACCAGCGTGAGCAACGATGAGGGTGTGCCGAATGTCATGGTACGGGTGGCGGAGCTGCCGGATCCGGACAATATCCCCGCACACTGCGAGAACGAGGATCAATTGCCGGCTGCTTCGGTATTTTATTTCAACCCCGGGCACCGATGGTGGTACTTCCCCGACATGACGCGAGACGAAGTCTTGCTGGTCAAGTTCCACGATTCGGACCATTCCAAAGCTTGGCGAACGCCCCACACCTCATTTCGCGATCCTCGCGTTCAAAATGCGGCGCCGCGCGAGAGCATCGAGTTTCGGACCATTGCTTATTTCTTATGATTGCCGCCGGTCAAGCTCCTCTCACGCCAACCTCGGCCTCAGACTTCGGACATCGCGAGACGAGACAGCCCCCAGCAGCTGATCATTGTCATCCGTGATGGGCAGCGCCCGAAAGTGATAGCGTTCGAAGAGCATTGCAGCCTCGCGCAGAGTGGCGTCTTTCGGCAGGGAGATCACATGCTCGGTCATGATGTCGCCGAGCGTTTGACCGGGTTCGGCGGCCACCATTTCGCGTATGTCCACCACCCCCTTCAACGCGCCCGCCTCGTCGGTGACGTATACGTACATGACAACCTCCTTTCCCGTGGCGAGCTCGCGATATCGATCGAGCACGTCCGCGGCTAGGGTTGTCGGCGGCAATTTGATGATCTCAGGCGATCCGTAGAGAAGAATCTGCTCGTCATGCTTGTCGATGATGTGCTCAACCTTGGAAGACTTGTCCCGATCGAGCAGCTTTAAGATCGCGCCGGCCTGATCGTGAGGCAGAATGGCGAGGATGTCGGCGGCCTGGGCCGGCGTCATTTCGTTGATCAACAGCGCCGCGCGCTCTTTCTCGATGGCACGGATCAGCTCCCGTTGCACTCGCGGTTCAACTTCCTCGAGCGTGTCGGATGCCTGCTCGGCATCCAAGGCATTGAACAATGCGACGCGCTGGCCGCCCTCGAGTTCCTCGAGGATGTCGGCGAGATCCACCGGATGAATCTCGCTCAAGCCCGCCTTGGGCACTTTGAGCTTGATGTTCCCGGCAAAGCTGCCCAACTGCGCCGGCAGCGGCTGCACGTACAGCCATGACACTCGATCGTCCGGTCTGCGGCTCGTGAGCAGTTTCGCGAGCTTGCGAAGACCCAGCCGGCGCAGCGCCCGGTAGTGGCTGAAGTCGACTTCCGCCGCATACAGCTTGTCGTTCTGAAAGGCGAGCCGGACGTCATAGACGATCTCGACTTCGTGGTCGTCCAGGTCGAGGATCTTCTTGTCGAGGATGTGATCCTGGAGCAGGATCAGATTCTCCTGCGGCGCCCGCTCGAATTGCGCAAAAGCGTCCTCGCCGATGTCCAGGACGATTTCCTGATTGGAAATCAGCCTCACGCGATCCCAGGGAACGGTCAGCGACGGATATCCAAAAGACCGCGAAACCACCACGTGCGTAACTTCCGGGAGTTTGCCGGTTTCGACGATGGCCAGGTCGCTCAAACGGCCGACGCGCTTTTTCTTGACGAACACCCGCCGGCCGAGGATCTCGCTCAGGTAGAACTCCTGCTCGATGACGGTAGCCATGTCTACCCTTGCGTCACGATGAGAACAAACTTGTAGATCATCAGCCCGACCAGGGCCAGCAGATACACCCTGAGCACCAGAAGCGAGAGTCGGACCGCGCCGGACATCGCAATGCGCGGTTCTCGATATCGTGAATTGATGGCCGAGAATTTGCTGAAGAGGTTGCGGAATCCGTTCATGCCGTTTCTCGCTTACTTGAACAAGTTCGGGAACAATACGGAAAACCCGTACAGAGTCGACAGGATAATGATCGACAGAACAATGACGCCGCCGATGAGATTCTGGCTCGGTGTGTTGCAGCGTGCGCCCATGGTCGCCCGGTCATTCAGCAGCAAGATCAAGAACACCAGGGCCGCCGGCAACAGCGTCACCGCGATCACCTGAACGAACAGGGTGATCAACACGAGCGGGGCCTGCGGAATCAGGACAACCAGGCCGGAGGTCACGAGCATCAGAAAGTACGTCGCATAGAACCACGGCGCCTGGCGGATCTTGGTATTGAGCGAGTGTGCCCAGCCGAAGATTTCCCCGAAGGCCCAGGAACTCGCGAGCGAGATGCAGATCGCGCCCAGCAGGCCGGCATCGAACAGGCCGATTGCAAGAAAGGTTCCGACGTAACGATCGGTCTTCATCAGTTCGGAAGCGGCCTGCGCCGCGCTGTCGATGTCGATGCCGGGGAGCACCGTCCCCGTCACGATGACGATGAATACCGCAACGACCACCGTAACGATCGAACCGAGCAACGTGTCGAATCGTCCCCAAGGGATGTCCTTCTCCAGCATCCCCTTATCCACCACGGCACTTTGCTGAAAAAACAGCATCCAAGGGGCGATCGTGGTCCCGATGTTGGCCATGAGGAAGAAGAACAGCTGGCCGTTGAATCCCCCGGCGAAGTTCGGAATCAGACCCTGGTGCAGCACGTCGCGTACCGACGGGTGCACGAGGAAGGCTCCCGGGATGTAAACCAGGTTCAAGGCGCAGAACAGCAGCGCAAGCTTCTCGAAGGTCCAATATCTGCCGTTCAGGACGATGATTGCCATCAGCAAAATGACCATGACGACGGTAATCCACGGGGGCACGCCGAAGATGGCAAGCGCCGCCGTCATGCCGACAAACTCGGTGACCAGCGTCAGCCAGTCGACGATCATCAGATCAAGCAGCGAAAACCAGCCCCAGAACGCCCCGAAGCCGTCGAAGATCGCTTCGGCGTGGCCGCGCTTGGTGACGGCGCCGAGGCGAACAGTCATCTCCTGAACGTAGTAGGCAACCGGGATCAGGATGAGCAGAAACCAGATCAAATGGTAGCCGTACTTCGCCCCCGTGGCCGCGTACGTAGTGATGCCGCCCGCGTCGTTGTCGGCAACCATGACGACAATGCCCGGTCCGGCGATGACCAGGTACAGTCCAACCGCCTTCCATGCCTTGCGAAGCGGGTAGTAGAGCCTTGCAAAAAAATTCATCGGCTGTCCTTACGCTACCACACGCCGTGGGTACGATACCCCCGTATGGTATATTAGGGATATACAAAATGCTTGCCCCCCGCTACTGCGGCGAACCGGGCCCACGGCCTAGGTCGGCGACGGATCGCAAATTACGGGTTTCAGTAGAGGAGCACTGCCTCGCGCTCGCGGCGCCAGTGAATCTCATCGCGAGCCGTCAGCGCCTCCAAATCCGCCGGCGTCGCCGCCGGATCGTCCACCCAACGGCGCAGCAGATCGCTCCCGTTGATCACATCGATCGCGGGCCGGTCCTTTTCATACTCGTAGGCAAAGTCGCGCCATATATCGTAATCCGGCCGCAGCCGCCGCAGCGCCTTGAACGCGAGCGCGAACAATCGCCAAGGCCTGAATCCCTCGTGGTCATAGTACGCGGCGTCTTCCACATGCACTTGGACACCCGCGCAGAGCTTCCCCGCGTGCTTGTGAAATGTGGGCTCGAACCAGCAGGGCCGCAGCTGACAGCCGCTCATCCATGGCGTTGCGAGCGAACGCATCTCCGCCAGCAATGCCCGCACGTCCAGATCCGGCGCACCCAGCAGCTCCAGCGGCCTGGTGGTTCCACGACCTTCCGACAACGTCGTCGCTTCGAGCATCACGGAACCCGGATAGCAGCGCGCCATCCAGAGATTGGGTGCGTTGGGACTCGGATTGACCCACGTGCGCTCCCCGAGCGGCCACCCGTATCCCGGCGCCGCGTTCGGCTCCCAGCCCTCCATCGACAGGACGCTGTAGTCCACGTCGAGATCGAGAGTCGCCACGAACCATCGTGCAAGCTCTCCGAGTGTCAGGCCGTGACGCATCGGCATCGCACCGGCGCCGACAAAGCTTTCAGCGCCGGCCCTCAGCATCAACCCTTCCACGGGCCGGCCCACGGGGTTCGGACGATCCAGCACCCACACGGCCTTGTGCATCTTCGCAGCCGCCTCGAGCATGTAACGCAGCGTGGTGACAAACGTGTAGATTCGGCACCCGACGTCCTGCAGATCAACGAGCAGAACGTCAAAGGCATCCATCATCTCCGGGGTCGGCCGTCGTACTTCACCGTAAAGGCTGAAGACCGGGATGCCGTGTACGGGGTCGATGTAGTCCTTCGATTCCACCATGTTGTCCTGCTTGTCCCCGCGCAGCCCGTGCTGAGGCCCGAACGCCGCGGTCAGGCGCACGTCGCCAACCTTCGCCAGCGCATCGAGCGAATGGACAAGGTTGCGTGTTACCGAGGCGGGGTGAGCCAAGAGAGCCACGCGCCGCCCAGCCAGCGGTTTGCGCAGCTCCGGCTCTTCGAGCAGTCGGTCGATTCCAAATCTCATGGGCAGCTAACTTCCAGCGCGAATCCGTTGGGATGATGGAAATCGGGTTTGCCGGGCGGGTGCCTCAGCCCCCAGTACGAAAGTCTACCATTCTCATCTTCGATCACCGCGGCCGGGGCGATCCGCAGATGACGGGCGTCACGCAAGTCAGCCATATGCCCCAGTCGCACAGCCGACCGGAGCACCAGCCCATCCTCGCTTCGGCGCACGGAGATTTCCGGAGCCCGCCCAACCTCGGCCGGCGACATTCCCTCCCGGTAGGCACCGAACCGGTAGACCGCCCAGGCGAGTGAGGGCGAGAAATTGAATTCGTGGTAACCCGGCCCCTCGGCATGCGCGACGAAAGCTTCGAAGCATGTGTGCTTCCAAAGGGCATCCACCCTTCCGCCCGCGCCGGCCGGCGGAACGCGTACGCGGGACATCTCCGCTTCCAGTGAATACTGGAACACCAGAATGCCGGGTTCCTCCGCCCGCAGCCGCACCTCGAGGCGGCGCACGGCGTCGTTGGGGGTCGAAGCGTGAGCGGTCAGAACGGCCGGTTGGGTATCAAAGTGCGGCATACAGCCATTGTATTCGTGCCCTGCCCGCCGGGTCGCCGCATTTGGCGCGCGTTTCAGGACGGAAACCCCAAGTCGGAGGTTCCATCACATATTTTATCGAGGGCCCCGCAGTAATCTCTTGCCATGTGCGAGCGCTACGTCCTTCCCGACCAGGCCTCCGCGGAGCGGGAGTTTCTGCCGGCGCGGGCGTGGTGGAAATTCACGTCCAGATTCAACGTCGCGGCACAGCAGTACGTGCCTGCAATTCGATTGCACGACGGTCAGTCCGAAGCAGTCATGATGCGCTGGGGCCTCATCCCGTCGTGGGCGGAAGGTGAGCCGGCCGGCGCTCCGCCCATCATCGTGGAACAAAGTGAGATTCAAGACTCGCCGATATTTCGGGCACCCTGGTTGAACAGTCAGCGTTGCATTCTGCCCATCGCCGGCTTCTATGTGTGGCAGTTGACGAACGCAAGGTATCGGCAGCCGTTCTTCATTACCTTGCTCGAGCGGTCGGTATTCGGCCTCGCGGCGATCTGGGATCGAACCGTCAGCGAACAGGATGACGTGATCGAGAGTTGCTCGATAATTTGCGTGCCGCCGAATGAGCTGATGATGGCCGTTGCCAACACCGACGGCCGGATGCCCGCCATCTTGCGGCGCCGGGATTATCAGACCTGGTTACGAGGAACTCCCGTCGAGGCGAAGGCCACGCTGCGCCCCTACCGACAAAGATGCATGCAGGCGCACGCAATTAGTCCGCGCATCAATTCCACCGCACCCGACGATGTTGGTTTGATTCAGCCGACAGGCTGACTTGTCCACGCAACATTAGAGACTGAAATCCGGTTCCGCCCTGAAATCCGGATATCGAGCCACCAGCTCGCGAATCCTCATCAGCCCTACAGCCGGAAGGAACCGGCCGGCATCGGTATCCGGAATATCCGCGGGATCATCGGCCGAACGCAGCCCGGACACCACGCCCGACACCCGTAGGTGGAACGCAACGCGCCTTCCGAATAGTTGCGACACGACACGCTGTTCCGCAGTTCCCGTCTGAGCATCGAGCCCGCAGTTGCGCGGAAAGTCATCGTATGCGGACACGAACTCGGCAAACGTAAGACTAGAGTCGACGTATGCCCTCACCAGGACATCATGGGCGTCAAGAAGGGCGTTGAGTTCCGATACGGTCATACCGGCCTACTCTCCCCGTTAGGGGTGGTGAGGGCGCAAACGACAGCCATACTTTAGTCCGTGACGCGAAAACAAACCACTTCACGCCCGGACGCCCTTTGTTGCAAGGCGGCGAGGTTACTTAATGCAAACAAAGCCCACTTTGGGGTGTTTCCAGAAATGCGGCGCTGCTACCGATATTGGCTATAATCGGAGGTCGAAGGGGTTGCTTGGTTTGCTTGCGAATAGGCATGGTGCGCTGAACTATGGGGCCAATGGCTGGGTACGCGGTCGATCGTTCGAGCAGCTCGGGCGCGGTGGGCGATTCCGGGCCGCACGTGAGTGAAGATCAGCTCGTCGCGCTGCGTCGAGACGGCTTCCTATTGGTCGAAGGCTTGTCCTCGGAGGAAGAGATCGCGCCCCTTAGGGCGATCTTCGATCGCATGTTCGACGAGCGGCGAGGCTGGGATACGGGCGACCTGTTCGACATGATTGGGCCGGACAGTCCGGAGCAGGAGATGGCGCTCCCGCAACTTTTGCGGCCTTCGCAATACGAGCCGTTTTTTCGGCAAACAAAGCTGGCCTCGAGCGCGCGCTCGATCGCCGAACAAATTCTCGGACCGAAACTCGAGAACGATTTGGAGCATGCCATCAGCAAGCCTCCGTTCAACGGCGCGGCTACGCCTTGGCACCAGGACGACGCATTTCATCGCAAAGGCTCGGGAGTGCCGGAATCAATCTCCATCTGGATGCCTTTGCAAGATGTCACGGTTGAAAACGGCTGCATGCGATACATTCGCGGCAGCAACCTTGGGCCGTTATATCCGCACAGAAGTCCGCGCAACGATCCGCGAATCCACGGATTGGAGACCATTTCACCGCCGGATCTGACAAATTGCGTCGCGGTTCCGGTGCGTGCCGGCGATGCAGTGATTCACCTGTCTCGTACGCTTCACAGCGCCGGGGTCAACACCAGCGACCAGCCGCGCCGCGCATATATTCTCGGATACTCCGTCAAGACCCGCCGGGATCGGCCTCTTACGCGCGACTACCCGTGGAATCTTGAAAAGCAGACCGCACGCGAGCAGCGCGCGTTGCATTCGCTGTCATTGGTCAAACGCACGATGCGCAGATTCAGACGGTTTGCCCGCGGCAAGAAATTCTAGCGGCCGCTTCGCGAACATGCCGCTGCAAAACTCACGCAAGTACCCGGCGCTGATAGACGCATAGATGAGTGTAGATTGCCGCGAGCAGCGGCGTCTTGATGCCGGCCAAGCGGGCACGTTCGACCAGATCGCCGATGATTTGATCCGCCTCGATGGGCACGCCTCTCTGTAGGTCGCGATACATGGAGGAAGTCTGCGTCGAACCGGTTGCCGTCAACCCTGCCTTCGCCGCGGCGATGAATTCAGGGCTGGGAGCGACACCGACGGCCTCGACCACGGCGACGATCTCTTCCAGGAGTCGGAACGTGAATTCGGATCCGAGCGGCGCTTGCGCCACCTCACCGATGGTGCCGCGCATCAGGCAATTGATGCCGCCAAGGCCGGCGAGCAGTATCCACTTCTCCCACATCTCGCGCCCGATGGCAGTCGACAGTCTTGCGTCGAATCCCGCATCGCGCATGAATCGATCGAGTCCTTGGATGCGCGGCGACACCACGCCGTCCATTTCTCCGTAGGCGATATCCTGAAGCGAATTGTGCTGCACGATGCGGCCCTGATCGTCGACGGACGCAGTAATTTTGCATGCGCAACCGACGACGGATCTCGTGCCGAATCGCTTGGCAAGAATATCGACATGCCTCATCCCGTTCAGTACGGGCATGATCATGGTCTCGGGTCCCACGGCCGCCGCCATGTCCGAGAGAGCGGACTCTAGAGAAAAGGCCTTCACGGTGAGCAATATGGCATCGTAGAATCCGGATAGCCGGTCGGCAGTGACGAGTTGCGGGCGCAGGGTGTAGTTCCCGTGCGGACTCACAATCTCCAGCCCTCGTTCATTCAGTAGGGCGGCCCGGCCCGGCCGGACCAGAAAGGTGACATCGCGGCCTGCCTGAGCAAGGCGGCCACCGAAGTATCCACCGGTCGACCCGGCCCCGACGACGAGCATCCTCATGCGTCTAGCCTACAACGCGGAATGCAAATCGTCTAAGGCATTCGAGCGATCCGGCATATTGTCGCGCAGTGTCCGTGGGATGCGGGGAGAAACGCTTGGCGCCGCCGCGTCAGCGAATTCGTCCGCCTCGACGTCCAAGTCCTCGCTGCCATCCAGGTCCGGGGGTGCCAGAAACGAGTGCCGCGATAAATCTCGCGCGAGATCGGCCAGAGCAAACAGAATCATGAGCGCCGCTCCGACCAGCACCGCAATCACAACCAGTACGCGCATGGGCCGCTCCGGAACACATATGACCGTTGCCATTCTGGGACGAATTCGTCAAGGGCGCTTGAATGGAACTGCGCTCGTTTGCCGGTTCATGCGGTTCACGAGTAGGAGCCCCATAGGTCAGGAACCGTCGCGCCAGTCAGGATTCGGACAATTTTGCAGAACGTCGGTCTAGGCTCAGCGGACCCGCGCCGTTGGCCACGAGCAGCAGAAAGCCTCCTGCAATCGATATGTTCTTGAGAAACACGATCATCTGAGTCTGGTCGGCGAGGTTGTTGTGGAAAGTCAACGCGGTCAGCAACGAAAAGCCTGCGAGGAGGAAAGCGGCGACTCGGGTTTTCCAGCCCAGAATGATGGCCAGCGAGCCTAGTACCTCGGTGGCGATCACCGCGGGCAATAAGGCGCCCGGGACTCCGGCAGCCGACATGTAGGCGGCGGTTGCGCCGTACGCACCGAGCTTGCCGAGCCCTGAGAGCAGGAAGAGCAAACCCAACAGAAGCCGGCCTGCGACTTCGGCGGTATTCGCAAGGGTGGCATTGCGTTTGTTGACGGAATCACTCAAGCCCGGGGCCGAAGTATTGGGGGATGTATTCATTCCAGATCTCCATTGAGGTTGGTTGACTCACGACGACGTAGACCGAGTTCGCTCGTGAGCGGCGGCGCTCCTCCACTCGGCTCAGTTTCCGGGGAGACGGAAGACCGTGACCGTGGTATTCCCGCCGCCGATTTCGGGAGCGACCAAGTTGTATACCCCCACGTAGCCCGACACGACCGCCACGTTTTGCACTCCGCGGGCACTGTAGGTGACGACACCACCGCCGGCTGGGCCGCCCAGCTCGCGCCGCAGCAGCACCTGGCCGGATGCGGCGTCCAACGCCAGCAGGTCGCCGGTCAATTCACCGGCGAAAATCACGTCACCCGCGGTCGCCGTCACGCCGGCCACCATCGGCTTCGCCGCGTCGTAGCGCCATTTTTCACGACCCGTGGAAGCGTCGAACGCCGTGAGTCGTCCCCGGGCCGCTGACCACGGATCGAAATTCGTTTCGCCGCCGAAGTAAAAGGCGTGGGTGTGCTCCTTCTCCGGGTCCGGCGCCGTCGTATCCTTGTTGAACGCCGCACACCAGTCGGTGGCAGGGACAATCAGCAAGTTCTGCTTTGCGTAGTATGCGGAGCCGTTCCACTCCTGGCCCCCGAGAGTTCCCGGGCAAACACGCACGGGCGTGGTCGTTACGGGGACATCGACGTTCGCCCGGTTGGTGAACGGAACGCTATAGAGAGTGTCCTTCGAATCACGGTCCAATAGGCGCAGCAGTCCGTCCTTGCCGGTGCTGGCGATCACATCGCGTGTCGACCCATTGATCGTCGTCTTGAACACCGGGGCAACGTGCGAGACATCGTAGTCGTGCACGTCGTGGGGTACGAATTGGCGGTACCAAACGAGATGACCCGTCGCGGCATCCAGGGCAATCAGTGAATTCGTATATAGATTGTCGCCGGGGCGGCCGTCGTCGTAGAGATCGGGCGCAGCGTTTCCGCCCGGCACGTAGAGCAGATTCCTTTTCTCGTCAAAGGACATCGGAGTCCAGAGATTGCCGCCGCCGTGTTTGCGGGCGGCCGGATCCGGCCCCCAAGTGTCGGCGCCTGGCTCGCCGTCGCCGGGCACGATGTTGAAACGCCACACTTGCCCGCCGTCCTTGGTTCGGAACGCGCCCACCCAACCGTGCGCGGCCGTCTCGGCGCCTGCCGGCCCGATGTAGATCAGATTGCCGTGAACCAGCGGCGCCATGCTGATGAAGAAGCCTTCCTTCGGATCGGCGATCTGTTTGGCCCAAAGCGTATGCCCGTCCTTGGCATCGAGCGCCAGCAGAAAGCCATCATCCGTACCGCGAATGATCTTTCCGTCGGCCATCGCCGCACCGCGATGCGTGTTCGCCGGCTCGTGCTCGCGTGGCGTCCACGTGCTCGACCAGATCACATGGCAATCGGCGCCATCGACGGCAACGGTATAGTGGGCAGTCGTCAGGTACATCCTGCCCGCGGATACGATCGGCGCGGTTTGCGACGGCTCTTTGTCGGGGAACGAGTACGCGCAGGCCTTGACGAGCTGCGATACATTTTTCGCAGTGATCTGCTTTAGATGGGAGTAGCGGGTTCCCGCGAGGTCGTGGTCGACGTACACCCAGTCGCCGCCGCCTGCGTCGCGGGCCATGCCTTGGGGGGACGCGAAAACCTGCGGCGTGCCGGCGGCGAGGACGAGCGCGACGGGGATTGCCGTGAGCGTCTTCATGACCTAACTCCCATGCTTTAGATACGGCCGCGCGATGTAAGCACGCGGCGCGACTTGCGTGACCGCATTTGCGGGTACTTGCGTCGAATACTAGCCGCCCGTGGGGCACGTTGCTTGCGCTCTCCTGACGCGAGTTGTGCAAATGATGCGTGGGCCGGGAATCGCGGCCGGATCGCTCATCCCGCGCAGATCCGGGTCTGCCCGATTGGATGGCCGGAATGGCCTCGGGTGAAATGTGGGTGCGAATGCGCCTAGAATGCGGTATTAACGCTAACATTGCTCTATGCGTCAGGAACCAACTGCGCCATTTGCGGATCTGCCGCCCGATACAGGCTCGGTGCTCCAAGCCGTTCAACAGGTCATAGGCCCGCAGCCGTCGGCCGCCGCGCCGGCTCTGAATGATTCGCTCGAGGCAAGGCTGCAAGCCACGCTCAATGTAATCCCGGCGAACACGTGGTACGCGGCGCCGGCCGGCGCTCTCACCTTCGTGAATGCGCGGGCCGCCGATTACATGGGTCTGCCGAAGGATCATCCCCTAAGGTTCGGGATCGACACGGGCGCCGCCTGGGACTCCCATATCCCGCTGATACACCCGGACGATCAAGACGAGGCGCGCAGAACATGGTCGAACACTCTCCGAACCGGCGCCGCCGGCGAGGACACCTTCCGAGTGCGCAGCGCTCGAGGAGGATACCGCTGGCGTATCAGCCGGGTCGAACCTCTCCGGGCGAACGATGGAACGTTGCTCTATTGGATCGGCATCAACTTCGATATCGAAGAGCTCAAGCAAACGGAATTCTATCTTGCCGAGGCACAGCGGCTTGCGCACGCCGGCAGCTGGGCATTCGACGCGTACGGTTTCGAGAATTGGTCTTCCGAGCTGTTCCAGATCCATGGCCTGAAGCCCGGCCGCAAGGCCCCGAGCATCCCCGAATACATGTCGCTCGTGCATCCGGAGGACCGGGAATTCGTGGCGCAAAACATCCAAAAAATGTTCTCCGGCCACACTCCGTTCGACTTTACCAAGCGAATCGTGCGTCCCGACGGAGCGATTCGCCATGTGCGCTGTGCCGGCGCACCGGGACTCAACGGGCGTGGGTTCGTGGGAACCGGGATGGACGTGACCGAGCAGGAGGAATTGACGCGGGCACTGCGCAAGAGCGAAGAGGAGCTTCGCTTGGTTGTCAACGGCATCGGCGCCCTGATCACAACGTACACCGCTGACGGCGAACTCGAGTTCGGCAACCAACAGGTTCTAGACTTCTTCGGAATGACTCTGGAAGAGTTGAAAAACTGGCGTACCAACGGCAACGTTCATCCGGATGATCTCGATCGCGTAACTGCGTGCTGGGAGCACGCACTCGCCACTGGTCAGCCGTACAACGATGTCCACCGTTATCGCCGCTCCGACGGCACCTACCGATGGTTTAGCTCAAATGGGCGCCCCTGGCGTGATGCCGAGGGCCGTGTCATCCGGTGGTACGTACTGCTTACCGACATCGATGAAAGTCAGAAGGCGAAAGAAAAGCTCGAGGAACAGGAGAAGGAGCTGCGGCAGGTGCTCGACCTGGCTCCGCAAATGGTGGCGGTATTCGGAGCCAATCGAGAACGCCTTTTCGCGAACCGCGTGGCGCTCGACTACGTTGGCGCCACCCTCGAGGAGTGGCAGCGGAAAAGCATTGGATTTGAGCTGCATCCGGACGATGCGGAGCGCGTGAAAGCAGGGGCCGCGCTCGGGCTGTCGACTCGCGCTGCCTATGAGCTGGAGGTGCGGGTGCGCAAAGGCGATGGAACTTACCGCTGGTTCCAGGCGCGTTACAACCCGATGTGCAGTGATGAGGGTCAGCCGTTGCGTTGGTATGTGGCGACCACGGATATCGATGATCGCAAGAGAGCCGAGGACAGGCTGCAGCAAGAAAACGTCGCGCTGCGGGAGGAAATCGACAAGACCTCGATGTTCGAGGAGATTGTCGGTACTTCGCCCGCGCTGACCACCGTGCTCTCGCGCGTATCCAAGGTGGCCGGTGTCGATTCGACGGTGCTCATTGCCGGCGAGACCGGTACCGGCAAGGAACTCATCGCGCGCGCCATCCACAGACGATCCGGCCGCTCCTCGGGAGCTTTCGTCGCCGTGAACTGCGCCGCTATTCCGCGCGAGCTGATTGCCTCCGAACTCTTCGGCCATGAAAAGGGCGCATTCACCGGAGCCACGCAACGGCGAATCGGCCGCTTCGAACTCGCCAATGGCGGGACCTTATTTCTCGACGAGGTGGCTGAACTGTTGCCCGACACACAGGCGGCTCTGCTCCGGGTGCTGCAGGAACGGGAACTGGAGCGCGTCGGGGGAAGAGAAGTCATTCACGTCGACGTTCGCGTCATCGCCGCCACGAATCGTGATTTGATCGACGCGGTGGCCGGCGGGAGTTTCCGCCAAGATCTCTTTTATCGACTGAACGTCTTTCCGCTGGAAATGCCCTCGTTGAGGGAGCGGAAAGAAGATATCCCCGTGCTGGTCGAGTACTTCATCCATCGCTACGCGCGGAAGGCGGGGAAGTCGTTTCGGCGCGTCAACAAGCGGACACTCGATCGTCTTCAATCCTATCCGTGGCCGGGGAACGTGCGCGAGTTGCAAAACGTGATCGAGCGTTCGGTGGTCGTGTGCGACGGCGACGAATTCACGGTGGACGAGAGTTGGCTGTCCACGAGAGCCGCAGTCACAGGCACGCACGCGCTGCCGGGCACACTGGCCGCTCACGAGAAAGCGCTCATCGAGGGGGCACTGCGTGCGAGCGGCGGACGGGTGTTCGGACCGTCAGGGGCCGCGGCACGGCTTGGGATTCCTCGTTCGACACTCGAATCGCGAATACGCGCGCTCAAGATCAACAAGAGACGCTTCCGACCGCGGCCCGCCAAGACCAACCCCTAGCCTTTTGTCCAATTTCTCGCCATTGGCGAGATCTCGCCAAGGGATGCGACTCGCTGAGCTCTTTAAATTCAACGACTTAAAGCTGGCCCAGGAATTGCACTGTCCGGTGCAGGAACGGGGAAACCCCATGCTCAAGGTTCAACGCACGGCAATCGGCAAGGTGGTCTTCGCTGTGAGCGGTCGACTGGAAGCCGACAGCTTGCGGGAGCTGGACGCTTTGCTGGCGCTGGAGACTTCGACGCGGGGCCTCATCTTGGAACTTAGGGATCTTGTCCTCGTCGATCGTGACGCCGTCGGCTTCCTCCGGGCATGCGCAGAGAAGGGTATCGAGCTTCGCAACTGCCCGCAGTACGTCCGAATCTGGTTGGCGAGCGATGAAGGCGGGGAGACTGGAGGCACATGAAAAACGATGAAAGGGGGACGTTCGACTACCCCGCTCCGAACGGTCAAGAGATGAATGCGTATGTAGGTACGCTGATCTCACCGGAAACGCCGCTGCACGAGCCGTTGCCGCATGAGTTGTCGGCCGTGGCAGCGCAGCTCGTCGAAGCTGCATGCAAGGCTCGTGACGGCGACCGCGAAGCGACAAGGGCGCACATTGCGTACGCGGTCGCGCTCCTTCGCGGAAAGCCGAGCCTCGGTCCGAGCGGCATCCATGTGCCATCCAATTTGGAGACGCACGTTGCACGCGGAGGTCTCCCGGCGTGGCAGACGCGCAGAGTGTTCGCACACGTGGAGGCCAACCTATTCAGAAAGATTCCCATTCGAGATCTCGCGCGGCTCCTGGACCTCAGCGCAAGCCACTTCTGCCGCGCATTCAAAAGCACGTTTGGTGTTTCGCCGCGCGACTATGTGCTGCGCCGGCGCATCGAGGTAGCCCAGGGCCTGATGCTGACGACGTCCGAGCCCCTCAGTTCGATTGCACTCGAGTGCGGCATGTGCGATCAGGCGCACTTCACGCGCTCTTTCCATCGCATAGTCGGTGAGACGCCGTACACCTGGCGCCGCGCTCGGCGAGGCGCGCTGAATAGGGGCTGAATGCCGACGCTAGCCCAGCTTTATCAGGTTCTGGATCGTGAGCGGACCACCGAACTGTTGGAGCAGCCCGCCTTCGGAGAGCCTCCCAAGAGTGATGGGTGCGAAGCCGAATTTAGCAGCCAGCCTCGCGACTTCGGCGTTGGCCTCCGCGTCATTTCCTGAAATGAAGAGTACCCGGTGCCCTCCCCCCTCGGTCGGATCCATGGCCAGGACGGCGGCGGGCAGGGTATTAAATGCCTTCACCAACCGAGCGCCGCGCACTTTCTCTGCAACCACCTCGCTCGAGGGCCGGCCACCGAGGTCGGTCGGTGTGAAAGCGGGAAAGTCGATCGCATTGGTCGCATCAATGACAATCTTGCCCGTCCAACTACCTCCGGCGCGCGCGATGACCGGGACGGCGGAGAACGGGGTCGCCAAGATCACAATGTCCGCCTTCAACGCGGCCTCGAGCGTCTGAGGGATGATGTGGTGGCCGAGTTCCTTGCCGAGAGTGCCAAGAGAGTCAGGCCCGCGGGCGTTAGCGATCGCGGCGTCAATGCCCTTGCGGGCGAATTGTCGAGCAAGGGCCGAGCCGATGTGGCCGGAACCGATGATTGAATAAATCATGTTGTCTCCAGTCTGATTTCGCCAGCTGCTGATTATGGAGGCAGTAAACTCGGTATGGCTTTTTCAGCCGTGGCCTCCGCGGCGGCGACGTTGATATCGCAGCCGACGACCGACGCATTCTCGTGCGCAAACGCTAGGGCGGCCGCGCGGCCCACGCTCCCGCCGGTCCCCGTGATGATGCACACCTTGTCCGAGAGCCTGCGTGATACGGCGATCTCGGTGACGACACGGTTGAATGGACTCACACGTATGATTATCGCCCGAGGCCAAGACCGGTGATTGTATGCGGGTGATTTCACTTGTATCGGCGCCGGATTGTCATCGCGCCCGCAGTCGCGTAGGCGCGGGCCAATGCGCGCCAGCGTACAGACGCAGACGCTCTGAGCAACTAGCCTGATGTTGTTTGCGTGAGCTTGCGCTCGCCCGTTGCTCGGGCCGTCTCCCAAACTACCTGCCCGCCTCGTTGTATCCACATTTGAGAGTCTCATCCTATGCAAACTCCAGTGCTTACGCCTGAAGTGTTAACTCGAATAAATGCGTACTGGCGCGCTGCTAATTACCTGTCGGTTGGACAAATCTATCTCTACGACAATGCGCTGCTTAGGCGGCCTCTCAAACAAACCGACGTCAAGCCGTTGGTGGTGGGACATTGGGGCACGACCCCGGGACAGAACTTCATCTACGCGCATCTCAATCGCGTAATCAAGAAATATGATTTGGATATGCTCTACGTAGCAGGTCCCGGGCACGGCGGTCCCGCCTTGGTCGGCAATACCTATCTTGAAGGCACTTACACCGAGTACTACCCCGACGTCACGCAAGACGAAGCGGGTTTAAAGAAGCTGTTCAAACAATTCTCTTTTCCCGGGGGGATCTCCAGTCATGTCGCGCCAACCACCCCCGGATCCATTCATGAGGGCGGCGAGCTGGGTTACTCGCTGAGTCACTCCTTTGGCGCAGTATTCGATAATCCGGATTTGATCGTTGCCTGCGTGGTGGGCGACGGGGAAGCCGAGACGGGGCCGTTGGCTACCGCGTGGCAGTCGAATAAATTCCTCAATCCGGTATCTGACGGCGCGGTATTGCCGATTCTGCATCTGAATGGCTTCAAGATCAGCAACCCTTCGGTGCTGGCCCGCATCGAGCACGAAGAACTCGATCAATTCTTCCGTGGCTGCGGCTGGACGCCCTACTTCGTCGAAGGCGATGAGCCCGAAGCCATGCACGAACTGATGGCGAGCACGCTGGAGCGAGTAATCGTCGAGATTCAGCGTATTCAGAGCGGTGCCCGAACGGGTGAGAACGGCATGCGGCCTCGCTGGCCGATGATTGTCCTACGGTCCCCTAAGGGTTGGACCGGTCCCAAGGTTGTCGATGGCTTGGCCGTCGAGGGAACCTTCCGTTCACACCAAGTGCCGCTCATTGTGGACGCGAACCATCCTGAGCACCTCGCGCAGCTCGAAGCGTGGATGAGGAGCTACAAGGCAGAAGAGCTATTCGATGTAAACGGACGGCTGATCCCGGAACTGGCAGACCTTGCGCCGCAAGGCGCGCGCCGCATGGGCGCCAATCCGCATGCCAATGGCGGCCTATTGTTGCGGGACCTTCGAATGCCCGACTTTCACACGCACGCCGTGACCGTGCCCTTCCCGGGTGCCGTCGGTGCCCAGGACACGATGGTCTTGGGACGATTCCTACGCGACGTCATCGATCTGAATCAAGAACAGCGCAATTTCCGCCTGTTTGGTCCGGATGAGACCCTGTCCAATCTGTTGGGGGCGGTCTTCGAAGTGACCAATCGCCAGTGGGACGCGCGAGAAGTCAAAAATGACGAATTCCTAGCCCCCACTGGACGAGTGCTGGATGCCATGCTGAGCGAACATCAGTGCGAAGGCTGGCTGGAGGGATATCTGCTGACAGGTCGGCACGGGATCTTCAATAGTTACGAAGCATTCATTCGCATCGTCGATTCGATGTTCAGCCAACATGCCAAATGGCTCAAAGTGACCTCCGAACTGCCCTGGCGTCGAAAGATTGCATCGCTCAATTATTTACTCGCCTCGCATGTCTGGCAACAGGATCACAATGGCTTCACCCATCAGGACCCGGGGTTCCTCGATCACGTCATCAACAAGAAAGCCGACATCGTTCGCGTATATCTCCCGCCTGACGCAAATTGTCTGTTGTCGGTGTTCGATCACTGCCTAAGGAGCCGCCACTACGTCAACGTCGTGGTTGCCGGCAAACATTCGCTGCCGCAGTGGCTCACGATGGATGCGGCGATCGTGCACTGCACAGAAGGCATTGGGATCTGGCAATGGGCAAGCAATGATCAGGGGAGCGAGCCGGACGTTGTCATGGCCTGTTGCGGGGATACGCCCACTCTGGAAGTTTTAGCCGCGGTGTCCATTCTGCGCGAGCATTTGCCGTTCCTCAAAATCCGAGTCGTCAACGTAGTCGACTTGATGAAGCTGCAATCGCAAAGCGAACATCCGCACGGTCTCTCCGACACCGACTACGACGCGTTGTTTACCAAGGACAAGCAAATCATCTTCGGCTTTCACGGCTATGCGCAATTGGTTCATCGGTTGACCTATCGACGGGCCAATCGGGAGCTGCACGTTCGCGGTTACAAGGAAGAAGGCACGATCACCACGCCGTTCGATATGCGGGTGCAGAACGACCTGGATCGATTTCACCTGGTGCAAGACGTCATCGATCGCCTGCCGCAGCTGAGCGTCAAGGGCGCTTATTTGAAGCAAATGGTCAAGGACAAGCTCATCGAGCACAAGGTCTATATCAATCAGCACGGCGAGGACATGGCGGAAATCCGCAATTGGAAGTGGACAGGCAATGCGAAAGGCGGAACCAAGACGCTAAAACCCCGGGCTGAGCTCGAGACCGCGCATGATGGATAATGAGGCGGCCGCCTCAAATAGCGGGAGGGTGACGGCCGTCAGGGGTAGTGTCGTCGATGTGCGCTTCGAACATCGATTGCCGGACATCTATTCGGTACTTCGCGCCGGGGCGGACGCGCACATCATCATCGAAGTCATGACTCAGCTCGATGCCCATCGCATCCGAGGCATTGCACTGACTCCCACGCAGGGTTTATCCCGCGGAATGCGCGTTGAGGACTCCGGACTTCCGCTTCAAGCGCCTGTTGGAAAGAGCATCATTTCGCGAATGTTCGACGTGTTCGGACACGCCATCGACGGGGAACCGGAGCCTGCGGATGTCAAATGGCGAAGTACCTACCGCTCCCCGCCGCCGCTATCCGATCGAATAACCCAATCGGAGATCTTTGAGACCGGCATAAAAGCCATCGACGTACTGCTTCCCTTGGAGCGCGGAGGAAAGGCCGGACTCTTCGGAGGAGCGGGAGTCGGCAAGACCGTGCTCCTCACCGAGATGATTCACAACATGATCGGACGTCGGCAAGGAGTCAGCATTTTCTGCGGCATCGGCGAGCGTTGTCGCGAGGGCGAGGAGCTGTATCGCGACATGAAAGCGGCAGGAGTGCTCAAGGACATGGTCATGGTATTCGGTCAGATGAACGAGCCGCCGGGCAGCCGCTTTAGGGTTGGACAAACGGCGCTCACCATGGCGGAGTATTTCCGCGACGACGAACATCGGGATGTGCTTTTGCTGGTGGACAACATATTTCGCTTCATCCAGGCGGGCATGGAAGTCTCGGGCTTGATGGGACAGATGCCTTCGCAACTCGGTTATCAACCCACCATGAGCACGGAATTGTCAGGATTCGAGGAACGTATCGCCAATACGCGCGCCGGAGCGATTACGTCCATCCAAGCCGTATACGTTCCCGCAGATGATTTGACCGACCCTGCCGCGGTTCATGTGTTCTCACACCTGTCCGCCTCCATCGTCCTATCGCGCAAACGTGCCAGCGAGGGTCTGTATCCTGCGATTGATCTGTTGCAATCCAACTCCAAAATGGCCACGCCGGGCATCGCAGGCGATCGACACTACAAAGTGGCGCAGAAAATCCGGCGCACCCTGGCGCAGTACGATGAATTGAAGGACGTAATCGCGATGCTGGGTCTCGAGCAACTCGCACCCGAGGATCGCGTGACGGTCGGACGCGCAAGGCGGCTCGAGCGGTTTCTGACGCAGCCGTTCTTTGCGACCGAACAGTTCAGCGGCATCAAGGGGAAACTTGTCAGCTTGAAAGACTCGCTCGATGGCTGCGAGCGCATTTTAAATGATGAATTCAAGGATTGCCCGGAAAGCTCCCTCTATATGATCGGCGCCATCGGAGATGCGCTCAAGCCGCCCGACGTCAAGGCTGCTGCATGACTCTTACGATCCTTCTGCCGTTCAGGATCTTTGCCAAGCTCGACAACGTCTCTCGAATCGTTGCCGAGACATTGGAGGGGTCATTTGGTCTCCTCCCGCATCGGCTCGACTGCGCGGCAGCGTTGGTGCCGGGAATTCTTAGCTATACAGATGCGGAGAACACTGCCTACGTGGCTGTCGATCAGGGGACTTTGATGAAAATCGGTGATTGCGTGTTCATATCGGTGCGGCGCGCGATTGCGGGCACCGACTTGAACGACCTTCAGCAGGCAGTAGTTCGGGAGTATTTAACCCTCAATACGCAAGAGCGTGAAATGCGGTCCGTCGTTGCGAAGATGGAGAGCGGTTTCATCGGCCGGCTTGCGGAACTGCGTCATGAGCAATAACGAATCGGGCTTCGATGCCAGGATTGCTGCGCAAGTTGCGCGCAAGCTGAAGGCGCAACGTGCGGGAACGCAAAGTGCATGGTTCGGGCTCGGGATGTTTGGGATAATCGGCTGGTCGGTCGCCGTGCCCACGCTTCTTGGCGCACTGCTCGGCGCCTGGTGGGACAAGCACCATGCAGGACCCCCTTCCTGGACACTGGCGCTGCTTGCCGCGGGCCTCTTCATCGGCTGCGCCAACGCCTGGTACTGGATCGCTCAGCAGAATGCGGCCATCAATGATGCCCCGCGGCCGGATCATGATGAATAGCACACTGGCATTGGCTCTGGCTCTGTTAAGCGGAGTCCTCCTCGGGGTTGTCTTCTTTGGCGGTCTTTGGTGGACGGTTCGCCACGCACTCCTCTCGCCCTTCCCCGCTCTGTGGATTTCGGCCAGTTCGTTGATTCGCACCGTGGTGGCGTTGGCGGGATTTTACGCGGCGTCGCACGCTGAGTGGCGGCGGCTACTGGTTTGTCTGCTGGGCTTCTTCCTGGCGCGTCTCATTGTCATGCATGTGAGCGGCAAGCTCGCCGTGCTCGCCGATCCCCTTGGATCAAGGCGTCGCCGTGAATTTGAGTTCTGATCAGCAGGTATTGTGGCACTACGGCTTCGCGGACCTCAACGCGACAGTCGTAACTACTTGGGTATTGATGACAATGATGGCGCTTGGCTCCATGCTGATCACCAGAGGCCTTAGAACCGAAGGTGTCATCTCACGCTGGCAGGGCGCGCTGGAGATCATAGTCACCTCGATAGAGCAGCAAATCAAAGAGGTCGGCCTGAATCGAGCCGGGCAATATCTGCCTTTTCTCGGCACGCTGTTTTTGTTTGTGGCTATTTCGAGCCTTTGTTCGGTGATTCCAGGATTTGCGCCTCCCACAGGCTCGCTCTCGACCACGGCTGCCCTTGCGCTGTGCGTTTTTTTTGCTGTCCCGTTTTTTGGCATCAAGGAGCAGGGTCTGGCTGGTTACCTCGAGACCTATACCGAGCCGACTTTGCTCATGTTGCCCTTCAATATCATTAGCGAGCTATCGCGAACGCTAGCCCTTGCCGTGCGCCTATTCGGCAATATGATGAGCGGCACGATGATCGTCGCCATACTGCTGACCATCACGCCCTTGTTGTTTCCCTTGGTGATGACGGCGCTGGGCCTTCTGACCGGCATGGTCCAGGCGTACATCTTCAGCATCTTGGCCGCGGTTTACATCGCGGCCGCCACGACTATCGCAACAAAAGAGAGTACCCATGGATAGCAGCATATGGATCGCCACCGCGTCGATCATCACCGCAGGCGTCACGATCGGCATCGGCTGCATGGGCCCCGCCTTGGGCCAAGGAAGAGCTGTCGCCGTCGCCCTGTCATCGATTGCGCAGCAGCCGGATGCCTCCGCCACCATCACCCGAACCTTGTTTGTGGGCTTGGCGATGATCGAGTCGCTGGCGATTTATTGTTTCGTGGTCGCAATGATTCTGATTTTCGCGAACCCATTTTGGACCCACGTCATCGCAACCGTCCCGGCGAAGTAACCTATGTTGATCGATTGGTTCACCGTTAGCGCTCAAGTACTCAACTTCATCGTTTTGGTGTGGCTGCTGAAGCGTTTCCTCTATAAACCCGTGTTGACCGCCATTGATGCGCGCGAGAAACGCGTTGCCGCCGAGCTGGCCAATGCTGAACGACAAATGACCGAGACCAAAAAGGCTCGCGATGAATTGCAAGCCAAGGGTAACGCCTTCGATGAAGAGCGGGGCGCACTGCTTGCCAAGGCGACTGTCGATGCGAAGAGGGAAGCCGAGCGACTACTGGCTAATGCTCGGCAAGCGGCCGACGCCTTGACATTGCAGCGAGACGCAGCCCTGCACGGCGCGACGGCGAGGCTGAGTGACGAGTTGTCGCGATTGGCGGCGGCCGAGAGCATCAACATAGCGCGCGCAGCCCTTAAAGATCTTGCGGGTGCCGATTTGGAGGCACGCATATGCGAGGTCTTTGTACGCCGTCTGCGAGGGATTGATTCTCCGACAAAAGAGACCCTCGGCATTTTGCTCAAAAGGCCGCCCAGCCCGACCGGCATGCCGGTGGTGACGAGCTCCTTTGAATTGTCATCTCACGATGAATCTGCCATTCAAACCGCCCTCAATGAAACGTTTTCCGCGGACATTCATCTACGCTTCGAGACTTCCTCCAATTCGATAGCCGGTATCGAGCTCAGCATCGCTGGCGAGCGACTGTCTTGGACCATAGCCGATTATTTGAAAACACTTGGGGAAAAAGCGGCCGCTCTGCTAAGCACTGAAAATGTTTCCGGCGGCTTGCTGGCCTCTACGCCGCCCGTTCGCTCCCCTACTCCCGCGCTTGTTCAGCCGGCGGCGCCGGCGGATGAGCCAAGCCAGGCAATACCTGCGGCAGCGGCATGACGGGAATCTCCTTGACCCTCGAGCGCGGGCTGGATCGGGCATTCGCAAGTCTGGCCGTCGCCAGAGAAAGTTTTGCGCCGCAGCTCAAGCTTCGAGAAGTCGGTGAGATCACCGGTATCTCCACCGGAATTGCCACTGTCTCGGGGCTACCAGGGGTCGGCTTCGAGGAGTTGGTGCGCTTCTCGAACCATCTCTTGGGGATAGCATTCAATGTGGACAAAGACGAGGTCGGCGTGATCTTGCTCGGCGACTACCAGGGACTTCACGCCGGCGATGAAGTGACTCGCACCGGACGGGTGATGGACGTGTTGGTGGATGAGGCGCTGCTGGGTCGAGTCATTGATCCTCTAGGTATGCCGCTTGATGGCGGAGGCGCCATTGCCGGCGCCACGCGCCGGCCCATCGAATGCCCGGCTCCCGCCATCATGGATCGTGCGCCTGTCGTGGTGCCCCTACAGACTGGATGGAAGGTAATCGATGCGATGATCCCCATCGGGCGGGGGCAGCGCGAATTGATCCTCGGCGATCGCCAGACCGGGAAAACGGCCATTGCCGTCGATGCCATCATAAACCAGCGCGGTCAGAACGTGCTCTGCGTCTACTGCGCAATTGGCCAAAGGGCATCCGCGGTGGCCAAGGTCATCGCGAAGCTGCGCGACAAAGGTGCAATGGAATATTGCGTGGTCGTTGTAGCGGAGGGCAATGATGCCCCTGGCCTCGCCTATATCGCCCCCTACGCCGCCACCAGCATCGCAGAATATTTCATGGAATCGGGCCGTGACGTGCTGATTGTTTACGATGATCTGACCCACCATGCTCGAAGTTATCGCGAACTCTCGCTTCTCTTGCGCCGGCCGCCTGGCCGAGAGGCGTTCCCTGGTGATATTTTCTACATACATTCGCGTCTTCTCGAGCGGGCGACCCATCTGACGCCAAAGCGCGGCGGCGGCTCATTGACTGCCATGCCGATCATCGAAACAGACGCGCAAGATATCTCCGCTTATATCCCGACCAATCTCATTTCGATCACCGATGGACAGATTTACCTCTCGCCGACGCTGTTCGAACTCGGAATTCTTCCGGCCGTGGATGTAGGGCAATCTGTATCCCGAGTAGGCGGCGCGGCACAGCGCGCGGCTTACCGCGCGGTCGCCGGCGATTTGAAGCTCGCCTATTCGCAGTTCGAGGAATTGGAGTCCTTTGCGCGATTCGGCACTCGACTTGATGACTCGACGCGCAAAGTCATCGATCACGGGCGTCGAATCCGTGAGTGTTTGAAACAGCCGGAGTCGCATCCCGTGCCGCTGTCTGAGCAATTGGCGGTGCTCATCGCTCTTGCCGACGGATTGTTCGATCGCGTACCGCTCGAGAAGGTCGCGGAGGCCGAACATGCATTGCGTATCGCTGCCGGCGGCATCCCGGCGGATATCGCCGCCCGATTCACCTCGGCTGACAAATTAAGCGCCGCGGATCGAAAAAATACCCTCGACGTCGCCGCAAAGGCCCTCAGTCCGTTTCAGGCCGAGACGGCCACACCCGCAAAGACGGTCGCGGCATGAGCGGTGCATCGGAAAGTTTAGGCCGACGGATTGCCGGTGCAAAGGATCTCTCTTCTGTCGTCCGATCGATGAAGGCACTCGCGGCCTCCAGTATCGCCCAGTATGAACGTGCAGTGGAATCGCTGCACGAGTACACCCGCACGGTCGAACTAGGCCTCTCGGTGTGTCTGCGCGATTCAGTCTCTATCGAACACTTCGCGGCGAAACCGCGACCGTTCGCCTTGCGCGGCGCGGTGATCTTTGGCTCCGATCAAGGTCTGGTCGGCCGATTCAACGAGTCGCTCATGGAATTCGCGGCCGGTGCGCTGCTTGCGCTGCCAGGCAAAACCACTCACGTATGGGTCATAGGCGAACGTATGCGTGAACTCGTCGCAAGTTCGAAGCTGCCCTCGCCCACCACGTTGAGCGTGCCTCATTCAGTCGAAGCCATTTCGCCGCTCGTAAGCCAAATTGTCATCGATCTGGCCAAAACCGGGGTGCACGGCGAGATGGGCGAAATCTACTTGTTCAACAACCGGCCCACCAGGGATACGGGCTATGAACCGCAGCTGAAGCGCCTGCTGCCGCTCGACGCCCTTTGGCAGAAAGATCTGGTAGCCCTTCCGTGGCCGAGCAAGGTGCTGCCACAAGTACTGGGATCTACGGCCTCGGCACTCGAGGCGCTCATCGGAGAGCACCTCTTCATATTGATGTTTCAAGCATGCGCACAATCGCTCGCCAGTGAGAATGCCAGCCGTCTGGCGGCAATGCAGCGGGCGGAAGACAATATCTCGAAAATTCTAGAGGACCTGAACCGTACCTTTCATCGGATGCGGCAACAATCCATCGACGAGGAACTCTTTGATGTCGTTTCCGGCTACGAATCCCTGACGCAGAGTCCGCGATAGTGCCTTCATTCCTTGATCCATAGCGGGCTCCTCCATGCGGACCCATACCGAAGAGGTCAGCGCCGAGCTGGTGAAGTTTCTAGGGACTCATTGAGGGTAAGATAGGATGATCACGGCTCCCTTCAGACTGGGACTAGCACTTGGTGAATCAAAAATACGATGCCATCGTTATCGGTGGCGGGCAGGCCGGACCTTCCTTGGCGGCGCGCTTTGCCGCGGCCGGCAAGTCAGTCGCGATCATTGAACGCCATCTCTTTGGCGGCACGTGCGTCAACACCGGCTGCACTCCGACCAAAACACTCATTGCGAGCGCCCGTATTGCCTACGATGTGCGCCGCGCTCAGGACTATGGAGTTGAGCTCCCTACGTCCGGCGTCGCGGTCAACATGCCTGCGGTTCAAGCCCGAAAGAAGCGGGTAGTGGATACCTCTAGGACCGGCTTGGAGAATTGGATTCGCGGTGTGCAGAACTGTACGGTCTACAAAGGTCACGCGAGATTCGAATCGGCGCGATCCGTCAGTGTCGACGGGCAGGTACTAACGGCTGAACAGATCTTTATCAACGTAGGCGGTCGACCGCGAATTCCTGTCTACCCTGGCATTGAAAATGTCCGGTTCTTGACCAGCACATCGCTTCTCGAGCTCGAGGAGCTGCCGGTGCATCTGGTCATCATCGGCGGGAGTTATGTCGGCCTTGAATTCGCGCAAATGTATCGCCGTTTCGGCAGCGATGTCACGGTGATAGAGAAAGAGCCTCGTCTTCTGTCGCACGAGGATGTGGAAGTGGCCGCTGCGATTCAAGGCGCACTCGAAGCAGAGGGCATTCAAATACGCCTCGGGGCCGAATGCATTCAACTCGCCCACCACGGCGAATCGGTGACCGCAAACGTGGTCTGTTCGGAGGGTTCTCCGCAAATCACCGGCTCTCATGTACTCGTTGCGGTGGGACGAACACCCAACACCGACGACTTGGGCCTCGCCATGGCCGGCGTGGAGACAGATCACGCCGGGTTTATCAAGGTCGATGATGAACTACGCACCAACGTCTCCGGAATCTGGGCTTTGGGCGACTGCAACGGCAAGGGCGCATTCACGCACACCGCCTACAACGACTATGAAATTGTGGCCGCCAACCTGTTCGACGGGAACCCAAGGCGGCGCGTGAGCGATCGAATCCCCTGCTATGCCCTATTTGTGGATCCGCCGCTGGGCCGGGTCGGACTAACCGAACGCGACGCCCTTGCCCAAGGCCACGCGATTCGTGTCGGCAGTCGACCGATGACGAGGGTCGCGAGGGCCGCCGAAAAAGGCGAAACCCAAGGCCTAATGAAGATCGTGGTCGATGCCGGATCCAATTTGATTCTGGGCGCCTCGATCCTAGGTGTCGGCGCCGATGAAGCGATTCACTCCGTCATCGACGTCATGGCCGCGAAAGCGCCATATACCACGCTGCAACGCACCGTACATATCCATCCCACCGTCGCGGAGTTAATACCCACAATCCTGGGCGAACTGGGACCCACTACGACTATGCCGGTGTAAGACCGCGAGGTTATTTTGCCGGCCGTTCCGTGTAGGAAAACTTCTCGCCGGAAATATCGGCAGCGAACATGAGTCCGCCCTTGGCGATGGTGAACACTGCCATGCCAGTCTGGTAATCGCCATTGGTTGTGGCATTGTTTTTCCCGCCACTCGCTCCCGACGAGGCGTGATCTGTACCGACGCTCGCAGAGGCTCCCGTCCTGATCGCGACGGCGCTGGCGCCCGCCGCAAATTCGAATTTGCCGGATTCGAATTCGTCCAAGTATCGCTTGTCTTGGAAGAATATGATTTCGCTATAGGTCTTGCCGCCTGCCTGAAGCCCGAAGCTCAACTGCGTCATCACGGCGTCGCCGACCGGTTGATCATGCACAAATACCTGGCCTTTGCCCCGAGCTCCGCCGACGATGAGGCCGCCGGCGCCAATAGTTGGGAATACGGCGTATGCATAACAGTCGGTGAAAAAGACGGCACTCTCTCCGGCATGCTTGAATAGATCGATTGTCTCATCGTATTCGTTGGCGTATGCCACACCGAAGCCCAACAATAGGGCCAGCGTGGCACCGAAGAAGCGAGGCAGGATAGTCATATGGAAGTCTTCGGTAGTTGAGGAGCAAGTAGGTTTGCGATTCGAGGAGTATACAGCGGCGCGATGCGGGAACCGCATAGATGCACTGCAAAAAATCGGGACACTATGATGTCGTTCGTCGGATGAGAGAACAGAGGCGGCGACTATGAACCATCCTGTCTCTCTTTCGCGTTGGGCGCTTGCGGCCAGTTCCGCAGGGCGAGCGCCGCGGCACTTCGCAGTTCCTTTCGCGTGGCACCACCTGCTGCCTGTATCGTGATGCCATATATTACGATCGAGAGGTAACGGGCGAGATCGCTCGGATCGGCATCCTGAGGAAGGTCTCCTTCTGCTTTGGCGCGTTTCAGCCGATCCAGAATGATGCTCTCGCCGATTTTGCGGCGCCGAATGAGTTCCTTACGGATCGAATCCGACTGCGGCGCACAAACAAGAGCACCCTGGACTCCCAGACATCCCGGCGGGTTTCTTTTGTCGCCATGCAGATCGGCAGCGCCCTCCAGCAACGCGCGCGCATAGGCGGCTGCCGTCGGCGCCGTCAGTGCGGCTTGCCGATATCCTGCGCGCGCCTCGTATAGATCGAGCGCTTTCAAGAACAGCGCCTCCTTGCTTTCGAAAGCGGCATAAAGGCTTGGGCGGGTTAAACCCAATTCTCGAGTGAGATCGGCCAAGGACGTGCCCTCATATCCCTGTCGCCAGAACAGGTCCATGGCGCGCTCAAGGGCTCTATCTATGTCGAACTCTCTGGGGCGACCAATCAAGGGCTTCTCCTCTTCTAAGATTCTAGACCAGTCGGTACATAAACTAGTTGACATCGGGCAATGGCGGTGCCAATACTTACATACCGATCGGTATAGAATAAGTTTTTGGCACACAGTGCCCGCGCAAAGAATAATCGATTAGTGGAGGGGTCCATGCCTTGGAAAATGCTCAGTTTCTTTGCCTTCTTCCTGTCCATTGCGGCGCTGCCCGCGGCAGCAAACATCCGGCCTTACCCCAACAGTTTCAGCGTTCGAGAGATCCGGGCCAACGGAACGACGATTCATGTCAGGGTCGGCGGAACGGGACCTGCCGTGGTGCTGCTGCATGGCTTCGGAGACACCGGCGATATGTGGGCGCCGCTTGCCGCCTCGCTCGCCGCCGATCATACGGTGATTGTGCCGGATCTTCGCAGCATGGGGCTGTCGGCCGTTACCGATAACGGTTTTGAGAAGATGAATCAGGCCAAAGACGTTGCTGACATTCTGGACACGCTTCATGTCGCAAGTGCAGGTATTGTCGGTCATGATATTGGCAATATGGTCGCTTTTGCATTCGCTGAGCTGTATCCGGAGCGCACGACCAAGCTGGTGATGATGGACGCGCCCGTCCCTGGGGTTGGTCCATGGGATGATATTTTGAAAAGCCCTCTGCTCTGGCATTTTAGGTTCGGTGGAGTCGACATGGAAAGGCTGGTGGCAGGCCGTGAGCGAATCTATCTCGATCGCTTCTGGAATGACTTTGCTGCAGACCCTTCAAAGTTCGACGAGGCCTCACGTGTGCACTATGCGGAACTCTATGCAAAGCCGGGGCGCATGCACGCGGGGTTTGCCCAATTTGCAGCGTTCGATCGGGACGTGATCGACAACAAAGCAGCCGTTGCACGTGGCCGGCTGCAAATGCCCGTGTTGGCGGTCGGAGGCGATCATTCCCTGGGTTCGACCATGGCCTACATCATGAGATTTGCGGCCGACAATGTTCGTGAGGTCGTCATAGCGGAGTCAGGTCACTGGTTGATGGAAGAGCAGCCCAAAGCAACAGTTTCAGCCATCGTGGATTTCCTGTCGGGCGACAGCTCCATAAACTCACGCACTCTCGGTGTCGCCGAGATTGGCGCCCTGGCGCTGAGCGGGGCGGGTGTCGGAACGTCAGGAGTCGGCGGAATTCAGACAATTGTTCTGTCCGGCGATCCGGCCAAGGCCGGCCCTTATGCCATCGAGCTCAAGATACCGGCTCATACCCACATCGCGGCGCATACCCACCGCGACAATCGGCTTGCGATGGTCGTCTCGGGCGAATGGCACTTTGGATATGGCAGCAAGGCCGACGACGCTCAGACGAACGTGCTTACGCAGGGCGCATTCTATACGGAACCCGCCAACACGCCCCACTTCGCCTTCACGGGTGACCAGCCCGCGAGAGTTTTCATAACCGGAACCGGTCCGAGCGATACGCACTTCGAAAAGGATGGCCCATCCCATCCGTGACTGGGACTTCCATTCAAATGAGCTGCTGATCCCTACAGCATCGGCGCGACCAGCTGCATGCCCAGCCCCGGCCTAGGGGAGCATAGACATCCCCAAGGTCAACGGGATCCCCCTTTTGGGGTGCTTTTTTACTGACAGTGGCAGACAATAGCGGACTATTGCCTGGTTGACTGTAAAGGGCTATGCGCCAAGCTCTACTTCAACGACGACGCAACTCATTCACCAGCTTACTGCTGGTCGCCCTGCTGTTTCGTGCCTATGTACCCGTCGGCTTCATGCCGGCGGCCGGGGCGCCGTTTCGACTGGAACTCTGTCCTGCGTTCGGGATGTCCGTCCCGGCGCACCATCTGCATCACCACGACTCGCGGCATCCTGCGGATCCCCAAGATTGCCCCTTCGGGAGTGCGCCCGCTCAAGGACCGGTTTCCGATCTTCCGGTCCTCGATCCTCCCGGACAAATACCCTTTCTCCAAGCCATTCCCGCCGGGCCCGAGCGGCTGGTGACCCGGCCGCTACGATCTCACCAACCTCGCGGACCGCCTTCTCTCGCCTAGCTTCCTGATCTTCGACAAAGCGCGCGAATAAGCGATGCATTCCAACGCGCGCGCGTCGACCCGTCTGGATTTTATGGGGAGAGTGTCATGCCAATCGCTTGCGTGGGCCATCGACGGGCCCGCCTCTACTTTTCGGGCTCATTGCGCCTCCGAAGCGCAATGCTTTTGCTTGCAGTTCTCATTGCACCGACCTCGCTTCGCGCGGCCGATGTCGGCGGCGTCCGCGGCGTCGTGCACGATCCAAATCATCTGCCGGTCGCTCAAACTCGAGTAACACTGAAGTCGGCCACCTCCGAATGGGCAGAGACTGCGACGACGGACCGTCGGGGCGAGTTCGCCTTTATTTCAGTCCCGATCGGCGATTACGTCCTGACCGTCAGTCAACCCGGCTTCGAGACGAAATCGCAAATCGTCACCGTCAGTTCGGGCTTTTCGCCTGTCGCCCATGTGCAACTTACCAAAGGGCCCACGCTTGAAACCGTCACGGTGACAGCCGCCATGGACACGGCGTTGCCCGTCACATCGACTCCGACGACCGTCGTCAGCCGTGAAGACATCCAGCGTACCCCCGGAGCCGGACAAACGAACAATCTGGCAATGATCACCGATTTCGTTCCGGGAGCCTATGTGGTCCATGACCAGCTCCACGTTCGCGGGGGCCACCAGACCGCCTGGGCTGTGGATAGCGTCGAGATTCCAAACACCAACATCGCGAGCAACTTAGGGCCGCAGATCGATCCAAAGGACATCGATTATCTCGAGATCCAGCGGGGCAGCTACCAGGCGGATCAGGGAGATCGCACCTATGGCGTGTTCAACGTCGTACCGCGCACCGGCTTTGAACGCGACAATCAAGGCGAGATCATCGCGAGCGGCGGCAATTTCGGGCAAACCAACGACTATGTGAGCATCGGCAGTCACGACGAGCGATTTGCTTACTATGCGAGCCTCAACGGCAATAGAAGCGATCTGGGCATTCAAACGCCGGTATCTCAGATCATCCACGATTCAGAGAATGGCTACGGCGGCTTCAGCACCCTGATATTCAACGCCACCTCCGATGATCAGTTTCGGTTCGTATTCTCCTCACGACATGATAACTACGATATCCCGAACGCCCCTGGGCAGCTCGACGACGATGTCCAGCGCGAGACGGACATCTTTGCCATTCTTTCCTGGGTGAGAAAGCTGAGCGCCGATGCCACGCTCACCACGTCATTTTTCTATCACCAGAATCAAGCGGATCTCGATGGCGCGCCGAACGATTTTCCCATCAGTACCACCGATCAGCGCACCTCCACCTATGTGGGAGGTCAGGAGGCCTTGCGATGGCACGTGGCCCGGAACGATATCCAGGCCGGTGTCATCGGTTGGGGCCAACGCGACCACGAAGCGTTCGACCTGCTCTTTAACGACGGCAGCAACCCGCCCGTCAACCAGAGTTTGCGCCCGACCGGCTCGCTGGTTGCGGCGTACATCGAGGATACGTACAAGCCGACCGACTGGCTTCAATTTCCCGTCGGCGTGCGCCAAACGCATTTCGACGGATCGATCACTGAAAACGCCACGAGTCCCCGGATCGGCGCCGCCGTACAGCTTCCGGGGCTGAATTGGATCCTGCGCGGGTTCTGGGGGAAGTACTACCAGGCGCCGCCGCTGACGACGCTCAGCGGGCCTCTGCTCGAGTACGCGCAGAACAGCAACCTGGGCTTCTTACCGCTGCACGGCGAGCGCGACGAGGAATACCAGGTCGGCATCACCATCCCCGTGCAGGGCTGGGTGATCGATGCCGATCACTTCCACACCCAGGCGAAGAATTTCTTCGATCACAACAATATCGGCAACTCGAACGCGTTTTTACCCCTGACGATCGACGGCGCGTTGATTCAGGGCAACGAGCTCACCGTTCGTTCCCCCAAGTTTTGGAGTGTCGGTCAAGCCCACCTGACCTATTCCAACCAGACTGCCGACGGATTCGGCGCGATCAACGGAGGACTCACCGACTTCAGCCCTCCCGCAGGCTCTTTCGCCCTTGATCATGATCAGCGAAATACAGCGAATGTCGGGCTCAACGCGAACCTGCCGCGCCAGTCGTTTGCCTCCGCGGATGTGTCCATCGGCTCCGGGTTCTCCAACGGCAGCGGCACACCCCCGAGTCATTTGCCGGGCCACGCCGAGTTGAACTTGAGCGCGGGCAAAGCTTGGGGACAGAGCCTTTCCGCTTCCTTGACCGTACTGAACGTGACTAACCGTCACTTGCTGATCGACAACAGCCTGACCTTCGGCGGCTTTCACTGGAATGACCCGCGGCAGATCTACGCCCAGGTGAGCTACAAGTTCGGCTACTAGAGTGGTGCTGGTGCGCCGGGCCGGCGCACTTGCTTCGGCGAGTAGCCGAACTGCCGCGCAAACGCGGCGGTAAAACTGCCGTGATGCGCGTAACCGGCTTGCATTGCGATCTGTTGGACCTGAAGATCAGACGAGCGCAACAAACTGTGCGCGAACTCCAGCCGCTGGCGGCGCACGAACTCCGCGGTCGTCTCGCCGAAAAGTTGGCGAAATGCCGTGCACAACTTCGAGTAGTTCATGCCCGCGCGGCGGGCGAGATCCGGCAGGCGCGGCGGCGCAACGAAATTCGCCGCGAGTACATCGCGGATCAGGTGCAGCTGCTTCCGATCGCGCTCCGTCAGCTTGAGGTGGCCACCGTCTCGCGGCGCAAAGGCGCCGAGATTGCTCAGCGTGACGTACAGCAGCTCGTTTGCCTTGGCGCTCGCGTAGAGCCACTGCAGCGGATCGCCGCGGTCGGCGCGCACGATCTCCCGCAGCAACGGAACCGTTGCGGCGATGTGCGGGCCCGCCCGGAAGCGCGGCAGGAGTGCGGTGCCTTCGTCCGGAGAGAGAACCGATTCGAGAATCGCCGCCGCGCCCTCGTTCACTTGATCCAGCCACACGCGATCGCAATACAGGCTGACCCACGTTTCGCGGCCGCGCAGCGCCTCGCCGAGCCGCTCACTCACGTCGTCGCAGCCGTTCGGCTGAAACCACAATAGACACGCCGGCTCGAACACCCGGCACTCGCCCCACGAACCCGCAAGCTCGATGGCTCCGGAGATGCGGTAATGAAACTCGAGAATGTTCTGGCCTCTCAAGGGGCTCTCGAATCGCTCGGCAGATGCGACATCGACCACCGCCATGACCATCCACGGCGATAGATAGTAGGTGTCGCAACGTCGGCTAGGGTCGCTGGAGAAGAACCGCAGCGGATGTCGGTACGCCAGATAGCGGGACGCGAAGTCCGAGAGTGCCGCATCCGCCGTTTGCAGGCACTGCATCTCCGGCGGCACGTTCACCCGCGTCTCGGCGATCTCGAATCGGTCGCCGCCGCTGTAAATGGGCGCGGGCGTCGTCATCTGCCCTCCTAGGCCCAGTCAACCAGTCTCGATCATGCCGAGCCTGATCGGTCGCGTCAATGGATGATCCGCGTCGCCTCAGCCGATTTCGTCCTTCATGGCGGCTTTACGCCGGCCGATGTAGTCCTTGAGCGCTTCGTCGATCGCCGCATCGATCGGCGGCGCCTCGTACGATTGGAGCATGGCCTTCCAGCGTTGATTGGCGCGGGTCAGCTGATCGCGACCCCCCTCCGCACGCCATTGCTCGTAGGAGTTATTGTCGGCGAGCTCGAAATCATGGAACGCACGCTCGTAATTCGCCATCGTGTGCGCCGAGCCCAGGTAATGATTGCCGGGGCCGATCTCCCGGAATGCCCCGAGCGCGAAGCCATTGTCGTCGAGGGCCATGCCTCTAGCCAGGGTGTGGAAGCCGCCCAGTTGGTCGACGTCCATGACGAATTTCTCGTAGGACATCACAAGTCCCGCCTCGAGCCAACCGGCCGCATGCAACATGAAGTTCGCCCCGCCGAGGAACGCCGGCCAGATCGAGTTCGCACTCTCGGAGGCCGCCTGAGAATCCGCGACCTTCGACGCGCACAGGTTGCCGCCGCAGCGCAGCGGTACGCCGAGCCGACGCGCGAGTTGGCCGATCGCGAAGTAGGCGAGCGCCGGCTCGGGCGTTCCGAACGTCGGCGCGCCGCTTCGCAAGGACATCGAAGACAGAAAATTGCCAAGGATCGCCGGCGAGCCCGGCCGCTCGAGCTGCGCCAGCGCGACGCAAAAGGTCGCCTCTGCATAGCACTGGGCGAGTGCGCCTGCGGTCGTCACCGGGCCCATCGCCCCGCCGAGAATGAATGGCACGCACACCGGCGCCTGATTGGCCGCCGCATAGGTGCGGATTACGCGGCTCGCCTCGCCGTCGAGCACGAGCGGGGAGTTGACGTTGACGTTGCCGAGGATCACACAGTTGTTCGCCACGAAGTCTGCGCCAAACAGGATCCGGCACAGTTCGATCGAGTCGGCCGCACGCGCCGCTGTCGTTACTGAGCCCATGAATGGCTTGTCCGAGTACCGCATGTGCGCATAGACCATGTCGAAATGGCGCTTGTTGACGGGCACGTCGACCGGCTCACAGACGGTGCCGCCCGAGTGGTGCAGCCACGGCGAGACATAGCTAAGTTTGACGAAGTTTTGAAAATCCCCGAGGGTGCCGTAACGCCGGCCGGAATCGAGATCGGAGACGAAAGGCGGCCCATAGGCCGGTGCAAATACCGTGTGGTTTCCGCCGATCTCGACGTTGCGAGCCGGGTTGCGCGCGTGCTGGGTAAATACGCGAGGCGCGGATCGGCGCACGATGTCGCGGGCCAGTCCGGCCGGTACGTGGATCCGGCAGCCATCGGTGACCGTCGCGCCGGCGTCTCGCCAGAGTCGGATCGCCTCTTCGTCGCCGCGGATCTCGAGCCCTATCTCTTCGAGCAACAGATCGGCGTGTCGTTCGACGGCGTCAAGCCCCTCGGGCGACAGGAACTCGTACGGCGGAATCTCGCGGGTAATGTAGGCCGGGGCCGACGGGCGCGCGGCCCGCGCCTTGTGCCGGGCATCGCGCCCACTCGGACGGGCACGGCGAGCAGCTCGATCGTCTTCTGACATTGCGATGGTTTCAAGCGCGCATCCGCGCTCCCATGGGATCAACCGGGGGCTCAGCGAGGACCCGGCATGAACGGCGGTCGCCGACGATAGTCACCTCGAGTGATGTACCGGCCTTGGCCATCGAGCTCGAAACGTAGCCCATCGCGAGGCTCTTGCCGCAGGTATGCCCGTAAGCGGCTGAGGTGACGAAGCCGACGCGCTGATCGCCGGACCAGATCGGTTCGTAGAAGCTTGCATCCGCGTCGGCCGCGTCCACGTCAAGAAGGACAAGCTGTCGCTCCGGCGCCGTATCCCGATCTTTGAGGGCGGCTTCGCGGCCGATGAACGCCGGTTTGTCGTAAGCGATGAACCTCGCGAGACCGCACTCCGTCGGCGTGTAGTCCCGCGAGAATTCGCGAGTCCAGATACCGAATCCCTTCTCTATTCTGAGGGAGAGGAGCGCATACATCCCCACATCCGCGATCTGAAGATCCTGCGCCGCCGCCATCAGACGGTCGTAAATCGCGCCTAGGTAGACCTGCGGTGCGTGAATCTCGTACCCCAGCTCGCCGGTGACCGACATTCTCGCGACGAGAGCATTGCAAAGACCCACATCCATCATCCGGGCAGTCATGAACGGGAAGGCCGCGCGGCTGACATCCTCCGTAGTCACTCGGGCCAGGGCCTCGCGCGACTTCGGGCCGAACATCGCGATCCCCCCCCAGTCGTTGGAGAGATTTCTAAGCGTGACGCCGGTGGCGGGCAGGTGCACCGCAAACCAGCGCATGTGCCAGGCCTGCAGGTAGCCGGAGCCAAATACCAGAAACCGGTCCGGCGCCATGCGGATCGTCGTCAGATCGCCCATCAACCTGCCGCTTGCAGCAAGCATCGGCGTCAGCTTGACTCGGCCGACCGCCGGCAACTTCGCCGCCAGGAGCCGATCGAGCACACTTTCGGCGCCGGGGCCTGCGAACTCGTACTTGCTGAACGAGCTCGCGTCGAGCACGCCGGCTGCGCTCCGAGCCTTGCGGCACTCGGATGCGACGGGACCAAACGCGTTGGAGCGCCGAAGCGTCGGGGTTTCCTCAGGCGCCTCGGCGCTTGGCGCGAAGTAGAGCGGGTATTCGAGGCCGTAGCTCACACCGTGGACTGCGTTGCGAGCCGCGAGCCGTCCATGGAGCGCCGATGTCTTGGACGGGCGACCGGCGGGCCAGTACTCGTTCGGATAGGCGATGCGAAAGCGCCGGGAGTAGAACTCTCCCGCTTTCTCGAGCACATAGGCCTTGCTGGCGTAGTCGCCAAAACGTGCGACGTCGAGTGCGAAGGCGTCGCCGTCCGGCTCGCCTGTGATCATCCAGGTTGCGAGCGCAAGACCAACACCGCCGCCTTGGCAAAAGCCCGCCATCACTCCGCAGGCCGCCCAGTAGTTGGGTACGCCGGGCACGGGACCGACGAGCGGGTTACCGTCCGGCGTGAACGTGAACGGACCGTTCACGATTTTGCGGATTCCTGCGGCGTGAAGAATCGGAAACCGGGTGAACCCCTTCTCGAGCGCCCCCGTCAGGCGATCGAGGTCAGGCGCCAGCAGATCGGTCTCCCCGTAGTCCCACGAGGTACCGCCCACCGCCCATGGCGTAGCGGGCGTCTCGTACACACCGAGCAGGACACCGCGCCGTTCCTGGCGCATGTACATTTCGCCATCGAGGTCCACGACGACCGGCAACTCCTTGGCGGCGTTCGTGAGTTCCGCGAGGTCCTCGGTGATCAGGTAGTGGTGCTCCATCGGCACCAGCGGCAGCTCGACGCCGACCATGCGACCGACCTCGCGAGCCCAGAGTCCACCGGCATTGACGACGTGTTCAGCTTCGATCGTGCCTTGGTCAGTCGATACATCCCAGCTGCCACGCCCGGTCGGCGCGAGCGCGACTACGCGAGTGTGGCGGTAGATTTCCGCGCCGTTCAGCCGTGCTGCCTTCGCGAATGCATGCGTCGCGCCCGACGGGTCGAGGTGGCCCTCCATTGGGTCATAGATTGCGCCGAGCACATCGCGAGTGTCCATAATCGGACAAAGTTCGCGGATCTCGGTGGAGCTCACGAGCCGCGTGTCGAGGCCGAGCGTCTTGTGCCGCGCGACATCCGCCCGCAACAGGTCCCACCGCTCCTTCGTGGCAGCGACGTTCAAACCACCCGGATAATGCAGGCCGATGTCCTGCCCGGAGATCCTCTGCAGCTCCGGATAGAGTGCGACCGAATAGGCCTGCAGGCGCGACATGGCGGCATCGCTGTTCAGGGCGTGAAAGGCGCCGGCAGCGTGCCAACTCGAGCCGGCGGTCAGTTCCTTGCGTTCGCAAAGCGCGACATCCCGCCACCCGAGCTTGGTCAAGTGATAGAGGACGCTGCAGCCGACGACCCCGCCTCCGATGACAAGAACCCGGACGTGGCGCTTCATGAGATCCCTCTGGACAATGCGTCCGCGTTCGGCGCCGGACCGAGTCGCTATCTTAAGGCGACCGGCGCGGGAGAGGCCCGACGATTCTTAGTCGTACGTTGGATTTATTTAGGCGATCCGGTAAAGGTGCGTTAGGCACCGTCCGGCGGCGGAAGCACCAGACCTACAAGGTGTACACTGCGCCGAAACGGCCGGATCGGCCCGCGATGGGGTGTGCGAATGTCAATTTCCGGCGGTTCGGGTCCGATCAGCGTTGAGCGGCTGTCGAAGGTCCTACGACCAGTCGATGAGGCGATAGGGCTGCCGAACGTCGCCTATACCAGTGACACGTATTTCCAATACGAGCGCGATGTCGTCTTCGGGCGTACCTGGGCAGGGATTGCATTCACGGACACGATCCCTGACCGGCCGACGGCCCACCCGATCGAGTTCATGGGCTTGCCGTTGCTCGTGACCCGCGATCGGCATGGCGCGCTCCACGTTTTTCACAACGTCTGCAGCCATCGCGGTATGAAGCTGGTCGCCGAGCCGATGGAAGTTCGAGGCTTGATTACCTGCCGCTATCACTGCTGGTCGTACGCGACCAACGGCGATCTCAAGGCCACGCCGAACATCGGCGGCGTAGATCGGAACCACCGCGAAGGATTCAAGAACGCGGACCATGGACTGAAGCCGGTGCGCAGCGCCGTCTTCATGGGCGTCTTGTTCGTCAATTTGAGCGGTGACGCGCCTGACTTCGGCCTGCACGCCGGCCAGTTGATGCGGCGTGCCGAGCAATTGCTCGGCACCGACGGCTGGCCGCAGCTGAAGCCCGGCGTCACCGATTCCCGCCTGAGTCTCACAGCGCAGTGCAATTGGAAGCTCGCAGTCGAGAACTATTGCGAAGCCTACCATCTGCCTTCGGTGCATCCCGAGCTCAATGCCTACTCACGGCTGGACGACCACTACTGCTTCTTAGGCGACGGCTTCGCCGGACAAGGATCCCTGGCGTATCGTGGAAGCGACATAGCCGGCACTCACCTGCCGCGCGTCACGGCGTGGCCGGCCGAGCGGATGCACGTGGCCGAATACCCGACCATGTACCCGAACGTGCTGCTGGGCTTCCAGGCGGATCACGCATTCGCAATCCTCCTGCTGCCGGAAGCGGCCGGCCGGACTCGCGAGGAACTGCAAATCTTTTATATTCGCGACGGCGCCACGAGCGACGCCTATCGCGCCTGCCGGGCGGCGACCGTGAACGCATGGCGGATCGTCTTCGAACAGGACCTGCCCGCGGTCGAGCAGATGCAGATCGGGCGTGCCTCGCCGGGATATGACGGCGGCGTATTCTCGCCGGCGATGGATGCGGCCACTCATCACTTCCACAGCTGGGTGGCCAATCGGCTCGTGGAGAGCTCCCTTACTTGACACCGCCCAACAGACGCCGGATCAACGGAGTCAGCAGCAGCATGATCGCCGCAGCGATAAAGGACCACCAGAAGATCTTCAGGAACAGCGCCGGCAGCGACTGCAAGTTGTGCGCGTCGTATTCGCCTGAGAGCTGACCGGCGAGATTGTTACCGAGGGCCAGGGCGAGAAACCAGAGTCCCATGACCTGACCTACGAAGCGCGGCGGTGCGAGCTTGGTCATCGACGACAGTCCAACCGGCGATAGGCATAGGTCGCCGCATTCCTGAAGAAAGTAGGTCACGAGCAGCCAGGTCGGCAATACCTTGGCGCCCTGGACGACGTATCCCGACGCGACGTACATGACGAGGTATCCCGCGCTCAGCAGCCCAAGCCCGGCCGCGAACTTGGTCGACGGAGCAAAGTCGTAGCCGCGTCGGCCGAGTGCGATCCACAGAGCAGCGAAGGCCGGAGCAAAAAGAATCGTGTAGAGAGCGGTCGTGCCTTGCAGCACGCCCGCCGGCATGAGCCAACCAAACAAATTGCGGTCGGTGTATCGATCGGCAAACAGATTCAAAGATGCGCCTCCCTGCTCGAAGCCGGCGAAGAACGTCGCATAGGCCAGGAACAGTGCAGCCATCACGTACACCCGCCGGCGCTCATCCCTGTTCAAGCCCGCGAACAGGATCAAGTATGCGAAGTACGCCACCGCGAACAGCGCGATTACCCACGACGCAGCGCCCGCCAGCCTGACCGGGTCGACCGCCAGCTGTCCGCCGATCGCGAGCGCAGTAATCGCAAAGACCGCAAGCAGAAGCAGCAAAACCGGAAGCCAGGCTCGCAATCCGGTCGCTCCGCGTACCATCCGGCCGCGGTCACCCAGCCAGCGCCGCGTCAGCATGAACTGGCCGAGCCCAATCATCATGCCGAGCACGGGCAGGCTGAATCCCCAACGCCAGCCGAATTGCGCTGCGCAGAGCGGCACGAGCAGGGAGCCGAGAAGCGCTCCGACGCTGATACCGACGTAGAAGATCGAGAAGCCCGCATCCCGCCGTGCGCCGCCTTCCGGGTACAACTCTGCGACCATGACACTGATGTTGGGTTTGAGGAGGCCCACGCCGAGCACGATGACTACGAGGCCGACGAAGAAGCACCGGACACTGCCTAGGATCAGCAGGGTGTTTCCGCACAGGATCAGGACGCCCCCGACGATCACGGCCCGCTGCGCGCCAAGCAGGCGGTCCGCCATCCAACCGCCAAACAGGGCGAAGACGTAGGTCGCGGCAATGTAAAGGCCGTAGATCGCGCTCGCGACGTGGTCGTCGAGCCCGAGGCCGCCGCCGCTCACGGCTCCCACAGCGAAGAGGATCAGGATGGAGCGCATCCCATAGTACGTAAAGCGCTCCCACATCTCTGTCAGAAAGAGCGTCGCGAGGCCGCGCGGCTGCCCAAAGATCGCCCGGTGGCCCGCACCCGCCAGGTCGTACGTCGCGCTTGGCGTTTCCGCCCTCACAGGAGGTCGCGGGGGATCGTCACGTCCCATTGTCGCTCGGCGACGATGTCGCCGTTGAGCCGGGCGATCAGAGTACCTGACACGTAGAAGCTGTCCGTGTCGCTGTGCATACGGGCCTCAGTGTTCACCAGGGTCCGCCATCCGTCGCGGCCCATCTCGTACGATTGCGTCAGCACATACCGAGCGGACAGCGGATCATCGTCCTTGATCGTCAGCTCACGTTTCAGGCAATGGGCGACTTCGATGTTGACGTCGTCGAGGCGCCGGATGCCTTCACCGAACACTCCACCGATGCCTTCGGTGACGTAGGTCATCTCGCCGGTGACGTGGTCCTGGACGGTGAACCGCCGCACGCTGCCGGGGTCGATGGTGGTGATCGGCGCCTTCGGTCCATGGGCCGGCGGCGCGAACGACACCGCCGCTCCTTGGGTTTCCTGCCGCGCCGGCAGCTCCATCGCACTCTCGCCCGTGCGGATCGACAACGTGGCGGGGTATGGCGCCGGCCAGACAATCGGCCAGTACGCCGTCGCGATCGATAGCCGGATGCGGTGACCCGGCAGGAACCGGTAACCGCATGCGTTGAGCGTCACGCTCAAATCGTAGTAGCGCCCGGGCTCGAGTTGCGAAGGGTGCTCGTGGCCGTCGCGGTGAGTGAGATTGAGGACCTGATAACTGACGCGCGTGACCCGACCGTCCGGCGCCACATCTGACAGACGTACCGCCAGCTGGGCGACAGGCACGTCGGACGAGACCTGCAACCGCAGCAGCGGCGGCCCGAGCACCGAGAGCTCACGCTCGAGTGCCGATGTGTCGAATACCAGTGCCCCACCGTCGTCGAGCCGCTGGTCCGTCGGATGCTCGCCCGGACATCCGGTTCCCATCCACTCACCGGCAGCCTTGCCTTGGCTCTGCGGCGAGCGAACCGAGAACACGGTGCTCCGGTCAGGCTGCTCGCCGAGGCTTCGGTCTGCGCGAAGAAAGAGCCGCCACGGCTGGATGTTGCGCGACGGGTAGGCCGCCTCGCCGACCCAGCGTCCCGGGATGAACGTGCGCGTGCCGTCCGGGGCGACGGGGTCCTCGATGTACGCCCGCAGCATCGGCTCGTTCATGATCCCGTTGTCTCGGCCTTTGAGCCACCGGTCCCACCAGCGGACCGCTTCCTGGAGGTAACCGATCGCAGGGCCGGGCACGCCGTCATGCGGATAGAGATGCCCCCATGGCCCGATGATGCCGAGCCGCGGCACCTCGAGGCTCGCGAGTAGGCGCGGAACGGCGTTGGTATAGGCATCCGACCAACCGCCGATCGCGAGGACCGGGCAGTCGATCGCCGCGTAATCCTCGCAGATCGACCCGTGCTTCCAGTAATCGTCGTAGCGCTGGTGAGATAGCCAGAGCGCTGGGAAGAAAGGGATCGTCTCGAGCCGCTCGAGCCAGCGCCCGCGCCATTCCTCTCCAACGATCTCGGGATCGAGCGGGCGGCTCTGGTAGGCGAGCATGATGCTGCCCCACCACAAATTGTCGTTGAGCAGGCAGCCGCCCATGTAATGGATATCGTCGGTGTAGCGATTGTCGGTCGAGAACGTCGTGATGATCGCCTTCAGTGCCGGCGGACGGCGGGCTGCGATCTGCAGCGCATTGAAGCCGCCCCACGACTTGCCCTGCAGGCCCACGGCGCCGTTACACCAAGGCTGGCTCGCAATCCACGCGATCACCTCGAGGCCATCATCCTGCTCCTGCTCGAGATACTCGTCCGCGAGATGACCATCGGACTCGCCGGAGCCGCGCATGTCGACACGGACGGCCGCGTAGCCGTTCTGCGCGAAGTAGCCGTGCATGGGGTCGTCGCGCGCTCGGGTTCCGTCGCGCTTGCGGTATGGGATGTACTCGAGTACTGCAGGAACGGGCGACCGGGCCGCGGTTTCCGGGAGCCAGAGACGAGCCCCCAGACGGCAACCGTCGCTCAACGTGATCCAGACATGTTCCTCGATGTGCACCGGCATTCGGACCACCTACCGCAATAGAGCGCGCTGTCGCTACCGATTTGGGCGGTAGATGAGATCACCGTACTTTACCCACTTGCCGCTGCCGGCGGGCGCAACGTATTGCAAGATGCGCACAGTACCGTCGGGGTGGTTCTCATACACCAGCTTCACGTCGCGTTTGCGCGATGGGATCACGGTCACGAATACCATGTTGCCGTCCGCGTCGGGTGCCCCACGCAGGAAAATCGCCCCCCACTGATTGTCGGCCCACATCTGCAGCCAGTGCTCGCCATCGAAGCGATTGACGCCGATGCCCGCGAGCCGGTATTTGACTCCCGGGCGCCGGTACATGTCCGTCAGGAAGGTCAGGTTCTCCTGGACGATACACCCTTCCGAGTGCTTCTCGACACGCTCGAGTGCAACCAATTGGTTCGTCGCGGCGTCGAAGACCTGCCAATTTCCCACCCAGAAATCCAGCTGATGATGCTGAGGTGTATCGCAGGTCGCCGGCGCAGTGGTTTGCTCCAGCGCCATCGTGTCCGCGGCCCGGGCCTGCTCCGGCGAATCCAGCGCGACAGCGGATACGCCGAGCAGCACGGCGGCCGATGCGCCCGCGATCGAAAGTATCGGCCTCGTCATTTCAATCAGAACGTGTAGGCGAGCCGAACGCCGACTTCACGCGGTGGATTGACCAAATAGTCGTTCGTCAGCTTGCCGAGCTCGTTGAGCTGCGTCGGCGGGACCAGAATATTCTGCCTGTCGAACAGGTTGGTCACGTACAGGGTCGTGCGCCAGGGCTTGTGAATCAGTGATGCCGAGAGATTCATGACCTCGTAACTCGACGATTTCTGCACAGTCGTTACGCCCAACGTGGGCGACAGCTGCATCGGTACGACGCCTCGATAGACTCCGTTCGCCGCCAGTGCAAGATCGTATCCAGACGAGACATTCATATCGTAGACGACGCCGGCGCTCGCGCTGGTCTTCGGACTCCCGGGCATCTGTTCCCCGGAAGTTCCGTGGATGAGGCCGGGAACGATGGTGCCGGTCTGGAGGCCATTGTTCGCCGGCAGCGAAAAGTCGCTGGTCAAATGTGCATCGGCATAGGCAAAGCTCACGGAATAGGCGAGATGCGGCACGAACAGCGGGCCGCTCGACTCCAGCTCGAAGCCCTTCGATTCGGCCGTGTTCGCGTTGTACACGGCGAGATTTCCGGAGGGCAGGCTCGATGAGATCTGCGGCTTGTCCCATTTGATGTCGAACACCGCAGCCGTATAAGAGAAGCCGTTGCTGAATCGACCCTTGAGCCCCGCTTCGTAATTGTTGGTCGTGTCGGGCTTGTAAGTCGATATCAGCGGACTTTCCGCGAACGGACCCACCAGCGGCACCGAGTTCGCACCGCCGCGGCGAAAGCCCTGCGACCACAACGCATACACGAACTGATCCTTGGCGTACTCGAATGACGGGTCGATCTTCCAGACCGTTTTCGATGCCGGCGATTCATGCGGCGTTGCCGGCAGGTGGGTCGGGAAGGGGTAGTCGTCATAGGACTGCGCGTCGGTGAATTCCTGGCTGAAATGCCGCCCGCCGACCGTGAGCTGTCCGCCCGGCATGAAATGCCAGGTCAGCTCGCCAAACACCGACTTGTCGGTGAATTTCTGGTTGTCGACCTGCTGAAACGTGACGTCGCCGGGAGCTGTGGCGATGAAAAAAGCGCCGCCGGGGCAGGTCAACGTGGTCGCCGAACATCCCTGGGCGAGCTGCCGCTCCGGTGTCCCCGGGACGGCGATGGTCCATGCCCCCTCACGCGCCTGATTCTCGTAGAAAGCGCCCACGACGTAGTCGATCACGTTGTCAGGTGCGGCCTTCGACACGAGGCGAACCTCTTCCGTGAAGGTGTGCGCCGAATCGGTGAATATCTCGTCGTAGACAAAACGCGGGTTTGTGGGGGTGCCCGCGTAATACGGGAGGTAGCCGCCATCGATGAGGCCGCCCAGGCTGTAGGTATTGTCCTCCAGCGTCGAGCCCGTTGTCGTGTAGTAGGAACTCGTCGAGGACACCGTGGCGAATCCCGCGTCATAGGAGAGGTCGAGACTGGTCAGGTTCGTGTACCGCGACCAGGGCTGATCGATCTGCGAGAATTCCCGGTAATGGCCACCGGCGGGCAATGTGGTCGCAGCATCGAGCGGCGACACCCCGCCGGGAAAGTCCGGATTGACCTGGGGACCACCGTCACCGTCCGCATTGGAATGCAGGACCGCAAGCTCTGCGCTGAACGCGTCGCTTGGCTTCCACAACAGGCTCGCGCGCCCGGTGAAAGTCTTCTGGAAATTCCAGTCCTTCCGATCCGAGTAGATGGCCGGACTATTGACGGGGTCCGCAGGATTAGCGAGCAGCGGGATTCCCGACACGCCGTTGTTGGTGCGGGCGAACAGGCCATACGTGTCGATGAAGCCGGGTTCGTACGCGTACTTTGCCGAGGCCCGGAATGCGAACTCGTCGCCAAGCGGCAAGTTGACCATGCCCTTCAGCGTATAGGGGGTTCCATCCGAGTGATCGACTCTGCCGCCGCTGGCCTCGATCTCGCCCGAGAAGTTGTTTAACTCCGGCGAGTTGGGAATGATTCGAAGGGCACCGCCCAGCGCGCCTGCGCCATACAGGGTCCCTTGCGGACCACGCAGAACCTCGACCTGTTTCACATCATCCAGCTGAAAGTAACCATCGATCGGCGAATTGCCGATATAGGTGCCTACTGGGGCCTGCTCGAAGCTGCGAAATCCGCGCGTCGGTTCGCCGGTCGCGTTGATGCCGCGGATGATTGGCACCGTCGCTCCGGACAGACGCGCGCCGTAGTCGTACATGCTGAGCCCGGGCACTGCCGTCGCCAGCGACGAGATATCGGTCACGCCCGTCTGCGCGAGCTGGTCCGAACTGACGACCGATATGCTGTAAGGCACCGCCTCCAGCGTCTGCACGCGACGGGTGGCTGTGACGACTACTTCAGCGAGCGAGTCCGTCGCTTCGATCCCGGCCTGCTGGGAGTACGCCGCCTGCGACATTCCGTACAACGCGATGCACACCGCGGTGCGAACCGGTGTATGCGCGCTGAGTGTTCGCTTCACGGACATCGCGACGTGTCGAGCCGTACTGGACTGCCTCATGCTACACCTCCCTACACATGGCCAACGACGATCGCCGGGCCGACCTCAGAAATCGGCGAGCATGGCGTCAGGACCCCTGAAACGCGCCACGGCCAAGTCGTCACCTGCGTAAACTTATTCCCCATCCCACGCGCGGTCTCAATTGCTCTCGTAAGCGCTCTCTTCAGGAGCTGCCTCGGGCTCGCTTGCGCCGCGCCGGTTCAATATGTGACAAGCTCCTGGGCCCGTCAACGGAAAGCTTCGTCCTTTCACGCGACTTCTTAGGAGATTTCCACTTTTTTCGCCTGTGGCGCGACTGCCACGGATTGGGAAGCACGCCTTAGCCCTGCTGCGGCAGCCGGGCGCTTTCCACGACAGGATACTTCCGGTTACAGTTTGTCGGGCCCACGCCACGGGAGAACTATGAAAGCTGCCGCTCGAGCTGCCGCGCACGAGGCCTTCCGATTGGCTCGGGCCGGGCGTGTCGACGAGGCGTTGCCGTTCGCCGAGCGGGCCGTCGACGGAGCGCAGGAATGCCTGCCCGCCCATGGCTTCCTGGCGTCGTTGCTATTGAAACTCGGACGCCCCCAAGAAGCGGAGCGGATCGTCGTGCAGGCGGTGGGGCTGGCACCCGGTGGCGCTGATGCGTACGACGGGCTTGCCAACGTCTCGATGGCTCTCGGCCGGCACGATCGAGCGAATGCCCTGTATCAGCGCGCGACCCAACTTGCGCCGAACGATCCTCGGTTTTGGTACAACCTGGCGTGTAGTGAGCGCAGCCTCGGCAAGCTGATCGAGGCAGAAGCGGCCTGTGATCGTGGAATCGCGCTTGATCCAAGCCAATATCCGACCTATCTGCTGAGGTCGGAGCTCCGCGTCCAGCAACCTTCAGCGAATCACATCGAAGAGCTCCAGGCGCAGCTCGCCCGAGCGGGAGGCGACTATCGCGCGCTCATATTTTTGGGTTACGCGCTTGGTAAAGAGCTCGACGATGTCGGACGGTTCGACGAGGCCTTTGGCTGGTTTGCCGCCGCTGCGCAGGCACGACGCTCGCGGCTCGAGTACAACGTCGCAATGGACGAGGGCAAACTCCTGCGCATTGCCGAGGTGTATACGCGAGACTTCGTCGCGCAACCCCGCGGGGCGCAAGCCGAGCCGCAAGCAACTCGGGACCACTCGCGTTACATTTTTATCGTTGGCCTTCCACGCTCGGGCACGACGCTGGTAGAGCGCATTCTGACGGGATTGGCGAACGTCCGGTCGAACGGTGAGACCGACAACGTTTCGCGCGCCCTATTTGCGGCCACGCCCGCATCGGGCGACGTGTTCGAACGGGCTGCAGCCGCCGATGCAGCGGCAATTGCCGCCGAGTACGCGCGGCTCGCCGGCGCCGGCATTGACGGCAGCCGAATCATCGAGAAGCTTCCGCTCAACTATCTCTATCTTGGCGCCATCCACCGCGCGCTGCCGGAGGCGAAGCTTCTGCTCGTGCGGCGTTCGCCCCTCGACAGCTGTTTTGCCATGTATCGGACGCTGTTCGCGGCGGGCTATCCGTTCAGTTACGACCTGGCGGAACTCGGCCGGTACTACTCGGCGTACGAGCAATTGGTGAATCATTGGCGGGCTGTCTTGGGCGAGCGAATGCACGAAATAATCTACGAAGACCTGGTGAAGGAGCCCAATCGGGTCGGCCGGTCGATCGCGACGCACTGCGGACTACAATGGAGCGAGTCGGCGATCGACATTCAAAGGAACAGGTCGGTATCGTTGACTGCCAGCGCATCGCAGGTGCGCCGTCCGATTTACGGCAGCTCCTCCGGCCGCTGGCGCCACTACGGCAGCCACCTGGAGCCGCTAATGGCCGCATTGCGCGGGCAGTCCAAGGTGTCCTCGTTGGCCCCCTATTCGGGGGATATGTAGAGCTGCGGCGCGCCCGTCAAACTTTGCTCCGGCCCGAATACCCGGACTTATATTGATTAATACGCTTTTTTCCGCAAATCCTGCGCCATAGGACGACGACGCGCCGCCGACAAGCGATGAGCCGGTCATGGAGCCACTCCCATGCAGTATTCTGATTACAAATGTTTCCGGTTCGGGTTTGATTCCGGAGTCGCATTCGTAAGCATCGATCACCCACCGATCAATCTGCTTGACGAGGTTCTGTCACAGGAATTGGACCAACTCGGCAGGGACCTCGAGGCCGACAAAAGCGTTCGTGTTGTGGTCTTGCAGAGTGCGCTGCCGGATTTCTTCATAGCCCACTCTGGTTTGGGCCGCGTCGGATCCGCTTCCAAAATGGTCTCTACGACCCGCAGCTTTCGCTTGACGCAGACGATCGGCGAGCGCTTCAGGAACATGCCTAAAGTAACCATTGCCAAAATCGAGGGACGGGCCCGGGGCGGAGGGAGTGAGATCGCGCTCGCCATGGACATGTGTTTTGCTGCCGTCGGCAAAGCGATCTTCGGTCAACCCGAGGTGGCGGTCGGGCTGGTTCCGGGGGGCGGTTCTACGCAGAGATTGCCGCGGCTCATCGGGCGGGGACGCGCGTTGGAGGTGCTCCTGGGTTGCAATGATCTCTCCGCGGAGCTGGCAGAACGTTACGGCTATATCAATCGAGCGTTGCCGGCCGACGAGCTGGGGCCATTTGTCGAGAAACTGGCTCACCGCATCGCCTCATTTCCCGCGCATGCCATCGCTCACGCCAAGGCGGCCGTGGATACCGGAGCATTTAGCTCCATGGCAGAGGGGCTTCTGGTGGAGGCTCATGAGTCCGACTTGAGTGTCGCCAGCGAGGTGACGCAAGCACGCGTGAAGGAAGCATTGAAGGTCGGCGCCGAAACTTATGAAGGCGAGCTGGAAATGGATTATTTATCGAGGCTCTCCCCGACAAGATAATTCCCGTTCTTAACCGGCTGAAGTTGCAGCACCGCCCGGCCCGGCCCGGCGACGGCAACTTTGGATTACTTTGCAATACCAAGTATCGTCGATTCAGCGATCCGCACTGCTGAGCGCTTGCCTTTAGTTTCCGATGTATTATACTTTGTACTGCAAAGTGCAATTGCGTGAGCACACAATGGCCGCACGCGCCGATTCCTCCTTCCATCCTTTGTCCCTCGCGTGTTGCTGGCGGAGAATGGTCATAGCTCTGTATGGATGCGCTGCGCTGCTCGTGGTGGCGATCGGGGTTCTGGGCCTGCTCGACGATTCGTGGCTCAGGAAGGCGCTCGAATCGTGGATCAATATTCACGTGCTGTTCGGATTGCTGCTTTGCTGCTTGGCGCTTGCCCGGTATCAATGGCGCATCATGCACTCGCCTCGCATGCTGCCGACCGATGTTCGCGAACTGTCCCGCCACATCTCCCGCACCGTGTACTTGCTGCTCTATGTTGTCATAGGCGTCAGGGAGAGTATTGGCATCGTCAATAGTATTTGGCACGGCGGCGCCGTCGATTTCAATCTGTTTGACGACCGCTTTCGCAATGGTCCCGATCGCGCTGGTTGGAATCCCAAAGACGACTTCCAATTGTTTTTGGCGACAGGTTTCTCTGCGCTCATTATCGTTCGAGTCTTAACATACAGACTCTGGCTGCGCTCCATCGAGCACGTCGCCCTATCGAAAAACCGGAATTAATGCCTGTCGCGCGTCGAAATCCGCTCGACAACATATCTTATGGAGCAGGCGAACTTCGTTATGAAGGAAGGCGTGGTTTAAGATAAATTCGGCACTTGTGCCTATCCTAAACTCCATGTTAGGGGAAAGCCTGAACGACTCCAGCAGACCGTCACTCAAAGTGAGAGGAAAGTCGGCGCTTTTCACTTTAATGCAAGTCACTGTAACCTCTGTGCGCTGTGCAAAGGATGTTTCGGTGACGCTGAGTGGTGCGACGGATTGCCAACGAGGCGAGCGACCCAAGCTCGCCCGCGGCATTACCGCCGTAGCAATCTCTCTTTGTATCTGTATGGTCGCCTACAGATCAAATGCGGCGCCCGGCGATCCGGGAGATGACCTCTCCACAAGTTCACTCAAGACCTTGAGCATCGAGGACTTGATGAATCTTCAAATCACCTCCGTCTCCAAAAGGGGCGAGCCCGTGAGCGACGCAGCTGCCGCGGTCTACGTCATCACGCGCGAGGAAATCTTGAATTCCGGCGCAAGAAGCTTGCCCGACATCTTGCGCCTGGCCCCGAACCTTCAAGTGGCGCAGATCACATCGAACTCCTTCGCGATCTCCGCGCGCGGCTTCAATGGCCCGGCCGCCTCCAAACTGTTGGTGCTCATTGACGGTCGCACTGTCTATACGCCTTACCACTCCGGCGTGTCGTGGGATGTCCAGGAGGTACTGCCGGAGGACATCGAGCGGATTGAAGTCATCAGCGGCCCCGGCGCAACGCTCTGGGGCGCCAACGCGGTGAACGGGGTCATCAACATCATCACGCGCAAGGCCGCCGACACGCAGGATGGATCGCTGCGCGTCGGCGGCGGCAACCTCGAACAGAGGGGTAGCGTTCAATATGGCGGTCAGGCGGGCGGCGCCGTGAACTACCGCGCCTATATGGATTCATTCCACTACGGCGACGATCTTACCGCCGCCGGAACGAATGCACGGGACGCATGGCAGAAGTCCCAAGGTGGATTTCGCGTCGATTGGATGCCGGCGGGGGATCTGGTGACTTTGCAGGGCGACCTCTACAGAGGTTCGGAAGAAGGGCAGCTCCCATCCGCCGATGAGACGGTTTCCGGTCACAATCTGCTCACACGCTGGAACCACGCCTTTTCGGAATCGTCTTCGCTGCAGGTTCAGGCTTATTACGATTACACCCGGACCATGATCCCGAACGTTGGATTCGATGACCTCAATACCTACGACCTCGATGTTCAACACGCCTTTGCTTGGGGAAGCCGTCAGAGCATCGTGTGGGGCGGTGGTGTGCGATCCGATGACGACAACTTTGCAGTTTTTTTGCCGCCGCAGCGCACGTTGGACTACTCCAACGCGTTTCTCCAGGACACCATCTCCCTGAGCCGGACACTCAACTTGATTGTCGGGACCAAGTACGAGCATGACGCGTACACCCGCGGCGAGCTGCTGCCGAACGCCCGCCTATCCTGGAAGGTATCCGACACCAATCTCTTGTGGGCGGCCGTATCGCAGGCTGTGCGCGCGCCATCGCGGATCGACCGGGATCTCTTCGAGGAAGTCGGTCCCGTCGTGTTCCTCCGTGGCGGGGACTTTCAAGATGAAAGACTGACCGCCTATGAACTGGGCTACCGCTCGCAGCTCTCGGCGAAGAGTTCCCTGTCAATCTCGACGTTCTATAACGTGTATAGCGAGCTTCGCAGCGTTCAATATTCGCCGGGCCCCGCGCTGCCCATACTGTTCGCCAATGGGATGTCCGGAGATACGGATGGAGTCGAAGTCTGGGGCAATTACCAGGTGAGCGAGTGGTGGCGGATGAGCGCCGGAGGGAATTGGCTGCACGAGAACCTGCATTTCAACCCAGGTAGCGACAACATCGGGGGTATCGCACTCGCCGGTGATGACCCCAGTTATCAAATCGCTCTGCGCTCGACGATGACCTTTGCCCGCGATGGGTCGCTGTATTTGGATCTTCGTCATGTCGGCGCGTTGCCAAGCCCCGCCTCACCCAGCTACACCGAACTCAATGCCCATATGAGCTGGATAGCTTCGCGCGCGGTAACATTGGCGCTCACAGGGTCAAATCTTCTTCATCCGCATCATTTAGAATTCGGCACGGCGTCCGCACCCCTGCAGCTGGGGTCGACCGGTGTCGAATCAGGCCGCAGCATCTTCCTCGAGGTCCAAAGTCGGTTCTGATCGTCCCCATCGGTTGAGTTATCCTTCCAGAACCGCCGCTCGCCCATTGGCCCATGAAACGTGACAGATCCACATACTTCTTCGATTCCTTCACTCGAGCACAATGGGCGCGGTTCGGCGCGGGAACTTATCGTCTCTCCGTCGACGCCCTGTCTTCGCTAAAAGGCATCAATGAACCCATGCTCGTATCGGAGGTGGATGAGGTAATTGGTCCCCTCTGCCGTCTCATAGATCTGCAAATAGAACAAGAATCGACGCGCCCATTTGTGATCGCCGTGTCCGGAAGCGTCGCCGTCGGCAAGAGTACGTTTTCCAGAGTTCTTCGAGCAGTGCTCGCTCGAGCAAGCCGAACGGTCGAACTCGTTGCAACAGACGGATTCTTGTGGCCCACCGCGATCCTGGAGCAGCGGAACCTGATGCGCCGCAAAGGGTTTCCCGAAAGCTATGATCTTGAAAGCATGCTGGCCTTTCTGGCAAACCTGAAGGCGGGCAAGTCCGGCCTTCAAGTGCCCGTCTACTCGCACGAGCTATATGACATCGTGCCGGAGCAATTTCAAACTATTATTCCGCCCCAGGTGCTGATCTTTGAAGGGCTGAATGTCTTGCAAGGAACTCGAGACAATGCAGTTGTAGCTGCGGATTATTTCGACTTCAGCATCTACCTCGACGCAGACCAGAACGACATCGAGCAGTGGTACGTCGATCGATTTTCGGTACTTCAGAAGACGGTCTTTCAACGACCCACTTCCTACTTTCATCACTATAAGGCTTTACGGCCGTCCGAGGTTCGAAAAACCGGGCGCCAAATATGGCGAACAATCAACCTGCCCAACCTTCTGCAGAACATCCAGCCGACGCGGGAGCGTGCCTCCGTGATATTGCGCAAAGATCGGTCGCATGCCGTGGAGGAAGTTCTGTGGCGACATTCGCTCGAAGGAGACGAGGCGCCCGTCAGAAACTCCGCCCGCGAGTCATGAGCCACCCCCTTAGCGGCCTATCGATTCTCATGGATATAAATTGCGCGCTCGTGAGAGAACGCTTTGAACCCGAAGCGCCCGTGATAGCTGCCCATGCCGCTTTGATTGACGCCGCCAAAAGGTAACTGGTTTTCCAGGTAATGAGAGAAGAACCCGTTGATCGTCACGCCACCCGATGAAGTTCTGCTGAGTACTTTGTCGATATTCTTTTGATCATTGCTGTAAATGTAGAGCGCCAAAGGCTTGGCTCGGCCCGAGATGTAGTCGATGACGTCATCGATGTTCTTGTAACTCAGGACAGGCACGATCGGTCCGAAAATTTCCTCCTGCATGATTTGCATGTCAGGCGTTACATCGGTGAGCATCGTCGGATGGATGGTGCGATCGGCCGCCTCCAGCGTGCCGCCAACGGCAATCCTGGCGCCCTTATTGACCGCATCATCGAAGAGCCTCTTGATGCGGACGAAATTCCGATCATCGACGATCTGCGCGATGTTGTCCTTTTTTATCTTCCCGTCTGCCGTATACAGGTTCTGTTTTACCCTGGATTGAAATTCTTGAATCAGGCCTTCCTTCTGCTGCTCCTTGACGAACACATAGTCGGGGCAGATGCAGGCCTGTCCTCCGTTGAATTGCTTGGCTGCCGCCAGATCCCCCGCAATCTTCTTTAGATCAGCGCCTTCATCGACGATGACGGGAGATTTCCCTCCCAGTTCCAGGGTCACGGTGGCCAAGTGCTTCGCCGCCGCCGCCATGACCAGCTTTCCTACTCGCGTGCTTCCCGTGAAGAAAATATGGTTGAACGGGAGGTCGAGCAAAGCAGTTGCCACATCGACACCCCCTTCAAGCAACGCGACCTCGTTTTCCTCGAAAGCCTCTTTGACGATCCGGGCGGCTACTCCGGCCGTAGCTGGGCACAAGTCGGTGAGCTTGACGATGCAGCAATTGCCAGCAGCAATGGCTGCCGCCAGAGGGCCCATGACCAAACCCAGCGGAAAGTTCCAGGGGCCCAATATGAGGCACACCCCTCTCGCTTCGCAGATGATCTTGGCCTTATCGTTCTTGTTCTGGGATGGAACCACTTCGACCGGTTTCATCCACTCGTCGAGATTGTTGATGTTCCTGTCGATATTGGCGGTAACGTTGAGCAATTCCGTGATTCTGATTTCGCCTTCAGGCTTGCGAGTGTCCTGTTTCACTGCGGCCACGATCTCGTCGCCGTGCGTCTCCACGACCGATTTCAGCTTCCTCAGCTTTTCCTTGCGCTGTTCGGCGGTCGAGGCTTTCATCTTCCATTGATGAGATTGCTGTAGAGCAAATATCCGTTCTACTTCTGCAAATACGCCTTGATCGTTCTTTCTAGCGGGAGTGGACACGATATTCCCTCCATTTAACGAGCACGATTCCCGCGGCGGTGCGAGAGATTGGGCGCGGATATCATACCTGGCAAGGCTGCCGCCGTCGCAGACTTCGCGACGGCGGGAGCCTGAGGTCTGCGGATCAATTGACGTTACGGCTCGATTCGAACCGCCGAGGACGTGCCAGGATATCCCTCCGATGGTGCCGGCGACGGTGCTCCCGGTGCCGGCACCACGTTGTTGGCCAGGTCGTAGAAAATCGTAACGTTGGTTCCGCTATATGAGTTTCCATCTTTCGACAGTGTGTCAGTCTCCGTCTCGTTAAAATATCCGGCGGGCAATCCGGTGGTCGAATCGAAAACCCAACCGAAGTGGTTGCGGGAATAAGTCCGCGGGCCTGTCGCCATCCAAGAACCCATACAGATGTTTCCGCCTATGGAGGGGTGGGTGATGTTCTCCCACTCAGTGCCATCGCTGTGCCATTGAATGAAAGCTTGGCCAACAGGGCCGTAATTCACGAGCCAGGTTCCCACGATGCCTTCATGGTCCATGAAGTGACGCCCAGGAAGTTGGATAAAGTGCTGATTCTCGGCGCCTGAATACGCGCAGTTGGCATGCGAAGGCAGTCCGAAAAGCGATAAGGCAGCGGTAGCGGCAATTCCGATGAGAGTTGTTTTCATGAAGTTATCCCCTGAGTGGTTTTGTTGGGTTGCTGAGCGTTTGGTATTACATATATCTAGAAACATGGTTACCCCTCCTTTGGATTTTTATGACATTTGCAATTCATGAGCGGAGTGCCGGGTCCTCATCAGCGAACGTCGAGCGCGAGGACGCGGTGCTCCGTTCGTTTAACTAATGAGTCCTCGGGCAGTGAATTGGACACCCTTAAGTTTTGGATGCCGAACAAGGCACAGATGTTTATGACAATGGATCCGGAATACATGTAGATTTCGCGGTGAATCGGCCAATAGGGAACGGTTCATTGACAACGAGTGCTCGCAGCTCAATTTGGACACCCCCAAGTTGGGGTGCCGGGATCCTGAAGAGCCGGCCAGCGGGTCGCGGCAAGTGAATGAAAATAGTGGTAGCCGATTCACGCCGGGCGGGACTCTTATAGGTGATGAGGGACCATTGCATGCGTCACCATGGCTGCGGCTGAGCCGAAACCATCGCTGGTCGAGCGGCTGTTTGCCGATCACAGTGGCGCGCTGCGGACGTTCTTCCTGCGGCGCATCCGCGCCAAGGCCGATGCAGCGGATCTGGCGCAAGAGGTGTACGCACGAATGCTACGGGTCAGCGACCAAGATGCGATTCGTAATCCCATCCACTACCTCTACACAGTGGCGAACAACCTGGTGAAGGAGCACGCGGTACTCGAGCGCCGTCAGTCGAGAGGCATCGACATCGATGAGGCACCGGCCCACGAGCGGCTCGAGACGCTGCCGGCGTTTGACAGAGACCTGGATGCGGCACAGCGGGTCCTGCGGCTCGGCACCGTATTGCAGCAGTTGCGCCCGAAATGTCGCGCCGCGGTGGAGCTGCGCTTCACTCATGACCTCTCCTATCGGGAGATCGCAGTGCACCTCGGGGTGTCTCCGCAGATGGCGAAGAAGTACGTGGCGCAGGGGTTGAGTCATTGTCGACGCCGCATGGCACAGCTGAGTTGAACCTATGAACTCCAACGACGAACGAATCCGTGCCGCAATCGCCGAACAGGCCTGCGAGTGGTTCGTGGCGAACGACGAAGGGCCGATGGATGCGCAGGACTCCGCGGCCCTTGCGGCGTGGTTCATGGCCTCGCCGGTTCACATCGAGGAATTCCTCGGCGTGTCGGTGGTCGCACGCGATCTCAAGGAAGCCCGCACCGATCCCGAGTACTCTTTGGAGGCCATCCTCGCTCGCGCCGGCGCCGAGGAGGGACGCCCCGTCCAACGGCTCTGGCCGCGCGCGATCGGGACGGCCCGGGAGACGCCCTCAGGGCGCTGGTTCCCTGCCGCGGCGGCGATGACCGTGGTGTTGAGTCTTGGCTTGCTGTTCGCCTGGACCCTGAGGCCTGCGGGGCGACCCGCCGGGCCGACCGGCATCGCGACACTGTATTTTGAGACCGGGCACGGCGAGCAGCTCACGCAGCGTCTGGCGGATAATTCCGTGCTGCACTTGAATACCGACAGTGCGGTCAGCGTCCGCTACAGCAAGAACGAACGGCTGGTCACGCTCATGTCCGGCCAGGCGGAAATCGAAGTCACCCATGAGGCCAATCGCGCATTTCGGGTGCATACCCAATCGGCTGATATCATCGACATCGGCACACAATTCGATGTGCGCCTCGAGCAAGGGACCACGGTTGTCACGGTGGTTGAGGGGCGGGTCGCGGTCGGACCTCGGAACTCGGGCCCGAGCGACGCGACTCGATCGATTGAGCTCACCGCCAATCAGCAGCTCCGCGTCGCCGAGGGAGAGTGGCCGGCCACCCCCGTCGCGGTTGACGCCGAGCGCACCACGTCCTGGCTGCATCGACAAATCGCGTTCGACCATGAACCGCTGGAACGGGTCGCCGCCGAATTCAATCGCTACACCTCGAAGCCGATCGAGATCGCCACACCGGCGCTGCGGACGCTTCGAATCAGCGGAGTTTTCGCCACAGACGATACCGACGCGTTCATTGCTTTCCTACGCAGCCTCAAGGGCGTGCGGGTCGAGGTGACTGAGACCCGAATTCTCGTGTCGGGAGATTAGTCGCCGCCGTCGGATCGACGTGAATTGACGGCTTAGGTATGCTTCGGCCAAGAATACGCAGAATATCCGCACGGGAAGCGAATGAGGCGTCAACGGCGCGACGGATCAATCGGCACCAGGACACTCGTGTCTGCGGCGCTGAGAGTTCTATCGATCTGTGCGCCTGTCGCTTTTGCGGGGACTCAGACAACACAAACCCAAGCCATTGAAACACGCGCGCTCACCGCCGATATCCCCGCGCAACCTCTCGCGCAGGCGCTCGAAGCGTTTGCACGTCAGACCGGCCTTCAAGTCGTCTATGTTTCCGAGGTGGTGCAGACTCAACGATCGCGCGCGGTGTCTTCGGGACTGAGTGCCTCGAATGCACTCGGTCGACTGCTGGAGGGAACCGGACTCCAATTCGAATACCTGACGCCGCGCAGCGTTCACGTCCTTGCCGCGGCCGTTCGTCCGCCGAAACAAGCGGTCACCCAGATTCCCGAACGCGAAGCGGTGCAAGAAGTGATCGTCACGGCCGAGAAGCGTGCGGAATCCCTCAACGTCGTACCCATCAGTGCCAACGTTCTGACTTCGGCTGAGATGAACGCGGCGGGCATCAAGGGTATCAGTGAGATCGCGGCCGTGACTCCCGGCGTCGAATATGACTACAACACGCAGTTCGGGGGCGGAATATTGACGAAACTGGGTATTCGCGGCATCAAGTCGGACATCGGGGCTTCGACCACCGGCGTCTATGTCGACGACGTGCCCATCCAATGGCGTCAATCCGGGTTTGGCAATGCCTACCCCGTCGCGTTCGACCTGGCCCAAGTAGAGGTGCTGCGTGGTCCACAAGGAACTTTGTTTGGTGCCGGGGCCGAAGGGGGGGCTGTTCGATTCATTACGACCGAGCCGAGTATGACGGAGTTCACCGGCCTGTACCGCGTCGAGGTCTCGCACACTGAGTATGGAGGACCGACTTTTGAAACCGGTGCCGCCGCGGGAGGACCCATCGTTGAGGGCCGCGTGGGCCTGCGCATCAGCGCCTGGTATCGCGACGACGGCGGATACGTCAATCGGGTCAATCCGTTTAGCAATGCGACGGTCGATAGCGAGGCCAATCGGTCATCGAGCCGGGCACTGCGCACGGCCTTAGTCTATGCCCCAACAGAGTCGCTGCGCATTACCCCATCGCTCTCTTACCAGTCCGTGGGACGTCATGACAGCTCGATCTTCTACCCCTCCCTCTCGAACCCCAGTGCCGGGGAGTTCAACAACGGCAAGCTGTTGCGGCAGCCCTCCACGGACGGTTTTACCCTCGCGTCCCTGAAGCTTGAACAACAATTCGATTTTGCCAAGCTCACAGTAGTAACGTCCTATCTTGATCGATCCGCACAGGCGATGTTCGATGCCACCAATGAGGCGGGCATCTTCTTCTTTGGAGGTTACGGCAACCCCCTGGGCCCCGGATTTCCGGCCTCCTATGCGAACGCCGTCCCGGATCTGCTGACCTTGCATCAGAGCCAGCAGTCGCAGGAGGTGCGCCTGACCTCGGCCGATCCGGAGGCGCCAATCCAGTGGCTCGCGGGTCAATTTTATTCTTTGGCCCGCCAGGTCCACACGGAGGACATCTACGAAATAGGCGCGCCGGGCAATCCCGGCTACTACAACAGCGAGGATACGACCGATACGATTGTGGCGGTCTTCGCTCACGTGAATGCCCGCCTATCGCGCGACTGGACGCTGAGTGCCGGCGTCCGCGTCGATCGCACCCGAAGCGAAGACACCAATTACTCCGGCGGATTCGCCTATCCCGACCTGCCGCCGATTACTCGCGGGATCACGTACGAGACACCCCTGACCCCGCAATATAGTCTCTCGTACAAACCCAATGAGACCAATTTCTTCTACGCGACGATTGCCAAGGGGTTCCGAATCGGCGGGGCCAATGCGCAAATTCCCGCCAGTTGTCAGACTGCGGCGCCCTCATCGTATACCTCGGATACCGTGTGGAGCCACGAGATAGGCGCCAAAAATCTGCTTTTCGACGGCCGATTGCAGGTTGCGGGCAGTATCTTCGAGATCGATTGGAACCGAGTGCAAACCAATTTCACCCTCGACTGCGGCTTTAACTACGTAGCGAATGCCGGGGCTGCGAAGAGCACTGGGTTTGATCTGGTGGTCAGTGCATTTCCGCTCCATGCACTGAGCTTCAATGTATCCCTGGGCTACGACAACGTCCATTTCACGAAAACCATCCTGAACCCCGCCGGAGAGGTGCTCGCGGATCGCGACGCCGTGGTCGGAGGCGTGCCGTCCGTGCCATCGCCGTGGATTGGTGAGGTCAATCTACGCTACGAATGGCCGATCACCCACGAAATCACAGGGTGGGCGCGAATCGATGAGATCGTGCACAGCCACAATCCGGGACCTTTCACCGAGCTTGACCCCAGGGCCATTGGCTACGATCCAAGGTTTGCTGCCGATCCTGCGACCAGCATACTCAATCTCAAGCTGGGCCTGATCTGGTCGAAATTGGATCTGCGGCTGTTCGTGAACAATATGCTGGACGCTCATCCGCTGCTGCAGTCCTCTGCCGATGCGCCAGGCTCGTTGCCGATCTACGCGCACACACTGACTCCGCGCACATGGGGACTCGCCGGTACATGGATCTTCTGAACACCGGCGCCCGCTCCGTGTTGGAAGATCCGCATGGCGCAGATGACCGCTCCAAGGGCAATTCAAACGGGGGGTGCTCGAAGCCATTCAACGTACATCGAATAGGCCGCATTTTGGGCTATTTGCGGCTTGACGGCGCGCTTCCGAACCCCGATTGCGAGCCATTATGTGTTTCAATCGTCAATACAGACGTTTTCAGGCTTGCAATGCCGTCTAAACTCGCCAAAATCAACCAGTTATTCAGCACGATCGACATGTCACGCTGATAGTCGACCGTTCTATGTGTGGTGCCGTGTCGCTGACTAAATTGACGGGTTAATTGGAAGGAGTGACTTTCGCGATGACAACGATTCCTGGTCCGTTTGACAGCGTTAAAAACCAACCTGAGTCATTGGTTTTCGAGTTGGTCGCAGGCCTAGCCGATACAAATCCGGCAATCCAGGCGAATCCAGCGCTTCTAGCGGACATTGCGTGCATCGCCCTGAACTCGCTCAAACCCAGATATATTTGCCGGCCGGCGATGTTGAGCAAGTATATGACCGACCAAGAGCGCGAAGGGAGTCGGATTGATGCGCAACGCGCAGTCCAGTCCGCCTTTGAATATGTGATGTTGCAATTGGCCGCTGAAGACTCGGCGGTAGCCGACTTCCGCGAACTTTGAGAGCACCGGGAACCTTCGGTCGGGCGGCCCTACGTCGCTCAAGATTTCGGCGTTTCTGCCGAAATTAGTCTCAATGCTCAACGTCACGGGCGGCCTAATGGGGTCCGTTGACTTCCGCACCGCAACATTTTGCAGAAGACAACAGCAGGGTAGTCAATAATGGCGAATGTTCCCGTGGCACCCACCTATAGATCCGTCAGCCAATCTGTAGGCCCGACCAATGCTGCACCCGATGAAGCCCGAGGGGCAGCAGTCCAATTCCTCGTTCAGTTGGCGGCCGAAGTGTCGACTGGGACGGTGAATCTTCCCTGCTTTCCGGACATCGTGATTCGAATCCGCAATGCCTTGGCTGATCCGGCCACAACGCCCGAGCATACGGTCACCATCGTCGGTGCGGAGCCGCGCTTGGCTGGACGGCTTCTGCAAACAGCCAACTCGGCAGCGTTCAATCAAACGGGCAAGCCATTGACCGATTTGAGAGCCGCGATTATCCGCCTAGGCCATCAGTTCGTGCAAAGTGCGGCAATGGCGTTTGCGGTTCAACAAATGAAGGACGAGAAGTCCCTATCTTCCATCGCAAAGCTCTTGAATGAATTGTGGTTGGAGAGCATCGCCGCGGCATCGATCTGTCGAGACGTGGCGCGGCGTACCAAAGTCGATCCCGAGGAGGCTTTCCTGACGGGGCTCCTGCATGGGATTGGGCGCATGTACATCATGGTTCGCGCAGTGGGCAGGTTGGGCGCATTGCAGAACCCCAGATCCTTCGTAGAGCTGGTGTCGCAATGGCACGCATCGATCGGCAAGGCCGTCTTGGAGAATTGGGGATTCGCCGAGGAGATGTCCGCGGCTGTCGGCGATCAGGAGGAGCACGAGCGCAAGCACAGAGGCGATGCCGATCTGACGGACATCTTGATTGCCGGCGTTGTGCTCAGTAAGGCCCTGAAGATGCCGTCCCCCCGAGTCGTCGAGATGGATGGCGTTGACGCCTTTTCCATCATCGGGCTATCGGACAAGGATTGTATCGGTATCCTCAACTATGCCGATCAGGAGCTCCAATCCCTGCAAGACGCCTTGGGCTGCAAACCAGCTCCCCGACCGGGCGCCCGCCACGGGGTCTAAAACAGCTCGAACTTCTTATCCGCGCTGCTTCCCTGGTGTTGCGCCGCTCGGACACGTTCCTTCAACTCGTTCCATTCGGCTGCCGACTTTGGGGCACCGCCGGACGACATAAAATCCGCAAGGCGCGTCAGACTCGAACAAACATGCGTCAAGCTCTGCACCATGCGATCGTGAAACTGGATGGCTGCGCCGGCCTTGCTCGCCCGTGAGTGTAGATCGTCATGCAAGAGCATGAGATCCTGAAATACACGGGCCGGCGAGCCTGAGAAGTCTGCGAGGCACTGCGAGATAGTCTGAGTGGCCCCGGTCATCGAGTGTACCGCTTGCACCAGCGTCGACGCCGGGGCGTTCGACTCTTGAAGCGCGACCTCGATTTGCGAAGTGATGATTCCCAGCAGCGCGACTACATTGTCCCTCTGCTGCTGCGAGGCATCCGGCTCCAATGACAATTCGCGCATATCAGACCACTCCGCGTATCAACCCGACCCGGGTTACAGAACCCGGGCTATTGCTGCCAATAGTTGTTGAGGATTAAACGGCTTCACCAACCAGCCGGTAGCCCCCGCTTCTTTCCCAAGCGTTTTCTTGTCTTGCGTCGACTCGGTCGTCAGCACCAGCATTGGGACGCATTTGTATGCGGGAAGCATGCGCAACTCTCGAATCAGCGTGAAGCCGTCCATACGAGGCATGTTGATGTCTGTCAAGACGAGATCGGCACTATGGTTTCGCGCGAATTCCAGTGCTTCGACACCGTCGGTTGTTTGCTTCACCTCGTAACCTTCGTCTCTCAACGTCAATTGCATCATCAGACGAATTGATGGGGAGTCGTCGACAGTCAATACCAACCTAGCCATCTGCGCTTTCTCCATTAAATGCCGCGGCTGCAATCTCGAGTTCCATATTGCTCAAATCCTTGCTGGATCGTTGGAGCGGCTTCACATAATTCGCACGCGCGGCGATCGAACGCTTACCGTCCAGTTACCCATCCAAGCCTTGTGCACTGCACCATTCACAGGGCCTCAGAAGTGACCGCGGTCGGCTATTGTTCTATCGGCGCAAAAGGCAGCAGCTTGAGAGAATTTTGCGCGGCGGCGGTCGTGGAATCACCTTGAGTCGCATTGTAGTGCGCAAGAAACGCTTGAATTGCCGCGCGAACGCCGGGTTTATCGAAAACGAAGAACAATTCGTTCGCACGCGGGGCGCGCCGAAAATAATCTACGTCCGCGATGCGTGGATAATCCGGACGGTGCGCAATGGCTGCAGAGCATGTGATCTGCTCATCCGGAGAGAGCCGCAAGTCATGCATGGACTCCAAGGCAAACAATTTCCGAATCTGCAGGGCCTGCACGGTTGGATGTGAATAAATCTTCTGCACGCTGATGTGCCCTTCGCCGAGCGGCAGGGACACCACAGTCCCTGCGGGTCCATAGGGATAATGGTCGGAGTCGGCGTGATTCGTGTAAAGCAGAAAAATCGGGTTGCCTTGCCACTGCTCGAGCGCCTGGACGAGGGCCACGCTGGTGAACTCATGATCCGGATGAGCGTCCAGTCGTGGATCCGGCATCACCACAATCCCCGGGTTCACCTTGCGCAGCACCTCCACCAAGTCCTCCACCAGATGCTGCCAGGAGTTGCTGCGCGCGGCGCTCGATACCAGTTTGCTCAGGTTCGCGCGCCGATACCGGGCCACATCGGTATTTGCACTATAGACTTCCGGAACCGTTTGCCCCGGTACCCGATACATCTCATCCACTCGCCCATCGAAGTAACCGAGATTGGCGGTGCGCTCCGGAGGAATATTGCCCTGCCACGGAACAGTCACGCTATCGACCGCACGCAAATAGCCTTTGAGGGCGTAATGCTCCGCCGGGTCGCTGACGCTGGCGCGATAGTTCATGTCGCCGGCATTGCCGGCGGTCACCGTGACCACGCTCGCTTGCCGATCGGCATACAGACCAAACGCCGCGACTTCGGCATCGTCGGGATGAGGCGCAATGACCAAGATGCGTTGTTGCAAGTCGAGATGATTGTCGAAAAGATGCAGCGTCGCCGTTTCAGCTTCAAGCGTCACCGCATGAGTGCGAATGATGACTTCGGCACCGCCGGCAACCCGCTCACGCAGGCCGCTCAAGTTCAACCAACGCGCGCCCGCCGCATTGGTATCGAGATACTGTTGAATGCGAAATTCGCCGACCGACACCTCTACCCAGGGGTCTTGTTCCGCGCCCCAGCTGCGGACTGCCAGCAACGCCGTGTCCCATTGAGAGACTGTGCGCGGCCAGGTGAAGCGCACGCCGTCGGCAACTCTCGACAGCCGGATGGTCTGGGTAGCACTGTCTGCCGCCGCAAATTCATAAGGGTCGTTGGCATAGCGTGCGGCGTTCGCGGCAGCGGCCGCCGGCGGCACCTCGACCGGAGGCGCCGCCGGCGCTTGAGCGCCGCTGATCCGCGCAGTGACCGCGAATATCGCTATAACCCACGTTGCAATTTGTCTATGCATCGACGAGTCTTGCTTCGCTCGTGCCGCTCCTGGTTGCGTTGCGAATGAGCGGCCGCGCCCACACACCGACGCTCAAGACGACCCCGAAGGTGAGATACAGAAACAGCATTCCGGCTCGCAGGCCGTACAGATCCCCCAGCCAGCCAATCACAAAGGGTACCAGCGCACCACCCATGATTCCCGAGCACAAGATCCCGGCGAAGGGACCATGGTGATGGGGTACCGAGTTTAGGCCCAGCGATACCAGTGTGGGCCACATGATCGAGGCGAAGAAACCAATGCAGGGAAAGGCCACTCGGGATACTTCGGCCGAACCGAACAAAGCCAGCGACAGCATGCACAGCGCACCGATCGAAAATCCGATCAACACGCGGCGGCTGTCGAAAAGCTTCAGCAAGCCCATTCCCAGAAGACAGCCGGCGGTCATCAGCCCCCAGAAGTAGGCCACCGCATTCGCACCTCCCGTGTGGGGATCGACATGGTGATAGCGCTCGAGAAACGGGGACATCCAATCGGCCGTGCCCTGCTCGCAGCCGACATAGGCAATGATGGCAAGAAAATAAAGCCAGACATAGGGGTTGCGCAGAAGCTGCCGGTACATGGACAGAGTACCCGCCGACTCCTCGGCCGTACGCTCCACCTTGGGTAGGCGGATCAATGTGATCGCCACCACGCAAACGCCGGAGACCACGGCAAATATCCAGTAAATCGATACCCAAGGGAGCGCGGGCGTCGTGATGCTGCCCAGAACCCCGTACAGCCCCTCAAGATCGCGATGTGCGGGATCGAGGTGCCTCACGAGATCGGAATAGACCAGAGGACTCACGAAGGAAGCGGCGCCGAAGATGAGCTGCGCAAACGCTGAGTTGAATGCAAAGTGCTCCTCGCCTCCGGCCACACGCAACAGGGGATTGATCGCCACCTGCAGCACAGCCATCCCCGCCCCGATCACAAAAAGCGAAGTCACCGCCATTGAATAAGTCGGGAAGGCCGCGAAACTTGCCGCGCCGAGACTCGCCGCGACGAAGGAGGCGACCATGGGTTTCTTTTCCCCCCAGCGCTCCACCGCAAAGCCCGCCGGAATCGACATCACACCGTACGCAATGAAAAACGCGAACGGCAGGATGGCGGCCATCGTGAGCGACACGTGAAAATCGGCGATGATGTCCGGAACCAACGGCCCGAGAATATTCGTGAGAAAGGAGATCACGAAAAACACGAAGAACACGACCGCAACCAGAAATCGGCTTCTGCCTGAAGTGGCGGCGCGCACCGTGGATGTCATTGTCATTCGATCGACCTCGTTGTTGTTCGGCGGGTTGCGGCCTCTGGGCGGGCCCTTACACAACCGGTACTTGGCTGATGTTGTTCTTCGGGTCCATCCAGAACGATTCGTTCACGAAGCGGCCGAAGATTTCGCGCGGCAAGATGGGGGTGCGCTCGATCGGCTCCACCTTGGGGCGCACCGTATGCAGGCCCGGCATGCCGACCCGGGCGTCGAACTCGTCCGCGTTGTAGGAGATGTGGTCGAAATCATGTTCGAACCAGGGCTCGCCGATGAACTGGTAGACCGCGCGCATGGATGCCGATGGATTGCGCGCCAGGCTTTCGTAGGTCAGCAGCAGCAAGTGGCCCGGGGCATATTGGCCATAGAAGGCATCCTTGGTGGCCTGAAAGGAAAACCCCACCATGCCGCGCGGATCGGTCAGCGCCTCGACTCGCGAATACACCGTGGTGTTGGTGTCGAACCGGAATACCTTGCTGACGCCGACCGGTTGCCTGCGCACCAGCCGTTCCATGCTGTCCAACACCCAGGACAACTGGCGCACGCAGGCGATGACCTTCGCCTCCGGAAACAGTGTCTCCAGCAACTGCATCCGGCTGCACCACAGCCGGCTGGTGTCGAACACGACGCCGGCGTCCGCCTGTCCTGCGTAGAAGTTCTCGACCAGGCCGCGCAACATTGCAACGCGTTGCGCGTCGGAGACGTCGAACGAAAAATCGTTCTTGCTGCTCGTCTCCGCCATCACCACCCCCATGATGTCGGCAAGCGGACTGGTCATGCCCGAACGGAAACGCGGGTTCTGGTTGAGGATGGCGGCCAGGAGCGTGCTGCCCGAGCGCGGCATCCCGGAAATGAAGTGGAACTTGCGGGCTGACTTCGCGACGTGGGGTACCGCAGGCATGGGGTCTCTCTCCTGTTACCGCCCCAACCGGGGTGTCCGGCGGATGATATCTGGTCCGGGCGGGCGTGCAGTAATCCTCGCGACAGTCCGGCCGGAATCAATGAATCGTTTCCTGCGAAGCGACCGTCCGGCTCTCGACGGCGACGGGGACGCTCCGCGTTGGAACGTTCCATCCAGTCACTTCGACCACGGGCGTCGCCGCTCCTGACGTCGCGAAATGCGCCGTCAGAGTAACGGATTCCCCGGGCCACAGCGTGACGTCATTGTTGCTCCACAAGATCGGCAGCATGGGCTCGCCGTCCGCGGATCGCTTGATCGACACGTGTTGGAACAGCGCCACGGCTTTGGAGGATGGGGGTACCGTCAGCGTGACCGAGGCGATGTCCTCGGCTCCCTCGTGCCGCATCGTTACGTGGACGTCGCTCGTCGCAGTCGGCAAGGACTGCAATGGGGTCAGGTCCGCATATCGCGTCACCGGCGTTAGGTACCAAGTCGAATGTGCCCAGTCGAGCTCGTCGGATTGGGTGGAGAGCCAATAGACGTTGCGGCTGATCGATTTGCCCACGGCTGAAGCGAGCTCGAGCTCGATGAAGTAGGTGCGCGACAAGCCATCTAGCGCCGGCAGCATCGCCAGTTGCCGCGCGCCGTTTCCCTTAAGATCGATGTCTTTGAGGCGCCGCTCGTAGGCCACGCTGCCGTCCAGGTTGCGTACGCGAATGACCGCCCGCAATCCATGCTCACCGTTGAGCGTGTGATTGACCAACATGATGGTGCGCGTATCGTATGAATACTGGATATGCAGCGGCTCATTGGCGATCTTGGCGCCGAAGTAGGCGCCGGCCGGATTCAGGAAATAATCGTACAGATGCCAGTGCAGCGAGGGCCAGGCGTTGTTGAGCATCCAGTAGATGACGCCGGTCGAGGGTTTGGCTGCATCCATGTGCGCATTGAACGCCTCGAATTGCGCTCGGACGTTGTCGTAGTTTTCGAGCTGGGACTTGGCGACGTAGTCCTCGAGGCTCTTAGGCTGGCCGTAGCGCCTCGCCAACGCGGTGTCGAACGACTCGATCGTGGCGAATATCGACCAGGCGGCCGACGCGTGATACTGCCGCGCCTGCGGGTATTTCCACAGTGCCTCCAGCTCCTGCGGCGCGAGCATGCGGGTCAGGTCGTCCAGCAGCGGAATAGAGGCGCCTGCGCTGACTTCGGAGTCGAACCCGAAGGCGCCGCCCAGCTGGTCGGCATACCAATACGCCGGCGGGATCCATGCGTAGGGCCCGGCCATCTTCATGCCGGACGGACCGGTCTCGGCCGTGGCCCCGTCCGCTGCCGCCGCGATGATCGGCAGCGACCAGTCTTCGGCATGCAGGGTGTCGACGTACATTTTCGAGATCGCCGCCGGCGGCGCATTGTCGCTGCCGATTAGAAATCCTATCACGGACGGGTGGTTTCGCAGCAGACGCGCCTCGCTCGCCATCGAGGCTGCAGCCACCTTCTCGTCAGCGGCATCCCACGGCTCGCCGCCCGTCTTGGCCCATGATTCCCATTTGTCGCAGCACTCCCAGCCGGCGAGGATCATGAGCCCAAAGCGGTCGGCGAGGTCGTAGAATCGTGCGTCCTCCAGCTTGCCCTCGCTGCGTATGGCGTTGAGCCCGAGGTTCACGACGTAACTGAACTCGGTCTCCATGCGCTTGGGGTCGTCACGCAGGAACATGTCCGGCGCCCAGCCCGCGCCGCGAATCAGGACAGGCTTGCCGTTGATGACGAACTGCTGATATCCCTGCGGGGTGAGGTGGGAACTGACGCTGCGTATGCCGAATGTCGCGCCGGCCCGGTCGGAGATCACATCATCGACGGCAGCCGACATCTCCACACTGTAGAGCGGATGGCCGCCCATACCGACCGGCCACCAGACCTGCGGATGGTTCAGATCCAGGCCCGGATCGCTCTTGGGGGAAAATGACACGGTCTGCGTCTGACCGGGGCCGAGGTGGATTGTCCGCTCGAGCGAAACGCCGGCCACGACGCCCGTGATCGTTGCCTCGTGTGCCGACGCATCGAGGTTTCGCGCCTGCACTTTCACGGTCAGCGCGGCGCGAGACAGATCGGGAAGCGGCAGCGTCGAGGTCACCTGCGGAGAAACTATATCG